>Ga0268266_10001100_pt1 | contig 33872 bp, 31 predicted proteins | sample KBSS13metaG_FD_190356 | JGI IMG/M metagenome (GOLD analysis project Ga0268266, IMG submission 190356) | Switchgrass rhizosphere microbial communities from Kellogg Biological Station, Michigan, USA - KBS S1-3 metaG (SPAdes) (version 2) | ecosystem: Host-associated > Plants > Roots > Rhizosphere...
GCTGATGTGCGAGAGGTCGGGCTGCTGGCCGTCGATCAGCAGGTTCACCACCAGGCGGTTGCCCCGGCTGACGTGCGACAGCACTTGGCCGATCGTGTTCAATCCGAGCGATTCCACCGCAAGCATTTCGTGATCGATTGTGACAGACATCCGTGTCTCCTTTTGTACGTCTTAAGGAGTTATCGGACATGGCGGGCACTTTGCTTGATAAAGTCTAGAAGGAAATGCAGAAGTATGTATGCAGAATGCAGAATACGGGCAGAAATGCCGCTTTTCATTCTGCAGTCGGCATTCTGGCTTCTGCATTTCTGACAAAGATCACGCCACCGCCGATGGTGGCGACTTCTCGCCAGTTCGGGCTTTTCGACGCGGCCGCGATCAGGCCGTCGTGGTAGTGGCGGTCGAGCATCAGCACGGTTACGCCGCGCCGGGCGAGGGCGGATTCCCACTCCGGGGCGGCGCTGGTGATCTGGCTGTACTCATCCCAGAGGTTGTCGGGATAGATTTCGATTCGGCCGTCCATGTAGATCGACTGTTTCCATGGCAGCGCGAACGAGAGGTACTCGCCCCACTCCAGCCGCGAAAAGACGCGGGCGCCGGGCGACTGACTGGCGACAACGTCGGCAAGTTGCTGGATGTTTTCTTCCGGCCGATCGGACGGCCGCACGGAGAAGATCGGGTTCCATCGCTGCATCGCCGGCAGGCAGAGAATCATGATGCCGGCGATGACCGCGTACGACGCTGTCGCGGCAAACGTGGCGGGCGACGGTCGTTCAGTCTGGTCCTCTCGTAGCGGCCACAGCGCCATCGCGATCGGCGCCGCGGTGAAATACCACCAGATACTCATCCGCACGCTGGTGCACGATCCGGCCAGGAAGACCAATCCGGTGATCGCCATCCATGGCCGAACTCGGCGGCGGTTGGCGATCGCTAGGACGATCATCGCGATGACGGTCGTGATCCAGATCGCGCCGGATAGCGTGAAGACATTCGGCCGCAGCCATTCCTGGATCACGCGGGCGGTCGCGCGGCTCGACGTGGTGCGAACGTATTCGTACACGTGCCAGCCGTAGGGGTTGACCAGCGTGGCCAGCGCACTGGCCATGAAGCATTCGAGCATCCATAACGGCGAGACACTGATGCGACCGCGCGATCGAACGGCCTGCACGCACGCGGCGGCGGTAAAGCATCCGATCAGCACCAGGCCGATCGGAAACGCGCCGTGCGTGTTCGCCCAAAGGATCATCAGCAGCGGCACGATCGCCAGCAGCCACCGGCGACGCTCGGCCGCGATCAAAATCGCCAGCAGCACCACAAACAGCAACATGGAGACAGTTTGCGGGCGAATCAGCAGCGTGCTCGATAAGCCCGCCACCATCAGTACGCCGACAAATGCGCAGGCGCGGATCGGCGCGCCCTGTCGCAGGCCGATGCCGACGACGATCGCCACCGCCAACGCCAGCAGCACCGAGTTAGCCGCCTGCACGAGATTCAGCCCGCCGAGTTGGTAAAGCTTGTAGGCCGTCACCTGGGTAAGCCAGTTGTTATCCATCAGCGGCTGATCGGTGACCGTGTAAGTGAACAGGTCGCGATTAACGATCGCCCCGGTCTGGCACATCTCGCGGCCACGGGCCAAGTGGTGCCACAAGTCGGTCTGATAACCACGGTCGAGCGACGTCAGGATGAAAATCAGCGCCGGCGCCAGCAGCGCGTAAGACCAGAGGAGCGTTGGGCGATGGAGGCGCACAGTCGGCGCAGTCCACCCGGCAGCGGCGAGAGACATATTGATTTATCGGGTGATCGTGCAGCCGACCTTTGGGGTAACACGGATGCGGTTCCTCTCCCGGTTTTCCGGGAGAGGGAACAGAGACGACAACGGTGCGCGAATCACGTCGCCGAAGTCGTAGAGTGGGGTTCATCCCCACCATTTTCCTTCCGAAGGTGGGGACGAACTCCACCCTACAAAGACCAAGACAGAGGCGGTTCGCGAATCACGTCGCCAAAGTGACACGCGCAAAATCGGAAATCCGAAAAAATAATCGTTGTTTTTCGCGGGCCGTGCGGGATTTGTGGGTCGGCGGTGCGCGGCCGCCTCGCCGTTGGCGCACCGCCGGGGTTACTTATAGATGAGGGTCATTGCGCCCGCATCGATCGTTGCGGGTTGTTCGCGTGGCGGTCGCTCTTTGACAAGTGAATAGTCAGAACACGCGTACCGAAAAGGCAACCTTTGCGCACCTAAACGTACCTAAACGCACCTTTTCGTACCTTGGCGCACCCAGCGCAAAATCGCCAAAGCCCGGCCCGGCCGGTGGTTACGTGGCCGGGGGGTCGAATTTGATGATTTTGTACGCCGGCAGCGCGACAGTTTGAAGTTCGTGCGTTGTCGGCTCGGCGGACTTCCTCGAAGCGTTCCAAGTGCATGATGAGACCGGCCGGCAGTCGGCACTTTTTCCGTCACTTTCCGGCACTTTCCGTCACTTTTCGTCACCGGTGCAGAATCGCCAAAGCCCGGCCCGGCCGGTGGTTACGCGGCCGGAGCGTCGGATTTGATGATTTTTAGGCCGGCGGTGTGAAAGGAGGTCATTCGGCAGATTCCGGTTGGAGGGCTTCGTCGCCGCTTGCGGTTTCGCCGCGTGCCGGCTCAGGGACGCGGCGAAACCGCAAGCGGCGTTGGGCGACGGTTCAATCTGCTAGATGTCCCACCGATACCTGCACTTTTGTCGCTCTCCCCGCGCGTAGAACGCGTGCGTGAACGGGAGGTCGACGGTGTCGACGTACCGCGTACCCAGTCGCTCGCAGGTGCGGCGGGAGGCGAGGTTATCAGGATTGCAGGTGATCCACACCGGCGACAGGCCGTGGAACTTCATGATCGGCACGACGAGCCGGCACGCACGCTCGGCAAAGTGCCGGCCGCGCGCGGTCGGGTAAACGTGGTAGCCGATGTGGCCGGAGTAGAGTTCGATTTCGGGCGTGTTGCCGATTCGTACGCCGATGCTGCCGGCCATGCGGAAGCGCCGCGTGACGGGGTCGCGCCATCGCATCCAGAACTGGTAGAACGCCGTCGCCTGGCCGCGCGACGGATCGCCGAGCATACGGCCGCCGGGCGTTACGTGCAGAAAATCGAGCAGGCTTTGCCGCGTGGTGCGGGCCAGTTGCGGATCGAGCTTCACCGTGGCGGGATCTGAACACTCGCGGAGGATCGCGTCGATCCATTTCGGATCGGGCGCAATCAATTCCAGATCGTCGTCAACGAGAAGGGAGGGCGGAAAGAAAGTGAATGGCGTGGCAGGCACGCAAACATCTTAGGGAGGCGAAACTAGCCGGGCGAAGACGATGGATCAACGTCACGCCTCGCCCGGCGAATGAATGTGCGATTTAGAAGAACAGATACTTGCCGCTGGTCAGATCCTTGAAGATCTCCGCATGCCGGGCAGCCACCGCAACGATACCGATGATTTCAACGATCACCGCCGACACCACCAGCACCGTGTAGATGTTGGCGCTGGGCTTGACGATGACGGTTTCACCTGACGAGGCACGACTCATGACGAACTCCAATCTGCGGGCGATTCACGGACGAGCTTTTTGGCGATTACAGCTGCGTACGAACTTCAACACCCTTGCGGACGTTGTCGACGTGCGGGCCGTAGAGGCGGCCGGTGGCTTCGTTCGTGTCGACGGATTCAACCGTCAGCACGCCGAGGAAATCGCCCTTGTCGCGGTCGATGACTTTGAATTCCATGCCCTTGACCACCGCGTCAGCCGAGCCGACGGAGATGGTGGCGTACGGAACCTGCTCGATCATGCGGACTTCGCTGACCACGCCGTTGATCGGCGGGGCGCCGGAGCCGGTGCCCGGAGCCTTCGGCAGCTTGTTCAGATCGATATGCTGGTCTTTCGCCGCGGCGAGGACCTGGTCGTACTGGCCACCGATCATCGAGACCTTCTCAGCCAGGTCGCGGCGCTGTTTCTCAAGCACGTCGCGCTGGTTGGTGAGATCGGCCACGGCGGTGTCGAGTTCCAGCTTGCTCTTGGTGAGGTCGTCGACCTTGGTGCGGAGCTCAGTAACCTGTGCGATGGCGGCGGTTTGAGCGGCCTGCAGAGCCTGCGACATGCTGGCGAACTTGCTGTTGTCAGCCTGAACGATCGCAAGCTGCTTGGAGATGTCAGCGAGCTGCATCTGAGCGGCGTTCAGAGCGCTGGCGGCGGCGACGCGTTCGTTAGCCGCGTCGAGCACCTGCTTCTGGAGATCGGTGTTGGCTTTGTTGAGCGCTTCCTTGGCCGCATCGGCTGCGGTGCCGGCGGCGGCGGCTCGGGCGTCGGCGGCGGTGTTCTTTTGCTTGAGGTCGGCAACAGTCTTGGCGTAATCGTCGACGCGGTTGACGAACACCACGACGCCGGCCGTCAGCAACATCGACAGCACTACATGCAACACAACAAACAGCTTGGTAATCGGACTCACGGGCAGCTCCTTGAAGCTAGGTGAGAAACTCAGTTGTACATCTATCGCACTTGGATGCGTCGCGTTACGCGGCACCGGCGCACCGACTCAACATCAGCCGTCAGACGAAGCATCCTGCTTCGGGGAGATCCGCAACCTGAGGAAATCCGTGAAAGTCTTACGCAGGACCCCTGAGGTCCCAGTAGTCATGCCTCCGCATGAGGCCTGCCGTGGTCGGCAAAAGCAGGCCGCCGGGCTATTCCCGGATCGTTCATGACTGATCGTAATAACACCCCATAGGGTGTCAAGTTTTACCTCGGCCCGCGAGAGCCCATAACTTCTGCTCCCGTAACGCTATCGCGGCAGTCAGGAGTATCGACCGGCGGAGGTTGTTGGCTTGAAACCGACTACGCGGAATGTTTGCCGCTCGCGGCGTCGCGAGGATCGCGCTCTGCCACTCGCAAAGGCGCGAGCGACGGGTTCGAACGATCAGTTCGCTTTAAGTTGCAGAATCGCAGTGGCGGCGGCGATTCGAACTTCGGGATTGTCGTCTTTCAGGAGTTTGGCGAGGTAATCCTGGGCGTCGAGCCGGCCGATCGCCCCGAACGCCAAGGCGGCTAATGCACGCTGGCGGGGGTCGGGGCTCTTGAAACCGATGAGCGCGACGCCGAAACCCTCGTCGGACCCGAGCCAGCCCATCACGCGGGCGGCGACTAGCGTCACCTCGGCGTAGTCGGCGGTGAGATTGGCGCGTACGTGGGGACGAACCCGGACGTCGCGCGGCTCGCCGAGGGCGATCGTGGCGACCATCTGGTCGTCCGGATACCGGCTGACGGCGGCGCCGATGAGCTCGTCGCGGCCGGCTTCGTCGCCCAGCCGCCACATGGCCTCGGCGACCTGCAGGCGGACGGTGGCGTTTTGGTCGCGCTGCATCGGTCGGAGCACTTTAAGGGCCGACGGGTCACCGATCAGCCCGAGCACGACCGCCGTGGTCGCTCGAACGGAGGGCACGAGGTCCTGGGAGTACTTTTCGAGCTCTTTGCTGCGGCGGTAGTCGCCCAGTTGATGCAGCGCGTAGAGCGACGCGACGCGGATCGCCGCCTGTTGATCGTCGGCCATCTGCTGCAGTTCAGGGCGGGTGTCGTCGATCTTCAAGTCCCCCACCGCCATGACGGCGGCGAAGCGGACGAGCGGATCGGGATCGGCCATCGCGGCAAGGATGTCGGATTGGCCGTCTGCCGGCATGACGAGGCGAATCGCTTCGATCGCGTGGGCTTTGAGCACAGGATCGTTGGCGGCCAGCGCGTGTTTGATTTCGCGCTTGGCGGATTCCTGCAGGCCAAGGTCCTGCGCCACCCGCTGCGTCGCCGGCACTTTCGGCGGACGCTTGGGTTGCGGCATGACTTTCTGCCCGCCGCTGCCGCCCCCGCCGCAGCCGGTGAGGAGTGCGAGGCTCAGGACCAAGACGGTCAGACGCGAATGTTTGATGGAGGTTGCGATCATGGTAGTGAGAAAGTTAATTCGCCTTTTGCTTGGCCCGCGTTGCGGCGCGGCTGATCATCTTCAACAGCATCTCCGATCCGGCCACGGAAACGCAAATCCAGGCGAAGACATCGCCGAAGCGAGTGTAGAACGTGATGCGCGGATCGATCCCAAGTTTCGCGATCGACACGCCTTCCGTGCCAGCCGCAATCAGGTCATGCGTTCGGCCGACCGAATCGATAAACCCGCTGATGCCGGTGTTCACGCTACGCGCGGTCGGCACGCGATTTTCAATACTTCGGAAGATCGCAACCTGCAGGTGCTGGCTCATCTCGTTGGCTTTGAACCAGCCGTCGTTGGTGAGATTGACGAGGATGTCGGCGCGTTTCAGTCCGTCGGCGCCGGGCCGGACCATTTTCGCCGTCAGGCCGGAGTCGATGTCTTCGAAGCAGATCGGCGTGACGATTCGCCATGTTTCCAAATCCATCACGTCGCGCGTGCGGCGGAGCGGGAAGACGGTGAGGCTGTTTTCATCGCCGCCATTGAGCTGGTAGGCGTCCATGTCGGGCGGGCCGAGTTTTTTGATGAGGTCGAAGATCCACGTCCCGCGGAAAGGCATGAACTCGCCAAACGGCACGATGTGAACTTTGTCATATCGCAGTTCCGACATCAGGCCCGATCGCTCGAAGAAATACGCGGCGTTTCGCGAATCGAGCGGCCGCCAGTATTCGTTGACGACTTTCCAGTCTCCTTCGTATCGCCCGCCGGTGATGATGCCGACCTGAAACACCCCGGCCGTGCCGAGCAGTCGCTGCACGGTGGCGTCGATGAATTGGCCGAACTCGCTCCCGCGAAGCACATTGCGGGCCTGGAAATTGAGCGGCGGCATGATCGTCTCGCTCCAGACGACCAGATCGATCTGGTTTGGATGCGACGTCAACGCTGCTTCCGTGGTTTTAAAGTGGAAGTTGTTGATCTCGATCTGCTCGGCCCCTTTTTCGCCGGTGTTGCTTTGCGGATAGTTCGGCTGAACGACCATGACGGTGGGCCCGGGCTGGAGGACGGTTTGCTTCATCCGCCAGACGCCGTAGAGGAGCACAAAAATGGTGAGCAGCGACGTGACCGGCAGCGCAATGCGGATCGGCGCCAGGCGAAATCCGGACAACCACCACGCGGCGACGGTGGCGTTAATCATCGCGATCCAGAATGTAATGCCGTACACGCCCAGCACGTCGGCGATCTGACACACCGGCAGCAGCGGCGACTGCGTGTGGCCGAGGTAAAGCCAGGGGAGGCCTTTCCAGATGAAGTTGCCACGGATGAATTCGAGCGCGGTCCAGGCGGTCGCGATGATGAAGACGGGAGCGCGCGCCGAGCGGATTCGATCGGCCGAGGACGACGCGCCGCTGTGCCGCCAGAATTCGGAGTTCGGGCCCCAGCAGCGAAACACCACGGCCGCCATCACGCCCCAGTAGGCTGCGAGGATCGCCATCAATCCGACCATGCCGGGGAAGGTGACGTAGGCCATCCACCACATGTTGGCGATGAAGAAAGCGGTCCCGCTCGCCCAGCCCCAGAAGATCGCGGATTTGTAGCTTTGGCAGGAGGCGATGACCAGCAGCCACGGCACCAGCCCGATCCACGCCAGCGGCACGAGGTTCATCGGCGCATAAGCCAGTGTAAGGAGCGCGACGCTCAGCAGCAGGAGCAACGACCGCCCGTACCAGCGCGTCGACCACGGCCGCCGCGCGTTGTTTTCGTCGCGGCCGCTTCGGCGGTATTCGATCGAGTCGGCGGTCTTCATGGGCGAGCGATCGTCCGTGCCTTGCCGGTGCGCGTCAAGCAAGCGCAGAACCGCGAAAAGGCGGATTGCGATTGCCCCCGGCTTCTCCGGCGTGGTAGAACAGGGGCAATTATGACCGCACGATGGCTGATCCTACTGCTCGTGGCCACACCTGCTCTAGCGGCCAAGCCCGTGGCGAAGAAGCCGCCGCCCAGCGAGTCGGGCAATAGCATCGCGCCGGCCGAATCGAAAGGCGACGTTCTCAAGTACGAAAAATCCACGCCCGAGCAGGACGCCAAGGCCATCGCCGACGCCCAGGCCCGCGCCACCAAAACCGCCGATCTGCTCCACTTGAAGTTCACTGAAATCCAGACAACCCACTTCATCATCTTCACGGACTGGGACCCGCGCGAGTACGGATTCCTGAAAACCAACGTTGAAGGCGCCTACTCGGCCGTCGCGAGGCAGTTTGAGATGTCGCCTAAGGACAACATCTTCGTCGGCAAGCTCCCGATCTACATGCTGGTGAGGCGGAATGACTTTTTTAACTTTGCGTCGAAGATCGACAAATTCGAGCCGTCCAAGGACCTGGCCGGTTACTGCATGTCGCGCACCGATGGATTCTCTCACATGGCGATGAGCAAGCCCGACCCGGCCTGGAGCGACGGCAGCATCCCGCAGGCGGAAAAAATATGGGCGTACACACTCACCCATGAATTCACCCACGCATTCGTCGCCCGCTATCGAACCAACCGCTTCATTCCCCGCTGGCTGAATGAGGGCTTGGCCGAGGTGGTCGCCAATGGTCAATTTCCGCGGGCAGGCGCACGCGAGTTTGCTCGAATGATGGCGAAGGGATCGGTCAAAAAAATCTTCGACGACAGCGTCATGCCATCAGGCACGATGTATCCGGTGATGATGACGATGACCGAAGCGCTGATTCATGAGAACCCGAAGAAGTTCCTCAAGTATTTCAATGAAATTAAAGACGGAGCAAATCCTGAGGAGTGCCTGAAGTCCAACTACCACGTCGACTACGACGGTCTTGAAGATGCCTGGCGGAAGTACATCAAGACGACCAAATAGGGAAAGGGGCAAGTGAGTGTTTCCACCACTTGCCCCTCGCCTCTGAATACTTGCCCGTCGGTCTTATCTCACCAACGACAACCCAACCCGGAACGTGGTTCCCTGCTGCTCGTCGTACCGCAACAGGCTTTCGCCGTAGCCGTTGAAGAGCTGCGCGTGCAGGTAAATGTCGAGCGAATCGAAGATGATTTTCCGTAGTGGATAGGACAGATCGAGCTGAACGCTCCCCTTGTCCCAGTCGTCGCCGATGCGCCCGGTGATGGCTGCTTGCAACCCGTCGGCCTGGCCGAAAATGAACTTCAGGTCGAAGTAGCCGCGGTAATCGGTGATGTCCGGGTTATCCGCCAGGCTGCCGAGGTACACGTAGGCCTTAGGCGCCACCGTGAGAAACAGCGCGTCCTTGTCGCCGAGTGTGAAGATCGGCTGAACGTAAAAGCTGTTGACCGTGCGCGAGTCGTCGCCGGACTTGCCGTTCGACTCGTGCTGCAGGCCGGTCTGGAAATCAAACCGTGCCAGGCCGGGAAAATTCGGCATTCGCAAATCCTGGACTGACCAGAAAATTTCCGGGCGATACGTGCTGTCGAAAAACGGCGCGCTGTCTTTGCTGATGTCCCAGAACGAAGTCTGGGTGTACGCGCCATAAAATCCGTTCACCCACGGATGCTCGGCCGCCAGATCGCTTTGCTGATTGAAGATCTGATACTTGAACGAGATCTGGAACTTCGCGCTCGGCGACATGTTGCCGTCGATGAAGTACATCCGCTCGTGCGGACTGAGTTTATTCTTCACGTACTCGACGAGGCCGGACTGGCTGGTCGTGGGCACGCGCGTCGCGGGCTCGGGCGCCAGCGGCTCAGGTGCGACCACTGCGATCGTCGTCGTCGCGGAAATTTTCGTGGTCGGAATTTCAGACGCCCCCGGCAGGATTTTCAGGACGGCCGACGCTTCGATCGGCGAGCGCAGGCGCAATACGCTTTCGCCAACTTTCGCGCCCGGCGGAATGACCATGTCGTACTGCACCAGTCCGAATCCACCCGGCGGCGTGAACTTCGGCGGCTCGCCGACGCGGCGCAATTCCACTTTCACCTTATCGCCGGCTTCACCTAGATCACCGCTAAGCAGTTCAGGCGCGTCGACCGGCTGCGAGGTTTGATGGGCGTTTACCGAGACCAGCTCGATCCGCGCGATGCCGCCCTCCTTCACACCGGCTGCCGGGGCACGCACGATCCAAGCGAGATCCTCGGCCCGAGCGAGTGTGGACCCGAACATCAGTACGGCGAACAAAATACAAAATCTATTCATGGTCGGGATTATAGGGTCGAGTCTGCCGCAAATGCCCTTTGTTGCGCGTCCCGCGAGAGCAAAGCCCGCATATCTGCTAAATAATCCCCCTTTTCGCTTGCCCTTTCGGGTGGTCCCTGATGCCGACCTAAGGGAGTGTGCCCTTGTTGGGGTGTTCGTAGAAATCATCATTAGTGTACCGATCGAAAAAGTAGAGCGGGAATAATCGTTCGGCGCGACGCGCCGACCCGTGAAATGTTGCGCGATTAGAATTGAACCTTCGGCGCTTCGCGCTGCGCGACGTCCTGCACTTCAAAAAACGCCTGAGGCGTAAATCCGAACGGTCCGGCGATCAGATTGTTCGGAAAACTCATCACCGCCGAGTTGTACGACGCCACCAGCGCATTGTACTGCTGCCGTTGCTGGCCGATCTGGTTTTCGGTGTTCGAAAGTTCGCCCTGCAACTGCAAAAAGTTTTGATTGGCCTTCAGATCCGGATACGACTCGGCGAGCGCAAACATCTGACGCATCGCCCCACTTAGAACGCCCTCTGCCTGCGAAAGCTGCTGCGGATTGCCGCTCGCACTCACCGCGCTGTTCCGCGCCGCGATGACCGCCTGCAGCGTGCCTTGCTCGTGCTTCGCATAACCCTTCACCGTTTCAACCAGATTCGGAATCAGGTCGTACCGGCGTTTGAGCACCACGTCGATCTGCGCCCACGCCGCCCGCACCTGCTCGCGCAGCGACACCAAGCGGTTGTACGACACCACCGCGAACAGAATCAGCACAACAACGATGCCTAATACGATCCAGAGCATAAGAACTCCTTCGACACCAGAGCTTACCACGGACATGCGCAGAATCGGGTGTTATTTCTCCGTCGGCTTCGTTGCGGCCTGATCCGGAAAGATCAGGTACGGGGTTAACTGCGTGATCGTAGACGCGCCGATACCGCGAATCAGCAGCAGATCGACCGGCCGCTGAAACGCGAGCTGGCCGGGATGATTCGCCACGTATTTTTCCCGGTACTTCACGATGTCCTCCGCCTTTTTGTCGCCGATGAGCGGAAGCGCCGACAGTGTCGCGGCGTCAGCGGTGTTCGGATCGATTCGATCGGCCAGTTCGTTTTCTCGCAACGGATGAACGGGCTGCGGATCAGAAATGTACGTGTGATTGCAGGCGAATCGGGCCATCGCGACGAAGACAATCGCACTCGTCAGCACGATGACCGCGACGCGCTGGCGGGCCGTCCACGGCTGCACGTCAGGCCTTTCGATGCTGGTAGGAGTGATAGCGGGTTCGCATTTCCTGCAGCTTGGTGAAGCCGGCCTTGGGCTTGAGCATGTCGTCGAGCAGCCCGCCGCCGGGGAGCGTGGGCGACATGTCGGCCAGGTTGCCCCAGGCGATCGACTCGACGAACGGCTTGCTGAGCGCCAGCTCATACACCGCCGACGTCCATTCTGCTTGCAGACCCGGATCCCACGGCCGGTGCCATCGCCCGCCGCGAGATGGATCAAGATGCCCCTCCGACTCATCGTTAGGATCGGGCGTATTGCGGCCCGGGCATCCCATCGCGGTGATAAACACCGGTCGGCCGAGCGTGGAGAATTTGTCGAGCATGCAACTGAGTTGAAACAAGTCGCGCATGAACATGCCCGGTGCCGGCACGCCCATTTCTATCTCAAGCCCGTACCCTTCAAAGTTGATACCCGCCTGCGAGACCATCTCCGCGTACATCATCGGCGCCACGGCGGTCGGCTTGCGCGAGCTGCTTTCGCCGAACGGCTCGGTGATCGTGATCAGCGTGCGTGACGTCGGCAGAATCGTCTTTACTTGCGCCACCAGCAGCCGCGTGAGCTCGATGATCTGCTCGAAACTCAGCGTGAACGAGCTGTTCGTGTGAATGCCCGCGACGACGTTCCACACCGCAACGGCCTTGCGATACCGCGCGACAATCTTCTGCACATACTCGTACGCCAACTCGCGCAGCGTTTCAAAGTCGTGCTCCCAAATGAACATCCAGTCCGGCACGTGCTTATCGCCCAAGTGAATGAGCGGCCCCGCGATCACCGGCAGGCGACGCCTGGCGCACAGCTCCATCCACTCGTCGAGCGAATCGGTTTCAAAATCCTGTTCCTGCGGGCGAACCTGCTTCCATCCCATCGGCAGCACGGCGTAATCAAACTGAGTGACGGCCGTCTCGCGGTAGCGGTCGTTTCGCACGGTGCTGTCGACTCGGCAGCCGACGATGTGCTTCACGAAACTTCCGCTCGCCCGGCGGCGATTCATCAGCAGTTCACCATGAAAAACCGCGAGCTGCTCCGACAGGTCAACCGCGAGGACGAGTGACTGATCCGCCAGCCCCGCCGCCATGCCCGGCTGATCGAGATTCGCCAGTGCGTCGGCGAAAAGACCCTGTGCTTCACGGAATTTAGTCTGAAATTTCTCGGCCCGTGGAAAATCGAACAGGTTCCAGTCTTCCTGCTTCTGCACGATCTTCATCAGCCGAAACCGGGCCAGCTCGACATTTAAGTTGTACGGCTTTTCGCGAGGCGGCAGGCGGGTTGTCTCCAGATGAAACGCCCCGAGCGGCCCGAGGTCCCACAGCAGTGCCAACCCCGTCGCCTGCTCCAGCGAACGCGGCAGCACGAGATGCCCGTCGATGAATCGAACTTCCCCCGGAATCGGCACGCTCTCCGGCCCCATCGCCATCGCCGCCTGCGGCTCGTACGCGAGGAGCCGGTCGCCGTCGTGATAAATCTCGAACTTGATTGGCATAGATGGTCCGTTGCGCATCTTAACAGAAGCCGCCGATTTTTGAATCAACGTGAAGTCTGATTGTGGATTTCGGATTGAGGATCGCCGGTTGAAACATAATTTCGCTTCGCCCCGTTTCCAATCCGCAATCCAAAATTCACATTCCGCTATCGATCGATTGCCATTTCGCCTGCGAGTTTTTATTGTTCGCGAATGAACACCGCACTCACCACCACCGATCTCCCGTTTCCTGTCCGCCGCGGCAAAGTTCGTGATGTTTACGACCTCGGCGACGTGCTGCTCATCGTCGCCACCGATCGCATCAGCGCGTTCGACTGCGTCATGCCCAACGGCATTCCAGAAAAGGGCAAGATCCTCACGGCCCTGAGCCTGTTCTGGTTTCAGAAGTTCGGCGCTCAGTTCGAGCATCACTTGATTGCCTCCGATGTCCGCGCCTTTCCCGCTCGGCTGCAGCCGTTCGCCGATCAGCTTCGCGGCCGATCGATGCTGGTGAAGAAGGCGGCTGTGGTTCAAATTGAGTGTGTGGTGCGCGGCTACCTGGCCGGCTCGGGGTGGAAGGAATATCAGAAGTCGCAAACCGTTTGCGGCATCCAGTTGCCGGCTGGCCTGAAGCAGTGCGACAAGCTGCCGACGCCGATCTTCACGCCCTCCACAAAAGAAGAAACCGGCCACGACATCAACATCGACTTCGCTGAGACGGTGAACCGCATCGGCGAGCCGCTGGCGGCACAGCTTCGGGACCGCTCGATCGCCCTCTACCAGGCCGCCGCCGATTACGCCGCCGGGCGCGGCGTGATCATTGCCGACACCAAGTTCGAGTTCGGCCTGCTCCCCGACGGAAAACTCATCCTCGTCGACGAAGTCCTCACGCCCGACAGCAGCCGCTTCTGGCCCGCCGACAAGTACGCCCCCGGCCGCGACCAGGAGAGCTTCGACAAGCAGTTCGTCCGCAATTACCTCGAAACCCTCACGTGGAACAAGCAGCCGCCCGCGCCAAAACTGCCCGACGACGTCACTGAAGGCACCCGCGCCAAGTACGCCGAGGCGTATGAAAAGCTCACCGGCCTCGCATGGTCCGGTAAAAACTAGGGGCGCCGTCGCGTTGTCGCCGTCATCTTTCCGTCACAAAAACTGCCTATAGTGCGGTTTTCGTTTTGAGCCGATCTGAAGAAGGTCGGTTCTTGAAGGGGATGAAAGCATGAGCGACACCTCCGTAGTTGATTACGAAACCCCACTGCGTACCGGCGGGAAAAAACTCCCACCGATCGACGTTCTCTATTGGATCATGATCATCAGCGCCAACACCATTGGCGAAACCGCTGGCGATCTGATCTCCATGACCTTTAACGTCGGCTACGGCGCCAGCACCATCATCCTGATGGCGCTCTTCTTCGGCTTCGTGGGCCTGGCCGTCTGGACCAAGATCCAGCACGCCAGCATCTACTGGATCGTCATCATCCTCAGCAGCACCGCCGGCACGACGCTGTCGGATCTTGTCGCTCGCAACTGGCTCGGCACCGAAGAACACGGTGCGTACGGCGCCGGCGTGCTCGCGATCCTCTTCACGATGGTGTTCATCTTCACCGCCTGGCACTTCATCGCGCCCAGGCACGGGATCGACAAACCACTCAGCCGAATGAGCGAACTGTTCTACTGGCTGGCGATCGTCACCAGCAGCACACTGGGCACCGCCTTCGGCGACTACCTCACGCACAGCACGCCGCCCGGTTTCGCGAATGAAATCGGCTTTGAACACGCGACTGAAATCCTCGCCGGCGCTCTGGTCGTCGTGACGCTGCTCACGCTGCTGACCAAAATTCCGCGCGACTTCTGCTACTGGACCGCGATCGTCCTCACGCACCCCCTTGGCGCGACCGCCGGCGACTACATGACCAAGGACAAGGAAGACGGCGGCCTCGAGCTCGGCACGATCAAATCCACGATCATCCTCGTCGCGATCTTCCTGCTGATCGTCGGCGTGAAGGTGATCCTGAACTGGAAGAAGAAATCCTCCGACGCGTCCCCCGCCACCGCGATCGCCGAAACCTAACCCGCCCCCGTTTAGCGGCCACGCTTGCGGGGCGTGCTGCGCGACGCTCTGAAGCCTGCCTTTATTTTGCAGCCGATTGAGCTTCTCCGCCTTACGCCGTACGCTCATCGCACATTTGGAAAATCCCATCGATCAACCCACCGCTCCGCCGCTCGTGCTCGAGTACGGCCGGCCTGATGCGCCGACCGCACGTGCCGTCTTGCCGCTGGCGGAGCGGATCTTTCACTTCGGCACGGCGATCGTCCTGCCGGTGGTTTGTTTCCTGATTTCGATCAAGCAATACCCGCCGGGGCCGGAGTGGAAGCGTGAGAAATGGAGTGACTATCTCGGGATGATTCCCACCGCGAGCGTCGGGTGGTCATTTTATCCGCTGCTGGCGTTTTCGATGCTCGCGGCCTTGGAGACGATCCTCCAGCCGCTCAAGGCGGTCGCTCGGCTACACGTGCGTGTCGGCCTCTTCACGGGCATCGTGCTGGCGTACCAGTATTCGTTCATCCAGATCGTCTCGCTGTCGGACGCAAAGAATGTCGCGTTCGACACGTTGTTGGGACTAGCGCTGCCGGGCGTGTTCGCAGTGGTGATGTTGCTCGCGCATCAATTAGCGGGCCTGATCATCTGGAACCGCCGCTGGTACCGCGGCAAGGGGAAGTGGATCTTGTGGGGAAGCATCGGCGGACTGATCGGGCTGTCGATGCTGGTCTCCCGCAATGCGGCCGGGCCATTTGCGGTGGCGCTCTTCGCGATCGTGTTTTTCGCGCCGGGGCTGACGCTGACAACCTTCGTAGCGCTATCGACGCTGGTATGGCGCCACGGCCAATCGACGGACACGCCGGCGTGGGTGGTGTTCGCCGCGTGGGTGGGTTGGATCGCCACGTTCGGCGCCGCGTGGCGCCGCAGCTACGTGGAGGCCGTCGCCGCGTATCAACTGCTCCCGCCGAGTAACCCGCGCTGCTACATCGCGACCGCCGCCTCAAACGGCCATCACCGCCTGACCGGCGCGCGGCTGATCAACGGCCAATGGGTCTCGCCGCAACTGGCGCTGTTCAAATCGGCGGAGAACTCGATCGCCGCAACCTCGCCACGAACACACCGAGCAATGCGCCGCGTGTACGACGCGATAGGGCCGCAAATCGCCCGACGAATGAAGAGCGAGCTGCTGGCGGACGTGGCGTATGTGACACTGAAGCCAATCGAGTGGACTACGGTGGCGATCATGGCCATCTCCTCCATAAGGTTGAGAGCAAGGAAGCGTTACATTCCACCTGAAGGGAGGGCGGCCGTGTCGCTATAATGCGGCGATGCTTTGGCCGGTATTGCTTCCATTCGCTTTGGTCGGCGCATTCGTTCTTCTGCTATTCACGGTCGCCCTGATCGAAAAGCGATTGATCTGTCCTTACGTTGCGTTCCCGCCGGACCTGACAGTGGAGCTGCCTCCTTACGTACAGGAAATGGGCGTCGATCTTTTAGCTTCTCAATTCAACTACGACGCAACGCTCTCGCACGCGAAATATCCATTAATCAAAATCATTGGGACGGTATGGATGTCACCCGCGAAGGAAATTCTGGTGGTGACGGGTTCGGGCAAAGTCGCCGGGATGGCTGCGAAGCAAACGTGGCTCTATACGCCGCTCGCCGACGGCACATACCTGGTGACGACCGATCAGAATGACGAGGGAGATCACTCGCGGCTTCTGCGCGTCCGTCGATTGATCAATCTTCGCTTTACGGACCTGCTGAAACTGCACTCCAAGCGAATCCATTCGCAGATACACGACGTGCGATCATTTGCCGAGGCCAACGGCGTTGATGCTCTGACTGCATTTCACTACCGAAAATCGATGGCGCTGGTTCACCTCGGCCGAGCGCGTTGGGCAGATACCGATCAACGTTTCTGGCGGTACACCGTATCCGGCGCGACATGCGTATGCCTTAACTTTTTTTGGCAGTTCGCAGCCGCGCTGCCTCAGTTTTGGCGCGTCAACTTGGGGCCGATTGCGGCGCCTTTTTCGTCGAATCACGAACAGACTATTCTCGACGCATTTGAAAAGCTCAATGCGTCCAAAGCAAAACGGGAACTGATGCAATGAATCGTCCGCCTCGCGTTCTTTCGATGCTGTTCGCGATCTTGAGTTTAGCCAACGTTGCAGCGGCGCAAACGCCTTCAAATCCACCTTCGCGACAATGGAAGAACGGCCTGCCCACCACCGACGATTACTTCCCCATCGCAGTCTGGCTGCAGCAACCTTCAAACGCGGCCAAGTACAAGGCGATCGGCATCAACCTGTACGTCGGCCTGTGGGACGGGCCGACCGAGGCGCAGCTCAAGGCGCTCGAAAAAGCCGGCATGCCGGTGATCTGTGAGCAGGATGCCGACGCGCTGAAGTTTATCGACCGCAAAATCATTGTCGGCTGGATGCACGGCGACGAGCCCGACAACGCGCAGGCCAAAGAGCACGGCGACGGATACGGGCCACCCATTACGCCGGAGAAGATCGTCGCGGAATATGCGGCAATGCGGAAGGCGGATCCGACCCGGCCGGTGATGCTCAATCTCGGTCAGGGCGTGGCGTGGGACGGCTGGTTCGGTCGTGGCGAGCGCACCAACAAGCCGGAGGATTATCCCAGGTACGTGAAAGGAGCAGACCTCGTTTCGTTCGACATCTACCCGGCCGTTCATGACAACAAGGAAATCGCGGGCAAGCTTTGGTACGTCGCACAAGGCGTCGAGCGACTCGTGAATTGGACCGACGAGAAGAAGCCCGTGTGGGCATGCATCGAGACCACCCGCATCAGCAATGAGAAGGGAATCAAACCCACGCCGCACCAGGTGCGGGCCGAGGTGTGGATGGCGATCATCCACGGCGCTCGCGGACTGATCTACTTCGCACACGAGTTCAAGCCGCAGTTCGTTGAGGCCGGCCTGCTGGCGGATGATAAGATGGCGGCGGCAGTAAAGTCGATTAACGCGGAGGTGAAGTCGCTCGCGGGGCCGATCAACAACCTGCAGCCGGTCGGGCGGATGGAGATCCAGTCGAGCAATCCCGACGTTCCAATCGTGGTAGCTCACCGCCACTACCAGCACGTCACGTACGTGTTTGCCGTGGCGATGCGCGATGGCAAGACCACCGTCTCATTCAATAATGCCGGAATGCACGGCAAGATCCCCGCAGAAGTCATCGGCGAGAATCGTTCGATCAGCTCCAAGGACGGCAACTGGACCGATTCATTCGGCGGCTACGACGTCCACCTGTACCGGCTAACGATCAAGTAGCACCGATCGATGCGCGATCGCTCACTTCGCCGATGCTTTCACCGGTTCGCCAATATTTTGCACCGCCGCCCACGCGGCTTCCTGGTAGAGCTTTGCCTGCGTGTCATCGAAATTGATCTTCGACGGCTTGCCGTTGAACATCGTGAAATCCAGCTTGCCCGGCAATCCGACCGGGCTCTCGTGAAACAGCACGCCGTAGAACACGCACGCGCTCAAGTATGTTCCCGCAGCGCTCGGATGCTTTTGGTCTGACCCGGGGAAGAGCGCCTTACGGTCGTCGCCCTTAAACAAGCTCCATGCCAAGCCCACCGGCACGAGAATGCCGTGCGTGGCGACGGACAAGTCGCTGTACGCCTTGGTGAAGATCGGCTGGTCTTTCGCGTGCATGCTGCCGGCCCAGGTCATGAACCACGCCGGCTTCGCGCCCTGCTTGATCACCTCGTCAGCGAGCAGCGTGCCGTACTTGACCATATCCTCGGGCTCGTCGATCGGCGCCCCGCTGTGATCCTGCAGCACCACGATGTCCCACTTCTGGCTCTGGATCATCTTCAGCGTGCGCTTCCGCGTGTCTTCCCAGTGCTCCTTCAGCGGCCGGCCGGGAAGCATCGACCAATCCCGGTAGAACGGCTTGTTGCGGACCTTGGCCATCGCCTCAATCGTGGCGGGCAGATCGTTCGTGCCGGTCAGGCTGTTGCCGACGAAGAGCACCTTGAGCGCGCCGGGGGCAGGCGGCGCTTTTGCGACGACCGGGTCGGCCGCGCGGGCCGGGCTAGACACGACTAGCACCGCCACCATCACAAACAATGCCATGAGCTTCTTCATCGTTCGGACCCTCGCAATCATTCCGCTTCAACCGATCATTTCACCGTCACGTACACCGGCGATCCGCTGATCGTCACGCTCGCCTTGCCTTCCTTCACGTCGGCCGTTCCCGGCTTGCCGTAGATATCCGCCGTCTTCACCGTCGCGGCCGAGCCGTTCACCGCGATGTCGATCGCATGCACCGGCGCCATGTCCGGCGTGATCGGCGGGAGCTTTACCTTGTCCTTCGGATCCTGCGGCTCGCGCTTCGGCGGCCGGCACCAGGCGACCAACTTCACGCCGCCGGTCGTGGCGTTGTTGAACTGCAGCACAAAATCCGTGTCGACTTCCGTCGGCAGCCGCTTCTCAAACTTGTAACCGTCGAGTTCCGTCAGCATGACCTTGCACGCGTCGTACGCGGGGAAGTGGTGTTCGCCGTCCTTGCCTTCAACGAGCGAGAAAGACTCGTTGCCGCTCCACTCGTACCAGGAGGTGATCTTCACGCCGCAGAGCTGGTCGATCATGTACTGACGCACCAGGTGCCACGCCTGAAATTCCTTGTCTTTGGACGGGATGCCGCCGTTGTACCCTTCGCTGTTCTTATCCAGGCCGAACCCGCGTTCGCTGTTGATGAACGGAAGGTCTTTCCCCTTGGCGCTGGGGGCCATCAGTTTGCGGACGATGTCGTAAGCAACGAGATAATCCTCCGGATTTTTCACGCCATACGGATGCAATGAGAGCGAATCGATCCCGCTATCGAGCATGCCGTCTTTCACGACGTAGTCGATCCACGCGTAGGAGTCTTTCCACACGTTGGAGACCGATCCGCCGAGGATGATGACGTCGGGGTTGGCGGCCTTCATCGCGGCGACGGAGTCTTTCACCAGCTTGGTGTAGTCGGCCGCGTAAACCGGGCCGTTGGATTTATCGTAGTTGCCCCAGAACTTCACGTTCGGCTCGTTCCAGATTTCAAAGATCACGGGCTGGCCTTTGAATTTCTTCACCGCCGCCACGCAGTAGTTGACGTACGCGGTGTGAGCCGGCTCGTCCTTTACGTGAACTTTGCCATATGCGCCGTTGCCGAGTCCGAGCGTGGCGATGACCGAGATGCCGCGATCGCGACAGTCGGCCACCAGCTGTTCGTACCGCGTGAAGTCGTACACGCCCTTAGTTTTTTCCACGTTGTTCCAGAGGAATCCGCGGCGCACCCACTTCAGGCCGAGCTGATGAACGCGTTCGACCGTGGCGGTCGACAGGTTTTGTTCTTTGAGCTGCACGCCGAACGGATTGGGAATGGTCTGATCAACCGGCCACTGCGGAGGCAGCGGCGTGGTGAATTTCGCCAGCGGCGAAACCGCCGGCTGGGTGGCCAACGCCGCCGGCGCGGACGTGGGCAGTGTTGACGGTGCCGTCGGCTCCTGAGCCATCGCCGGCCAAACCGCCGCCATCAACATGAAACCTGCCACTGACCATCGATTCAGACGTGCCATCGTTTGTCTCCGTAATTCCCCGCCGTGTAAGTCATACCGGGAGCCGCGCAAATTGTTGTAGGATTAGATAATTCGACACGTTTTATAGCAGATTGCAAGCACGCGCCCTTTCGCGGGCAACTGACGTGTTGTCTTGCTCGCTATCGACGCGCCGAACGCCTTCAAGATCCACGTCGCTACGTCCCACTTCATTTTCTTCATCCGTCTCCCTCACGTTTTGCTCAACCTTCGGCCCGGCCAATGCTTAGGTTCGATAAACCGGGTCCGTCTACGTCCGTTTAGGGACGAAAAGGGATGGAAAAGGACCGGTTAGGGACGGTTTGCGTCGCTTCTCGCGTCGTCCTCCACGCCGCCGCACCGTTCGACGTAGACGGGCCATCGCCCTCCTCTATATCTACAGACGGCGGGCCGCATTTGCCGTGCCGCCGGCGCACCGCCGTAAGACGAAATGTTGATTTTCAGGGGATTTGCGCGCGTGCGATCGACATTTTCTTCATTTTGCGCGGTGCGCGCCTGACGCGCCAAAAGTGAGCCATCCGAGTGAGCCTGTAGAGTAGCCCGGCATAGCCGGACCTACCGGAGCTAATTTAAAACTTCACGAATGGGCGGGACGCGCCCATGAGCTATATCGATGTTTTGATTCCGGGAATCATCGGTTTGCTGATGCTCGCGGCGCCGACAGCATTCGCCAAAGCCGACCGGCGACGCCCGCATCGACGGTCCCCGCCAAAATAAGCTACGTGTGGGCGGCGGTGTTCTGCTTGGCGTGGCCGCATTATACCTTCTCATCAAGATGGCGTCGCGACCATAATCGGCCAACAGGAAAGAGACGAGCAGTTCCAATTAGTTAGCTCAACGGAGGCCCACATGGGTGGCGAAGCCTGGAGTTATTTCACGCCGTTTCAGAAGAGCGTTCATGCCGCGCTGGAAAGCCTGCGCGATCAGGTGTTCGAGTCCGGCGAGTTTCGCGGCAGCGAGATGGAACCGGCCACCCCTGAAGAGGCATTCGCCAACATGGAGGAGGCGGGAACGGCGTCAATTCTGGATATCACAGACGTCGGCGTGACGCCGGAATTCTGCAGCGTGTGCCCACTGTCCGATGAAGATTTGGAATCTTACTTCGGCACCAACGAGCCCACGCACGAAATGATCCTAGCCAACCGGGATTTTTTCGAACCGATCGAACGCGGTCAAGGAATCTACATTACCGTCTACAAGAATCGCCAACCCAGCGAGTATTTCTTCGCGGGGTATTCATTCGACTGACGGAATGTAGTTTTGTAGGGTGGGGTTCATCCCCACCGGCGTTGACTCACCCCGCGAAGCGGTGGGGATGAACCCCACCCTACGCGAATTTTCATTCACATAAGGACCCACCGATGTTCGACCAATGCGAAATGATAGCCTTCACGCAAACCATGCAGCCGGAAAAGGCGAAGCACTTTTTCGGGAAAGTCATCGGCCTGAAGTTTGAGCACGAGACGCCGGCGGCGATCGTGTACTCGGCCGGGAAGACGATGGTGCGGGTTCAGAAGGTGCGCGAGTTCACGCCACTGCCGTTTACGTCGCTCGGGTGGAAGGTGCCGGACGTGACGCTGGCGGTGCGGTACCTCACGTCGCGCGGCGTGAGGTTCGAGCGCTACCAAGGCATGCCGCAGGACGACCTGGGCATCTGGACCAGCCCCGACGGCGGGAATATCTGCTGGTTCAAAGACCCGGACGGCAATACGATCTCGCTCAGCCAATTCTCGACCAAATCCGACGTCGTACCGAAGAAGCCGAAGGGCAGACTGTTTTAGACGGGGAGCGAATCTCACGGCGGTCAAAGGCGATACGGATTGACGGCAAATGAAACGTCGACACAAGATTGCATTGGTTGTCATCGCTCTAGTAGCTTCGGCGGCAGCCTATGCGCTTTTAGTTCTTCGTCAGTCGGCGTGGCTGGATTAGTTCCGTAGGGCAGGCTTCAGCCTGCCGTTATGTTGCGAAGGGGACAAACCATGCGAACCCTCTTGCCCGCTCTATTGCTTTTGTGTGCTCTCGCAGGGTGCGAGGTCGCAATGCCGGAAGTGAAGACGCCGCGGCCGCGGCCGGAGCCGGCTAATTTCCACATCACCGGCACGTTGACGGCGAGCCTCACGCCACAGTTGATGGCACAGACCGGATTGCCGCAGACCATCAAGGGTTCGTTGGACGCCAGCACGCATTCCGAAGCAATCTCGGCCGAACCCCTGCGCTCCCGCCATGACGGCCACATGAAGCTGACGTTGACCGACGGTGACGGCAAGCAGTCGTTGGTGAAGGTCGACATCGACGTGAGCGGCGATTGCGATGGATCGCCCACGGAAGGCCTGGGCGAGGCCATCACGCGATTTCTTGACGCTGCTTCCATGATGACGCGCACGATGCCATCATCCGGCAATTCGGCGCGATGAAGTGACGCCGACCCCGTTATGCCATTACGCCGCTCGTCCATTTTCGTCGTTCTCCTACTCGTGGCCGGCTGCGCGGCGCATCGCGACGTGGACCTGCTGTCGCTGCACGGAGACTTGTCGCAGGCCGTGGCGCTGAATCATCTGGACCGGTTTCATACGTGGTCGAGTATGAACGATCCCCCGGACGCGGACCCCAGCGTGCATTACTTCCTCGACACCGGCGACCTGTACATCTACTACTCGGGCAGTCCCGCGGTGATCCGCAACATCGAATTCTGGCCGCGGAACACCTCGGCCGAGGAACGATTTGAGGCGGCCAATCGGGCTTGGGACGACTACGTCAAAGCGCACAGTGGCACGCCCCGGCCGTAGCCGAACCCTCCGGCAGTTCCGCTCAATCTTTCGCCGCTCCATCGCCGCCGGTCATCGGCCAATTCGGATCGTCCTTGTGCGCGGCGGACATGAAGTCGGCGGCCTTCTTTGCTAGCTCAGGATGTTCGGCGGCGATGTTAGTTGCCTCACCGATGTCGGCTTTCAGGTCGTAGAGCGCGATCTGTTTGCCGGGCGATCGTCGCTGGGCTTTGTACTGCCCGAACCGCACCGCCTGGGTGCTGTTGTGTTCCCAGTAGAGGTACTCGTGCGACGCCTGCGCGGCCGGGTTGCCCAGCAGCGTGGGGGCGAAGGAAAGGCCGTCGAGATTCGCGGGCGGTTTGGCGCCGGCGATCTCGGTCAGCGTGGGGAACACGTCCCAGAACGCGCACGGCAAATCGGAGACCGTTTTGGGCGCGATTTTGCCCGGCCAGCGGGCGATCATCGGCACGCGGATGCCGCCTTCGGTCAGCTCGAACTTTAGTCCCCGCAGCGGGCCGCTGCTGTGGAAGAACGCGGGATCGGCCCCGCCGGCTTTGGCGGGGCCGTTGTCGCTGGCGAAAATCACCAGCGTGTCCTGGTCGAGGCCCATCTCCTTGAGCTTGTTGAGCATGCGGCCGATGTCGCGGTCCATGCGCGTGATCATGGCCGCCCGCGCGGCGCGCGGCTGCGGCTGGGCGCCGTAGTGCTTCTTCGGAAACGGCTTTTCCTCCCACTTGCCGGCGTACTGCTTGAGCGAATCGTCGGGCACGAGTAGTTCCGCGTGAGGCGTGGTGTACGCCAGGTAGAGAAAGAACGGCTCGCTGCGACGCTGGCCGATGAATGACAGCGCGTCGTCGGTGAACAGATCCGACGCGTACGCCCCCTGCTTGCCGCCGATGTTGGCGTCGATCGAGACGTTCTGGCCGTCGCGCTGTAGCTCGGTGGGATAATAAAAGTGCGCCCTGTCCTGATCGAGAAAGCCGAAGAAATGGTCGAACCCCTTCTTGGCCGGGTCGCCGGTGGTGCCGTACTTGCCGAGTCCCCACTTGCCGATGCAGGCGGTGGCGTAGCCGGCAGCCTTGAGGGACTGCGCGACGGTGGTGTCGCCCTCGGCAAGCGTGTTGAGCGCGTCGGTCGCGTTATCGCGGATGCGGGCGTGGCCGGTGTGCAGGCCGGTCATTAGCACGCATCGCGACGGCGCACACAGCGGTGCGCCGGCGTAGTGATCGGTAAACCGCATCCCCTCCGCGGCCATGCGATCAAGGTTGGGCGTGAGGATCTGCGTTTGCCCGTACGGGCCGATGTCGCCGTAGCCGAGATCGTCGGCCAGGATGTAGACGATGTTCGGCTTGCGGACTGGCGCGTCGGCTGCAGACGCGAATCGGGACGCCATGATCGCGGTAGCGGCGGTAATTCCACTCTGCAAAAACTGGCGACGATTCATGACTCCTCCGAGAGCGTGCGTGGCCAACCATGCTAGCGGGTGGCTGATCGGGTGTCTCGCCCGCCACGCGGCGGTGAAATCACTTTCGATCATGGGCCGGTTTGATACGATCCGCCTACGCCGCGTGCGGCTACCCAGTCTTAACGGGGAATGCGATGCCCGAAGTCTCCTCCATCCAGTTCGATCCGAAGAAGCGTTCGTTTGCCGGCTGCGCGGCGCGATCGACGGCTATCGCAATTCTCTCGCTCGCGGGCGGCGTGTATCTCATGGGCCGATGGGAATCCGCCAGCGGCGCGTTGCGTGCGGCCGCGGTGCTGCTCGTCCTCGTCGGCGGGTTGTGCTGCATTCCGCTGATGCTGTGGGTGATGGCGAAAATCATCGGCCTGGCACTGCGACGAAAACTCAGCGCCGTCGTACTGGATGGTTCGGACGTTGAGTCGCTCATCGTCGGCCCGAGCATGGTCGGAAAAACGCAGACCATCTCCGCCGAGCCGCACCAATACTGCCCTGCCACCGACGCGGATTTTGCAGCGCTCGACCGCGACTGGTACGACCGCGCGACGCTCGAGCTGTCGGCTCTCGGCTTTATCGCGCTGGGCGAGGCGGTGAACGTCACCGCCTCTGAGACGGCGGGTTGCGCGGTGGTGATGCGCCGCTTCGTGTCGGCCGACAGCACGACGATGTCCGCGGTCTACCACATCGTGCTGCCGCGCCTTTCGATCGACGACCGCGTGTGCGAGTTGGAAAGTGAGCTGAGCGACGGCACATTCGTGACGACAAGCAACGCCGAGCGGGCCAGATCCGTCGCAGTGCCGCCGCAGATCCGGGACGCGAAGCACGCGATCGATACGCCGGTTGCTGAATTGGTTCGGCTTCACCAGTCCGCGCAGGCCGCCGTGCTCGCCGACCGCCCCGGTACGACGTTCGTCTCGCTCCGCACGATCGAGGACGTGAACGCGTCGCAGCATCGCCAACTGTCGATCAAAGCCGCCTTCCATAACGGCCGACGATAGCCCCGCGCAGGATCGCCAAAATCTTGCTAAGCTGACTCCCACTTTGACTTGCTCATTTACCGGCTCGCGCGCACGCCGTGGTCCGCGCACATTGGGGATACTGATGGTTCGCTGTCTCGTCGCATCGTTGCTCTTCGTTATGATCGCCGGCTGCTCAAAGCAGCTGGATGACGCCACGGCGCTCGCCAACCTCAAGGCCGACGCGGCCAAGGTCCGCCAAGCCGTCAGTAAAGCCGACAACGCACTGATGGCCGACATGACCTACCCGCGCGTGGTCGAATCCGTCGGCGGGCGGGAGGTGTTCATCAGCAAGATGAAACAAATGAGCGACCAGATGAAGCGAGACGGCTTCACTATCAACGACGCGATCTTCGCCGAGCCGACTAAGCCGATTGCGTCGCAAAGCGAACTGTTCGCACTCGCGCCCTACTCGCTTATGATGACCGCCCCCAACGGCCAGACTGGAACTGTTCCCAGTCGCCTGATCGCCATCTCTTCCGACGGCGGCCGCTCATGGAAATTCGCCGACGGCACGTCTTTCAGCCGGGCACAGCTCAAATCGTTGCTGCCGTCGCTTCCGGACGCACTCGCCCTTCCGGCGTTGCCCAAGGCGCAGTGGAAGTAGCACAGATCCAACTCAATCGCCTGTTCACTTTTCCGTGAAAATGCTCTGCTTCTTCGCGTCGGCCGGCTTGGCCAGGGTGGGAGGGGCCGGATCGTCGACGCCGTAAAACTCGGTCACGTCGGCGCCGTGTTCGTCGTAGCACCGTCCGCCGGTGCGGCGGCAGATGCGGATAAGACGTAGCCGGGTCGGCGCGTCCTCTGGGCGGGTGAAGTTCAGGGCGCAATCGATCCGCGTCTTGGACGCGGTCGCGGCGGCGATCATCTTTCGCGCGGATTCGTCGGGGTTGCTGCCGATGTCGCCGTCAGTGATCAGCCAGATCAGATCTGCCTGCGACTTGCACGCAACGTCAACGGCTTTTTCGAGCTCACTTCCGAGTTTCGGAGAGGTTTGATCGAGCAGGCCGTTGAGCGATTCGCGCGTCTCTCGGTTTGCAGGCACATAGCTCTTGGAAAGCGGTGTCACGGTTTTGCCGCCGAGGTAAACGTTGAAGAGCTGCCCGTCCGGCAGGTCGTGCACAGCCAGCTTCAACTGGGCGCTGGCGTCGGCATACACCCCGAGCATGGTGCCCGACGTATCGACCACGTACGCCAGCCTGTCCGCGTGCTTGAGAGCAGCCGGCTTGGCGGGCGCAGTGGCGGCCGCATCGGCGATCACTTTTTCGGTCGGCGCGGTGAGTTCCTTCACGTCGACGCTCACCCGCATCTGATCGGCCGGCGTTTCTTTCAGCCAACGATAAAACGCCACCTTCTCGTCGTAGTCGATCCGCACCGCAAACGAGTGGTACTGAACGCTCTGCGAAACGGCAACCGTGCCGCGGGTAACGCCCTTGGCATCTTTGACGACGAGCGTCCCGGTGAGGCGCCCGATATCGGTGGAGGCCGCCACTTCCAACAGAATGGCCGACGTGCCGAACGCTTTGGCGGCAGTGAACTTCTTCCCGATCAGGTGAAATTCGACCGCCGGCATCGTCGATGGTTTGGTGAATGGCGTGCCCGCCCCTTGCGCACGCTTTTCAACCGGCCGCGATTGGGCGGTCTTTTTCCCTTCCGGACTGATCACTTGTGAGAGCGCAACGTGCGCCAGCATTGATATGAACAATAACGAAAGAAAAAGGACTCTCTTCATGCCGCCCCCTTGTAGATTCACGAAATCTATTCATCGGCCCGTTATCAGGCAAGCAAACGGGATCAAACGAGGCGCACCACGCCCCCGCGCAGAATCGCCGATTCTCTGATAAACTCACCCCCACTTATGGGTTTGCTCACTTACCGAACCGCCGGCGAATCGCACGGCCCTGCTTTGATCTCGCTCGTGGAAGGCCTGCCTGCGGGCGTTTCGATCGACAAGGATTTTATCGACGGCGAACTGCGCCGCCGCCAGGGCGGGTACGGCCGCGGCGGGCGGCAGAAGATCGAGACCGATCACGTGGAATTCCTCACCGGCGTGCGGCGAGGGAAGTCGATCGCGTCGCCGATCACGATGCTGATTCCGAACAAGGACAATCGGCTGGATGATTTGGCCGCCACGCCGCCGCTGCATCGGCCTCGGCCGGGGCATGCGGATCTGGCGGGCTCGGTCAAATGGCTAACGACGGATTGCCGGGAGACGCTGGAGCGGGCTTCGGCTCGTGAAACCGCGGCTCGCGTGGCGGCGGGCGCGCTGGCGCGATGCCTGCTCAAGGCGTTCGACATTGAAGTGTTCGGCTTCGTGCGCACCGTCGGCGAGGCGACCGCGAAAGTCGACGTGACCGAATCCAACTGGCGCGAGCTGGTGAAACTCCGCGACGCGAGCGAAGTCTACTGCCCCGACCCGCAGGCCGACGCGGCGATGAAGGAATTCATCAACCAGCAGAAGATGGCCAAGGACACCGCCGGCGGAATCGTCGAGACACACGTGTTCGGCTGCCCCATCGGCATCGGCAGCTGCATGACGTGGGACGGCCGGCTCGATTCGCGCATCGCCGCCGCGGTCGTGGCGATTCAGGCATTCAAGGGCGTGGAGTTCGGCCTAGGGTTTGAAACCGCCCGCCGGCCCGGCAGCAAGGTTCACGACGAGATCAAGTTCGACGCGAGCCAGAAGAACACGCCGGGCCTCGGCTTTTCCCGCCCCACCAACAACGCCGGCGGACTCGAAGGCGGCATGACCAACGGCCGCCCCGTCGTCGTCCGCGGCGCGATGAAACCGATCTCCACCCTCGGCAAGCCGCTGGCCAGCATCGACCTGAACACCAAGCAGCCCAGCGAAGCCGGCTGGGAACGCAGCGACATCAGCGCCATCAGCGCCGCCGGCGTGGTGATGGAAAACGTCATCGCGTTCGAGATCGCCCGCGCCATGTGCGAAAAGTTCGGCGGGGATTCGCTGACAGAGATGAAGGCGAATTATGATTCGTACCTCGCGACCGCGCGGAAGCTTCCGCTGACCTAAATGAAAGGAAAACGAACGCGGAGACACGGAGACGCAGAGAAGATGGATTTGAAATTGATTTCTTTGCCTCTTCTCTGAATCTCCGCGTCTCCGCGTTCGTTTATTCTTACCTCCCATGATCACGCCGCCGGACGATCACTCCGACAACGCGCTCACCGTCCCCGATGAGCCCCCACTCCCCCCGCCGCCGCAGAAGCCGCTCGCGCGGCTGATTCTTGTGTCGTTCGTGCTCACCTTCATCGCGTCGCGCGGGATGGTGATTCTCATCATGGCCCGCATCGTGCCGGACTTTTTTCTGCACGTCGGGCAGACGCACGTACATCATTTGAATTACGGCATTTTCCTGCTGTCCGGCGTCGGGGCGTTTCTGCTGCTGCGCCGGCCGACGGGTCGGCCGCTGACGATCGCGGCGATCACTTACGGCATCGGGCTGGCGCTCACGTTCGACGAGTTCGGCATGTGGCTGCACTTGGGCGGCAGCTACTGGCAGCGGGCGAGCTTTGACGCGATCGTAACGATCACGGCCGTGCTCGGGTTGATCTCCGTCGCACCGGCGATCCGGCGGTTTAAGCCGCAGCATTGGGCGGTCACAGCGATCCTCGCGCTTGCGCTGCTGGCGTTTTCGGGGGAACTCATTGCATCGGTGTACCGCTTCTCGAACGCTCATTTTTCGCGGTATTTGCACAGTATCGAGCAGTCGGGGCCGGGGTAACGGGAACTTTTCAACAGAGCCCGCGTCAGTGTGGTATCAACACAGGAGGCCACCATGCCCGCAACGCTCTCGCTCGACGTGATTGAAATCGCTAACCCGTGCCCCGCCGACTGGGAGGCCATGCACGGCGATTCGCGCGTGCGGTTTTGCGATCACTGCCAACTCAACGTCTACAACCTGTCGGCCATGACTCGCCCGCAGGCGGAACGGCTGCTGAAGGAAAAGGAAGGCCATCTCTGTGTGCGGCTGTACAAGCGACTCGACGGCACGGTCATCACGCAGGACTGCGGCTGGAGCGTGAAGCGGGCGGCCAAGCGAATGTCGCGCCTGGCGGCGCTGGCGTGCGCGGCGGTCATCGGTGGCATCTGCTGGCCGATGGGATTCGCGGGCTCGCGGGCGGTCGCCAACGACAAACCGATGAACGACAACCGCATCGCGGACAAGGTGATTCGGGCGTTGGCGACGCCGGTGAATGAGGGCAAGGAAATGAAAGGTGACGTCGCCGTCGCCGGCACGCCCATGCCGGTGGCACAACCGCCAGTTTGCGAGCCGGTGCAGGGCGGCGTCCCGCCGCGGCAGATGATGGGCGAGGCCGTCATGCTCACGGGCAAACCGGCCCCCGCCACGCAACCGGCAACTCAGCCGACGACGCAACCCGCGGACCGACCCGCAAAGATGGGATTGGTTGAACTGCGGAAGTGATCGAGTCGCGGCGCGAACCTGTTGGCCCGCTTAGTTCCCGCTCTTCCACTGCTGGTAGCGCTGCATGGCCATGTCGATCGCGAGGCCGAGCGCGTGTTCGTCGGTGTGGAAGATGGCGTTTTGCCGCAGCTTCTGTTCTTCGCGCTCGCGGAGCACTCGGAACTGGTCGCGGCGCATCGTCTGGGTGATCTGGTCCTGCACGGCCTCGTTGTCGAACGGCTTCACCTGGCCGACGGTTTTTTCTTCCAGCTTCACAATGTAGAAAACGTCTTTCACGTTGACGACGTCAGACACCTGTCCCGGCTGCAGCGCCCAGGCGGCGTCTTCCACCGGTTTCACGTTAAACGCACCGCGGTCGATCATGCCGTCCATCGGCAGGCCGCCGTTTTTGCGGAGGTAGCCGTCCTTGTTGTTTTCCTCGGCCAGCTTGGCGAAATCCTCTCCGCCGGCGGCCTTCGCCTGCAGTTCCTTGGCGCGGGTGAGCGCGCGATCGCGGTCGCCGACTTCCTTGGTGTCGATCTTGATCAACCGGAACTTCGCGGCGGTCTTATCGGTGAAAAGCTTGGCTTGGTTCTTGTCGTAGTACTCGCGCATCATGTCGGCCGTCACCACGATCAGCGGGTACACCTTTTTCTCGTAGTACACCTGCGTCATGTAAAAGCGGTGCTGGTCGTCGACGGCGGTTTCGAAATCGGTGTTCTCGGCCAGGTACTTTCGCCGCGCCAGCTCGACCGATCCGCCGGCCTTGATGATTTCGTCGGTGCGCCACTTGGTGGTGAGCATGTCGACGAGCTTGCGGTCGGATTCGTCGAGCGACCGCTGGGCCGCGCGGAAGACCAGCTCGTTACGGACGAGAGTTTCCATTTCCTTCTGGATTTGATCAGTGGCGTAGCTCTTGAACGCTTTCGCGTCGAGTTCCTTGGCTCGCAGGGCCAGCGGCTTATCGATAGCGGCCAGCACGGTGTTGGCGTAAATGGGCGCGCCGTCCACGTCGGCCACCACGGCGCCCACGATCATGTACTGGCCCGTGGGAAGCGTGGTTGGCGTAACCGGCGTTGTGCGTGCAGGATTAGTCGTCGGCGCCCACACCAGCGGCCCGCCCGAGCGCACCGGCACAGGCTTAACGGACTCGGCCACCGTGTCGGAAATGCCGCTCACGCTTTCGTCGTTGGAGGGTTTCTTGTTGACGGGATCGACCCGCCCCGCTTCATCGATCGGCCCCACCGCCGGCCGCGCGCCAACGCCGGCGCCGCGGTCGACCTCGCCGCGACGGTAAAACGCGTCGCTGTTGAGCGGCTTGGGCGCGTCGGCCCCACCGCCGCAGCCAGTGAGGAGAATCGGGAGAAGGAGCGTGAGTCGCGTAAGGCGCATGGCGGATAGGCTAACGGGGAAATGAATAATGACCAAGCCTGCGCGACCGTTGCGCGGCGACGCGATTCCGATGGCCGTATGGTTCAGACGCGGAAGATCGCCCCGAGCTTCTTTCCCAGGATGATGCTGCTGCCGAGGATGGTGACCGCGAGGAACGCCATCGCCCACACGCCCAGCGCGCTGGCCACGTACTTGCCGGTGCCGATGAGTTGGAACAGCTCGTAGATCGTCTTGGTGATCGGGTAATAGTCCTGCCGCTGAGCGAGCATGAGGCTGTCGCTGACTTCCAGCATGCTGAACGCGAACGCGAGCATCGCCCCGGCGATGAGGTTGGCCAAAATCAGCGGTACGGTGATGCGGCGGATCGTCGTCATCGCGCTGGCGCCCAAATTGCTCGCGGCCTCTTCCAGCGTCACGCTCGTCTGCTGCAATCCCGCGACGGCCGACCGCACCATGTAAGGCAATCGGCGGATGCTGTAGGCGATCACCAGGAACAGCATTGGGTTGGTCTGCACGTCGAACAGCGATTTGGCCCAGCCGTGGTTTTTGACGAAGTCCGTCTGCGACAGTTCCGAACTGATCGCCAGATACCCGAATGCCATCACCAGCCCCGGCACGGCCAGCGGCAGCATGGCGAGTGCGTCGAGCAATCCCCGCACTTTTAGGTCGGATCGCACGACCACGAACGCGATCGCGATCCCCAACACCACGTTAAAGCTGATCGCCAGGCCCGAGTAGATCAGGCTGTTCTTGATCGAGCTGACCGTCATGGCATGGCCGAGCGCTTCGACGTAGTTCGAACCGGTGAACACCTGCGGCAACACCGAGCGGTACCAACTTCCCGGCGCACTGAAGCTGGTGAGAATCACGCCCAGGTGCGGCATGAGCGCGAGAAAGATCACGACCAGAAACGGCAGCATTGCCAACAGCGCCTTGAACCCGCCGAGCGGTAATGTGGTGGAAGCGGTCGACGCTTTCGGCTGCGCGGCGAAGGTGTTGCCGCCGAAGAGGAATTTGCTCGTGGCGTAGAGCAGCAGGCTAGCACTCAGCATCACAAACACCAGCGCGTACGGAAATGGGTTTTTGCCGATCTCCTTGAGCGCATCAAACACCTGAACGGGTGTGCAGCGCGTGTAGTTCATGATCAGCGGCGTGCCGAGTTCGGTAAAGCTCCAGATGAACACGATCGTCCCGCCGGCAAACAATCCCGGCATGATCAGCGGAAGTGTGATGCGGCGGAACTTGGTGAATCCGGTGCAGCCGAGGTTTTCAGCGGCCTGCTCCATCGCGGGGTCGATATTCGCCATGGCGGCCGACACGTTGAGGTAGAGAATCGGGTAGAGCGAGAGCGCCTGCAGGCCGATCACGCCGAAGTACCGGGCGCTGCCCAGCCAGTCGACCGGATCACGGTGCAGCATCGTGTAGATCGGCTGCAGCAACACGTTGAACGAACCGTAGTAGCCGAAGATCTGCTGAAACCCGATCGCCCCTACGAACGGCGGCAAAATCATCGGCACCAGCAGCAGGCCGCTGATCAGCCCCTTGCCGGGGAAGGTGTACTTGTTGCCGATCCACGCCAGCGGCACGGCGATGAGCGTGACGAGCGAGGTTGTGCCGATCGCAATGCCGAAGCTGTTGAGGAGCCCCTGCGAGTAAATCGGATTGCGGAACACGCCGAGCAGGTACTGCAGCGTAAAGTGCCCGCCGTCGAAGAACCCGCCGCTGATAACTTTGATCAGCGGATAGAGGAACAGCACGCCGAAGATGGCGAGGGTGATGAAGAAGACGATCCAGGCGGGGGTGCGACGCATGCGTCAGTTCTCAGAATAATTTAGCCACAGATGGGGCACAGATGAACACAGATAAGCGAGAATTATTTGCATCGCATTAGTCTCTCAAAATAGGGGACATGTCATATGAGCGTACCCGCGAAGGATCTACGTCCTCTGACGACCGAGCCAGATCCTTCGCGAGTACGCTCAGGATGACAGGCCTATATTATTTCAGCATCTCGCTGCCACTCGGCTTCGTCGTCGCCGAACGCTTCGATGGCATCGGCAGCACCTGTACCTTGCCAAACTTCTCAAGCTGTGGCTTGACCTTGTCCGCCGGGGCGACGACGACGAGCGTCATCTGGTCGTCCTTCACGTACGTCTTCATCACCTGCTGCAACTGCTCGAGAGTCACTTCGTTCACGCGGGCGGGAAGCTTGTCCCAGTAGTCGATCGGGTAATCGTTGATGATCGCGTCCACGCGCCGGCCGGCCTGCTGCTGGATGGTTTGGGTTTCCATCAGCATCGCGCCGGCGACGCGGGTTTTGGCCTCGGCCAGT
>Ga0268266_10001101_pt1 | contig 33869 bp, 34 predicted proteins | sample KBSS13metaG_FD_190356 | JGI IMG/M metagenome (GOLD analysis project Ga0268266, IMG submission 190356) | Switchgrass rhizosphere microbial communities from Kellogg Biological Station, Michigan, USA - KBS S1-3 metaG (SPAdes) (version 2) | ecosystem: Host-associated > Plants > Roots > Rhizosphere...
CCAGCACCGGCTCCGCGCTGTGTGGTGGAGTCGGGCACCTCCTCCTATTACTCGGCCATCCGCGACGCCAGCGAGGAGCCGGTGCTGGCTGAGATTGCTGGCCGCATCGCCGCCGACGAATATCGCCACTACAAGCTGTTCTACGATATCCACCATGCCCAGCCGGAGCCCGAGCTGGGTTTCTGGAAAAAGCTCTCCATCGCTGTCGGCCGGGTGCGGGAAAGCGACGATGACGAGCTGGCCTACTCCTATTATTGCGCTAATGTGCCGCCTGAGCAGGAGGCGACAACCCCTTACGATCGCAAGAAATTCTCGAAGCTCGCCAGCCAGGCCAGTATGGCCGCCTACCACCGCAAACATATCGACAAGCTGGTGCAGATGGTGATCAAGGCCGTGGGCGCCAATCCCCATGGCTGGCTGGCCAAGCTGGCCGGCATCATGCTCTGGCGGCGCCTGGAAACCCGTTCGATCTAGTCGGTCGGCTCGAACTGGCCGGTCCTCGGATTTCGGACCAGCAACCGCCCAGAGGCGACGCCGAAATAGGCGCCGTGCAGTTCCAGTTCACCCGCCTCCACGGCCGCCTTCACGAAGGGAAAGCTCCTCAGGTTCTTGAGGCTGAGCTCGACAGAGGCGAATTCCAGCTTGCGCAGATAGCCTTCCTCACCCTCCCCGTCCCGCGGTCCAATCGCCTCGGCGGCCGGCGCGATCTGGCGCATCCAGCGGCCGATGAAGTCGCTGGCCGTGAGCGGCGCATCATCGCTGGCAAAAGCCTTGATGCCGCCGCAGAAGGCATGGCCCAGCACCACAATGTGCCGCACTTTCAGGGCCCGCACGGCGAATTCCAGCGCCGCGCTGGTGCCATGCTGATGGCTGATGTCGGTCTCGGCGGTGGTCGGCGGCTCGTAGCGCGGCACCAGATTGGCGACATTGCGCGCCACCAGAATCTCGCCGGGGGCGGCGTCGAAAATCACTTCCGGCGACACCCGGCTGTCGACACAGCCGATCACCATGATGGAAGGACTCTGGCCCGATCCCGCAAGGGTCTGATAGCGGCCGCGTTCCACCGCGAACCGCCCTTCCAGGAAGGCGCGGTAACCTTTGGTCAGCCGTTCGGGAAACATGCCTCTCCGTGCATCAGAGCTACCTCATGCTTCGACAAGCTCAGCATGAGGACTTCTCAATTCCTCACCCTGAGCCTGTCGAAGGGTGAGGAGCGTGAACTCAAGCTTTCCGCTTGACCATCATCTGCTTGATCTCGCCAATCGCCGCCGCGGGATTAAGACCCTTGGGGCAGGTATTGGTGCAGTTCATGATGGTATGGCAGCGGTAAAGCCGGAAGGGATCTTCCAGATCGTCCAACCGCTCGCCCGTATCCTCATCGCGGCTGTCGGCCAGCCAGCGATAGGCCTGCAACAGCGCGGCGGGGCCCAGATAGCGCTCGGAATTCCACCAATAGCTCGGGCACGAGGTCGAACAGGAGGCGCAGAGAATGCACTCGTAAAGACCGTCCAGCTTGGCGCGGTCTTCCGGCGACTGCTTCCATTCCTTTTCCGGCTCCGCCGTCTTGGTCTTGAGGAAGGGCTGGATGAAGGAATATTGGGCGTAGAAGTTGGTGAGGTCCGGCACCAGATCCTTCACCACCGGCATGTGCGGCAGCGGATAGACGCTGACCGCACCGGAACAGTCGTTGATCGCCTTGGTGCAGGCCAGGGTATTGCCGCCGGCGATGTTCATGGCGCAGGAGCCGCACACGCCTTCGCGGCAGGAGCGGCGGAAGGCCAGGGTCGGATCGATCTCGTTCTTGATCTTGATCAGCGCGTCCAGAACCATCGGGCCGCAGCTGTCCAGGTCGACCGTATAGGTGTCGACCGTCGGGTTATCGCCCTCGTCTGGATTGTAGCGATAGACTTTGAATTCCTTGGTGCGCTTGGGCTTCTTGCCATTGGCCGCCTTTTCCGCCGGCCAGACCTTGCCCTTCTTCACCCGGCTGTTCCTGGGCAGCATCAACTCGACCATGAAAACTCCTGAATCCGGGTGATTTGCGCTATTCGTCCGGAACATAGCCAGCGCACAGACTGTCAACAACCCTGCAATTGGCCGCCCAGATTTGCGCCAAAAGCGCGGGAATCCGCCCCGCCCGGGTCAGGAGACATGCTCGAATACCCAGGCGATTTCAGCGGGCGCATCCTTGATGATTCCACTCACCACCAGCTGTTCGGTCCGCCGCACGATTGGGCCGCCCAAATAAACGCTTTCCTCCAGCTCCAGATGGCCGCCGCCCGACCGGAACCGCCAGCCCTCGCCGCCCGGCAGCTTGAGCAGGATGCCGCCGCCATCCAGACGCGACACCCGCACATCGGGATGGATGTGAAACCGCACGGCATAGGAAAGCCCGCCGGCCGGCCGGCTCCGGTTGCCGGGATCCGCCACCAAGCGGTCGCGCCCTGTCACCATCAGACCCTGCGGCGACAGGGTGATCTGGCGCTCATGCCGCAGACCGAAGGCTGCGAGATAGCCATCATGCATGGCCTCCACGCTCCAGCCCTGGGCGGTTTCCACCCGCCGCGAGACTGGCTCCGCCGGTCCATCCAGCAGCCGCGGTCCCAACAGATCGCGCATCAATCCCGCCGGCAGGATGCGGGCGCTGGAGGTATCGGCTAGCGTGAGCGTGGAATGGGCAGCGGTGGCGCGCAGTGCCCCGCTCCAAGCCTCATTGCCAGGGCCGGCCACGCCGCAATTGACGATGATCCTGTCGGGCCCGGAGGAAAATTCAAAAGCGCCCGCGCCCGCATGCGCCGCCAGCGAGAAGGCGCCCTCCGGCGTCTTGCCGCAATCCAGAACCAGCAAGCTGCGTCCCGCCGTCAGACGCTGATAGCCGCTGTGACGGGCATGATGGAAAGGCTGGCCACGCACATCGTCGCGCGCCAACAGGCCCGCAATCATGCGCGGATCGCCTTCCGCCCCCCCATTGAACAGCGCCAAGCCGCCATCGCCATGACGGAAGAAGCGCAGCATCGGCGCCATGCGGTCATGAGCGTTGCGCAGAGCGTGCGGCGGTTCTTCGTTGGTGATGTTCAGGCCTTCCAGCACCATCACCAGATGGTGATAAGCCGACAGCAACGCCTCAGGCGAACGGCTGACATGACCGCCATCGGGCAGGATCTGGCGCTCGACCTCCTGTTCCAGCATCGCCAGGCCCGCTTCGCGGCGCTTGGGGCTGTCGTTCAGGCAGATGCCCGACAGCGCCAGCACCGCGGCGGTTTGAAGCCGTGGCAATCCGTCAGGCGCCTCGTCCGCGATGCGCTCCAGCATGCGGGACTGTTCGCGCAATGACACGAACAGCCGCGACCGCCAGGTCATCTCGGAATTGAGGATTACCAGCCGCGAATGGCTGAAGATGGCGGCGAGCCTTGCCGCCATGATGTGCGGCAGCCAGGCCGGTTCGGAATAAACACGATAGCGCGCGATCCATTGTCCAATCAGATTGGTCGCCAGACGCCGCGCATTGTCGCCGCCCGCGTTCGACAGCGCCGCCAACCAGGCAAAGCTGTGAAGCGCCTCCTGCCAGTCCCGATTGGGCGGCGGCAGATCGAAGACCGAGGCCCCCTCGGACACATCGAGCTGAACGCCATGAAAGCGGAAGCGGCCGCGCAACAGGCTATCGGCCTCCTCCAGCCGGCGGGGGGCGCCGTCCCAGGGCTCGAAGACCAGGCGGTCGGCCAGGGGACCCTTGAGCAGGCGGCGATAGAACCAGTTGCTTCGCCATCGGACGCGCGCGGGCGTCGCGGCCCGGCGCAGAACCACCCGGCCCATATCCTGCAGCAGCGGCAGCAACTCGCCCGCCTGCATGTCAGGCTCTCAAGGACTGGATATTCGCTGCATATTTCGTCGGACCGCCCTGGAACACCGCGGTGCCGGCGACCAGCACGGTGGCGCCGGCGGCGATGGCGCGCTTGGCCGTTTCCGGCGTGATGCCGCCATCCACCTCCAGCGCGATGTCGCGCCCGGTTGCATCGATACGTTTGCGCGCCGCCTCTATCTTCTTCAGCTGGCTTTCAATGAAACTTTGTCCACCAAAGCCGGGATTGACGCTCATGATCAGGATCAGGTCCACCAGATCCATCAGATTGTCGAGCGCATCCACGGGCGTGCCGGGATTGAGCACCACGCCGGGCCGTTTGCCCAGCTTCCTGATGTGCTGAAGCGTGCGGTGAATGTGCGGGCCGGCCTCGGGATGCACGGTCAAGCCATCAGCACCGGCCTCGGCAAAGGCCTCCAGATAGGGATCCACCGGCGCAATCATCAGATGGACGTCGAACGGCTTTTTGGCGTGGGGCCGGAGCGCCTTTACCACCTGCGGGCCGATGGTGATGTTGGGCACGAAATGGCCGTCCATCACGTCCACATGAATCCAGTCGGCCCCGGCAACCTCAATGGCCTCGATCTCCGCCCCCAGCTTTGAGAAATCGGCGGAAAGGATTGAGGGAGCAATTAAAACGGGCCTGGCCATGGTGTTAAGTGCCGGATTCTGGCACCGGCTGCAAGGCGCGCGGAGCATCGGCCAGACGAGCGAAAGCGAGCCATGGCGCCGAAGACGCCAATTCAAAATCGGGCGCTATCGCGCCCCGGGGGCCGCGCGACCACAAATGAGTCGCCGGGCCCGTTAACTTTGGACGTCGGCCACAGGCTGTAAGGCCCGGCGATCTCGGGAAACTGCCAATAGCAGCACCAAAGTGGGCAGCCAGATCACCCGGGACTGATAGCGGTCATGGGGGTTCGAAAAAGTGCCGCAAATGACGGCATTGCCGATCAATCCCAGCAGCACCAGGGCCGGCAGACTGGCCTCGTCCCAGGCCCGCCGCACCACCCCGCGCTGGAGCAGCAGCAAAAGCCCCAGCAGGGACATGGTCCCCACCGGCACATGAATCAGGTTCAGTGTCTTGAAACGGATCAGGCCGCGCTGCTGGCGCGCCTTGAGGTAGGCCGGCAACTGCCCTGGGATCATGCGGCGGAAATTCGGTTCCTGGATGGAGAGTTGCGGCTCGATGCCATCGCCGGTCTTGAACTGAAAAAACTGCAACACCGAGTCCGCGACCGCCGTGCGCAGATGCATCACCGGATAGCGCCAGAGGCTCATCCCGATCATGCGGGCATCCTCCTGCTGCTGTTCCTTGTTGGCAAAGCCGCCCAGAGCGTGAAAACCGCTGCGCTCGCCCCACAGCCAGGCATTGGCGTTGCGCGGCAGCCTGTTCTTGTAGGCGCAAAGCCGCCACGTGGCGTTACCGGACGGCGGACAAGTGTCACGCAGCAACCGTTGCACGATACCGTCCTGCATCAGGCGGGCGAAGAGAAAGACCGAGCCAGACTTGCTGATGAAGAAATTGCCGGTGAGCACGAAGTTGCCCGCCACGATCAATGCCAGCGCCGACACGAGCCCTATCACGCCGCGCTTGAGGTTCGGCCGCGGCAAGCACGGCTGCCAGCGCCGCGAGAGCTTGAGCAGCAAAGCAGCAATCAGAAGTCCGCCCTGAAGACCCAGATGCGATGGGTGGGCAGCGACTGCCAGCGCGGTAATGCCCAGCACCCAGCGCAGGTGCGCCTTGCCCAGCCGCTCGCTGCGGAACAGCAGCAGCCAGCAGCCCAGGATCACCATTGGCGTGAAGATGTCCGGCTCGACCTGGCCGGCATACCAGGCAATGCCAGTGAAGAGCGAAAGCCCTGCCCCGATCATGCTGAGGCCCAGAAGACTGAGACCGGGCACTTCGGCGCGCGCCACTTCCAGGATCAGATAGCTGATCATCAGCGCCTGCAGGATGACGATGGGCCATAGGCTGAAATCGCCGCCGGCGAGAAACAGCAGGTCGGCATAGACGGGCGCGCGCTCCACCAGGAAGATGTGGCCGAGCCCTTCCAGGATATAGGCCCCGGTGTCGTAAAAAATCAGGGGAAAACCGTTCCAGACGGCAACCGACAGGAACATCACACTCAGGATGACGAGCCCGGTAGCAACCGCGCCCGCGCCCCGGACGGGCATGGCGGGAAGCGCCCGAAATCCTGTCCTCGCCCCTGATTCGCGCATTTGCCCCACCGCGCGGGAATTTGCCGCAAGCCGCGGATTAAAGCGATAGCAGGGCTTCAGGAACCGCGGTTGACTGCAAGGTTTCCACCCCTAAACTCGCCCTCCGCTTCGCGTTTTTCGAAAAGGCCTTCCCTCTATGGCGGATAATCCGCAGCGCCCCGTGGCGACCACGCGCCCGCTTTCTCCCCATCTCACCATCTATCGCTGGCCGGCCACGATGCTGACTTCCATCACCCACCGGGTGACAGGCGTTGGACTGTCGCTGGGCGCGATCGTGCTGGCCTGGTGGCTGGTCTCCGTCTCCAACGGGCCGGAAGGCTGGCAGGCTTTCCACGCCATCTCCGACACCCCGATCGGGGCCCTGGTGCTGCTGGGACTGACCTGGTCGCTGGTCTATCACTTTCTCAATGGCGTGCGACATCTGGCCTGGGATCTGGGCTATGGCTTTGAAAAGGGCACCGCCGAACGCAATAGCATGATCATCCTGGTGCTTTCGGTGATCGGCGCGGTGGCGATTTTCGGTCTCAGCTGGACCGGTCACGGAGGCTATCTGAGATGAGCACCGGACAAACCCCATTGCACAAGGTGCAGGGTCTGGGCGCCTCCCATTCCGGCACCGGCCATTTCTGGCATGAGCGCGTCACCGCGGTGGCGCTGATCCCGCTGTCGCTCTGGTTCCTGTATGTGATGATGGGCCTGTCGGGCACCAGCGAAGTCACCGCGCTGCAGTTTCTGGCCCACCCGTGGAACGCCATCCTAATGGGCGCCTTTGTCGGCTTCTCGCTCTGGCACGCCTATCTCGGCCTGCAGGTGGTGATAGACGATTACGTCCACACACCCGGCATGAAGATATTCCTGATGCTGGTGGTGCGCTTTTCCGTCATCGCCATCTACGCCGCCAGTCTGGTCGCCATCGTGCGCATCACCGCCCTATAGGATACGAAATGCCCGCCTACACTATCTTGGACCATACTTTCGATGTCGTCGTGGTCGGCGCGGGCGGCGCGGGTCTGCGCGCCACCCTCGAATGCGCCCAGCGGGGCCTGAAGACTGCCTGCATCACCAAGGTCTTTCCCACCCGCAGCCACACCGTGGCGGCACAAGGTGGCGTCGCGGCCAGCCTGGGCAATATGGGCGAGGATAACTGGCGCTGGCACATGTACGACACCGTCAAGGGGTCGGACTGGCTGGGCGACCAGGACGCCATCGAATATCTCTGCCGCAACGCGCCCGACGCGGTGTACGAGCTCGAGCATTTCGGCATGCCCTTCTCGCGCACTGAGGAAGGCAAGATCTACCAGCGCGCCTTCGGCGGCATGACCAGCAACTACGGCAAGGGCATCGTGCAGCGGACCTGCGCCGCCGCCGACCGCACCGGCCACGCCATGCTTCACACGCTCTACGGCCAGTGCGTGAAGCACGAGGTCAATTTCTTCATCGAATATTTCGCCCTCGATCTGATCATGGAAGACGGCGCCTGCCGCGGCGTCATGGCCTGGAATCTGGACGACGGCGCCATCCACCGCTTCCGCGCCCACAAGGTGATCCTGGCCACCGGCGGCTATGGCCGCGCCTATCTCTCCTGCACCGGCGCGCATACCCAGACCGGCGACGGCAACGCCATGGTGCTGCGCGCCGGCCTGCCGCTGCAGGACATGGAGTTTGTGCAATTCCATCCCACCGGTATCTTCGGCGCCGGCGTCTTGATCACGGAAGGCGTGCGCGGCGAAGGCGGCTATCTCACCAATTCCGAAGGCGAACGCTTCATGGAGCGCTATGCCCCCAATGCCAAGGATCTCGCTTCGCGCGATGTGGTCTCCCGCGCCATGACGATCGAGATCCGCGAAGGCCGCGGCGTCGGCCCGAACAAGGATCATATCCATCTGCATCTGTCGCATCTGGATCCCAAGATCATCCATGAGCGCCTGCCCGGCATTTCGGAATCGGCGCGCATTTTCGCCGGCGTGGATGTGACCAAGGAGCCGATCCCCGTGCTTCCCACGGTCCACTACAATATGGGCGGGGTTCCTTGCGCCTATACCGGCGAGGCGCTGACCTTGTCGGGCGGCAATCCCGACACGGTGGTGCCAGGCCTGATGGCGGTGGGAGAAGCGGCCTGCGTCAGCGTCCACGGCGCCAATCGCCTGGGCTCCAACTCGCTGATCGACCTGGTGGTATTCGGCAAGGCAGCCGGTGTGGAAGCGGCCAAGGCGCTGGAAGGCGTGCGTACCCATGCTGAACTGCCGAAGAATGCCGGTGATGACGCCATCGCTCGGCTCGATCATTTCCGCAACGCCAAGGGTTCGACCCCGACGGCGGTGATGCGTCTGGCCATGCAGAAGGCCATGCAGGAAGACGCCGCCGTCTTCCGCACCGGAGATTCCCTGGCGCAGGGCCTCAAGCGCATCGAGGGCATCTATGCCCAGCGCGGCGATATCGGCATCAAGGACCGCTCTATGATCTGGAACACCGATCTGGTGGAGACCTTGGAATTCGACAATCTCATCCAGCAGGCGGTGGTGACGGTGGCCGGCGCGGTCAACCGGCAGGAAAGCCGCGGCGCCCATGCTCGCGAGGATTATCCGGAGCGGAACGACGCCGACTGGATGAAGCATACGTTAGCCTGGCTTGATACCGGGACCGGCAAGACGCGAATCGACTATCGTCCGGTTCATACCTACACCCTGACCAACGATATCGAATATATCCCGCCAAAAGCGCGGACCTACTAGGACCGGAGAACCAGCCGGGCCGTCGCGCGTTTTCTTTTCGATTGATTATGCGCATTTGAGGCCACCATGATTTTTCGCTGGGCACCCGTCTCTATCCTGCTGCTGTGCGTTGCAGCACCGCCGGTCTTCGCGCAGACGCGTGACCAGACCCCCAATCAGATTCCCAAACCAGGCGTAACGGTCGCTCCGGCTAAAAAATCCACTGTTACGGCCGCCACGCCCACGCCCGATGACCGGGCCCGGCAATGGCTGATCCTCGTGGATGACAAGAACTACACCCAGAGTTGGAGCCAGGCCGGCAAGGCCTTCCAGGCCAAGCAGAAGGCGGATGTCTGGGCCGCGGCGACGGGCGACAAGCGCGGCACCCTGGGCGCGGTGGCCAGCCGCGATCTCAAATCCATCGATCTCGGCCGCACCGATATTGCCGTGGTCAAGTACGACACGGTGTTCGCGCGCAAGGCCCAGACGGTGGAAACGGTCACCCTGGCATTTGATAATGGTGGCTGGGTGGTCACGGACTATACCGTCAACTAAACGCCGCAATCCGTTCAGTTCCAGTTCAGCTTGCGGAACGCAGGGTTCGACTTCGGCAGGAGCGCCGGATGACAGGGAGGACGACATGCAATTGAGAAACATCGTGCTGGCCACGGTGACGGCCACAACGCTTTTCACCAGTCAGGTGTGGGCGCAGCCGGGCTGGGTGCCGCCCGGCAACGACCCCGACGGCTATTACAGCGACAGAGACCATGACGGCTATTACGGCCGCGACGGCCGCTATCATCGCATGCGCGGCATGGGCCGCTTCGACCGCGATCGCGATCGCGATCGCGATTATGGTCCGCCGCCGCCTCCTCCGGCACCCGCGACCTATTATGAGCAGGGCCGTTATGAGGCGGACTGCCGCCGCGGCAACGCCACCGCGGGCACGATCTTTGGGGCGCTGGCGGGCGGTCTGATCGGCGGCGCGGCTAGTCGCGGCAATGGTGGCGCGGTTGTGGGCGGTGTGGTGCTGGGCGGCCTGCTTGGCAACGTGATCGGCCGCGACATCGATTGCGAAGACCAGCCGGTGGCCTTCCGCGTCTATGGCCAGAGCCTGAACGGCGATGTCGGCCGGCCCTATGAATGGAGCAACCGCGGCAATCGCGGCACCTTCACCTCGGTGCGGGAATATCGCCGTGGCGGCATGGTCTGCCGCGATTTCACCGAGACCACCTACCGCCGCGGACAAAACTTCACCCGTACCGGTTCCGCGTGTCGCGACATCGGCACCGGTCATTGGCGGTTTGACTGAGAAAAGGGGTGGCTCGATCCCTTCGGAGCCGCCCCTTGTTCCCGCTGCACGCAGGACTAGAGTATGGGGCCGGAACCATCTGTTCCCCGATGTGTTCCGGCCCTTATCTTTATCTGGATTGTGAAGCGGAGATTTCCATGAAGCCAATCGTTATGGCCGCCACGGCCTGTGCCGTGCTGGCACTTGGTTCTGGCAGTGCTTTCGCCGATGCCTGCAGCGGACGCGATCATACCGGCGGCACGATTCTCGGCGCCCTTGCCGGCGGCGTGCTCGGCGGTGCAGTGACCCATGGCAATGGCGGCGCGGTCGTCGGCGGCGCGCTGCTGGGCGGCCTTGCCGGCAATGCCATCTCGCGCGACATGGACTGCGAAGATCGCAGCTATGCCGTACGTTCCTATGAGGACAGTTTCCACGGCCCGGTCGGCCGGCGCTATGAATGGCATCGCGGCCCCAACCGCGGCTATATCGTCACCAACCGCGAATATTATCGCGGCCGCCGCCTCTGCCGCGATTTCACGCAGGTGGTCTACCGCCGCGGCCGGGAATTCGATCGCGACGGCACGGCGTGCCGCCGGAGAGACGGTGAGTGGGAATTCATGTGAGGCGCTAGCGCTTCAAACCGCTGCTAGTGAGACGCAAAACATCGTGGAATTGCGGGTTTTTCGTTCCATTCCCGCCTTGGGCCGCAAGCTTTGGGTAACCATTGAGCCCTAGACTTCGCGCTGGAAGTTACCAGCCGAAGCGCCATGGCCGAAACCTGGACAATCAGCGTCGGTGGCCGCGTGTATGGCCCCTATACGCTTGAGCAGATGCAAGCCTTCCGGGCTGAAAACCGGCTGGCGGATCATTCCCTCGTCTCACGCGGGGATGAAGAGCTATTTCATCCTGCCGGCGAAGACCCCACTCTTGCCTCGCTCTTTCGCTCCGATCAGCCGCGCGAAGTGGAAAACCCGCCAGCCAGCGAGCCGGCCCAACCGCATCGTTTCGGCGCGCGCGCCGAAACGGACGCGAATAACGGCGGCCGGGCCCATTTCGTGATCGTGGCCGACATGAAATCGGGCTCCATCGCCGGTCTCGATGACGAGATATCCAAGCTTGGTGCGGCCTACCGTTTCAATCCCCAGGCCTGGGTGCTGTTGAGCGAAGCGCCGATCAATATCGTGCGCAATGCGCTGATGCAGAAGTTGGGTAAGATCGACACGCTCTTCATCGTGGATGCCGCCCATGACAGGGCCGCCTGGTTCAATTTCGGGCCCGAGGCCGATACCCGCATCCGCAAGATGTGGAGCAAGCCGGTGGAATTTTCCGGCACGGAAAAGCGCAGCGTCAAGCGGGGCTGAGACCCGCGGCATAGCGGCGCCCATTGGCGACATAGATCGCCGCCGACCGCGCAAGTCCTGCAATCTCTTCCGGCGCAAGATCGCGCATGACGCGCGCCGGCGCGCCCAGGATCATCTTGCCGTCCTCGAAATGCTTGCCTTCCGTGACCAGGGAACCCGCCCCCACCAGCGAGCGCGCGCCGATCCGGGCGCGGTTGAGCAGAATGGCGCCCATGCCGATCAGCGCGCTGTCGCCGACCTGGGCCGAATGCACGATGACGCGATGTCCGACGGTGACGCCTTTGCCAATCAGCACGGGTTCACCCGGATCGGCATGAATGACGCTGTGATCCTGGATGTTGGAATCCTCGCCGACGGTGATCCATTCATTGTCGCCGCGTAGCACCGCGCCGAACCAAACGCTGGCGCGGGCGTGAAGACGCACCTTGCCGATCAGCACCGCATCCGGCGCGATAAAGCAGTCGTCCCCGATTTCCGGCACGGCGCCATCGAGTGCATAAATCGGCACGCGTTACTCCTTAACAGTTTCAGTCGCGAGAATTTCACACACGCCAGAGCAAAAAACGATACCCTGAACTCAGACGGAGTGATTCGTCTAACTGCGGGGGTAAGGGCACTGGTGCATCTGGCACTGCGTTCGCCACGAAAATCAGGGCCGGCTCGCCGGACAACCCTCCCCTCGCACTCACCCATCAGCACCCATCGGGAGTTTTCATGGCCAAACGCTCCATGCGTTCGAAGTCGCGTGACCTTTCCTTTGCCGAAGTGAATGTGCATCCGCTTTTTCCCGGCCGGCCAAACCATCAACACAAGAGCTGGACGCCGCATGATCCCGATGGCCAATTCCGGGACCGCAAATATGTAAAAAATGTCCGGGCCATGAGTTCGGCCCAGCAGCGCTTCATGGACGCGATCGACGCCCAGAGCGTCGTGCTGGCCTTGGGCCCGGCCGGCACCGGCAAGACCTATCTGGCCATCGCCAAGGCGGTGGAAGCGCTGGAAGCGGGCAAGGTGCAGCGCATCGTGCTATCGCGCCCCGCGGTGGAAGCCGGCGAAAGCCTGGGCTTTCTGCCCGGCGATCTCACCGAAAAACTGGCGCCCTATCTGCGCCCGCTCTACGACGCGCTGACCGAGCGGCTGGGCACCAAGCGCCTCAAACAAATGCTGGCCGATGGCATCATCGAGATCGCGCCTGTGGCCTATATGCGCGGCCGCACCCTGAGCGAATGCTTCGTGGTGATCGATGAGGCACAGAACTGCACCTACACCCAGATCAAGATGCTGCTGACCCGGCTGGGCTGGCGCTCGACCATGGTGCTGACCGGCGATCCGGACCAGACCGATCTGCTGCCGGGCATTTCGGGTCTCAAGGACATCGCCGAAAAGCTGGAGACTTTGCCGGATATTCCGGTGGTGCGCCTGGCGGAAGGCGACATCGTTCGTCACCCGCTGGTGGCGTCCATGCTGACGGTGCTCTGACAAACGGCTCGGCCACCTCCCCCGGCGCGCGCGTCAGCGCGCTTGCATAGGGAGAGGTGGACGGTTCATAGCGGCAGTGTATGAACGCGCACAGGCGCCTTTGCGACCGCAAAGGCGTCAAGCAAAGTTGCGAAGTCCGGAGGGGGAATTAGCGCACCATATGGATGACGATGGCGCCCAGCATGAAGGCCCAGTAGAGCGCCAGGCCTAGCGCGAAGCCGTAAGCAGCGTGGCTGCATTCCTTCTTGCGGAAGGAGCGCGTGGCGTTCTCGAACAGGATGCTGGGTCCGGCCAGCACCATCACGATGTAGTGCGCGTAGGTTGCTGCGGTCCCTGACGGCTTTTTCGCCACCACCCGGTAGAGGTTGGCGGCGATGCCGGACATGGTCAGCCCGGCAGCCAACGCGAATAGCAGGAGAATGAAATTGCGCATGGCCGCTCAGCCTTTCCTGCTGGCGGAGGGCGGCTCCGGCTGCGGGCTGTGCTGATGCGAGCCAGCCGGCACGGAACCGGTGGCAAAAGCGGCGAAAGCAGAGGCGTTGACCATATGTGACATGTGCCGAAATGGCGCGGATTGATGTTTCCGGGTCACGCCTCGCAAGAATTGGGCTAGTTGGCGGCCAGCCGCCCCCGCCCGCGTTCTCGCCGGTGTAAAAGGCCGGTGGCGGCGAGAAATGGCGCAGAGCGGGCAAAGAGAGAACGTTCACCAGCATTCCGGCTGGTTGCTTCCGGCCGGCTTTGTCTTTGCCATCATGCTGCTGTCGGGACTGTTGCTGGGCTGGTATCTGCGACCCGGTCTCAGGGCGCCTGCCGCCCTCACCGGCCAATCCGAGTTCGTACCCGTAACCCTGGGCGGTCTCAGCCTTCGGGTCCCCACAAACTACATCCAGAATCCCGCAGCCCGGTCGGGCGGCCCACAGGAGAGCCTTTCCCTGGCCGCGTTGTTTCCCTCCTGGCAGGGCTATTCCACGGAGCTGGCGCGGCAGTTCCAGGGCAACGCGCCCAACTCCGCGGTGGTGCGGATCCTGATCCGCCGCGACGCCAACGCCATGGGCGCCGCTACGCGGCTGGCGCGCATCTACCGGCCCAATCTGGCGGCGCTGGAGGGCGTGACCGGTCCGTTCGGGCTTCGCCAGTACGGCTTTGCGGCCGATTCCGGTTACGAGAAAACCGATCTCTTTGTCGGCGGCAGCGGCAAGGGCCTGTTGCTCCTTCTCTGCGGACGACCGGCTGCGGACCTGCCCAGTCCCAACTGCCAGGCCACGGACCGGCCGCTGGCCGATGGAGTCAATTATTCCTTCCGCTTCAAACGCGCCTGGCTGGCGCGCTGGCGCGAATTGTCAGGCGGCGTTGATGGGCTGATTGCACGCTTCGAAAAGACTTGAGCCTGTTCTAGGTGCGACTGGCGGGCGCTTCCGGCAGGTCCATTTCGAGGATGGCCATGTTGAAGGCATAGGAAACTTCGCCGTCTTCCTCGTCTTTGAACAGCACGCCGACAAACTCGCCATTGATATGCACTTCCACGGAATCCGGCTGCTTGGGACGCTCGACAATGGTGATGGTGTCGAGGCGGAACTGATTGCGCAGATACTTTTCCAGGCGCCAGATTTCGCTGCGGGTCAAGGCCGGATCCTCGTGGTTTGGGGCGGTTGAACTCGCATGCCGGGCGTTACCCGTCAAGCCGCCAGCAACAGGCTGTCAGCCCGTATTGTCGGGCAATTCCTCGATGTAATGGTTCATCTGCTGTGACGGATTTTCGCCGCAATCGCAGTTGACCAGCTTGGCCGGCACGCCCACCGCCGTGCAGTGCGGCGGCACTGGTTTGAGCACCACCGAGCCGGCGCCGATGCGGCTATATTCACCCACCTCGATGTTGCCCAGGACCTTGGCGCCCAGCGCCAGAAGAACGCCGCGACGGATCTTGGGATGGCGGTCGCCACTTTCCTTGCCGGTGCCGCCCAGGGTCACGTCCTGCATGATCGAGACATCGTCTTCCACCACCGCTGTCTCGCCGATCACGATGCCGGTGGCATGATCGAACATGATGCCGCGGCCGATCCGGGCGGCCGGATGCACGTCCACCGCGAAAAGCTGGGAGATGCGGCTCTGCAGGAACAGCGCCATGGCCTTGCGGCCATCGCGCCAGAGCCAGTGGGAAACGCGCCAGCTCTCCAGGGCATGAAAGCCTTTGTAGAAGAGAAAGGCGTCCAGATAGGAATGACAGGCGGGATCGCGCTCGAACACGGCCGAAAGGTCGGCGCGCACCGCCTGGCCGAAGTCATCTTCGGCCGCTACCAGATCGTCGAACATCTCGCGAATGGCCAGGGGCGAGAGGTCATCGCCACCCAGCTTGTGCGCCAGATGATAGGACAGCGCCTGCTCCAACTGGTCGTGCTGCAGGATGGTGGCATGGACGAAGCCCGCCAGACTCGGCTCGCGGCCGGCCATGGCTTCGGCCTCCTGGCGCAGCGCGGTCCAGATCGGATCAACGGAGGAAACTTTTTCGCGGGGGTTAGCCATGACAATCCTTTATGGCGAGCTTTTACCACGGAAGTCTGTGGAATTTCAAAACGCGCCAAAGGCCCTGCCGGCGGCGCCTTTTTTCCTTAAATTCCGTGGCTACCTGCTCTTAAGATGGGCGCTCACTCTCCGTTTCCCAAGCCCCCAAAAGGCCCCCCAAAAAGGCATCTATGTCTCACGAAAAAAAGCATGGCGATTTCAACCATCCCGCGCCGAAGGCGCTGGATCTGCTGCTCAGCCGCCGCTCCGGTTCAGCCAAAGCGATGACGGAGCCCGGCCCGTCCAAAAAGCAGTTGGCTGACATCCTGAAAGCGGGCGCGCGCGCGCCTGACCACGGCAAGCTGTTTCCCTGGCGCTTCCTTGTCATCGAGGGCAAGGGCCGCGCCCGCGCCGGTGACATCCTGGCCGAGGTGATGGAGGCCGAAGGCGAACGCGCCAAGCAGGTGGAAGAGGAGCGCGAGCGCTTCCTGCGCGCACCGGTCGTCGTGGCCGTCATCTCCGCGGCGCGCGAGCAGCACAAGATTCCGGTGTGGGAGCAGGAATTGTCCGCGGGCGCGGTCTGTCAGAACATGCTGATCGCGGCCACGGCGTCAGGCTTTGTCGCCCAGTGGGTTACCGAATGGTACGCCTATCATCCGGTGGTGAAGGAGCGGCTGGGCCTGAAATCGGGCGAGCGCGTCGCCGGCTTCGTCTATATCGGCACCGCCAAAGATGAGCTGGAAGAGCGGCCCCGTCCTGACATGGACAAGATTGTTACGGTTTTTTAGACCGCGATCAAAAATCCGTAGGCAAAAAGAGCGGCGGCAACCGCCGCGCTGGAAAGAGCAATAGGCCAGGAATCCATGGAACCCTCCGAACGACGCCTGAGATGGCGCTTTCGGCCGGTTCTTCAATCTGCGCGAAACGCAACCCTGCTCCGCTTCGATTATTCTGCAAAGGCCAGATGGCCAAAACGGTCGGGATAGTGCGGGTCCGGCTTCACCAGCCCTGAATCCGACCATTGCGAAAGCCGGCGGTTGGGCTCTATCCCGTCCCAGCGATTCATGTTCGCGATCCAGCGGTCGCCAACCTTGGGGACAGGATTATCCGCCAGATCGGCAAACGAACTCCAGGGGATCACCACTTCCAGGCTCCAGCCTTGGTCCTGATCTTTAGAATTGTTGAGCGTGCCCTTGATCGAGGTGGCCAGCCGCACGCCCGGCAGGTTGTAGTTCTTCATGATGCGCTGGGGAAACGGGTAGAGATAATCATACAGGACGCCTCGGGCATTCATTTCCATGCCCAGATACAGATTCTTGACACCGGGCGGCGCGATAAAGATTTCGACGGCATCGTCCTTGTAAGTCGGGTCGTCGTGCTTGGTATAGACCGCGGTGACGTCGCTATCCTCACAGTCGTACGCGACATAGAGATTGTCCTTGTCCCAAAGCAGCCGGGCGGTGGTCTTCTGTTTCTTGCCGGTCTGGCCGGGCCAGGGGAAGACGAAGGTCACGGGCATCGCCGCTTTCCAGGCGGCATCGTCGAGCTTGCCGTCGATGCGCGGCGCGATTTTGGCGCGATGCACTTCATAGGTCGGAATCGGGGCCAGATTGGGCCGCTGCGCCAGTACCGGCGCGGCCGGCACAACTGCAAGGAAAGCGGACAGGCAAAGGCCAATGACTTTTTTCACAGCCACACTCCCTCTATTTTAAAAGCGGCGCGATGGGCGAAAATCAGCGAATGCCGATGAGCTTATGCGTTTGCAGCGACAGCCGCCACTGGGGATGTTCAAGACAATACTGGGTCGCAGCCTCGGTGTTGGCGGCGCGGGCGTCATTGTCCATGGGCTGCAGGAAAAAGTTCTGGAAATTCTGCCCGGCATAGCGGTCCGGCGGCGCGCCGTCCTGCGGATAGATCAGCTTTAACTCGTTGCCGCGCGTGAGCTTCTGTTCGGCATCGGCCTTGGGGCTGACACAGATCCAGTCGATGCCCGGCGGCGGCAACAGGGTGCCATTGGTCTCGATGCCGATCTCGAAGCCGCGTGCATGCAACGCCGCAATCGCGGCTTCGTCCAGCTGCAACAGCGGCTCGCCACCGGTGCAGACGACATAGGGGTTGCCGGCATTACCCTTCGGCCATTCCGCCGCCACGGCCTCGGCCAGCGCGCCAGCATCCGCGAACTTGCCGCCGCCAGGCCCGTCCGTGCCCACGAAGTCAGTGTCGCAGAAACGGCAGGTGGCTTCGGCGCGGTCTTTCTCAAGCCCGCTCCACAGATTGCAGCCGGCAAAGCGCAGAAAGACCGCGGCGCGGCCGGCATGGGCGCCCTCGCCTTGCAAGGTGTAATAGATTTCTTTGACGGAATACGTCATGCGGTTTTGTACTTCTGGTAGCCACCTGCCCGCAGTTCACAAGCGGGACACTTACCGCAGCCATAACCCCAGTCGTGCCGGTGGGTGCGGTCGCCTTCATAACAGGTGACCGTTTCTTCCACGATAATCTCAACCAGCCTGTCGCCGCCCAGCTCTTGCGCCATGCGCCAGGTGGCGGCCTTGTCGATCCACATCAGCGGTGTATGCACCGTTATCGTCCGGTCCAGGCCCAGCGACAGTGCCCGCGCCGTTGTCTGGATCGTCTCGTTGCGGCAATCCGGATAGCCGGAAAAATCGGTCTCGCACATGCCGCCAACCAGATCGGCGATGCCGCGGCGATAGCCCAGCGCCGCCGCCGCAGTGAGAAACAGGATATTGCGGCCCGGAACGAAGCTGGTGGGCAGGCCCTCTGCTCCCATCTCGATCTTCATGTCGTCGGTCAAGGCGCTGCCGCCGATCGCTTTCAGCAAATCGAGCGGCAGAAGATGATCCTCGCCCAGCTTGCCGGCCCAATCGGGAAAGTCCGCTTTCAACAGCGCCAGAATACGGGGTCGCGCCCCAAGCTCGGCTGCATGGCGCTGGCCATAATCGAAGCCGACCGTCTCCACGCGCGCAAAACGGGCAAGCGCCCAGGCCAGGCAGACGGTGGAATCCTGGCCACCGGAAAACAGGACCAGGGCAGAGCTTGTCATGGCGGCTGTGTAGCGCGGGGCGGCGCCCGCGAAAACAGAAAATCAGGCGACCTTGGCGGAACCGGCCATGCGCACGACGCAGGATGACGGCAGGGCAATGGTCACGGTGGTGCCATGGCCCACCGCGCTCTTCAGGCTCAAGGCCCCGCCATGCAGCTCCACCAGCGCCTTGGCGATCGACAGTCCCAGCCCTGCCCCTTCAAAGCGCCGGGAAAGCGTGTTGTCCAACTGCCGGAAGGGCTCCAGCGCCGCGGCAATGGTTTCCTCGGCCATGCCGATGCCGGTGTCCTCGACGATCAGATGCACGCCGCCATCGGGCATGGGCCGGGCGACAAAACGGACCTTGCCGCCTTCGGGCGTGAATTTCAGGGCATTGGCGAGAAGATTGCCCAGCGCCTGGGCGAGGCGGCGCGGATCGATCTTCAGCGAGGGCATGCCGACAGGCACGTCGACCTCCACCGCGCGCCTTTCGCTGGTGGCGCCGCGCGCCAGCTTGATGGCGACCTCCGCCACGTCCAGCACATTCTCGGGGCGCATCTCGATGGTCAGAAGCCCACCCTCGATACGCGAAACATCCAGCACATCGTTGATGACAGTCAGAAGCCGGGTGCCGCTTTTGTGGATATCGCCGGCATAGTCGCGATAGGCCGTCACCCCGGCGGGTCCCAGCACCTCGTCACGGATGATCTCGGAAAAGCCAAGAACGGCATTCAGCGGGGTCTTAAGCTCGTGGCTCATGGCGGCCAGGAAGCTCGCCTTCATGCGGTTGGCGATCTCGGCCTGGCGAAGCGCGGCGCGCAAGGCGCGATCCTGCTCGAACTTCTCGGTGACATCCTCTACCGAGCCCTCGTAGCAGATCAGCTCCCCGGCCCAATCGCGTATCGCGCGGGCATTTTCGGATATCCAAAGGCGCCGGCCCGAGCGATGGCGAATTTCGGAAACAAAATGGGCCACCATGTCATTGGCCTGTATCAAGGCGCGGAATTCGTCACGCCGCCCTGCATCGATATAGAGCTGGGCGCCGATGTCGGTCAGGCCCGAGATCAGCTCTTGGGGGTCGTGATAGCCATAGATGTCGCATAACGCCTGATTGACGGCGAGATAGTGGCCATCCGGCGTGGTGCGAAAGATGCCGTCCACGGCATGATCGAAAAATGCGCGATAGCTGGTTTCGCCCGCGGTGAGACGCCGGCGGGTATTGGCGGCCACCCGCTGCAACAAAGCGAGGATGCCGCACAGGCCGCCGAGGATGACGAGACCAGCGATGAATTCACGGCCCAGATTGGCGGAAAGGCCCAGCCCCACCGCGAGACCGCCGATGAACAGGGCGAGCGCCGCAGCAAGTCCTGGCCCCCTTCCGCGATCGGCGAGGAGAGGATCAATCAAGGGAGACATCACAAAGCCGGCAATGCTGCTGTTCCAACAGCTTTGTTAGTGGAAAAACCTAAATGCGCCGTTGAACTTACCGGTGCCGGTCGCGCGCAAACCGCCTGGTCTTTTTCATTTCTTGTCAATCTTGCTGGAGAAGCCGTTAAAGCGGCATGGAAGACCCCGCTGGCAATCCGGAAATACCACCCTGCGGCCGTCCGGACACGGAGCAAAAGCGGCGCATTGTCCCAAAGCGGGCTTTGTGTTTGATTGCGGCCCCAGCCAAAATTTGTGCAACCAAGAATGGCCCTGTTCGAGACCATACAGCCTCTTTTCGTGCTCTCCGGCTTTGCCGTGGGGTTCCTGGTGGGAATGACCGGGGTTGGCGGCGGCTCGCTGATGACGCCGCTGCTGATCCTGCTGTTTCACATCCATCCCGTGACCGCGGTGGGCACCGACCTGATCTATGCCAGTGTCACCAAGACCGGCGGCAGCCTGGTCCATGGCCTCAACCGGACCATCGACTGGCGCGTGGTGCGGCGGCTGGCCACGGGCAGTCTTCCGGCTTCGCTTCTCACCATGCTGATCCTATGGCTGTTGAAGGTCGACCCGGCCTCCTACAGCACCCTGGTCACCAAGGTGCTGGGCGTATCCCTGATCTTTACAGCGATGGCTTTGGTCTTCCGCCGCCGGTTGCTGGCCACCTATTCAAGGCGGGTCGGTGTTCTCACCGAATCGCAGACCCGTATCACCACCATCATCGTCGGATTGGTGCTGGGCGTTCTGGTGACGATTTCCTCGGTGGGCGCCGGCGCGCTCGGGGTCACCGCCCTGCTGCTGCTCTATCCCGAGCTTCCCATCGTCAAGATCGCGGGCTCGGACATCGCCCATGCCGTGCCGCTGACCCTGGTTGCGGGGCTTGGACATCTGGCAGCCGGCAGCACGGATCTCACCGTGCTGGTCTCGCTGTTGTGCGGCTCCCTGCCCGGCATCGTGCTTTCCAGCCAGTTCGCGCCACGCATGCCCGACGCCGTTCTGCGTTACGTGCTGGCCGTAACTCTGATTCTTGTCTCCCTCAGGCTGCTGAGTGCCTGACCTGGTCCGCAGGAAAGTGCCCGCCCGCGCCTGGCAGCGCATGCTCAGCGGACGGCGGCTGGACTTGCTCGAGCCCAGCCCGCTCGATATCGAAATCGAGGACATCGCCCATGGCCTGGCCCGGGTGGCGCGCTGGAACGGCCAGACCAAGGGGGCGCACGCTTTCTCAGTCGCCCAGCACTGTGTGCTAGTGGAGCGGCTGGTGGCCGAACTGGAGCCGCGGCTGTCGCGACCGGCCCGGCTGATGGCGCTGCTGCACGATGCGCCTGAATATGTGGTGGGTGACCTGATCAGCCCCTTCAAGGCGGCAGTCGGCATTAATTACAAGGCCTTGGAAGAAAGACTTCAGATGGCAATTCATCTACGGTTCGGCCTGCCCGCCGACATTCCAGCCGACCTCAAGACCTTGTTCAAACGGGCCGACCACCTGTCGGCCTATCACGAGGCCACCCAACTGGCTGGTTTTGAGGAAAAGGAAGCGCGCCGGCTATTCGGCGCGCCGTCCAAGACCGCCAAGGCCCCCCGCCTCATTCCGCTCAGTACGGCGGAGGCACAGAACCAGTTCCTGGGCCGCTTCCGGCGCCTTTACGACAGCGGCCATTAATCCCTGCTACAAAGCCGTTCATGTCGCCGCTTCTGGTCACTCCGCTTTCCGCCTTGCCCGATGCCATGGCCGAGCACGCGCCCTCTCATCTGGTCAGTCTTTTGTCGCCAGAGCATATGATCGAGACGCCGGCGGGTTTTCCCGCGAGCGCGCATCTGAAGCTCGGCATCAACGATATTGCCGATCCCGCTGCCGGCCCTGCGCCGCCCGCACGCCGTCATGTGGATTCGCTGCTGCAATTCTCGCGGACCTGGGACGGCAAACGGCCCTTGCTGATCCATTGCTGGGCCGGCATTTCGCGCTCCATGGCGTCGGCTTACACCATCCTGTGCGACCGGCTTGGACCGGGATGCGAGGCGGAGATCGCCAAAGCCATGCGCCGGCGCGCACCGCATGCCCAGCCCAACCGCCTCCTGGTGCGCCATGCCGATGAGGCGCTGGGCCGGGGCGGCGCCATGCTCGCGGCCGTGGAAGCGATGGGGCCGCCGCTGATCGTGGAAGAAGGCGTCACCACGTTTTTTCCGTTGGTGAACCTGTGAGTACGCAAAAGGAGAATGTCTCCATCGGCCTTTCCGCCGCCATTCTGGCGGTGGAAGGCGAGCGCCCATCGGTGCTGGTGGTGGCGCATGGCGGTTCGCTGGATGCCTTGCCCTTCGGTCCTTTCGATCCGGTGCAGCACCGGACTTTGGAATCGGGCTTGCGCCAATGGGTGGGCGAGCAGACGGGCTTCGAACTCGGCTATGCCGAGCAGCTCTACACTTTTGGAGACAAGGGCCGTCATCTTTCCGCGCCCGGTGGCGGGCGCGTCGTCTCGGTCGGTTACGTGGCCCTGACGCGTCAGACCAGCACGGCGCGCGAGACCCAAGGCACGCAATGGCATGGCTGGTACCAATATTTTCCCTGGGAAGACTGGCGCGACCAGAAACCGGCGATGATCGACAGCGTGATCCTGCCGGCGCTGAAGAAGTTCGTGAAGGACGCGCCCGCCGGACTTGGCGAACTGCGCCGCGAACGGGTCAATCTCTGTTTCGGTGAAGGCTGGGACGAGGAACGGGTGCTGGAGCGTTATGAGCTGCTCTATGAAGCTGGGCTGATCGAGGAATTTTATCGCGACAGCGGCAAATTCGATAAACAAGGCTCGGCGAAAGCGTCGGGCCTGGGCATCCCGATGCTGTTCGATCATCGCCGGATTCTCGCCACCGCCATCGCCCGGCTGCGCGGCAAGCTGAAATACCGTCCGGTGGTGTTCGAGTTGATGGCGCCCGCTTTCACCCTCCTTGAACTTCAGCGGGCGGTAGAGGCGCTGGCGGGTTTGCGCCTGCACAAGCAGAATTTTCGACGCCTGGTGGCCGAACAGGGCCTGGTGGAAGGCACCGGCAAGTTCTCTACCCCTGCCCGCGGCCGGCCGGCGGAGCTGTTCCGCTTCCGGCGGGAAGTGCTGCGCGAGCGCCCGGCGCCGGGAGTGCGGCTGGGGGTCCGGCGGGCCCGGCTGTCATAAATCCGATTTGGCTAACGTCTTGGAGTAGTGTGGCAAACTGTCATACGCCCGCAACGCAACTCTGCTCCGCGCGTATCCGACTCTTGACCGTTTAATGCTCTTGTGTAGCATAAACCTCGAACCGGCTCCTTGAAGGCCGGGTTTTTTGCCCCAGATATATACTCCAAGTGAGTATTAACCCGGGCAGGAGGACAAGATGGGTGTCGAGTTGGCCTATACCGACGCGGTCGCAGCTGCGACCGACCCGCTTTACGCCAAGGTTTCCAATTTCATCCCGCGCGCCGAATGGATTGCCTATGCCCCGGTGATCGCCGAGATCAACCGCCTGAAGCGGGAGAAGGATGCGGTGATCCTGGCGCACAACTACATGACGCCGGAAATCTTCCATTGCGTCGGCGACTTCATGGGCGATTCCCTCGCCCTCGCCCGCGAGGCGGCGCGCACCGATGCCAAAGTGATCGTGCAGGCCGGCGTACATTTCATGGCCGAGACCTCGAAAATCCTGTCACCGGACAAGACGGTTCTGATCCCGTCAACCGAAGCAGGCTGTTCGCTCGCCTCCTCCATCACGGGTGCCGATGTGCGGCTGCTCCGGCAGAAATATCCGGGCCTGCCAGTGGTGACCTATGTGAACACCTCCGCCGAGGTGAAGGCGGAAAGCGACATCTGCTGCACCAGCGGCAATGCCGTGAAGGTGGTGGAGACCATCGCGCGCGACTTCGGCACCGACACGGTGATCATGATCCCGGACAAGTATCTGGCCCGCAATGTCGCGGCCAAGACCGGCGTGAAAGTCATTACCTGGGAAGGCGCCTGCGAAGTGCATGAGCGCTTCACCGCAGAAGAGATCCGCGACTATCGCGCCGCCCATCCCGGTATCGTCGTGCTGGCCCATCCTGAATGCCCGCCGGAAGTGGTCGCGGAAGCCGATTTCGCTGGCTCGACCGCCGCCATGATCAACTATGTCGGCGATCACAAGCCGCAACGCGTGGTGATGATCACCGAATGCTCGATGAGCGACAATGTCGCGGTGGAGCATCCGGAGGTGGACTTCGTGCGGCCCTGCAATCTCTGCCCGCACATGAAACGCATCACCCTGGACGGCATCCTGCACAGCCTTCAGACCATGACATTCGAGGTCACGGTACCAGCCGATGTCGCGGCCCGCGCCAAAAAGCCCATTGACCGGATGCTGGCGATCAAATGACCCGCATTGACAGCATCGTCGAAACTGACGGCGCGCTTATTCTGGGTGCCGGCATCGCGGGGCTTTTCACGGCCCTGAAGCTCGCCCCCATGTCCAGCATCGTGCTGGCGGGAACGCGGCCCGGAATGTCGGGCTCCAGCGCCTGGGCGCAAGGCGGCATTGCCGCCGCGGTCGGTGAAGATGACAGCTGGCAAAGCCATGCCGCCGACACCATCGCGGCGGGCGCGGGGCTGTGCGATCCGGACATTGTCGAGCTGGTGGCGCGTGAGGCGCCCGAGCGCATCCAGGACCTGATCACGTTCGGCGCGCCTTTCGACCGAAAGTCCGACGGCTCGCTGGCCCTGGGGCGCGAAGCCGCCCATTCCCTGCCCCGCATCGTGCATGTGAAGGGCGACGGCGCGGGCGCGGCCATTTCCGCCACGCTTGCCGCGCGCGCCCATGAAAGCAACGCCATCACCCTGCTGGAAGGCTTCCACGCCGTGGAGCTGGCAATGGAAGGTGGCCGCGTCACCGGCATCTTTGCGCGCGCAGGACTAGGGCCGGATGCGCGCTTGATCCTGTTCCGCGCCCGCGCCGTGGTGCTGGCGACCGGCGGGCTTGGCGCGCTCTATGCGGTGACCACAAATCCACTGGAGGCCCGCGGCGAAGGTCTCGGCATGGCGGCCCGCGCCGGCGCCATGATCGCCGATCCGGAATTCGTGCAATTCCATCCCACTGCCATCGCGGTCGGGCGCGATCCGGCACCGCTGGCCACCGAAGCGCTGCGCGGCGAAGGCGCAGTGCTGGTGAACCGGCGCGGCGAGCGCTTCATGACCGCGATCCACAAGGATGCCGAACTGGCGCCTCGCGATATCGTGGCGCGCGCCATCCATCGCCAGATCGTCTCCGGTCAGCCCGTTTTTCTGGATTGCCGCGAAGCGATCGGGGCCAGTTTCGCCAGTCATTTCCCCACTGTGTTCGCGGCCTGCCACGCCGCCGGGATCGATCCGGCAACACAAATGATCCCGGTGGCGCCAGCGGCGCACTACCACATGGGCGGCATCGCCTCCGATCAACATGGCCGCTCCTCCCTGCCCGGGCTCTGGGTGGTGGGAGAATGCGCCGCCACGGGGCTGCATGGCGCCAATCGACTTGCCTCCAACTCCCTGCTCGAAGGCCTGGTGTTCGGCGAGCGTGTTGCCAACGATGTGCGCGGCCGGCTGGCGCAAGGCGCGTTGCGCGGCGCCCCGCCCGCGCCGCCGCGCTTTGCCTCTCCGGCGCCGCCGCATGTGCTGCGCAGCGCCATGAGCCACGACGTCGCCCTGGAGCGCAATGAAGACGGCCTGCGTTCGGCGCTGGATGTGATTGCGCGGCTGCAGACCACCAGTTCGGAGCCGGCACTGCTCAACATGACGGCGGCGGCCAAGCTGGTGACGGCGGCGGCGCTGGCGCGGCATGAATCCCGCGGCGGCCACTGGCGCAGCGATTATCCGCAGACGGAAAAAACCGGCACGCGCACCTTCATGACCCTGGCCGATGCTGACCGCATCACGGCCGATGTCGAAGCTTTGCCACATCGCGCCAACAAATGATGCTTGCCTTGCCGTTCACCAGGCCGCCCGCCGCCTTGCTGGTCGAGCCGATCGTGCGCGCCGCCTTGGAGGAGGATCTGGGCCGGGCCGGCGACGTCACCAGCGAACTGACCATCCCGGCCGACAAGGCCGCCACCGCCCGTTTTGTGGCCCGCAAACCCGGCCGCATTGCCGGCCTGATCTGTGCCGAGGCCGCCTTCCGGCTGATCGACCCCCAGGTGGCCTTCCAGGCCGCCCTGCCGGACGGCTCCGAGGCTGCCGCGGGGGCTGTCCTGGCCACCGTCTCAGGGCCCGCCCGGAGCCTGCTGACGGCCGAACGGGTCGCCCTGAACTTCCTGGGGCCCCTTTCCGGCACTGCCACGGCCACGGCGGCGCTGGTCAAGGTTGTGGAGGGCACCCGGGCCCGCATCGCCTGTACCCGCAAGACCCTGCCGGGTCTACGGTTACTCCAGAAATACGCTGTCCGCTGCGGCGGCGGCTTCAATCACCGCTTCGGGCTGGATGACGCGGTGATGATCAAGGACAACCACATCCAGGCCGCCGGCGGCATCGGTGCGGCGGTGAAGCGACTGCGCGCGGGCCTGGGCCACATGGTCAAGGTGGAAATGGAAGTGGACAGCATCGCGCAGCTCGAAGAAGCGTTGCGCGAAGGCGTGGACACCATCCTTCTCGACAATATGAGTCTGGATGATCTTCGCCGCGCGGTCGCGATGGCGAAAGACAAAGCCGTGCTGGAAGCATCCGGCAATGTCACGATTGCAAGCGTGCGCGCCATTGCCGAGACAGGCGTGGATTACATCAGCTCAGGCGCGATTACGCACTCGGCGCCCAACCTGGATATTGGCCTGGACTTCTAGCTATCCCGGCTGTGTGAGCCGTTGCGGTAGAAGATGTGGTTGCCGATCTGGGTGGTCTTTTCCAGCGTGTCCGCCCAGTCCGGCTGCACCGAAATGGCGTGGAAGTTCAGCGCCCCGCCCGTGGCGTTCTTCAGCGCCACCTGGCCGGTGAGGATCGCCGCCGCCAGCTTCTCGGACTGGTGCCAGGCGGACATCTGCTTGGGACGGCGGATATCCCCGTTGCAGGCGAAGGAGAACTGGCAGCCGGGCTTGTCCTTGCCCTCATAGACCACGGCGCAGATCGAATGGCCGTAATCCCCACGGTTCATGCGGTGGAACACCACCTCGGCAATGGCCTTCTGGCCGCTGAGGCCCTCGCCCCGGGCCTCGTAATAGAGGACCTCCGAGAGGCATTTATGCTCGGCCAGAAGCTGGGTCATCACCCCGTCGGTGATGGGGGTGGGAGCGGGGGCAGCCTCCACCATCTGGACGGCCGGCTTGGGCAGCACGATTTTGTCCGTAGACGGATGATAGGTCAGCGAGGCGCCGATCGCGGCGCTGGCGGTCGCGAGAATGATGCCGAGCGCGGCGACAAGCACGCGGTCGGAACGCGAAATCGCGTCGTTGGTCTTGGTTGGCATTGCGTGTAACTCGTTCGGTAAAAAGGTTTCGCTTGGTCAATGTGGCTTTGTCTATTTCGCCCCTTGCGTTTTGTTCCGCCCCTTCAGCGTCACGTATCGCAGTTGCTACTTCAAAACAGGCTGTCTCGATTCCCGCGTGTTCCCTCAAAAAGTTCCGAATGGTTCCCAGCACCTGGACGCTGGCTTATGCCCGCCTCCAAAACGAATCGTCAAATAAATTATTTCGTGAGAGTGACTGACCGTCACCGATGTCGAAAAAACCCAGGGTTTTCCTGCATCGTCCGTATACGTGTCACACGTCGCTGCGACTCTTTTTCAAGGCCGCTTGCGCCGCCGCCAGCCGCGCAACGGGCACACGGAATGGTGAACAGGAGACATAATCGAGTTCCGAGTCGTGGCAAAAACGGACCGAATCCGGGTCGCCGCCATGCTCGCCGCAGATGCCGAGTTTGAGTTTTGCGCGCGTCTTGCGTCCTCGCTCCGCCGCGATCTTGATCAACTCACCGACGCCATCCGTATCGAGCGAGACGAATGGATCGCGCGCGATCACACCCTTCGACAGATACTCGTTGATGAACATGCCGGCATCGTCGCGCGACAGACCGAGTGTGGTTTGCGTGAGATCGTTCGTGCCGAAGGAAAAGAATTCCGCAGTCTGAGCAATTTCGCCAGCACGCAACGCCGCGCGCGGCAGCTCGATCATGGTGCCGACATGATAGGCAGGCACCTTGCCGCGCTCCGTCTTGATGGCCTCGGCCACCCCGGCGATCCGGCCCGCCAGCATGTCCAGCTCGGCCTTGAAGGCCACCAAGGGGATCATGATCTCCAGCTGGACCGGCGCCCCGCCCCCCTCTTCCACCGCCAGGGCGGCTTCCAGGATGGCCCGGGCCTGCATCTCGTAGATCTCAGGATAGGTGATCCCCAGCCGGCAGCCGCGGTGGCCCAGCATGGGGTTGGATTCATGCAGGGCGATGGCGCGAGCGCGCAACTTTCTTGCGTTGGTGCCGGCGGCGGCGGCGACTTCCTCGAACTCTTCCTCCTTCTGGGGAAGGAACTCATGCAACGGTGGATCGAGCAGCCGGATGGTGACGGGCAGCCCCGCCATCTCCTTGAAGATGGCTTCGAAGTCGCTGCGCTGCATCGGCAGCAATTTGGCGAGCGCGGCTTTCCGTTCGTCCTCCGCGTCGGCCAGGATCATCTGGCGCACCGCGACGATGCGGTCGGCTTCGAAGAACATGTGCTCGGTGCGGCAGAGGCCGATGCCTTCGGCGCCGAAGCGGCGCGCGGTGGCGGCGTCGGCCGGCGTGTCGGCATTGGTGCGCACCTTCAGGCGGCGCACTTCATCGGCCCAGCCCATCAGGACACCGAAATCACCGGTCAGCTCGGGCTGGCGCAAGCCCACCTTGCCCTTAAAAACCTGACCGGATGTGCCGTCGATGGTGATGATGTCGCCGCGGGCGATGGTGACATTGCCCGCCACCATCTCGCCGCGCACCGGATCGATCTTCAATGTGCCGGCGCCCGAAACGCAGGGCCGTCCCATGCCGCGCGCGACCACGGCGGCGTGGCTGGTCATGCCGCCGCGGGCGGTAAGAATGCCGCGCGCCGCATGCATGCCGTGAATGTCTTCCGGGCTGGTCTCGGTGCGCACCAGGATGACGTCGCGATGATCGGCGGCGAGTTTTTCGGCCTCTTCGGCGGTGAAAGCGACTTCGCCCGTGGCGGCGCCCGGTGATGCGCCCAGGCCAGCGGCGATCTGCTCCCTGGGGGCGTCAGGATCGAGCGTGGGATGCAGAAGCTGGTTCAGTGCTTCCGGCTCCACACGGGTGACGGCGATTTTCTTGTCGATCAGCTTTTCGCCGACCATGTCCACCGCCGCCTTCAGCGCGGCGTCGGCCGTGCGCTTGCCGGCGCGGGTCTGGAGCATGAAGAGCTTGCCTTCCTGCACCGTGAATTCCACGTCCTGCATGTCGCGGTAATGCTGCTCTAGCCGATCGCCGATGGCCTTGAGCTCCTCGAACGCCTTGGGCATGGCCTCTTCCATCGAGGCTTTGCGGCCACCCTGGCGCTCGCGCACGATTTTCGAGATCGGCTGAGGCGTGCGGATGCCGGCCACCACGTCCTCGCCCTGAGCGTTGATCAGGAATTCCCCGTACAGCAGCTTCTCGCCAGTGGCGGGATCGCGGGTGAAGGCCACGCCCGTGGCCGAGCTTTCGCCGCGATTGCCGAACACCATGGCCTGCACGGTCACGGCGGTGCCCCAATCTTCCGGAATGTTGTTGAGCTTGCGATAGGTGTTGGCGCGGGGCGAATGCCAGCTGCCGAACACCGCCCCGATCGCGCCCCAGAGCTGTTCCTGCACATCTTCCGGAAAAGGTTTGCCCAGCTCCTTTTCCACCCGCGCCTTGTAAAGGCTGGCGACGCGCTTGAGATCAGCGGCATCCAGATCGGTGTCCAGTTCGACGCCCTTCTGGTCTTTTTCGTCGTCCAGGATTTCCTCGAAGGCGGCGTGATCCACGCCCAGCACCACATCGGAATACATCTGGATGAAACGGCGATAGCTGTCATAGGCGAAGCGTTCGTCGCCGGTGAGCCTGGCCATGCCCTCGGTGGTGGCGGCGTTGAGGCCCAGATTCAGCACCGTGTCCATCATGCCGGGCATGGAGACCCGCGCGCCTGAGCGTACCGAGAGCAGCAGCGGCTTGTCGGGATCGCCGAAATTGCCCTTGGCCTGATACCCGACCTCGCGCAGCGCGGTGGAGACCTGTTCCTTCAGGTCCAGCGGATAGCTTTCCTTGTTGGCGTAGTAATAGGTGCAGACCTCGGTGGTGATGGTCAGGCCGGGCGGCACGGGAAGGCCCAAATTGCTCATCTCGGCCAGGTTGGCGCCTTTGCCACCCAAGAGGTTGCGCATGTCGGCTTTGCCCTCGGCCTTGCCGTCACCGAACGTGTAAACCCATTTGGTCACTATCAGCCCTCGATTTTGGAGAAATCAGCTACCTGATGGAGCGTTGCGCGGAGTGATGCGAGCAGGTTCAGCCGGTTCTCACGCACCTGTTTGTCGTCGACATTGACCTTCACCGCCTCGAAGAAGGCGTCGACCGGGCCGCGCAAGGCCGCCATCTGCCCCATGGCGGCGGCGAAATCCTCCTTTTCCAGCGCGGGCGTGATGGCGGCGCGCGCGGATGCCAGCGCGGCGGACAGCGCCTTCTCGGCCGGCTCGGAGAGCAGCGTTTCGCTGACCTCGCTGATATAGGTCTTGCCGTCTTTCTTCTCTTCCACCTTCAGGATATTGGCGGCGCGCTTGTAACCGGCCAGCAGGTTGGCGCCGTCGTCGGCCTTGAGGAACGACTGCAACGCGGTCAAGCGAGACACAGAAAGTCGTAAATCCCCCGCATCGAACGCAAACACCGCAGCTACTAGATCGGCCCTGGCCCCCTTGTCCCGAAGCGCTACGCGCAACCTATCCTCAAAAAATGCTGCAAGCCCAACCACCAGCTCGTCTAACCTACTCGCATCCGGGGCGGTCGCCCCTGAGGCCGTTCTCGACATTGGAATAAGGACTGTCAGCGGCAAACGTAGATCGTTTTCCAAAATAATTCGGATCATACCAAGCGCAGCACGGCGCAAAGCAAAAGGATCGCCAGAGCCGGTCGGCTTCTCGCCGGCGGCGAAGAAACCCGTCAGCGCATCCAGCTTGTCCGCCAGGGCGACCGCGATGGCGACCTTGTCGGTCGGCACGGCATCGGACGGACCCACCGGCTTGTAATGATCACGGACGGCATCAGCGACGGCTGCATCTTCCTTGTCATGCAGGGCGTAATAGCGGCCCATCACGCCTTGCAGCTCTGGGAATTCGCCAACGACGCCCGAGGTCAGATCGGCCTTGGCCAGACGCGCAGCACGTTCGGCCTTCTTCACATCCGCGCCGATCTTGGCCGCGATCTCACCCGCCAGCTTCTCGATGCGCTCGACGCGCTCAAACTGGGTACCCAGCTTGGCGTGGAAGACAATGCCCTTGAGCTTCTCGACCCGGCTTTCCAGCGGATGCTTGCGGTCCTCGTCCCAGAAGAACTTGGCGTCCGACAGGCGGGCGCGCAGCACGCGATCGTTACCGGCCACGATCTCCTTGCCGCCGTCCTTGGCAATCATATTGGCAACCAGGGCGAAACGGTTGGCCATCTTTCCGGTTTTCGGGTCACGCAGCGAAAAATACTTCTGATGCGTGCGCATGGAGGTCTGCAGTATCTCGGCCGGCACATCCATGAACTCGTTCTGGATGGTGCCGATATAGACCACCGGCCATTCCGCCAGGCCCGACACTTCCGCCAAAAGCCCCTCGTCCGGGATCATCTCAAGCTGGTGCACAAAGGCCGCCTGCTTGACGCCTTCGAAGATGATGGCGGCGCGCTCCTCGGCCTCCAGCACCACATGGGCGGCCTTCAGCTTCTGGGCGTAATCGTCGAAACGTTTGGCTTCGATCTTGCCTTGCGACAGGAAGCGATGGCCGCGTGTATGCAGCCCGCTCGAAATGCCGGCAAAGCTGAACGGCACCAGTTCGCCATCGAAGGTGCAGAGAATGGAATGCAGGGGCCGCACCCAGCGCACGCTCAATCCCGGCTTCCAGCGCATGGATTTGGGCCAGGGCAGCTTGGCCATCACTTCGGGAATGATTTCGGCCAGGACATGCGGCGTCTCGCGCCCGGCCCGCTCGATCACCGCGATATAGACATCGCCCTTGGGCGTCTTCTCGACCCTGAGCTGGTCCTTGCTCAGGCCGGTCTTTTTCAGAAAGCCGTCCAATGCCGCCTGCGGGGCGTCGGTCTTGGGGCCTTTCAGCTCCTCGCGCACATCCTTCTGCTTGGCGGGCAAGCCCGTGATCGCCAGGGTCAGCCGCCGCGGCCCCGCCAACGCCTTGATGCCCTCGAACAGATAGCCCCGGTCGGTCAGCGCCCCGACCATCAGGCGCTCCAGATCACGCGCCGCGCCCGCCTGCATGCGGGCCGGAATTTCCTCGCTGAACAGTTCAAGCAGCAGGTCCGGCATTACCCGGCCTCTTTGTCTGCGAAGCGGGGCTTGTAGGCGCCCTGCTCGCTCTCCAGCCAGGCCTGGCAGCAGGCCTGGGCCAAAGCGCGCACGCGGCCGATATAGGCGGCGCGTTCGGTGACGGAAATCACACCGCGCGCATCCAGAAGATTGAAGCTGTGGCTGGCCTTGATGCACTGGTCATAAGCGGGCAGCACCAGCTTCTTGCCCGTCAGCAATTCGCGGCACTGTTTCTCGGCATCCTTGAAATGCTGGAACAGGATCTCGGTATCGGCGCGTTCGAAATTGTAGGCGGAGAATTCCTTTTCGGCCTGGTGGAACACCTCGCCGTAGCGGAACTGTTCGTTGAATTTCAGGTCATAGACGAATTCGACATTCTGGACATACATAGCCAGACGCTCGAGGCCGTAAGTGATCTCGGCGCAGACCGGATCGCAGTCAAAGCCCCCCACCTGCTGGAAGTAAGTGAACTGGGTGATCTCCATCCCGTCACACCACACTTCCCAGCCCAGACCCGCGGCGCCGAGCGTAGGGCTCTCCCAATCATCCTCGACAAAGCGGATGTCGTGAAGGTCCGGATCGAGCCCGATGGCACGGATGGAGCCGAGATAAAGCTCCTGCACATTCTCCGGCGCCGGCTTCAGGATCACCTGATACTGATAATAATGCTGCAGCCGGTTCGGATTCTCGCCATAGCGGCCGTCGGACGGGCGGCGGCTCGGCTGCACGAAGGCGGCGTTCCAGGGCCTGGGCCCCAGCGCCCGCAAAGTGGTGGCGGGATGGAACGTACCCGCCCCCATCTGGTCGTCATAAGGCTGGAGGATCAGACAGCCCTGCGCGGCCCAGTAATTCTGCAGGGTGAGGATAAGGTCCTGAAAGGTAGCGGCTTTGGCCACGATTCTCGCATCCGGGGGTTGCCGGAACCTATAGACGGCCCCCTGTGAGGGCAAGCACATTGCCGCGCCGCAACACGTCGTCGGCCTCCGAAGTCCAAGCGCCATTCGCCTGGTGCAAGACCAGGCCGGGCAGCAGGGTAAACGGAGCGTTGGAACCCTTGCGCACCTGCACGATCACGCGCTTGGCCGACTCGCCCGCTTTGGGCCAAAGCGGCAGGACGGTGACACCTTTTTCCGGCAGAGCGGCCAGCGCCTCATTCAGCCGGTCCGCGCGCAGAATGGTGGTGAAGAAACCGCCCGAGATGGTGCGCTGAAGACCGATGCGCAGCCACTCTTCCAGCCGGCCCTGATCCATCAGGGCGGCGGCGCGCATCTCATTCGGCGAGATCTGGCCTTCGCCATGGAAAGGTGGATTGCAGAAGACCTGATCGAAATCGCGTTTCAGCTCCGGCGGCAGCGCGAAAATATCGGCGCAGACAAAATTCGCTTTCATGCCATTGGTGGCGGCATTGCCGTTCGCCAACGCCGTCAAATTTTTGTCAATCTCGACACCCGTCAAAGCGAGATCCGGCACGCGCGCCAGAAGACACAGGCTGGCGGTGCCAGCGCCTGCACCCAACTCCAGC
>Ga0268266_10001105_pt1 | contig 33805 bp, 30 predicted proteins | sample KBSS13metaG_FD_190356 | JGI IMG/M metagenome (GOLD analysis project Ga0268266, IMG submission 190356) | Switchgrass rhizosphere microbial communities from Kellogg Biological Station, Michigan, USA - KBS S1-3 metaG (SPAdes) (version 2) | ecosystem: Host-associated > Plants > Roots > Rhizosphere...
CACGTGGGCGAGTGGAGGGGCGCATGTCTTCGCGATTCGAGTGGGTGAAGTCGCGGGACAGAATTCATTAGGAACGTTGCGACTGGGTGACGCATGCATGCATGCGTGCTGCGGAAGCAGCATGACAGCGTGCTTGTACGCTGCGCGTACGAGCAGCGCGGGCGGGCTCGCACGGGAGAGCGGACGGCGTGTTCGCCCGCTGCGCGCGCGAACAGCGCAAGCGGGCTTGTACGAAAGAGCGGATAGCGTGCTCATGCGCTGCGCGCACGAGCAGCGCGAGCGGGCTTGTACGAAAGAGCGGAACGGCGTGCTCGCACGCTGCGCGTGCGAGCAGCGCGAGCGGGTTCGCAAGAAACCGAAACTGCTCCGCCCCATACAAACGGCGCAGCGGATCCGCGCTGGGCTGGGGGACTAGGATTGCTCCGCGCGCCGCTGGCGCGCTTCGGGCCTTCGGCCTCGCCCGCGCCAACGAATTTGGCAGCAGTTGCGCTCTCGTAAACTGGAAATCGATAGAAGTCGCTTACAGGGGTCCGTCAGGCGCGGGCGACATCCTAGTCCCCTGGCCAAAACGACGAAGGCCCGCCGGTTGGCGGGCCTTCTCTCGTTTTGGCTGGGGGACTAGGATTCGAACCTAGGTAAACGGAGTCAGAGTCCGTTGTCCTACCACTAGACGATCCCCCACTTTAATTGGCGAAAAGTCGCGTACCGCGCTTTTCGCAGATCACCTCAGTGCCTTCGCTGAGCAAGCCGGCAAAAAGCGTGGTTTTTGCCGGCGGTGCCACCCGCGAACCGGCGCTTTTCGCAGGTCACCTCAGTGCTCCGCCTGGCAGCCGTAAGCCGACACGGTGCGGAGCATAACCGCACCCGACGGCTCCGCAAACTTACCGCTTGGAGTACTGAGGACCGCGACGCGCTTTGCGCCGACCGACCTTCTTACGCTCCACCTCACGCGCATCGCGGGTAACGAACCCGGCATCGCGAAGGGTCTTACGCAGCGTCTCGTCGTACTCCATCAACGCACGAGTGATGCCGTGGCGAATCGCACCGGCCTGCCCGGTGATACCGCCCCCGTCCACGCGCACGGAGATGTCGAACTTATTCGTAAGCTGCACAGCCTCCAGGGGCTGCCGCACAATCATCCGCCCCGTCTCGCGCCCGAAAAACTCATCGAGCGAGCGCTCATTGACGGTGATCTTCCCCGAGCCGGGCTTGAGATAAACCCGTGCCGTAGCAGTCTTGCGGCGTCCGGTGCCGTACTGACGATCGACGGCGTGACGTTGAGCTGTGGCCATGAATAGTCCTGTTTTCTATTGATACGGAGTCGTCTTACGACGCTGCCGTAATGCTACCTGGACGGGATTCGCCTACGGCGCTCCCGTGATTTCGAGCGGCTTGGGTTGCTGCGCCTGGTGAGGATGCTCGGCTCCCGCGAACACGTGGAGCTTGCGGAACATTTTCCGGCCCAAGGTGTTCTTCGGCAGCATGCCCTTCACCGCGATCTCGAGCACCCGCTCCGGATGCTCCTTCAGCAGCTTCTCCAGCGAGATCGACTTGATGCCGCCGATGTAGCCGGTGTGGTGGTAATAAAACTTGTCCGTGAGCTTGCGGCCGGTGACCCGGATCTTCTCCGCATTCAGCACGACGATGTGGTCGCCCATATCGACATGGGGGCTGTAATCAGCCTTGTGCTTGCCTTTCAGGCGATGCGCGATCTCGGTAGCGAGGCGCCCGAGTGTCTTCTCGGTGGCGTCCACGAGGAACCAGTCGCCCCGGACGCTGCCGGACTTGGCAAAAACGGTTGTCATAGGTAGTACCAATACGGCGCCCCGCCATGTGCGGGGCCCAAAAAAGGGCGGGAAGTGTACTCAAGCGGGTCCGCCAATGCAAAGGGACGTTGTCCGGACACTTCCCGACGTGCGGGCCGACTGAAGGCCCCCTTATAATGGAGCCATGCAGTCGGAAAGTACTCCGCTGGACACCTTGATCTCCGCAGCCGACCGGGCCTTACGCGCGGTGTTCGCCCCAGCCAGGGCTTCGCGGCCCCTGCCGGTTCCACCGGCGGCCATGCCGGTACCCGTACACCCAAGCCCCCCTGAGGAGCCCCTGTCCCAGGAAACCCGCGACCGCCGCGCCGCACTCTTCGATGCGCAGAGGCGCACTTCCGCCGCACTCATGCGCGTCAACCACGCGGGCGAAATCGCAGCGCAAGCGCTCTACCACGGCCAGGCCATGGTCGCCCGCACTGCAGCGACCCGCGATCTCCTTCTTAAAGCGGCGAGCGAGGAAACCGACCACCTCGCCTGGTGTGAGACACGCCTGAAAGAGCTCGACTCCCGCCCGAGCCTGTTGAACCCGCTCTGGTATGCGGGCTCCTTCGCCATCGGTGCCGTGGCTGCACTCCTGGGTGACCGCGCGAGTCTGGGGTTCGTCGTCGAGACGGAGCGCCAGGTTGAAGGGCACCTCGACGAGCATCTCGTGCGCCTGCCGCCCGAGGATTTGCGCAGCAAGGCCATCCTGGAAACCATGCGAAACGACGAAATCGCGCACGGCTTGACCGCCAAAAACGCGGGCGGAGCCGAGCTGCCAGCGCCCGTACGCATGCTGATGCGGGGCACTGCGCAGGTCATGACGAGCACTGCCTACTGGATTTGACTAGCGTGTCACTAAACACGCCCCTCAATAGTGCTGACTGTTGGCTGTACGTCCGGTACGCTTGCAGTTAGGCAGACATATGTATAAAAAAGCGGGCCGCCGCAACACATAGTGCCACTTTCACGCAGCGACAATCTTCGGGGAGCCGGTATGGACGAAAACATCAAGCCGTTGAGCGACATTCCGGCGATCAACCGATTTCTGAGCTATTGCCGGATTCGCACGGTCCCGTCCAAGACCGTTGTCATCCACGCCGGCGATCTCCCCGACGTGCTGTACTACATCATCAGCGGCTCCGTCGAAGTCATGATCGAGGATGAGGAAGGCAACGAGATGGTGCTCGCCTACCTCAACCGGGGGCAGTTCTTCGGCGAAATGGGCCTCTTCTACGAGCAACCCACGCGCAGCGCCTGGGTCCGCACCCGCAACCAGTGCGAGCTGGCGGAAATGACCTACCCGCGCTTCCGGCAGATTGCCGCGGAAAGCCCGGGCCTGATCTTCGAGCTCGCGACCCAGCTCGCCACGCGCCTCGACCGAACCAACCGCAAGCTTGGCGACCTCGCCTTCGTCGACGTCACCGGTCGCGTGGCACACGCGATCATGGACCTGTGCGGCGAGCCCGATGCCATGACCCATCCCGAAGGCATGCAGATCAAGGTGAGCCGCCAGGAGCTCTCACGCCTGGTAGGCTGCTCGCGCGAGATGGCCGGCAGGGTGCTGAAAGTGCTGGAAGAGCAGGGCCTGCTACGCGCCACCGGTAAAACCATCGTCGTCTTCAATGCGCGCCCGAAGATGAAGACGCGCCCCGTGATCGTCCCAGCGAAGCCGGCGGCGGCCACTTCGAAAGTGACCAGCCCGCTCGACATGGATGATGACGATGATGATGACGATGACGAGGATGACGACGAGTAGCATCTGACGCCGATGGTTGGGCCGGACTGCGGCACGGCCCGACGCGACGACCTAACCGGTCGCCCGCCCCTTCCCCTCCGCGCGAATCTCGCGATGCATCTCGCGGATCGTCTCGGCGTAATCCTTACTCCCGAAGATCGCGGACCCTGCCACGAAGGTATCCGCGCCCGCGGCCGCGATCTCCCTGATATTGTCGACTTTCACCCCGCCATCGATCTCGAGTCGCACCGCACGACCCGAAGCATCGATCCGCCGCCGTGCCTCCGCGAGTTTGCGCAGCGCGGAGGGAATGAACTTCTGTCCGCCGAAACCCGGGTTCACCGACATGATGAGCACCATGTCGAGCTTCTCGAGCGTGTAATCCAGATAGTCGAGCGGCGTGGCCGGGTTGAACACCAGCCCGGGCTTGCAATCGTGCTCACGAATGAGCCCGATGGTCCGGTCGATGTGCTCCGTCGCCTCCGGGTGAAACGAGATGTACGTGGCGCCTGCGGCGGCGAAGTCCGGCACGATCCGATCCACCGGCTTCACCATCAGGTGCACGTCGATCGGGGCCGTCACACCGTGTTTGCGCAATGCCTCGCACACCATCGGACCGATCGTGAGGTTCGGCACGTAGTGGTTGTCCATGACATCGAAATGAACGATGTCGGCACCGGCCTTCAGAACGGCGTCGACCTCCTCGCCGAGCCGCGCGAAGTCCGCGGAGAGAATCGAGGGTGCGATCCAGGGAGTTTGCATGTCGGTCAGCCTCCGGTGAGCCGCTGCAACGCCTCGTGGTACTTCTCACTCGTACGCGCGATGATGTTGGGCGGCAGGTTCGGTCCCGGCGCTTTCTTGTTCCAATCGAGCGTCTCGAGATAATCCCTGACGAACTGCTTGTCGAAGCTCGCAGGACTGGTCCCCACACGATAGGTGTCGGCCGGCCAGAACCGCGACGAGTCAGGTGTCAGCACCTCGTCGATGAGCGTCAGCTGGCCCGCCTCGTCCACGCCGAACTCGAACTTCGTATCAGCTATGATGATGCCGCGGCTGAGCGCGTACTCGGCCGCGAAGCTATACAGCGCCAAGGCGGTATCACGTACGAGCGCCGCGAGAGGCGCGCCAACCAACCGCTCGACCTCCGGGAATGTAATGTTCTCGTCGTGTGCACCTGCGGCCGCCTTGTAGGCTGGCGTGAAGACCGGCTGCGCGAGCCGCTCTGCCTGGCGCAAACCCGACGGCAGCGTGATGCCACACACCGCGCCGCTCTTCTGATAGTCCTTCCAACCTGAGCCGATGAGATAACCGCGCACCACGGCCTCAATGGGCAACGCCTTCAGACGGCGCACGATACCGGCGCGCCCGGCGAGCAGCGCCAGCTCGTCAGGATTCCTGATGACACTCGACAACGGCCGGTCGGTCAGGTGATTCGGCACGATGTGGCGCGTGCGGCCGAACCAGAAATCCGAGATCCCGTGCAACACCCGGCCCTTCCCCGGGATAGGGTCCGGCAAAACCACATCGAACGCGGACAGCCGGTCCGTCGTCACGATGAGCATCGCATCCGCGTCCACGGCGTAGATATCGCGTACTTTGCCTTCGTGGATTTTTTCGAGTCCGCTCAAGGCGGTACGGAAGACGGTGGGCGGCTGCATGGAGACCTGTAATGGGGCAAGCCGGGCCAGATCCCGGCCCTTGCTACTATATCGGAGAGCGTGCGCCACGTGCGGCGCGCGCCTACCACAGGCGCAACGAGCAGCCCAATCGCTCGAAGATGGAACGGTGATGAAACAATGGCGGTGAAATGGACCGGCAAGGTCTTAGGCGGCGTTCTCGGCCTGCTGACGCTTGGCCCCATTGGCGCAGCCGTCGGCGTGGTGCTCGGCCACCAGTTCGATGAGCACAGCGGGGAGGAAGACCAGCCACGCTTGAACGGCACCGAGAACCTCGCCGAGATTGGTGAGCGCTTCTTCCGAGCTACCTTCCGCATCATGGGTTATCTGGCGAAAGCCGATGGCCGCGTGTCCGAGCGCGAAATTGCCGCGGCGCGGGGCGTCATGTCGGATTTGCGCCTGAACCCGACCCAGGTGCGCGCGGCGATCGAATATTTCACCGTGGGCAAACAGCCGGGCTTCGATCCGGCCGCGGAGCTGAGCAGCCTGAGGCATGCCTGCCAGGGACGACCGGAGCTGCTGCGGGTCTTCCTCGAGATCCAGGTGCGCGCCGCTCTCGCGGGCAACAACATGGAGGGCCCGGTTCGCGACCTCATGTACCGCGTCACCGGCCGCCTCGGCATCTCCGTTATGGAGTTGGCGCAAATCGAAGCCGTGCTGCGTATTCGCAGCGGCGCCTTCCATCAAGGCCAGGGCCGGGCTTATGGCCAGGAGCAGACCCACGCGCGCGCCAGCGCCGCCGAGCAGCTCGATCAGGCTTACAAGGTCCTGGAGATCACCTCGCAAGCGAACAAGGACGAGATCGTGAAGGCCTATCGCCGCCAGTTGAGCCGCCATCACCCCGACAAGCTCAAAGCCAACGGCCTACCCGAGTCCATGATCGAGCACGCCAAGCAGCGCACCCAACTCATCATCGAGGCCTACGAGCTCATCTGCGAGCGCCGCGGCCTCCGATGATCTGGCCTGCGCCCTACTGGCTCCGCGCTGCCCATTCCTCTATGACAGCCTGCACCGCCCGCACGCCGTCAGTGAGCGCCGCCGGCCCCGGCTGCAGAATGATCGGCGACTTGATCTCCCTGACAAACCCGTCCCGCACGGCCGGCACCGCACTCCAACCCGCGCGCGCGGCTACCTCCGCGGGCTGAAACTTCTTCCCGCACCAGGAGCCGAGGATGATGTCCGGCGCGCGCCGCACGACTTCCTCGGGAGCGGCAATAATCCGGTTCTTTCCCAACGACTGCACCGACAGCTCGGGGAAGCAGTCCTCGCCGCCAGCCAACTCAACCAGCTCCGAGACCCAGCGGATGCCGGAAATCTGGGGCTCATCCCACTCCTCGAAGTACACCCTCGGCCGGCGCGCCAACGCCGCCGCTCGCTCGCGCACCTGTGCGAGTCCGGCGGTGAGCTGGCGAATGAGATCGAGCGTTTTCGTTTCGCAGCCGATCATTCCACCGAGCGTGCGGATCATCCGCAGGATCTCTTCAACGCTGCGATGATTGAAGACGTGCACCTCGATACCCGCGCGCACCAGCTCCGCCGCGATGTCCGCCTGCAAATCCGAAAACCCCAGCACGAGGTCCGGCTGCAGGGCCACGATGCGATCGATCTTCGCACTGGTGAAAGCCGACACGCGGGGTTTGTCTTTACGGGCCTGGGGCGGCCGTACCGTGAAGCCCGAGATCCCCACGATGCGCCAATCCTCCCCCAGGAGGTACAGGGTCTCGGTGGTCTCCTCGGTGAGACACACGATCCGCTGCGGAAAGCCTGAAAGCACGGCCATGGGTGTTAACCTACCCCCATGTGGGCGCGCATCTGGAGCTTCCTGGACTGGTGTTTCTTCGGGCCAGCTTCGACCCGGGCGGACACGTTCGGGCTCGTTTTACGCATTCTCCGGTACCCTTATGCGGTCATCCGCGACCTGTGGCGTGGTGATATCAACTTGCGGGCCATGAGCCTCGTGTACACGTCGCTCCTGTCCGTCATCCCGCTCGTGGCCTTCGCGTTCGCCATCCTCAAGATCTTCGGCCAGCGCCACGATCTGGAGCCTATTGTGGCCGAGTTCTTCCGTCCAATGGGCGGCGCCGCCTCCGATGACCTCGCCCGTCGGGTGGTGCAGTTCGCGCATCGCGTCAGCACCGGCGTCGCCGGATCGGTAGGCCTTGCGGTCCTGGCCTACACCCTGGTCGGCACGATCAAGAAGGTGGAGGACAGTTTCAACTTCGTCTGGCGCGTAGACCAGCCGCGCAGCCTGGTGCGCCGCATCGGCGAATATCTCACGCTCTTGATACTCGGCCCCCTGCTGCTGGTGGGATTCATCGGCCTCACGCACGCCGCCCTCGACACCTCCGCCGTGCAGGAGGTGGCTCGGTTTCCGCTGCTCCGCCACGTCGGGATAGGCATTGCGCCCTACGCGATGGTCACCGTCTTCTTCACGACGATGTACATGCTCATTCCCAACACGCGAGTGCACTTTCGTCCGGCACTCATCGGCGCGCTCGTGGGCGGGGTGCTCTGGGCCGCGGTTGGAAAGCTGTTCACCTCGTTCGTCATGTTTTCCACCCGACTGCAGATTGTCTACGCGGGGTTCGCCTTCATCGTGGGCGCGCTCTTGTGGACCTACTTCGGATGGCTGATTCTCCTGGCGGGCGCGCAACTCTCCTTCTACCTGCAGAATCCAGTCTACCTGCGCCTCGGCCTCCAGGAGCTGCGCCTCTCGTGCACGGAGATCGAGCAACTCGCCGTTCGGATCATGTATCACATCGGCCGCGCGCACCTGGGCGGCGAGCCCTATTGGAGGGTAGAGCGGTTGGCTACGGAGTTAGGCATGCCGGGAATTGCGATCGCGCGTCTCGTGAAAGGACTCGAGGAGGCGAAGTTGATTGTGGCCACCGGGAACGACGCGCTCATGCCGGCCCGTGACATCGGCCAGATCAAGGTATCCGAGATCATCGACGTCGCACGCGACCTGGGAAGTGGCTACCCGACCCCACGCAACGTCGGTATGCAGTCAGTCGATCGCCTCATGGTCGCGATCGACGAGGCGCGCCGCAAAGCCTGCGGCAACCTGACACTTCGCGATCTCGCGGAAGAAGCACCGCGCGCCACACTCACGCTGGCAACGCGGCGCGACTCAAACGGCTAACGCAGGGCCGGACGCTTGACTCCCGCCGCTCAATCGCCGGCGATCGTCATCTCGCCGATCATCACGGAACCCGTGCGGATCGTGCCGCGGACATCGACATCGCTCCCGAGGGCAACGATATCGAGATACATCTGCTTCAGATTGCCGGCAATCGTAATTTCCTGCACCGGGTAGGCGATGGCGCCGTTCTCGACCCAGAATCCACTCGCGCCACGGGAATAATCTCCGGTGACACCATTGACCCCCTGCCCCATCAACTCCGTCACCAACAGCCCGTTCTGCATGCGAGTCAGGAAACTCGGCATGTCGAGAGCCTTGCCGGGCGTGGACACGATGAGGTTGTGAACACCCCCGGCGTTTCCGGTGGTCTTCAGCCCGAGCCGCCGCGCCGAATAACTCCCGAGCACATAACCGTCGAGCACACCGTCGCGGATGAGGTCACGATCCTTCGTGGCCGCACCCTCATCGTCGAACGGATTACTGGCAAGACCCTTCGGAATGTGCGGTCGCTCCTGAATCTGCAAGAAGTCGGGAAACACCTGCTTGCCCGCGGCATCCAGCAGGAAAGAAGCCTTGCGGTACTGGGCGGCGCCGCGAATAGCCGCGGCAAAGTGTTTGATCAACCCGCGCGCCATGTCAGGTGTGAACGCGACCGGCGCTTTTCTCGTCGAGAGCTTGCGAGAGCCGAGCCGCGCCACCGCGCGCTGCCCCGCTACGCGACCGATGGCCTCCGGGTCTTCGAGGTCCGCGTGGTCCCGAGCGGTCGTGTACCAATAGTCGCGCTGCATCTCCTCGCCCTGTTGCGCGATAAGAGAGCAACTCACGGAATGGCTCGTGCTGGACACGCCTGCGAGAAAACCGAGGGAGTTGCCGTAAACACCTGTGTGTCGGTTGCTGCTCAGCGAGCTGCCTTCCGAATTGGTGATCCGCTTATCAATGGCGAGACCCGCCGCTTCGCAGCGCTTCGCCATCTCGATCGCCTGCTCCGGGGCGAGATCCCAGGGGTGATAAAGGTCGAGGTCCGGGATGTCACGCGCCAGCGCCTCCGGGTCGATCAGACCCGCGTAGGGGTCCTCAGCTGTATAGCGCGCGATGGCGCAAGCCTTCTCGACGGTCTGACGCACCGCTTCGCGGCTCAGGTCCGCGGTACTGGCCGAGCCTTTGCGCTTGCCGAAGTACACCGTGAGCCCGAGGCCCCGGTCGCGCTGGTACTCGATAGTTTCTACCTCGCCGAGGCGCACGGTCACGCCCAGCCCCTGGCTCACATTGGCGTCCGCTTCGCACTGCGACGCTCCCTGCCGGCTGGCCTCCTCCAGCACGAAACTGACGACATCCTGTAGCTCCGGTATTCCCTTGGATTCGACGGCCTGTTGCATTACATCCGCTTGGGTGGCGATGGAGTAGGGCAGAATTGTACCAGTGACACTTTTCGGAAGATGCCAAAGTGACCTCTGAGCCCCCCCGAAAACCGAGCGACGACGAAAGTGACTACGACGGCCCGAGCAAAAGTGCCCGCAAGCGCGCCGCTCACGCTGCCCAGGATCTCGGCGAGGAACTGATCCGCATGCGCGACAGTGACCTCGAAACACTGAATCTGCCGGAAACGCTCGTCGATGCGGTTCGTGAGGCTCGCCGCATTACCGCCCGCGGCGGTGGCGCGCGCCAGCGGCAATACATCGGCAAGCTCATGCGCGAGATCGATCTCGAGCCGATCCGTGCGTTCATCGCCTCGCGCAGCAAGATCGATGCGCGCGAGACCGAGCGCTTCAAGCGGGTGGAGGCCTGGCGTGAGCGTTTGATTGTCGAGGGCGCGGCCGCGTTGGAGGAGCTCGAACGTTGGCGCCCGGGGCTGGACCGCGACGAATGGTCTCGCCGACTGAGCGCGGCGCGGGAGGAACGTGCACGGACGGGCGCGACCGGAGCTGCGAGTCGCGAGCTTTTTCGTGCCCTGCGCGCGCTGTTCGACACTGATAGCACCGAAGCGCCACAGGCTCACCGCTGACGGACTTATCCGGTTACAATGGCTCGATGAAACCGCTCGTCGGCATCATCATGGGCTCGTCTTCCGACTGGGAGACGATGCAATCCGCCGCGGAAATGTTGGACAAACTGTCCATTCCGTATGAAGTGCGGGTCGTGTCCGCTCATCGCACACCGGACCTGCTGTTCGAATATGCCGGCAGCGCCCGCTCCCGCGGCCTCGAAGTCATCATTGCCGGTGCCGGCGGCGCCGCGCACCTCCCGGGCATGACGGCGGCAAAAACCAGCCTGCCGGTGCTGGGCGTGCCCGTGCAGTCGAAGGCGCTGAACGGCCTCGACTCCCTGCTCTCCATCGTGCAAATGCCCGCCGGAATCCCGGTGGCAACATTCGCGATCGGCGGGGCCGGCGCGGCGAACGCGGCCCTGTGCGCCGCATCGATCCTGGGTAACAAGCACTCTGCCATCGCAGCGTCTCTGGACGCCTTCCGTGAGCAGCAGACCGCCAGCGTCCTCAACAAGCCCGATCCGCGTAAACCGTCCCATCTATGACCGTTGCTGTATTGGGCGCCGGCCAGTTAGGCCGCATGCTCGCTTTGGCGGGCTATCCTTTGGGCCTGGATTTTCTATTCCTGGATCCGGCCAAAGATGCCCCCGCCGGGCAGGTTGCACCCGTACTACAAGGGTCGTTCACTGACAAAAAGCTCCTGACACGGCTCGCCCGCAACAGTGAAATCGCAACAATCGACTGGGAGAATGTGTCAGTGGACGCGTTGCGCGCGCTCGAGGGAGCGGGAGCTCACATCGCGCCGCCCATTCCCGCCGTGGCCACGGCGCAGGACCGTGTTAGCGAGAAGCGTCTTTTCGAGCGCCTGAAAATTCCAACCACGCGTTGGCGAGCGGTGGCCTCCCGCACACAACTCGATCACGCCATCCGGGAAATCGGCCTCCCCGGCGTCATCAAGACACGGCGCCTCGGTTACGATGGCAAGGGCCAGGCCGTGGTGAGAACGCGTGCAGACGCGGAACGCGCCTGGACGGAGATGGGCTCCGTCGGACTCATTTACGAGGAATGGATACCCTTCGATTGTGAGGTTTCCATCATCGGCGCGCGTAACAAGCGGGGTGAGATCGCCATCTACCCCTTGAACGGTAACGTCCATGCGCAGGGCATCCTGCGCCTCACGCGCGCACCCTATGGGCCACCGCGTTGGCACCGCCTGGCAGCGAAATATCTGCAAAGCGTTCTAACGCACTTTCACTACACGGGCATTCTGACGATCGAGTTCTTCGTCCGCGCCGGGCGCCTGGTCGCCAACGAGATGGCCCCCCGCGTGCACAACTCCGGCCACTGGACGATCGAGGGAGCGGTCACGAGCCAGTTCGAGAACCACCTGCGGGGCGTCCTGAACCTCCCCCTGGGCTCGACCCGGCCAACCGGGTACAGCGCCATGCTCAACCTGATAGGCGAGGTTCCGCCGCGGGCCACGGTGCTCGCCGCGGACGGGGTGCACCTCCATGATTACGCGAAGGAGCCCCGCCCTGGCCGTAAAGTCGGCCATTTGACAGTGGTGGAGCCAACCCATCTACGGCGCGACCGCCGGGCACGAGTCTTGCTCTCGGAGTTGGCCCCCGGGATACGCATCCCTTAATATCAGGCTCGGTGTTTCGAGTCCCCAAAAGTGCGCACGCCCGGTTAGCAAAACACCCATGTACCTCGAACCCTTCAAACTCAAAGAGCTGCCGTTTCGACTCAGCCCGGACCCGCAGTTCCTGTACCTGTCTAAACAGCATGCACGCGCCAAGGCGTACATGGAGTCGACCATCTGGTTCACGGATGGCTTCGTGGTCATCACGGGTGAGATCGGCTCGGGCAAGACGACCCTGATCGAGTCGTTCCTCAAGGAAGTGCAGACAGACGTCGTCGTCGCGCAGATCAACCAGACGCAGGTGTCGGCCATCGACTTCCTGCAGGCCGTGCTGGTGCAGTTCGGGTTCTCCCCGTTCAAGATGAAGAAGGCCGAGCTGATCGCCACGATCAACAACTTTCTCATCGAGCAGTACGCCGCCGGCCGCAAAGTCCTCCTCATCGTCGACGAGGCACAGAACCTGTCGATGCGCGTGCTGGAGGAGATCCGCCTGCTCTCCGGCGTCGAGACGACGAAGGAGAAGGTGCTGCGGATCATTCTCGCCGGCCAGCCCGAGCTCAACGAGAAGCTCGACGCCCCGGAGCTCGTGCAGCTCACCCAACGCATCCGCCTGCGCTTCCACCTGAGCACGCTCACGCAGGCGGAGATGCGCGCCTACATCCAACACCGCTTGGAAGTTGCCGGCGCCGGCGACCGCCAGATCTTCAACGAGGACACCTTCGGGGAGATCTATCGCTACACGGGCGGCGTACCGCGCCTGATCAACACCCTGTGCGACACGAGCATGATGGCGGCCTACACGGGCAGCCACGAGTCCGTGACGCAGGATGACGTCAAAGAGGCGGTGGAGGAGTTGCAATGGGTGGAATATGCCGCCCGGCCCCACCATAACCTCGAAGTCATTCCGGAGATGTCACCGCAACGGGCCGCCCAGAGCGCGGAAGTCTCACCGGCCGTCGTGGGCCGCATGCTGGTGGCGACCGATGGCCGCACGGTGCAGGAGATTTCCCTCACCGTCGGACGGATCATCGTGGGCCGCACTCCCGACAACGACCTGCAGGTCGACAGCCGGTTCGTCAGCCGTCACCACTGTCAAATCGTCACGACGGCCAACTCGTGCGTGATCGAAGATCTCAACAGCACGAACGGCATCTACGTGAAGTCCAAGCGAGTGCGTCGCCACTATCTCAACGACGGCGACGTGGTGGTCATCGGCAAGCACGAGCTCATCTACGTGGACGAGCGCTTGGCGAAAACCCGCAGCACGTTGACCGATACCGTGCCGGGACTGCATGCACTGCAATCGGCCGCGGCGAACGAAGGAATCGAGACGGAAGGAATGATCAAGACCGGTGTGGAGCCGCTGGCTAAATAACCAGGTCGTCCGTCAGTCCCGCTCTTTCTCAGGCGGAACGGCGATATTCAGCGCGTCCGGGTCCGCGTATTCGGAGCGCAGCGCACGGTAATCACGCCGGCGCAGCAAGATCACGACCCCGCCCAGCACGGCCATCAACCCGGCCAAGCCCACGATCAGACTCAACACACCGGATGGCATGAGATAACTGCCGATCAGTGCTGCAATGCCGCAGACGATGTAAAACCAGGGCAGGCCTTCGTAGACGGGGCGGGAGAAGCGCTGGGGGACGGTGTCGGGCTCCATGTTTCTCATCCTACGCGCTTGTCGGGATGAGCGGAACCTTTGGCCGCGCCGCAGCTGGGGTGCTGCGGCGCGGCTGGAAGGGGTCAAAAATTCAGGATTACTTGCCGCTCTTGCCCATCAGCTTCTCGACGAACCGTCCGAACAGCGAGGGCTTGTTCAACCCTTCCACGCCGAAATCGGTGCGCGCCTTGGGCCCCCCGCGTTTGACTTCCGTGAGGAGATCCTGGGGGAGATTGAGTTTCGGCAACTCGGCGGTGACTGCGGTATCGGCCTGCATCATCTTGCTGTCCTTCTTCGAGGGGGGCGAATCGTTGGCAGCAAAGTACGGGCCCGCGCCCGCGGACGGCGTGCAGGAATTCACAGCTTCGGAATGGTGGCGCTCCGCGTCGCTGAAGTCAGACACTGTGCTCGCTCGCTTAAGTTAATTGAGGTGCCGCGTTTCGACCACGCGAGACGCAGTGAGTTCTCGGGTGACCCAAATCGTCACGTTGCACTAGCAAAGAGCGCGCCAACTTTCATACAGGGGCCGCGCATCCTTGCGCAGGCTTTTCTCGCTCGAGCGTTCCGGCTCAACCCCGTGCGCACATCATGACGACACTGCAGCGCCGCACGCGAGCCTCCATTTGCAATGTCTTTATGCAGAAACACACAGGCAGTTTGCCGCAGCGTCTGCACAATAACGCACCTCAACCAACAAAGATCAGCCCGTGCCGCCCACCGTGAGGCCTTCGATCTTCAGCGTTGGCTGACCAACACCGACCGGCACACTCTGCCCTTCCTTGCCGCACGTGCCGACGCCATCGTCGAGCTTCAGGTCGTTGCCGACCATGGCCACGCGCGTCAACACATCGGGACCGTTGCCGATGAGCGTCGCTCCCTTGAGCGGCGCTCCCAACTTGCCGTTCTCGATCGCGTACGCCTCGCTGGCGGAAAACACGAACTTTCCGGAGGTGATATCGACCTGCCCGCCACCGAAATTCACGGCATAAATGCCGCTTTTCACCGAGCGGATGATCTCCTGCGGGTCGTGCGGACCGGGACGCATATACGTATTCGTCATGCGTGGCAATGTCATGTGCGCAAACGACTCACGCCGTCCGTTCCCGGTTGCCGGAACGCCCATCAGGCGCGAGTTCAAGCGGTCCTGCATGTAACCGCGCAGAATGCCGTTCTCGATCAACATCGTGCACTGGGTCGGCGTTCCCTCGTCGTCGATGTTGAGTGACCCGCGCCGCCGGGCCAGGGTGCCGTCATCGACGACCGTGCACTCGGGCGCCGCGACGCGCTCCCCGATGCGATTAGCGAACGCGGAAGTACCTTTGCGGTTGAAGTCGCCCTCGAGACCGTGCCCGATGGCCTCGTGCAACAGGATCCCGGGCCAACCGGGCCCCAACACAACAGTCATCGGACCCGCGGGTGCGGGAAGCGCCTCGAGGTTCACCAACCCTTGCCGCACCGCCTCGCGCGCCAGCTCGAGAGGCCGATCTGCCTCCACTAACTCGGCGAGCGAGTAGCGACCACCCATACCGGCATAGCCCTGCTCACGACGTCCGTTCTGCTCGACCAACACAGACACGTTGAAACGTACGAGCGGACGCACGTCGGCCGCGAGTTGCCCCTCGCTCGTTGCAATGAGCACGACATCGTGCACGGCAGTCACACTGGCAGTCACATGCACGACTCGCGGATCCATGCGGCGAGCCTCGCGATCGACTCGCTCGAGCCACGCGACTTTGTCCTCGGTCGTCAGTGAAGCGACCGGATCGGCGGGCATATAGAGCTGGTGCCCCGCTCGTGGGCTCCACGCCTTCACCTTGCGGTCCCCACCTTGGACAGCGATCGCGCGTGCCGCGCGCGAAGCCTCTTCCAACGCGGGCAACATGATCTCATCGGAGTAGGCGAACCCGGTCTTCTCGCCGGCGAGAGCGCGCACACCGACACCCTGCTCGATGCTGGCGCTGCCATCCTTGACGATCCCGTCCTCCAGCGACCACGACTCCTGGTGCGCCAACTGGAAATACAGGTCCGCGAAATCAACCGAATGCGCCAGGACCTCGCCGAAGACCCGGTCGAGGCGCGCGTCGTCGAGACCACTGGGACTGAGGATCAGGTCGCGGGCAATGTTCAAAGGATCGGTGGCGGCGACGGGTGCGCCCGGCTGCTGTGGGTCTTTCATCGTGAGCTCGCAGGTCAGGAGTGGGTTGCCGCGAAAGTGCGGTGTTGGAGCGCCGGGAAGTTGCTGCGCACTTGCGCCTGGGCTCCGAGATCGATGTCGGCCAGCACGCAGCCTCGACCCCGCGGAAGCCGCTGCAGAACGCGCCCCCAGAAATCGATGATCATGCTGTCGCCGTAGGTTTCGCGTCCGTTGGGATGGAATCCCGATTGCGCGGGCGCGATCACATAACAGAGGTTCTCGATGGCCCGCGCTCGCAGGAGCGTCTCCCAGTGCGCCTGGCCGGTTGGACCGGTGAACGCGGAAGGCACCGTCAGCAGTTGCGCGCCCGAGGCGCTCAGGGTCCGGAAGAGTTCTGGAAAGCGCACGTCGTAGCACACGGACAAGCCGAGTCGGCCCGCCGGCGTGTCTACGACCACGGCGGCTGAGCCGGGAGCGACATGCGCGGACTCGCGATAGGTTTCCTTGCGCCCCGGGATGTCCACGTCGAAAAGATGGATCTTGTCGTAACGCGCCGTGCGCTGCCCATCGGGGCCATAAACCAGCGAGGCCGCGGCGACCCGACCGTCTGCACCCGCCCGCAGGGGGATGGTGCCCCCTACGATCGTCATACGAAGCCGTAGAGCCGTGCTGGCCAGGAAATCCTGGATAGGCCCGCGTCCGTCGCTCTCCGCCACGCCGCGCTTATCCGCGTCCTTGAGCCCCATGAAGGCAAAGTTCTCGGGCAAAGCGGCTAACGCGGCGCCGCCGGCGGCGGCTTCTTCGAGAAGGCTTCCCGCCGTGTCGAGATTGGCCGCTACATCCGGCCCCGATGTCATCTGTACCGCCGCTGTTTTCAACGCAAACTCGTATTGCTCATTCCGCAGCCACCACTATGGGGTCGTCCCACGTCCCCTGCAAATGCAACGGTGCTTTCGAGCCGTCGTCCCGGCCACCCCCGGCGAACAGCTCCCGGAGCGACAGCCAGGCCGCGGCCACACGCGGAGTCGGACCGAGCCGGCGCACGGCTGCGGGCAACCGTCCCTCACCGCGAAGGATCCACACCTGCTGATCGTAATTGCGCGCCAGCAGGCCCATCCGGCCCCGCATCAGGATTTCGGCGTCACCGTCGAAGTGCAGATTCGCGGTGGTGGCCTCTGCGTGGCTCAGATCGAAGCCCGCCTCGAGACTCGAAAAGCGCAGGCCGCTGGGCTCGGCGGCCGCCAGGGCTGCCGATGCCTCCGAGGCCGCCGGTTGCCCCGGTTGACCCATGCCACTCACCAGCGCCGGCACGAGCAACAGCGGGAAAGGAGTCCCCTCCTCGGGATTCGCGTCCGGGTCCGCTGGCCCGGACCGGGCACGCGTAGTGCCGTCCTCCAGGTGCATCTCGATTCGGCCAGCGAGCGTCGCCAAGGGCGGCTCCTCTGCACCGACAACCCACTGAAGGTCGCCGTACAACGTCGCCTTCGCCGCCGTCAGGTCCGGCCGGAACCCGAAGTCCTGCAATGTGGCCGCCGCGTTGGTGCTGGCGAGACTGAAGTTGAGCCGACAGGCCATACTCTGACAGCGCATCGTGCCGGTGACATCCTGCGTGCTGCCCGTGAGCCGCAGGTCGGTAATGTTCACCGCGTTGCCGCCGGATTCGATCGTGGCCGCGGCGCTGCCGATCGAGTGCCCTGCCCAGATGATGTCATCAACCGAAAACTCGGTCGCGGGACCCAGTGCCGCAATCAGCTCGGCACTCGCGGCGAAAGCCGTTCCGTCGGGCACGCTGAGCCGTGCGAAGTGAAACCGTGCCGGGTGACCGCTGTTCGTCACGGCGGGCCAGTGCGCCGTGCCGAGGATTTCAGGCGACTGCAGCCGCAGGTCGGCGCCGGCGTCGGTGCGCTCTGCTGACACTCTGACATCGGCATAACTATGGCCCGCTACGAGCATTTCCGCGGCGGTGAGTTCCGCCCGGATGGCCGGAGCCGTCGGCTCCGCGCGCAGTTGCTGCCAGGCAGCCACATACGCGGGCAGATCGAGTTGACCCATGCGACCCTCGACCAACACAACCGAGGTAGCCGGGAGCGTGGCGGGCGCCGTGCCGAACTGCACGTTGCCTCTATCGACCTTCCACGTGGCATCGTCGCGACGTTTGAGTGAGACGAGACTGTGCAGACGATCGCCCAAATTCAGTCGTAGCTCTGCCGCAGCGGCGGTCCCTTGCGCTTCGACATGCAGGGGCAATGAAGCTGTACCGGTCTTGGCCAGTGGTTCCGGAAGATGACTCAGGATGCCCACGAGGCTCGAGTCAGCCCTGACGCGCCATTGCGTGGGCCTGTCCTCCGTACCGGCAAGATAGGCGAGCTCGCCGCTCCATTCGGCGCGACCCGACGGTGCGCGTGTTTGGTCGATCACGGTCCCCGCGGTCGCGAACAGCGCTAGTTCCCGAGCGTCGAGCGCACCTCGCCCCTGGATGGCCAGAACTAACGCACCGTGCTCGTGGCGCTCTCCTACATTCAAGGTAACCGGTCCCCCGAGCCACTTTCCAGTGAGCGTCGATCGCCGAAGATAGCCGTCGTCGAAAACGAGCGTACCGCTCAGTTCGTCGATCGGAGGGATGCCGGCCACGGCCTGCAGCCGTGCGCTATCCAACACCGCGCGGATGTGGGTGCCTCGCCATTCAACACGCGCAGTGACGTCACGCGCGTCGGGCCACAGGTCGCCACCGGAGAGAACCGCATTTTGCACCGCTATCGAGCCGGTAACACCCGTATCCAGCAACGACGCGCCTAGAGGACCGTGCAGCTCCACCTGGACGCGATCGATATCGCCCGCGGTGAGCTGCGACAGTGCGGCGCCGAAAGTCCGGGTCATGCTGTTGCCAGCGAGCCTCTTCAGCAATACCACATCGGCCCCTGTCAGCTCGGCATGCGCCTCGATTTGCGGAGCCTCACGAGCGGCATCACTCGCGAGAGACCCCTGTACTTGCAGATGGGCGCCCCGATGTTGGAGCTCGAGTTTTTCCGTCGCGATCCGCCAGGCGTCAGCATCGCGGTTGATCTGCAAACGGGCGTCGACGTGCACCTCACTCAAGGGGTACTGCGGAGCCTGCGCAAGCTCGAGTCGCGCGGTGCGCGATTCCAACTCGGTGACGAGCTCGGTCTCGTCGCCGGAGACGTGTCCGGCCAGACCCGTGAGCGAGAAATCGTTCGATCGCGGCGTCACGGCGACATCGACGAGTCGCGCCGAGGCGCGCAACCGGTGTCCGGTCGGACGCTCGCGGCTCCAGTCGAACGCAACATTGCGCACCGTTCCACCGAGCCCGGTCTCCGCCAGATCCGCCTGCGGCGCAAACCAACGCGCCAGGGCAGCCAGCGACTGCAGTGGAGCCTGCTCCAAGGTGCCATGAACCCAGGCGCCATCGGCGGCCGCCTCCAGGCTGAGACCTCCCGACTGCGAGCTCCCCGCATCACTCAACTCCAGGGAGTCGACCTGCAGGCGCCAGCCGTACGACCGCTGCGCCAGGCGCCATTCCCCTTTGACCTGATCGAGACTGACCGCCCCCTGATTGAACACGGTCTGCGACTGCCCGTAGGGCGCGAACTCGAGGCCGCCGGCGTTCACTCGGCCACTCGCCTTGAGCAGGTGCCCCCCTGCGAAGTCGGCATCCAACGAGACATCGCCGCCGCCAGCGCGGGGTAGATAGCGATCCGTGTCCCCTACCGAGCCGAGAAGATCGCGCCACCCGGCGAAGACGAGACGGCGACCTTCGAAGCGCAGCGTGCCACTCAAGCCTTCAGGCTTCTCCAGGTCGCCTTCGAGGCGCACGACGACGCGCGCGGTGCGCCCCAACCGCTCAGGAAGAAACACGAGACCGTAGCCACTCCATTCCGACGTCGAGCGACGCAATGACGCTCGACGGATCTGCAGCGTCAGGAGATTTCCCGAGCCGGTTGGATCGGGAACCCGCAACGTTCCGCCTTCGAGGTCGACGCGACCGCCCTGCCAACCCTCGAGAACTTGCACGGCTTCGGCAAAAGGCGCAGGCGCTCGGCCGCCTCCTGCAGCGGCGACGCCGATCCCGCGCGGGACCGCCGCCGGAGCACGCGACGACGCGCCGTTCAGCCCAGGCCGCCCCAGATCGATATCGGCGGCCACGAGTGTGATCCGCCCGGCTTCGAGCTGTCCGGTACGCATCGTCTGCCAGACGTCGAAACCCACGACGAGCTGCGGCGCCCTGAGGAGAACTGTCGAGCGGCCCGGCTCACCCAACTCCACCCGCCGGAACACGGCCTCCGGGCCATACCAGCCCCACCGAAGTCCCAGCTCATCGAAACGGATATCCAGGCCGGTCTGCGCGCGAACGAGCCGCTCGAGCGCGGCCCGATGCTGGGGTACGCGGGCCACCGCGAGCTCATAGGCCAGGAGAACGATTCCGACAAACGCCAAGGCGCCGGCAATCACCAGCGCGGCCACCCTCAAGCTAAATGAGCACGACGTCGTATTGGTCAACGCCATAGAGACCTTCGACCTGCAGCCGAATGGGACGTCCGACCTGTGCCTCGAGCTCGGCAAGAGTAGCCGACTCATCGTCGAGCAACCGGTCCACGACATCCTGGTGCGCCAGTATCAGCAGCTCGCGGCTGGCGAACTGCCGGCTTTGTCGCACTATCTCGCGAAAGATCTCGTTGCACACCGTTTCCGGGGTTTTGACGAAGCCGCGTCCCTCGCACGTTGGACACGGAGCGCACAGGAGATGTTCCAGGCTCTCGCGCGTGCGCTTGCGGGTCATTTCCACGAGTCCCAACGGCGACAGGCTCACGATGTGGGTCTGTGCCCGATCGCCCGCAAGCGCACGCTCGAGCGCCGCGAGCACCTGGCGACGATGGGACTCGTCGTGCATGTCGATGAAATCGATGATGATGATGCCGCCGAGGTTGCGCAGCCGCAGTTGCCGCGCGATAGCCACCGCGGCCTCGAGGTTGGTCCGGAAGATCGTTTCCTCGAGATTGCGATGCCCGACGTAGGCCCCGGTGTTCACGTCGATCGTGGTCATGGACTCCGTCTGGTCGATCACCAGGTGTCCACCGGACTTGAGCGTGACTTTCCGATCAAGTGCCTTGGCGATCTCTTCCTCGATGCCGTGGAGATCGAAGATCGGCCGCGGGCCGCCGTAGAGCTCGATCCGTGTCGCCGCGTCAGGCATGAACGCGGCGGCGAAAGCAACCATGTCGGAATGCTCACGGGGTGAGTCGACGAGCACGCGACTTACACCGCGTGAGAGCTCGTCTCGTAACACACGCAGCGCCAGCGGAAGGTCCTCGTGGACGATCGATCCAGCTCCTGTCTGCGTCGCACGCAACCGAACGTGATGCCAGAGCTTGCCGAGGTACGTCATGTCCTCCCGCAAGTTCTCCAGTGAAACTCCCTGCGCCGCGGTGCGCAGAATGTACCCGCCCGTCGCTTCGGGAGTCAGGAGACCGACCACCGCGGCTTTCAACCTCTGCCGCTCACCCTCGTCGTCGATGCGCGTTGAAACGCCAATGCCCTCGCCGCGTGGCATGTACACGAGGTAGCGAGAAGGCAAAGCGACAAACGTCGTCAGACGTGCGCCCTTGGTGCCGATGGGATCTTTGATCACCTGGACGAGAATCTCATCGCCCTGGTTGACGAGCCGGCGGATGTCCTCCACCTGCGAGACACTCATCGCCGACATGCCCACGACCGTATCGTCGGAGTGTGTCTGGGCGATGTCGGCCGCGTGCAGAAACGCCGTACGCTCGAGGCCGATATCCACGAAAGCTGCCTGCATGCCGGGAAGGACGCGTGATACGCGCCCCTTGTAGAGATTGCTCACGAGCCCGCGCCGACTCGTGCGCTCGATGTATATCTCCTGCACGACGCCGTTCTCGACGATCGCCGCGCGGGTCTCGCGTGGCGCAACGTTGACAAGAATCTCAATGCTCATGTTTAGGGCTACCGCCCACCTTTCCTGCGGGTCGCAGCGACCCGCTACATTTAGCGGCGCTACGCGCCGATCAGAGCGCCTTAGTTTGCCTCCACCAATACTCCAACCCAGCTGCGCGCAACAGTTCTGCCGTCTCGAACAGCGGCAACCCCATCACGCCAGAATAACTCCCACTGATTGACTCGATGAACACAGCAGCGGCACCCTGCACAGCATAACCGCCAGCCTTGTCGCGAGGCTCACCCGTCTCCCAGTAGGCATTGCATTCCTCCAGTGTCAGTGGACGAAAGCGCACCGAGCTTGCATTGAGCCGCAAATCGACTCCGCGCGCATCGGCGACCGCGACGGCAGTCAGAACCTCGTGTAAGCGTCCTGAAAGCCTCTGCAGCATCGCGATGCCATCGTCCCGATCCCGCGGTTTCCCATAGATAACATCATCCAGGACAACCGTGGTATCGGCCGCCAACACCGGGAGGGCCTCACCCCGCTCGCGTACTGCGAGAGCCTTTTCCCGGGCCATCCGCTTCACGTAGTCACGTGGCCCTTCACCGGGACGGGCTGCCTCGTCGATATGGGCGCCGACTACAACGTGCGGCACGCCAATCTGCGAAAGCAGCTCGCGCCGGCGCGGCGACACGGAAGCAAGACACACAACCGGTTGTCGTAAATCCTTCGAGCCCATCAGTCGCGATGATACGGGTGATTGGACAACACGCCATGGGCGCGGTAGAGCTGCTCAGCCAGCACAACCCGTACCAGTGCGTGGGGAAAAGTCAGGCGCGACAGTGACCACTTGAAATCACTGCGTTCGAGCACTTCGCGTGCAAATCCATCGGGGCCGCCAACGAGGAAGGCGACATCGCGTCCATCCTGCATGCGTGTTTTCAGCCACGCGGCCAACTCGCGTGTCGTCATCTCCGCGCCGTGCTCATCAAGTGCGACGACGTAGTCATCTTTGCGCAGCGCCGCCAGGAGCTTCTGCCCCTCGGCCTGCATAGCGCGGCTCTGCGGCTTCGTCGCACCGTCTGCGGGGCCCTTTGGCGCGCGCGCAGCCTCGGCGTCGCGCCCGCTCCTCGGTCCGGGCTCGATTTCCACGAGCGAAACCTTCAGCCCCGAGCTGAGTCGCGTTATGTAATCTTCGTAGGCCTCGCGCACCCATTTCGGCATGCGCGAGCCCACGGCGATCAGGCGCACGCGCACCGCGGCTGCCGTGCCTACGGATCAGGTGGCGGGGCGCGGCCGGCGAGCCGCGGGGCGGCGGGCCGGAGAGCGGCTGCTGCGTGTCTTGGGTTTGGCCGGCGACGGAGGGCTGTCCGGCGCGTCAGGAACGGCTTTGGGTCCCGGCTTGGTATCGACGGGACCGGCCGTCTCCCCTTGATCCCACAGGCGCTCGAGCCCGTAAAACTCGCGTACGCGCGGCAGCATTACGTGGACGAGGATATCGGTGAGATCGACGAGGACCCACTCGCCGTCGCGCGCTCCTTCAGTGCCGAGGGGACGGAATCCCGCTTCCTTGGCCTTGCGAGCGACATTGTCGGCGATCGAGCGGACGTGGCGGTCGGAGTTGCCGGACGCGATGACCATCGTGTCCGCAATGTCTGTCAGCCCTCGTACATCGAGCACCTTGACGTTGACTGCTTTCATGTCGTCAAGCGCGGCCGTAACGGTTTGCTGCAACGGCGAGACGCGCTCCGCAGAGCGGCGCGGGCGAGTACGGGTGGTCATGTGGTTAAGTGATTTCTCCTGAAGTTCTTGATGCAGCTTAGGCGGGCACGGGGCTCCGCCTCAACGCTTGGGAGCATAGCACCTCGTCTCCCGGATAATCTGCCGGACTGCGTCGGGAACGAGATATCGCGGATCGCGTCCGGCGATGATGAGCTGGCGCAGCTCGGTCGAGGAAATCTCGAGCTGGGTGTTGGCGTGAATGTAGATCCGGCCCGCCGGCTTCTCGTGCAGATCCCGGATGGTGCCGGTGCCGCGATCGACCATGACCGCGCCCAGTGGGCCCATGGTCGGCGCCTTCCAGCCGGGGCGCGTAGCCACGACCACGTGCGCGAGGTCGAGAATCTCGCGCCAGCGGTGCCAGTTTGGCAATCCCAGAAAGGCATCCATCCCCAGCAGCAGACACAGAGAGCGGCTCGGAAATTCCGCCCGCAATTCGGTGAGCGTATCGACCGAGTAGGACATGCCGCCGCGACGGATCTCACGGTCATCGACGACGAAAGCCGGCTGGTCCGCGATCGCGGCCCGGACCATCTCGAGCCGCAGTTCGGCGCTGGCATAAGGCGGGTCCCGATGCGGCGGGCTGCCGGTGGGCAGAATCCGTACCTCGGTGAGGTGCAGCTCCTGCCACAGCTCGAAGGCCGTGCGCAGGTGCCCGTTATGAATGGGGTCGAACTCGCCGCCAAAAATACCAATCGGTTGCATCGGATCTGCCCTGAAGAACATGGAGCCTGAATGGCCAATGATCGCCTACTGCGGCCGCCCCTCAGCGGCATCTTTCGACGATCGTTTTTCTTACATAGTCCCCGCTATGCGCGCAAAACGATCGTCGAAATCTGCTCGCTGAGGGTCGCCCTCGCTACGGCGATCATTGGCCATTCAGGCTCCACCCTATTTGAGCACGGTTTGCGGCGTCGCAAGGGGGGATCGACCGCAGATGTCCGCGGCCAGAAGCGCGATCTCGTCCCAAGCGTCGCCCGCGAGACGGCCCTTGACCATCCGATCGGCGCGGCCGGCGCGCACCGTCAGCGCGGAGAAAGAAAGCCGGCCCGCGCGCCGCAACCCCTTGTCGAGCGCCGCTGACTGACGCTGCCAGGTACGCGGTTTTGCGCCAGTCGCATTGGCCATTCCATTCCACAGGTCGCGCATCGCCTTGGTGAGTGCCCACAACACCAACGTTGCCTCGGTCCCTTCACCCCGCAGCCCGGCAATCATCCGTAAGGCGCGCTCGGCATCGCCCGCCAGCACCGCCTCGCCGAGTTGGAATACATCGAAGCGTGCGCTGTCGGTCACACTCGAGAGAATCGTGTCCGCCGTCACCTTGCCATCGGGCACCAGCAGCTGCAGCTTTTCCAGCTCCTGGTGAGCCGCGAGCAGGTTACCCTCGGTGCGCTCGGCGAGCAGCTCCAACGCCTCATCGGTAGCGTCGAGTTTCAGCCGCCGGCAACGACCGCGTAACCAACCCGGCAGTCGATCAACATCGATCGGCCAGACCTGCACCCAGGCGCCGTGCTCCTCCACTGCGCGCACCCAGTCCGCGCTTTGCGCGTCCCGATCGAGACGGGGAGTGAGAATGAGGAACACGGTGTCGGGATCGCTACGCTCGAGCAATGCCACCAGCGCCTTGTTGCCGGCCACACCGGGCTTGCCGCTCGGCAGGCGGATCTCGACCAGCCGACGCGAGCCAAACAATGACATGTTGCCCGCCGAGGCGCGCACGTCGTCCCAGTCCGAGCCGCGCTCGAGAAAGTGAGACTCGCGCTCGGTGAACCCATCGGCACGTGCCCGGGCGCGGACCGCGTCGGCGGCCTCCCCGGTCAACAGGGGCTCATCGCCGGAAACCAGGTAGGCCGGCAGGAGCTTCTGCTCGAGATGCGTTTGCAGTGAGTCAGGATTGAGTTTCACGGGAATTGATGTAGTGCAACGAAGGTCGCGAGTCTGTCCAACCCTACAGTCGGACTGACGCTCGAGGATTACAAGGTATTCATTATCGACTATTTTCTCCCACGTCGCACCGCAGGTGCTTCGTGGGATTTCCTCCACTGCGTTTCGGTCAAGCCGGTTGCCCGCCGGCTCCTCTCAGGCTAGGCTTGTCATTCCGTCGCCAGATGGCCCCATCCTCTTGAGCACGCGTCTCCGCCGTAATCGACTGGTCGCACTTATCGCGGCCATCACGCTGATTGTAGGGCTCGCCGCCTACTCGGCGCACGGCTATGCCGATCGCGTGCACGGAAACGGGCATTGCGATCTGTGCGTGCACTTCAGTGGCACCGCCGGATCCCCCGCGCACGCAACCGTCGTCGGCAAGCCTGTTCTCGTCGTGCGTGCGCCGCTCGAGCGGCCGGGAATCATCCCTTCCGCGCGTCGCCGTGTTGGGACTCAGCTTCCCCGCGCTCCTCCTGTTCCCCTCGAACTGACTTAAAAACCGCCGCCCGGTAGTCCTAACGCTCTCACGCGATCCTTCAGCGGGCGAGTGGGTTTGCCGTGCGCGTTCGAAAAGTTCGCAGGAGTGATTTCCATCATGTTTGGTTCCAAGAACAACACCGGAGCCGTTGTTGCAACGGCCGCGCTCGCCGCGGCCTGCCCTGCTCTGACCTGGGCAGCGGATGATCCCGCCACTGCCGATGCCGCTTCCACCGACGAGGCCAGTGCCACCCATGGACCGGGCCAGAAGGCCCGCGACACCACTGACACCTCCAACATGGCCGCCGTGGTCGTCACGGCACAGCGTCTCAACGAGGCCCGCGCGGGGATCCAGACCCAGACCGGCGCATCCACCTATACCATCGACTCGGCCGCCATCCAGGCCACACCGGGGGGAGACAACACCGGGCTCAACCAGGTGATCCTGCAGGCGCCCGGCGTGGTTCAGGACTCCTTCGGGCAGTTGCACGTCCGGGGCGACCACAACGGACTGCAGTACCGTCTCAATGGCGTCATCCTTCCTGAAGGGATCAACGTCTTCAGCCAATCCTTCGATGCCAAGCTCGTCCAGTCCATGTCGCTGATCACCGGGGCGCTGCCCGCCGAATACGGACTGCGCACGGCCGGCATCATCGACATCACGACCAAGAGCGGCATCTTCGACGAGCACGGCAACCTGTCGGTGTATGGCGGAAGCCACGGTGACATTGAGCCGAGTTTCTTTCACGGCGGCTCCATCGGTGGCCTGAACTACTTCGTGTCGGGCGACTTCCTGCGTAACGATCTCGGCATCGAGTCTCCGGACGGAAGGTCGGATCCCCTGCACGACCACACGACGCAGTATCACGGGTTCGCCTACCTCGAATACCTCCTCGGCCAGAACGACAGGCTGAGCTGGGTGTTCGGCACGTCGCATGGCAAGTTTCAGATCCCGAACATTTCCGGGCAGCAGCCCTCGCTCGGTCTCACGGTGAATGGGCAGACCGGATTTCCGAGCGAGCTGCTGAACGAGAACCAGACGGAGGTCACCCATTACGGGATCATGAGCTGGCAGCACTCGGTGGGGCATTTCGACACCCAGACATCGTTCTCCGCGCGTTACTCGAGCCTGACCTATGCGCCCGACTGGCTGGGCGAGCTGCTCTACAACGGCATCGCACAACAGGCCTTCAAGCGTGACGTCGCGTACGCCCTCCAGAACGATAGCTCGTATCAGCTCACCGACAACCACACGATCCGCGGCGGGATCTATTTCCAGCATGACCGCGCCACGAGCCGAACCAACTCGCAAGTCCTGCAGACCGATGCGGACGGCAACCCGCTCAATGACGTCCCGTACACCATCGTCGACAACGGCGCGCAGTCGCAGGCCATGGAAAGCGTGTACGTGCAGGATGAGTGGAAGCTCCTGTCCACCCTGACGGTGAACTACGGTTTGCGCTTCGATCGGTACTCCGCCTACTCCAGCGGCAGCCAGACCAGTCCGCGTGTGAACTTCGTGTGGAAGCCGCTCGACGGGACGACGCTCCATGCCGGTTATTCGCGCTACTTCTCGCCGCCTCCATTCGAGCTGGTGGGCTCGAAGGACATCGCCCTGTTCCAGAATACGACGAACCCGCCACTGAACCTCCAGGCGGACTCGCCCTTTGCGGAGCGGGCGAACTACTACGACATCGGCGCGGAGCAGAAACTCCTCGACGGCCTGACGGTCGGCGTGGATACGTACTACAAGCAAACCGTCAACCTCATCGACGAGGGACAATTCGGTGCACCGATCATTCTGACGCCGTTCAACTACCGGCACGGACAGCAGTATGGAGCCGAGCTCGCCGTCAATTACGCGAACGGCCCGTTCTCGGCCTATGGCAACCTGGCCTCGGCGCGCGATATCGGCAAGGACATCGTGAGCGCGCAATTCAACTTCGACCCGGGTGACCTGGACTACATCGCCAATCACTACATCCATGTAGATCACGAGCAGCAGATAACGGCCTCGGGTGGTGTCTCGTACCAGGTGTTCGACACCCGGCTCAGTGCGGACATGCTGTTGGGGTCCGGCTTGCGCGCCGACCTGACGTTGCCCGATGGCATCAATGTTCCTAACGGCACGCACCTGCCGTACTACACGCAGGTGAATTTCGGCGTCAGCCACGCCTTCCACATCCCGGCAATAGACCAGGGGAAGGATGCCTTGACGGTGCGGTTCGACGTGATCAACGCCTTCGATCGGATCTACCAGATCCGCAATGGCACCGGCATCGGGGTCGGTGCACCGCAGTATGGCCCGCGACGCGGCTTTTTCGCGGGAGTGTCAATGCCGTTCTGAAATCGAGTCATACAGAGTGGTCTCGTGTTCCCTCGACGACCGCCAGAAGCGCCGCGGGCAGGAGGCTCGCGGCGCGCTTCGTGCTCGCGTACGATTAGGGCATGGCAACAAAACGTCGTGGCGATGTACGAGTAAAGACCGCCGCCAAGAAGCGCAAACGCGCGGCGGGTCCACGCACTGCACACAAGCGCTCGGCGGCACCACCCGCGCGCGTACCCGCGCCAGCAACGCGTGCGAAAATCAAAGCTGCGCGCCGACCCGCGCCGGCACTCAAGACACTCTATCCACCGATAGAGCCGTACCGGACAGGGTACTTGCGCGTGTCGGATCTCCACGAGATCTATTACGAAGAGAGCGGAAATCCGCGCGGTAAACCGGCGGTGTTTGTTCACGGCGGTCCCGGTGGTGGCACCGACGCCAAGATGCGACGTTTCTTCGACCCGAAAAAGTACCGCATCATCCTCTTCGACCAGCGAGGCTGCGGCCAAAGTCGTCCGCATGCGAGTCTCGTCGACAACACGACGTGGCATCTCGTCGAGGACATGGAAAAGTTACGCCAGGAGCTCAGTATCGAGCGGTGGCAGATATTCGGCGGCTCGTGGGGCTCGACGTTGGCACTCGCCTATGCCGAGACGCATCCGGAACGGGTAACGGAGCTCGTCCTACGCGGCATTTTCCTGCTCCGACGTTGGGAAATCGAATGGTTCTATCAGAACCCCGGTGGCGCCGCGGCGATCTACCCGGATATGTGGGAACACTATGTCGAGCCCATTCCGCCGCAAGAGCGCGGTGACCTGGTGAGCGCCTACTACAAACGCCTCACCAGCGAGGATCCGCAGGTGTTGAGTCGGGCGGCCAGGGCCTGGTCCGTGTGGGAGGGCGCGACGAGCTTCCTGCGCCTGAATCCCGACTACATCGCCAAGTTCCAGGAAGACGACGCCTACGCTGCCGCGTTCGCGCGCATCGAGTGTCACTACTTCGTCAATCGGGCGTTCTTCAAGACCGACAACCAACTCATCGAGCAGGTCGGACGCATTCGCCACATTCCCACGGTGATCGTGCAGGGCCGCTACGACGTCGTCTGCCCGATGAAGAGTGCGTGGGACCTGCATCGGGCCTGGCCCGAAGCCGATTTGCGTATCGTCGGTGATGCCGGCCACTCGGCATTCGAGCCCGGCAATGCTCACGAGTTGATCAGCGCGACGGACCGTTTCGCGCGTTAGTGGAGTGTACGGCCGGACGTAGCCCCGGCCGCGGCAAGTCGCCGACTCCCGCGCGACGCGGAAGGTTGCCTCGCTGGCAGACCACGCCCTTTTACCCGCGCTGCGCCAAGTCGCCGAGCCCGCGCGATGCGGAAGCTCGCCTCGCGGGCAAACCAGGCCCTTTTACCCGCGCTGCGCCAGTCGCCGAGCCCGCGCGATGCGGAAGCTCGCCTCGCGGGCAAAAACCACGCTTTTTGCCCGCCACCCAACGAAGGCAGGGACACAACTCCGCTGAAAGCGCCGCAGGCGATTTCAGCCCATTGACTAGCGGACGCCCAACACCCGCAGGACGAACAGCAGGCCGGCGCCGAAGAGCGCAGCTCCGAGCAGCACGCAAACCGGCAACGTAAGCACCCACGCGAGAATGATATTCCGCACCGTGTCGCCCTGAATCCCCGACCGGTTCGCGACCATCGTGCCCGCGATGCCCGACGACAAAATGTGCGTCGTGCTGACCGGCAACCCGAGAATATCCGCCGCCTCGATAGTCCCGAACGCAACGAGCTCCGCCGAGGCACCCTGCCCGTAGGTCAGGTGCGCTTTGCCGATCTTCTCGCCGACAGTCACCACGATGCGCTTCCAGCCGACCATCGTGCCGAGACCCAGGGCCAAGGCCACCGCGAACTTCACCCAAGTCGGGATGAACATAGTGAGCCCCTTCAGCAGACCCTGATACTCCGCGGCCTGCTTCGCATCGAACTGCTCCGGAAGCTGCTTCTTCTTGGCCATCTTGGCCAGCGACTCCGACACCACGTATACGTTGAGGCGCAGATTGCGGCGCTGATCGGCCGGAATCGCGCTCAGGTCAGTGATGCGCCCCGTCGTATCGATGATGGCGTGATTGACGGTTCCCAGCGCGGCGACTGTCGCTGGCGACACCGGATCCTTGCGCAGATAGCCCGTGAGCACCCGCCGGGCCGCGATCAGGTCAGTGTCCGTCGCAATGGGCCCCGCCTTCTGCACCTGCTGTTCGAAGGTGATCGCGTCGGCATGAATCTGCTGGATCACCTGCGGAGTCGTAGCCATGTTCAGCGAGAAGGCCGCCGGGACGATGCCGACGAGAATCAGCACGATCAGTCCCATACCCTTCTGACCGTCGTTCGAGCCGTGCGCGAAGCTCACACCCGTGCAGGTGAGCACCAGCAGACCGCGAATCCATGGCGGCGGCGGTGCTTTGTCCTTCGGCGCCTGGAAAAGAGCGGGGTTGTTCTTCAGCACCGCCTTGAAGATGAGCACCAGCAGGCCCGCGAGACAGAACCCGATCAAGGGCGAGAACACCAGGGCCTTGAGGGTGTCGGTCACCTTGCCCCAGTTCACCCCGTCGCCGAAGGCGCTGTCCGGGCTCATGATCGAATTCATGAGACCGACCCCCACGATGGAGCCGATCAGGGTGTGCGAGCTCGAAGCCGGCAACCCCAGGTACCAGGTCCCGAGGTTCCAGATGATGGCCGAGAGCAGTAGCGAAAAGACCATCGCAAACCCGGCCCCGGAGCCTACGTTGATCACGAGCTCCACGGGTAGTAGGGCCACGATGCTGAACGCCACAGCCCCCGAAGAGGTGAGCACCCCGATGAGATTCCACATACCCGACCAGACGACCGCCCAGCTGGGTTTGAGCGAATTCGTATAGATGACGGTCGCCACCGCGTTCGCAGTGTCGTGGAACCCGTTGACGAATTCGAATCCGAGAGCGAGACCGAGGGCCAATACCAGAAGGATCAGGGTCGGCAAATCAACGCCAATACTGGCCAACATGCTCGTCAACTCCGCAATGCTGTTGTGTTTTTGTAAGCCTGGGGAGCGTATTGCGGGAGTGTGACAATCGAATGACGGCCCCGTCAGGGCCGCGTCTCTCCCCAAGCGCGGGCGAGTCTACGCCAAGCGCGATTGCGATGTCCCGCCGTTGCGCTGACCGCGCGACCCGGCACAGGGATGTGCCCCGCCGCCGCAGGTGGCGGAGCCGCGAGCAAAAACCGCGCTTTTTGCTTGCGGCACGCTGGGCCGGGCAGGACGCCCGGATCCAGCGTTTCAAACTAGAGCCAGCCCTTCTGCCTCGCGAGGCGGTAAGCCTCAACGCGATTGGCCGCATTCAGCTTGCCAATCGCATCAGACAAGTAGTTACGCACGGTGCCGTGCGACAGACTCAACTGCGTAGCAATGTCCGCCGACGACAACCCCTCACCAGCCAACCGCAAAACCTGCCGCTCCCGCTCATTGAGCGGATCCGACTCGGTCCAGGCCTCCAGCGCCAACTGCGGGTCGATGACCTTCCCCCCGCGATGAACCTTGCGCACGGCGTCCGCGAGCTGGTCCGCGGGCGCATCCTTCAACAGGTACCCCGCCACGCCTGCGTCGAGCGCCCGCCGCAGATACCCCGGCCGCGCAAATGTCGTCACGATGACCAGCTTGCAAGGCAGCGCCGCCTCCTGCACCCGCATCGCGAGCTCGAGCCCCGTCAACCCCGGCATCTCAATATCCGAAACGATCACATCCGGCCGCAGCCGCTGCGCGTCGCTCCAAGCACTCGCCCCATCCGCGCAGCTTCCCAGCACCTCGATGTCATCCTCGAGATTCAACAGCGCCGACAACGCGCCCCGCACCATCCCCTGGTCCTCAGCCAACAACACCCGGATCATGACCGCACCACCGACGACAGCTCCTCCAACTCAACACCCGACCCTTTACGACTGGGAGACGGGCCCTCTCCCGCAGCGCGCGCCATATTCGCGCCAAGCGCTTCCGCTGGACCTCCCATCGTCGCCGCCGGCGAATTCGTGCGACTATCCGCGGCCAACCTCTCAGGCAAAGTAGGCGCCGAACTTACGCGGACGTCCGACGACAACAGCGGCAACCGCACGCGCAGCGTGGTGCCCTTACCGCGCTGAGACTCAATCTCCAACGTCCCGCCCAGCGACCGCACGCGTTCGCGGATGCCTGACAGCCCGTTGCCACTTGTCGTCACGCCACCGCGACCATCATCGCTAATGGTCAGGAACACCATCTTTTCGCCAGCCGCACCGCTGACATCCGTGACAACCGTTTGCGTCCTGACGTCGATCTCGGCGTGCCGCGCAGAGGAATGCCGCTGAATGTTCGTTGCGGCCTCGCGAACAATCATCGCCAGCGCTGTTTCGATCTCAGGCGATAGCACCCCACCATCGCGCTCAAAACCCAGCGCCACTCCAGCCGTATCCAACAAGGTCCGCGCCGACGCGACCTCGTTCTCCAGCGCCGCCGAACGAATCCCGGTGACCGCCGTCCGAACCTGCCTCAGCGCGTCACGCGCGATGCTCGTCACCTCGGCAACCTCGCGAGCGGCCGCCGCGCGGTCCCGCTCGATGAGCTTCGCGGCAAGCTCACTCTTGATCGCGATCAACGACAACGTATGCCCTAACAGATCGTGCAGATCCCGCCCGATGCGCTCCCGCTCGGCCACTCGGCCCAGTCGATGCACCTCCTCTCTCGAGAGCCGCAACATCGCGTTCTTTCGCCGGTTCTGCACCAACACGTAGTTACTCGCCCCGGCAGCAATACCGACGACGCAAGTGATCCAATACGTCATCGGCTTGAACCCGATCAACAGCAACTCGAGCCCATAGAACCCGAGAATTGCAAAGACCAACAGCGCAACGCGTCGGATTTTCGGGGAGGTAAACGGCGCGATAGCGACGCAATAGATCAGGTAGGTGTTCGCGCTGTCGTTGAAGTACGCCAAAGCGTAAGCCATCAACGCAATGGCCACCACAGCGGGCAACGCGCTCGGCCCCGGCATGATCTTGTGCCGGAACTCCCGGATGATCCGCGAGTACAGAAAGATGAACACCGGAAGTGACACCAGCGTCGGCCAGAGCCACAGCCAGTCGTGGTTCTTGTACAGCGCCGGCGAAAACACGAACCCCAGGTAGATGAGCCAGATGTAATGGGCCCAGCCCGGCAGCTCGTACACGACCTGCGAAATGCTCGCTGGTCCTCCCGGCGGATTTCCTGAGTCCCGAATCTTCGGCTCTGCCCCTAGCGATCTCATGGTGCGATACCCGCCCTGTGTCGTCCCGATGGTGCGGCCTCCCGGTACCATCAAGTCTAGCCCAGCTTCCGCAGGGCGCGCCGCGCCACCGCGAAGAACAGCGCCGCCATGCCCACGAGATCGAGCACATGGGGCAACAGATCCGCGCTGCCATTGCCCACCACGGTCTGGGCCAGCTTGGCCAGGTGATAGGCCGGCCATACCGGCGCGAGCTGCGCCAGGAAGTGCGGCAACACCGACAGCGGCACCCAGATCCCCGCCAGGAACGACACGGGCACGTAGATCAGATTGAGAA
>Ga0268266_10001106_pt1 | contig 33713 bp, 27 predicted proteins | sample KBSS13metaG_FD_190356 | JGI IMG/M metagenome (GOLD analysis project Ga0268266, IMG submission 190356) | Switchgrass rhizosphere microbial communities from Kellogg Biological Station, Michigan, USA - KBS S1-3 metaG (SPAdes) (version 2) | ecosystem: Host-associated > Plants > Roots > Rhizosphere...
CGACACTTTCAGGAACCTTCCCATGTTCATCAACATCTAACAGTCTTGTAGCCGTAACTCACACTTCATCCGACGGATATACTTAACCTTCGTGCACTGGAAGATACGAAAAGCCTTAGCGCTGGGGATGATCGGCCTCCTCCCCACACTGACGGGATGTTTTACCCACGTCCGCTATGTCCCCAAGACCCGCGTCGCCGACGTCATCATGAGCACGTCGCTCGACGCGATGGCGAAGCAGATTGCCAACCGTTACGAGGCCCTGCAGAGCTTCAATGCCAGCGTCGAGATCTCCGCCACCACCGGCGGCGGCCTCCAGGGTAAGGAGGTCCAGACCACCTCCTTCGCCGGATACATCCTCATGCGTAAGCCGGAGAACCTCCGCGTCCTCCTCCTGCTTCCCGTCGTCCGCACCCAGGCCCTCGATATGGTCTCGGACGGCAAAAACTTCAAGCTGCTCATCCCTCCCCGCAAACGGGCCATCGTCGGCTCCAACACGGTCACCACCAAGTCGAAAAATGGTCTCGAGAACCTTCGTCCGGACGTCTTCTTCGACTCCATGTTTATCCAGGGACCCGAACAGGCCCAGATCATCTCCATGACCACCGACATCCGTGTCATCGAGAGCGGCAAAAAGAAGAAGGACCTCATCGAGGAGCCTGCCTACTCCGTCCAGATTCTGGCCAAGCCGGACGGACAGACCGTCCGCACCCTCCGTGTCGTACACATCAACTCCACCGACCTGCTCCCCTACCAGCAGGACGTCTACGACACCGACGGCCAGGTCGTCACCAAGGCTCACTACAGCAACTACCAGTACTACGGCAACATCCCGTATCCATCGAACATCATCATCGAGCGGCCCCGCGATCACTACTCCCTCACGGTCAACATCACCAAGCTCACCCTCAATCAGAAGCTCGACGACGATCAGTTCGAGCTCAAGATCCCCGAAAACATCCCCGTCGAGACCATGAAGTAGCTCCCAAACTCTGGTGCGCTCCCCAGAACCATGACTCAAAACATCTACGACGACCCCGAGTTCTTCGAAGGCTACGCGCAGATGCCGCGCTCGATCGAGGGATTCGCCGGTGCATCCGAATGGCCCGCCATGCGCGCTCTCTTGCCCGATCTTCGCGGCCTGCGCGTGCTCGACCTGGGCTGCGGATACGGCTGGTTCTGCCGCTGGGCTCATGAACAAGGCGCCGCTTCGGTTCGCGGACTCGACGTCTCCCGCAAGATGCTCGAAAAAGCCGCCCGCGACTTTCCCGCTGAAGGCATCGAGTACATGCGCACCGACCTCGAGACCGTCAACCTTCCCGTCGTGGCCTTCGATCTCGTCTACAGCTCTCTCGCCCTGCACTACATCGAAGACCTGGCATCCCTCTTCGAAAGAATCCACACGGCCCTCACTCCAGGCGGAAGACTGGTCTTCTCCATCGAACACCCCATCTACATGGCACCCCAGAATCCCCGCTGGTCCATCGACAAGAACGGCCACCAGTCATGGCCCCTCGACAGCTACTTCCTCGAAGGCCCCCGCATCACCCACTGGCTCGCTCCCGGAGTCGTCAAGCAACACCGCACCCTCGGAACCACGCTGAACCTTCTGCTCCGCGCCAACCTCTCCATCACTCACGTCGAAGAGTGGCGCCCATCTCCGCAGCAGATCGCCGCCCGGCCCGAGATGATCGAGGAGCTCGACCGGCCCATGTTCCTCCTGATCGCCGCGCAGAAGGCATCACTTTAGCGTCACGTTGATTCCCGTTGTGAACTGAAACGAATTCCGTCGGTTCAACGGCGCCGGAAAAACCACCGCAGGCGGATTATTCAAATAGCTGTCCTGCGTCCCTATCTGAAATCGAAACCGCTTGTACAAAGGAAACGTCAGGCTGTTCGTCTCATTGGCCGAGTACGCAGACGGCTGGTTATAAGCCGGAAGAAACTGAAACTGCTGCTGGAACGTCGCCTTGAGGGGAAGCTGACGAATATAGTTCACGCTGAACGTCGAACCGATCAGGTTGTTGTTCGACTCGAGCGAAGTATCCAGAAAACTCTGCTTCTCGTACTGTAGCGTCGCCCTAAGATCCAGCGTCTGCTGCGCCTGCTTGATCACCGTCCATCCCACACCCGCACCGTAAATCTGTTGCAGATCCAATCCCTGCGAGAAGTTGTGATCGAACGCAGTCGCTGCCAGCAGATACACCCGCGACGACATATACTCATCGCGCTCCGAATCCACGTGGTAGATCGAAGTCAGAAGGTCAGGCAGCGCCGGAGCACCCTGCGCCTGTCGCTGCGTAATCCGGCTATAAGACCCCGAAAAATTCACAAACGTCCGATTCCGCGGCGGCAGATAACTCACCGTAGGCATATTGCGAACCAGCGCCGCCCCTGCGTTATACGTGTAGTTATTCTGCGTCGCCTGAATCAACGTCGCCCCCAAGGTCGCCGAGCCCGTCCATCGACGAAAGAAATTAACCTCCTGCAGCGCCTCGCGATTAAAGGTCTCCGCATCCAGCACATCCGCCGTACTCTTGATCGGCATCACCTGCGCCGCATCTCCACCCTTCACCTCGATCTTGTCGTTCGCCACATTGATGCTGCCCTGAGGAACCTTCTGCGGCGCGCGCCAGCTCCAATGCTGATCCTTGCCCAGAACAACAAACTGCCGGTCCGAGCGCAGCTCCTTCACCTTCGACCAGCTAACGTTGATGTCTCCCGCCATGTCGCTGTGAAACGTGACCGTGTCGCCGGTCGAGTGCAGTAGCTTTCCTGTCAGCTCGTCTCCATTCACAAAGATCAGCACATCGGGAGCCGGCTTGTTCGGAGCAGCCGATTCATTCGCCTGAGCAACATTGCAAATCCACAAAACAGAAACGAGAAGCGCCAGAGAAGGGAGGGCCCGGTAAAAATGCATATTCCCTTAAGCCTAAGGGAAGACCTGCGTTCAAATCCCACCCAAACCGTCCTCTTTACCAAAGTTCTCCACAACCAAGCGTGCAGTATCAACTAAAGGCAACGCCGAGGACTCATCCTCTTCCTTTACACTCGCCACAACTCACAATCAAACCCAGTCTTCAAACACGCAGCCAAGCTCAACCTTCAATCAACCTGCTTCCACGTATCGTCGATCTGGTATTGTCCGATGCGCTTCACGATGTCACCCGTCTGTGGGCCGAGATCCTTTTCGAGGATCACTCCATCCTGCGTCACCACAAACGTCATCACGCCGCTCGAACGATACTGCGCCGGATACGCGATGAACGCGAACCCTCCAGGATTTCTGAGCATACGGTAGTAATAACCATGGTAGGGCGTCTCTTTGCCGGAGACGTCGTAGCCCTCGCTGCTCGCTTGGGCGAGCATCCCTCCAGCCGGCGAGGTCGGCTCACCGGGCTTCGTCTCCCAGTAAATTCCATTCTGCTTCCCCGGTTGGCTTACGATGCGTTCTGCATAAGTCCCCGCGGGACGACCATCGTGCGAGGTTGCGGCATAATCGTGCTGCGCCGACACAACCCCTCTACAAACATTGATAGCCGATAGTTCGTTATTGCCGATGCGCCGATAGAGGATCTCCTGCTCTCCTGCCGCAGTATCGAAGTACCATTTGCCCCCATTCTCGACGATCGGAATCGGCGTCGGCCAGTCGTCGTTCCCAACACTGAGCGTCATCTGATGCGGCCCCGAACTCGTGAGCGAATGCTTCGCATCGTACTTCGCCAGAAAATTCTCGCGCGCTGCATTATCCGCGACGCTGTCGCCGGACGAGAGGATGGCTTCGCTCCCCGAGCCGAGGATGCTCAACAGTGCCGAAGTATCATTGGCGCGCACTGCCTGGATAAACCCGGCGACGGCATCCTTCGACGAGGCAAAGATTTTTTGACCGGCAGTCTGTGCCATCAGGCCCACCGCGGTCAGCGTTGCGATTGCGACAAGCAATGCTGCATTCTTCAAATGTTCCGCACGAACGATGGTCCGAATCTTCATCGCGTCTCCTCTAGAAACAAGAACTCCTGTCAGAGGCATCTTCAAAGCTAGCGTCGACGTCCGCCCCCGCCGCCCCGCGCAGGTGCGGAAACTCCCATGCTGGAGCGGCCACGGCTGCTCGCCTCCCTATCGACTCGTCCGCTGTTGCCACCGCCAAACGCTCCGCCGCCATTGCTCGATCGGTTCTGTGCCACAGAACGATTCTGCATAGCCGGCTGATTTTGCATCGCCGGCCTGTTTTGCGCCGCGGCCAGATTTTGTCCAGCTCCCGCGTTGCCGAATCCTCGGTCGCCTCCGCCGGATGTAACTCCAGCTCTGTTCGCCGCGTTGTATCCGCCAGCACCTCCAGGCCTGTTCGCTCCGGGCGCCACATTTCGCGCTGCCAGATTGCCCGTCTCTGGACGAGCAACATTCGCTCCACCGTTCGCGAGGCGAGGATTCGCAGTTGCCATCGAAGCCCCCGGCCTCTGTCCAGTCTGCGGTCGAGCGCCAAGATAAGTCGACGAACCCCGTGCGCCCGGCTGATTGTTCACCCCTGGGCGGTTGTTGTTGCGAGCTCCCAAATATGCGTTGTTATTGTTAGTGTTGACTCGATTCGTCGTGCGGTTGTTGTTGTTGTACCTGTTGTAATAGTTATTGTTGTTTACATTGACGTTCACCTGCCGGTTGTACTGGTTCCAGTGATAGTTCCCCGGCGGATTGTAACCATACGCAGGCCTGTAGCCTCCATACACAGGCGGCCGATACGGTGGAGGATAGTAGGGCCGACCTCCGTAATACATCCCCCCGCCACCCCAGCCAGGATAGGGATAGTAGTTGTTATTGTTGAACGCCGACCCTACCGCCATGCCAACCCCGAACGAAAGCAATCCAATCCCGATAGCAGCTCCCGTACTTACGCCGGATTTTTCTTCCACCACCGTCGTTCGAGCAGGAGGCGGTGTCGTGTACACCGTCGTAGTGTTGTACTGCGGCACGTACACCACTTGCGGATCGGCAGGCTTGATCTCTACAACCTGCTTTCCGTTGTCGGTCGTGGTGTCTACCGTCATCTGCGGGCTCGACTTGAGATTCCCTACCTGCTGCGCCTGCATTCGCTTGCGCTGAATCGCGTCCATCACTCCTTTTTGATCTGCCTTGAACGCCTCTCCAAGTTCTTTCGTCCAATCCAGCTGCTGGCACATGTTGTCGACCACTTGAGGAAACGCCGCGAGATACTGCGCGCTTGTACTGAATCCGGCTGCCTTCGCCGCCGCCGGTGCTGCATCCGCCTTGATGCTCTGGTTCTCAATAAGCCAGTTCCCAAGATCGAGAACCTCCTGGGAATTAACCGCCGCGAGCAACAGCTGACCCAGTAACTGGTCGGGATAAAGAGCGATCGGTGCCACAAGATCGTCAACGCTCATCTGCGGTGCAGATTGATCTGGAGCAGGAGCCGCCGCCGGTTGCGTCGTCGAAGCAGCTAGTGGAATCTGAGGAGCGGAACCTGATTTGCACCCATCTGCTGTAACTGTCAGGACAAGCAGGAACGCTGTAAGAGAAGCCGTAGAGCTACGTGCCATTCGGTGCATGATTTACTCCTCATGACGAAATTGCGGCCCTTACGAAGACACCCATAGAACGCCCAAACGATCTGAACTGTCAAACCGCTCCTCGCGGCCACAGGTGATTGCAACGCCGATGAAGAGAGTCGAATAACTACGAGCGCGATCCCATGAACCTCGGGATACAAGACACTCAAACGTTACCTGCTCGCCCGGCGCCAGGCGAATACCACGGTATACAGAGTGGAATCAATTAGATCGATGTGCAAACGCAGCAGAAGGACCTGCATTTGCTTCGGCCTCATCCCCCAGCTCCATCGCTGCGATCAGACCGCCGTTCATCGTGAACACGTGAACAACCTCGCTGTCCGAAAGAACATCCCCTTGAAGGCTCCTGACGAGTTGATGCACCCTCACGCGGATCTTGCCTCCGTCCTCCTCGATCATTGCAAGCGGTTCGACATGGGGATCGAACTCACTCCATTGTCGAGTCCAATAGGCGCGGATCTCTTCTTTTCCAATAACCCTGCCACCCTCGGAAGCCTTGGGCCAACTCACATCTTCGGTCATCAGTGCGAATACCCCGTTGATGTCCCGCTTGTTGAATGCGGTGTACGCCTGCTCAATCACGGTCTTGATGTCTGCCATTCACCCTCCTGCAACCCCTTGCCATCTACTCAACTCTCGTTGTCCGGGCAGTCTACATAGCCCGAATCTCCACCACCGCCACCGTGTAAGGCTCCAGATCGATCGCAAACTCGTTTGCATACGTCATCGGCTTGCTCGTCACCGCAATCGCATCCGGCCGCTCGAGTGAGGCCTCTGTGTTCAATCCTGCCGTGATCGTGTGGATCGTCGCCGACGCCTTCAACGGGGCAGCCTTCCCCTTCAACCGCACCAGCAATGCGTTCTTCTCTCCGCGATAGTTCACAGCCTTCACAACGACACGTCTGCCATCCTCGCTTGCCGTCGCAATCGCATCCACGCCTCCCGGCTCCCAACCCTCCGGTTTCATCGTAGACACCTTGGCGAAGAACTCCTTGCGATCCGCGATATCGCGAAACACTCCCGTCGCCGACCCCAGATATTTCTCCGCATAATGCTCGCGAAACAGCTTCTCCACTGCATAGCTTCCGCCCGGAAACCAACCCACATGATCGTGATAAATGGAGGCCGTCCATGTCGGGTCATCCGTCGTGTTTCGCATCAACAGCGCCGGACAGGTCATTGTTAAACCCGGGCTCAGCGTCTCGTACATCATCAGGCTGCCCGCCGCATGCAGACCGGCCCTCCAGTCGTACGTATGCTGCAGGCTCCACTCCAGCACGCCCACCTCGATCTTCGGATACTTCGACGTCTGCACGTACTCCACCAGCTTTGTCAGGTAGCCGCGCAGCCGCAGGATCCCCGTCTCGAAGTTCTGCGCCTCGTACTCATAGTTGTGACAGCCCAGCACATCGAAGTTTGCCCCGGCAAGATCGATCACCGTCTCGCTCCACGCCATGTCGTTCGATCGTTTCTGCCCGCACGCTACAATCTTCGCCCCGGGTGCGATCTCCCTCAGCCGCCTGCCATACACGTTCACAATCTCCGCGTAGCTCTCCGGCGTGAAACCGTTGTTCATCGGCTCATTGTCAATCTGGAACAGCTTCACACCGTACGGCTCCGCATGTCCGTTCGCCGCGCGCTTCCTGCCCCACTCCGTAGTTGGAGGATCGTTCAGATAGCGTACCCAGTCCATCGCATACTCCACCTGCTCGGACTTGATCCCCGGAGCCGGCAACGTGATCAGTGGCTCCGCGCCCAGCCTTTGGCACAACCCCAGAAACTCATCCGTACCAAACCCGAAGTAATCCGAGTACCCGCCCCAGTACGTGTTGGGGTGATACCCGCGTGCCGCATATCGCCCGATCCCTTCCTTCCACTTATAAGTCGAAGCAAATGATCCCCCGGGCCACCGGATAAACGCAGGCTTCAGCCCTTGCAGTGAACTCAGCAGGTCAGGCCGCAGCATCCCGTCGCGTCGAACATCTGCACGCATCATCGAGACGAAGTCCACCAGCACAGCGCCTCTGCCCGTAGCCGCAATCTCAACGACCGCCTGCGTGTCGCGCACCCCGCTCGTAAATCCAAATGGAACCTCCTGCCATTCGCTGCCTGGCTTCAACGTCAGGGGCATCGAAGCGATCGGCTCTCCCTTTGCGCCCTTCACACGCAACACCATCCGCGGCGACCCCGACTCGCGCTTCACCCAGAGCCAGCCGTCGTACGTCACCCCCTTGTCTACAAATACGCGCCCCTGCCGAACTCCCGCATTCCCGCCTTCTACAGTGAGCCGTACGCTCTTCGCGCCGTTCTGAAACTCGACACTGGCCAGCTCCACTCGCCCCCGCTCTGAGAATGTCTCCCAGTACGTCTTGAAGTCGTCACCCTCAAACCCCGCGCCACGAACCTGCTCCGAAAACAGTCCATCCTCTACAGAGTGATTGATGTGCTCCAGAAACTGTCCATAGATCCCTACATCGATCGGCACCTTGACTCTGTCCATATCCACCAGCAGCACGGCAACCTTGCCCGCACCCGCCTTGGCTTGCCCCGAAGCTCCATCCGCGATAGCCCCGCCACTCTGTTGTCCCAAGGCTTGGAAAGACCGTCCCAGAACACTTCCTGACGCACTCACTGCAACCGTTCCCACCACAAACTGCCGTCGGTCCATCACCACCGCCAAGCCTGGACTGAGCCAACTCCGGACCCACTCTCAGGGCAGATATTTGTGCACCCAAAATAACACTCTCAGTCATCAGGGAAACCCTTGGACTTCGACTGAACCGCTACAAAATTCTGTCAAGCCATAATCTTCCTAACCTCAACAAACCAAACCCCATACAAGTGCCGATCAGTTACCCCATTCCTGCTACCCTTGAATTAGATGGAAAGCCAAGCCAGTCGCCGCCAGCGACGGCTGAGGTTGCTTCCGCTATCCCTCGCAAATGGAATATCTTGCGCGAAATAGCCCTGAAATATGGGGACTTTGGCCACTTCAATCGCAGTGGTCCGGACTTAAGTCCCTATTTTGGAAGATTTTGCCACGATTCGAGGGAGTGCAAGTGGACTACGAAAACCACTTGAGCAGCCGGATAATTCCCATCTCGGCAGGCTTCGAGTGTGCCGAAACATCCTTCCGCGCATGGATCTGCTGGCGCTGCTCGGAGTAGTACCGATAGGCCTCGATCATCATCTGCTCGTTGGTCAGCGTCGGACGCCAGTTCAGCCGCTCCCGGATACGCGTCGTATCGAAGATGAAGTCCTCGGCGATCATCCGGTAGTGATACGGCCCCAGCGGCGACACCCCAAGCTTGTGCGCCAGCTTCATCGCCGCAATCGTAGGAGCCTTCGGCAACTGCGCCACCCGGGCTCGAGTTCCAGCATCGCGGATCACCGCCTCATAGACCTCGCGCAATGAGCAAACCTCATCCGAGCCGATGTGAAAGAGGTCCGAGCGCGGATAGCTCATAGCCTGAATGCAAGCCGTCGCCAGATCCTGCGCATAGATGAACTGGTAACGGTTTCCACCCGAGCCGACCACCCAGACCTTCTTGCCGTCATCAATGAACTCAAACAGAATCGCCAGCAGCCCCAGACGTCCGGAGTCGATGATCGTCGGGCAGCGGATGGTGATGACGTTGAGCTCGCTCTCAAAAGGCTTCAACGCCTCTTCACCCGCCAGCTTCGAGCGGCCATAAAGCTCGACCGGCGCAGGCTTCTCCTCCTCGGTCACTGGATGACCGAGGTTCGAAGCCCACAGACAGTTCGTAGAAGTGAAGATGAGCTGCCGCACACCGTGCTTGCGGCAGGCCTCGGCAACATTGCGAGTGCCGTCGACGTTCGAGGTCCACAGATCGTTGTCGTTGACGGTATCGTGTGCCAGCAGCGCGGCACAGTGCTGCACCGCAATGAAGCTGCCCTTCGCAAAGACAGCATCGAGCAGCGCAACGTCGCGAATATCGCCCTGAATACTCGTTAGCGCAGGATGCGTATCAGGATCGCGCACCAGGTCGATGTTGGTGACCGAGTAACCCTCTGCAAGAAGACGCCGCTTCAGAACTCCGCCAAAGAAGCCGGAGCCGCCAGTGACAAGAACGGATTTGGAGCTTTGTGTCATGCGTTGTTTAGCGTGGTGCTGCTCCGCGGCGTCGCGGATTGAAACAGGAATACGCCCAGGATTGTGATAATGGGTTCGAGCGGATGCCGAAACCTTGCGTGGACGATAACGAGGTAATAGGGAAGGGGAAGCAAAAGAAACGCCCATGCGAACAACCAGGAGGCTGGAACTCGCCGAGAAATAGCGAGAGCGAGCCCAAAGAGACCGGCGAGACTGATGGCGCAGTGGTTCACATCGCGTGGCAGCTCATGCATCAAGGAGTTGTCCGTGGGAACACTGACCCAATAAAAGTGGATGCGCTTGAGGGTATCGGCAAGGAAGTGCGCGGGATATGCGTGGATATAGGCCCGGGCGACCTCTCCGCGCATTGCGGTATAACGAACCTCGCCCATCGCAACGTAGAGACGGAACTGCTCTACGGAAAGGTTTGGGTGGTCGTAGCTCAGAAGAAGACCATTGGATCCCGGACCGTTGCCCAGACTGGCTTCGACACCGAGGTTGCTGCGAAGAGGAATGAAGTGGTGGAAAACAATATAGTTCCGTATCTCCCACGGCGCGATGCAGGCCAGAAAAACTAGTGCTCCTGCGATTGCGTTGCGAAGAGAGTGAGGTTGAGACCAGGTTCCCATAAGGATCCAAACTCCACAGACTGGCAGAAAGAGCAGCAGAGAAGAATTTGAGAGAGCAATAAGGCCCCAAAGGAGACCGAAGAGGAGCCAGAGAAGTGTTGGATTCTTTGGCGAAGTTTCTTTAGAGCTTGCCTGAACGTTGATTGCGCGGAGACGGAGAGCAAGAACAAGGACCCAGGCAAAGAGGAATGTGGTCAGGGTCATCTCCCATATCCAGCGAACGGCATATTGCATTGCCGCCGGATAGAGCGCCCATATCCACGCTGACCAGACCGCGTTCCTGCGTGAGATGCAACGGTATGCCATCTCCCAGACAGCCAGTGCTGTGGCAGACGAAAAAGCACAGTTGATCGCAAGAATGACCCAGGCCGATGCGTTGGTATAGATACCGAAAAGCTTGAAGACGGCGGCAACAAGCAGTGGATAGACCGGAGGAAGCCAGGCAGTCGGGCCCGTAGGACCCAGATAGGAAGGAGCGAACGGGTTACCGTATCCATGTCCGGTGACAAGGGAGCGCGCAATGCGACCTGACTCCCAGCCAAACTGGAAGTGATCGACGAAGGGGCGGATGCGGTAGGTATGGGCCAGCGTCATGTAGAGGACGCGAATCGCGAAGGCAACCCAGAAGAGACGCCACGGTGCCCTCGGATCGCCCTCTGCGCGTGTATCCTCGGCTTTCATCCACGTCCAGAGGCGTTCGAGCATCGTAATTTGATTTTAGCTGCCGCATTTGCTTTTGTTCCCACGCCCCGGCGATGATCGCTGAAAAGACTTTTTGGGGAACGAGGGTGGGATGGCGATGAGCACAGTCGTGTGTTTGAAGGTAAAAAAGCTGGTGGAAGCAGCGCAGCTTCCGCGCTATGCGCATGTGGGTGATTACGGCGATCTGGCAGCCGATCTTTACGCCTCTGAATCTCTTATCCTCGAACCCGGATCGACCGCAGCCGTTCCCACCGGTGTCGCGATGGAGTTTCCCTCCACGCACGGCGCCCTCGTCGAAGACCGTTCCGGTCTCGCCCTCAAAGGCGTGACCACGCTCGCAGGCGTTATCGATCCTGGATATCGCGGAGAGATCCGCGTTGTGATCACGAATCTTGGCGGCGCTGCCGTCGAAGTCAAACCCGGCGATCGCATCGCCCAGCTTCGAATCGTCCAACGCATCGAAGCGATGTTCGAAGAAGTGGAAGAACTAGGCGAAGCGACGCGGGGAGCCGGTGGATTCGGCAGCACAGGGGTGTAAATCCTCATCCTGAGTCTCTTGCTTTCTCAGGATCGAAGGCTCGGACCGATAGAGATCGATAGCTCCGCTACGACTGTGCTGACGTCCAGCAGACACGCTCCATGTCACGTACAATTAACCAAGCGAGCCATGGCCAATCTGCAAGCGGAACACCCTGTAACGGTACCCTCCCCAGCGACCATCACTCCGGAGCTGTTAAAGCAGCACAGCATCACCCCGGACGAATACAAGCGCATCGAAGAGGCCCTAGGCCGCACCCCCAGCCTGACCGAGCTGGGCATTTTTTCGGTCATGTGGTCCGAGCACTGCTCCTACAAGTCTTCGCGTGTTCATTTGAAAAGGCTTCCGACCCGGGGCGACCGCGCGACCGGACCGGGCTCCGTCGTTCAGGGACCCGGTGAAAATGCCGGCATCATTGACGTGGGCGACGGCTGGGCCTGCGCCTTCAAGATCGAGTCGCACAACCACCCCAGCTACATCGAGCCCTATCAAGGTGCAGCGACTGGAGTCGGCGGCATTCTGCGCGACATCTTCACCATGAACGCGCGCCCCTTGGCCGTGATGGACTCGCTCCGCTTCGGCCCGCTCGACGAGGCTGAGCCCGACGAAGCTCTGCGCAACAAGAACCATCACGTCGTCACCGGCGTGGTGCACGGGGTCGCCGGATACGGCAACTGCTTCGGCGTACCCAACCTGGGCGGCGAGACGCGCTTCGAGCCCTGCTACTCCGGCAACCCGCTGGTCAATGCCTTCGCGCTTGGCCTCGTCAAGAAGGACGAGATCTTCTATGCAAAAGCCGTTGGTGTGGGAAACCCGGTGATCTATGTCGGAGCCAAGACTGGCCGCGACGGCATCCACGGTGCCACAATGGCCAGCGAGGAGTTTACGGAGGGTTCGGAACAGAAGCGCCCCAATGTGCAGATGGGCGATCCCTTCCTGGAGAAGCTGCTGCTTGAGGCCTGCATCGAAGCGATGGCGACCGGTGCCGTCCTGGGGATTCAGGACATGGGCGCGGCGGGCCTGACCTGCTCCACCTGCGAGATGGGAGCACGCGGCGGCCTCGGCCTGACCGTCGAGCTCGACCGTGTACCGCAGCGCGAGACCGGCATGACCAGCTACGAGATCATGCTCTCCGAATCGCAGGAGCGCATGCTTCTGGTCGCCGATAAGGAACGCGCCGTCGAGGTGCTCGACGTGTTTTCGAAGTGGGGCCTCGATGCTTCCATCGTCGGCCACGTCACAGAGAAGCCGAACATGCACATCACGCAGGGCGGCGTCCTGGTAGCAGATATCCCCAACCAGTTCCTCACAGACGACGCTCCGGTCTACCACCGTCCCGTCGGAACGTGGAAGGCTCCGGTGCCGCTCGATCCTCCTGCCCATGTGCTCGAAGAGCTGAAGAAGCCGCGCGACTACACCGCCGACCTCAAGAAGCTGCTGGCCAGCGCCAACATCTGCGACAAGCGCTGGGTCTACGAGCAGTACGACTCGATGGTGCAGACCAACACCGTGCAGGGCCCCGGCGGCGAGGCCGGTGTGATGCGCATCAAGGGCACAGGCGCGAAGGGATCATCGCTCTCTCCTACGGAAGACCGCGAGCAGAAGCATGCACTACGTGAGCGCGGACTCGCGATGGCGCTCGCAGGCAACGGACGCTGGTGTTATCTCGATCCGAAACTTGGCGCGATGCACGCCGTGGCCGAAGCAGCACGCAAGGTCGCCTGCACCGGCGCAACTCCTGTCTCCGCCACCAACTGCCTGAACTTCGGCAATCCAGAGAAGCCCGAAATTATGGCGCAGCTGTCAGCCGCTATCGACGGAATCGCCGAGGCCTGCACCGCTCTGGGCACACCCATCACCGGCGGCAATGTCTCGCTCTACAACGAGACCAAGGGTGTCGGGATTTATCCGACACCGGTGCTCGGCATCGTCGGGATTATTGATGACGTGACGAAGGCTGTACCGAGCGGGTTTCAAAGGGCTGGAGATACCGTCGTACACATTTTCGCATCACCTGAGGGGTTCTCGGACGACATGAAGCCGAGCGAGATCCCGTCACATTTCTTGAGCGATTTCCTTCAGGAAAGTGGGAGCTCTGAGTTTGCTGCCAGGATTCTGGGAGAGATTTGGGGCAAGCCGCCTTCGCTCAATTTAGCAGCAGCGGCAAATCTGAATGTCGCCCTTGTTGAACTGTCAAACAGAGGCTTGATCACTTCTGCCTCGGACGTTAGTGATGGGGGGCTTCCCGTTGCTCTTGCGCGGTCTACGTTTGCAAGAAATATAGGCTGCGATGTTCGCCTCAGTGAACCGTATGGGGATATCACCTTTGCATACGAATTCGCTCGTGAGGAACCCTCGGTTATTGTGACCTGCTCCGCCGACAATCGGGTGCTGGCGCAAGTCCTCGAGACAGCAGGTAGGGCAGGGCTCGGAGCTGTGCAAATTGGTCTGACGGCAGGCGAAGATTTCTTGATTTCGGCGGGAGATACGACATATGTATCAGCCTCGGTACAGGAACTCCGAAACGCTTACTCCGGCGCACTCGAAGCCCAGCTCGTAGAAGAGGTGGTGACGGCATGAACAACGGACTCACCGCTTTGAACGAAGATCTCCTGATCGACGATCTGCAGGACGACGAAACCCCCTTCGACAAACTCCGCGAAGAGTGCGGTGTCATGGCCATCTACAACCATCACGATGCTGCGCGTATGACGTATTGGGGCCTCTACTCTCTGCAGCACCGTGGGCAGGAGTCCGCAGGCATCGCCTCCGCGGATGGCCAGAACGTAAACGACATCAAGGGCATGGGCCTGGTCTCGGAGATCTTCACCGACCCTGTGCTGGCCAAGCTGCCCGGACACATGGCTATCGGCCACACGCGTTACTCGACAACTGGTGATTCCGCGCTGCTGAACGCGCAGCCCATCTCGGTCGAGAGCACCAAAGGCCTGATCGCCATTGCGCATAACGGCAATCTGGTCAATCTCGGCAACTCACGCGAGCGTCTGGAGCGCGACGGCGCGGTCTTTCAGACGACATCCGACTCCGAGATCATCATTCAATTGATCGCGCACTCCAAGGCCTCGACGCTGGTCGATTGTATCGCCGACTCACTCTCGCAGGTGGAAGGTGCCTTCTCGATCGTGATGATGACGCGCAACCGCATCTTCGCCGCGCGCGATCCCCACGGCTTCCGCCCGCTCTCGATGGGCCGCATTCCTGGCGTCGATGGCGCTCCCGATACCTTCGTCTTCGCCTCCGAGACCTGCGCCTTCGATCTACTTCACGCCAAGTACGAGCGCGACGTGAAGCCCGGCGAGCTGGTCATGGTCTCTGAAGACGGCGTGACCTCCCGCTACTTCGACACCAAGACTCCGCAGGCAAGCTGCATCTTCGAGCACGTGTACTTCGCTCGTCCCGACTCGCGCATCTACGGACGCTGGGTGCAGAAGAGCCGCGAGGAGATGGGACGCCAGCTCGCGCGCGAGTCGCATGTCGATGCCGACCTCGTTGTCCCCGTGCCCGACTCCGGCGTGACCGCCGCGCTGGGCTACGCCGCCGAGTCCGGCATCCCTTTCAACTTCGGCCTCATTCGCAACCATTACGTCGGCCGCACCTTTATCCAGCCCGAACAGCGTGTGCGCGACTTTGGCGTGCGCATGAAGCTGAACCCCATGCGCTCGCTGCTCGAAGGCAAGCGCGTCATCCTGATCGACGACTCGATCATCCGTGGCACGACTTCGCGCAAGATCGTCCGCATGGTGCGTGCTGCAGGCGCGACCGAGGTGCACATGCGCATCTCGTGTCCACCGACGATCTCACCCTGTTTCTACGGAGTCGATACGCCCAGCAAGAAGGATCTGATCGCCGCAAATCAATCTGTCGCGGAGATCTGCAGGTTCATTGAGGCTGATTCGCTCGCCTATCTCTCACTGGTCGGCCTGACTCATTCCTGCACCACCGGCGAGCCGCTCCACGGCCTGGAGCCTGGCGACTTCTGCACTGCCTGCTACACCGGCGACTACCCCACCGCCTGGGTGGATGTCTCGGAGATTCTGCCCGCTACGACCTTGGTTTGAGCCACTCTGCTTGAATGTGCTCGCTCATCACGATGAGCGAGCACCCAAGGCCTTTCAAGCCTGGATCTTTAGAGAATGTAGCGCGACAGGTCCTGATCCTTGACGATGGATGCGACCTGCTGACGAACGTACTCCGGGTCGACGACGATAACCTTTTCGCGTACGCCGGCGGTCTCGCGCTCGATGACGGGAAGCGGCGAGGCAGAGCCTGCACCATCGTGGGTGGTTGAAGCGGCGATCTGGGCGACGACACCTTCTTCGGTGGCCTGGGCGCGCGAGGCCTTCATGAGGTCGGGCGCCTGGAAGCTGATCTCGTCGAGCACACGCTCGAGGATGGTGTGAAGTCTGCGAGCGCCGATGTTCTCAGTCGTTTCGTTGACGCGGAAGGCGAACTGCGCCATCTCGGCGATCGCTTCCTTGGTGAACTCGAGTTTGAGGCCTTCGGTCTCGAGCAGAGCGGTGGACTGCTTGACGAGGGAGCTTTTGGGCTCGGTGAGGATGCGGACGAAGTCTTCGACGGTAAGCGACTGCAGCTCGACGCGGATGGGAAAGCGTCCCTGGAGCTCGGGGATGAGGTCGCTCGGTTTCGAAACATGAAACGCGCCCGCAGCGATGAAGAGGATGTGGTCGGTGGAGACCATGCCGTACTTGGTGTTGACGGTGGTGCCTTCGACGATGGGGAGGATGTCGCGCTGGACGCCCTCGCGGGAGACGTCGGGGCCGTGGCCGCCTTCGCGTCCGGCGATCTTGTCGATCTCGTCGAGGAAGACCATGCCGGAGTCTTCGACGCGCTCGACGGCGAGGCGCGTGACCTGATCCATGTCGATCAGGCGGCCTTCCTCTTCCTGCACGAGGTACTCGAAGGCCTCGGAGACCTTCATCTTGCGCTTCTTGGTGCGCTGACCGAAGAGACCGGGGATCATGTCCTTGAGATTGATGTCCATCTCTTCGGTGCCCTGGTTGGTGATGATCTCGAAGCTGGGCTGGTTGCGGTCGCGGACGTCCATCTCGACGACCCGATCGTCGAGCTTGCCTTCGCGGAACTGCTGGCGGAGTTTTTCGCGGGTGCGCTGCTCACGGTCGCCGGGTTTTTCATCGGTATGCGTGTCAGGTGTGGCTGTAGGAAGCTGGATCACGTTGGTGCCGGGCTCGTGGGTTGCGGCAGCTGCGGTTGCGGCGGCGGGAGTAGGAGGCAGAAGCAGATCGAGCAGGCGGTCCTCGGCAGCGAGCTCAGCCTTGTCTTCGACCTCTTCAAGCTTCTCTTCGCGCACCATGTCGATGGCGATCTCGACGAGGTCGCGGACGATGGATTCGACGTCGCGGCCGACGTAGCCGACCTCGGTGAACTTGGAAGCCTCCACCTTGAGGAAGGGCGAGTTGGTCAGCTTCGCCAGGCGGCGGGCGATCTCGGTTTTCCCGACGCCGGTAGGCCCGATCATGATGATGTTCTTGGGCATGATCTCGTCGGCGAGCTCGGGTGCGAGCTTCTGACGTCGCATGCGATTGCGCAGAGCGATGGCGACCGCGCGTTTGGCGGCGTGTTGGCCGACGACGTATTTGTCCAGTTCGGCGACGATCTCCCGCGGAGTCATCTCGTCGAGGGCAAGGGCTTGGTCGTCAGCGGTTCCGGGTAGGTAGATTGCCATAAGTTTTTCCGATTACCTGTTTTCGATGGGAATTAGACGTATCTGCTCATCCCGAAGATGGTTGAGAAAACTTTGCCCGTCGCCTAAAAAGTCGTTTAGTGCATTGTGGGAAAGGTCAGGCTGAATTCGAGGGGCCCTTGAGGCGATTTTTCTATCGCCATCTTCCGGATTAGCTGTTCGCCTTCAATTCTTCAATCGTGAAGTTCTGGTTGGTATAGATGCAGATATCACCGGCGATCTTCATGGACTTCTCTGCGATCTCGCGGGCGGATAGCTCCGTATTGTCGAGCAGGGCGCGGCCAGCGGCGAGAGCGAAGCTGCCTCCTGAACCGATCGCGCAGATGCCTTCGTCCGGGTCGATAACGTCGCCGGTCCCGGAGAGCATCAGGGTGGTCTTGGCGTCGGCCACGATGAGCAGGGCCTCGAGCTGGCGGAGCATCTTGTCGGTGCGCCAGTCTTTGGCAAGCTCGACGGCGGCGCGGCTGAGGTTTCCGGCGAACTGTTCGAGCTTCGTCTCAAAGCGGGCGAACAGGGAGAAGGCGTCGGCAGTCGAGCCGGCGAATCCCGCAAGCACCTTGTCCTGATAAAGGCGGCGGATCTTCTTCGCGGAGTGTTTCATCACCGTGCTTCCGAGCGAGACCTGCCCGTCGGCTGCCATGACCACCGCGTCTCCTCTGCGGACACAGACGACCGTAGTGGACCGTATGCGCCGGCCTTCACCCAGGTCCAGAGGATGGGCGAGGTTTGCGGAAGGAGCCTTTTGAGGAAGGAAAGAGGCTTTGGGTGACGAAAAAACGCGTTTTTTGCTCACATCTCAGTATATCGTCAGGTGACGTTAGTTCAGAACAGCCATCGCCGGAATGGGAATGCATGCTTCCTTTGTGGGAGGACATCTGCAAACTCTTCATCCTCAAGCTTGTTTTCCTGGGCTATGCTTTGGCTAGACAGCCGTGCTCACGAATGTGCCAGAGTACCTTTCGATCCCCCTTCGCTCTCCGCGAAACGCGGTTGTGGCGACCGCAGCGCTTGCCGCAGCAGGTGGCCTGGCCTGGTATTTGTTTCGGCGCCCTCGCCCCACCGAAGAGGAGATCGAACGGGCACGCCGGGGTCTATTGGCTTCGAGCGGGCGAATCACCGATGGCAGCATCACAGATGCTCCCCTGCGGGGAGAGAGCACCGGGAGTTCGCAGCTCATTGTGTACAACTACCGTATTGGAGGCGTGACCTACGAGGCGGCGCAGGATGTGACCTCCCTGGGAATGCTGGTACAGGACATTCGCACCGATCTCCCGGTTCAGGTACGGTATGAGCCGCACAACCCTGCCAACAGCATTGTGGTAGCGGAGAGCTGGAGCGGGTTGCGGCAGGAGGCTTACCACTCCCACCCTGACGACGAAACCGGTTCCAAGCACACCGGCTAAGATATAGCGACAATCGCCGGGCGAGACTAAACTTAAAACATGCACATGGTCGCCACACCGAACCGCCGGATGCAGAACGTGCTGAAGGTTTCGATGGGCCTGACGTTCGCGTACGTGCTGGCGACATTTCTGTTTGGCCTGCGTGCGCATTCCCTGGCGCTGATCTCTGAGGCCGGCCACAACCTGAGCGACCTGCTGGCAATCATCCTTTCGTACGTCGCTGTGTACTTTCAGAGCCGCCCGGCAACCGATAAGAAGACATTCGGATATCAGCGTGCCGGTGTTCTGGCTGCGTTCGTCAACGCCGGGACGCTCGTGGCCCTGTCCATCTGGATTGCCATCACGGCGATTCAACGATTCAGCGCTCCCGTCGAGGTTCAGCCCGCGATCATGATGGAAGTCGCGGTGGCCGGTGTGTTGATGAACGGAACCGTAGCCGCTCTGCTCTGGCGCTTTTCGGGCGACGTCAACATCCGCAGCGTCTTTCTGCACATGCTTGGGGATACGCTTTCGACGGCAGCCGTCATCGTGGGCGGTGCCTTCATCCTGTTCTCAAAGATGAACTGGGTAGATCCCGCCTTGTCGCTGGTGATTGCAGCGATGATCCTGTGGAGCTCTATCGGAATTCTCAGGGAGACGCTGAATATTCTTCTGGAGGGAACTCCGCGGAATATGCAACTAAGCGCGGTTCGTGAGGTGATGGCGAGCGTTCCGGGAGTGCTCGATGTGCACGATCTGCACGTCTGGAGCCTCGGGGCTCAATCGCATGCGCTGGCCAGCCACGTTACGGTAGGCGAGATGCCAGCCTCGGAGTGCTCGAGCATTCTGAGCGAGATCAACAGCCGTTTGCACGACCGCTTCCACATCACCCACACGACGATTCAGTTCGAGACGTCAGGTTGCGAGACTACACACGGCTGCAGCTCTCCTCCGGAGCCCGAAGCGGTGGGAGCGCCCGGCCACTCTCACGGGCATTCGCACTGATCTATCCCGCTCGCTAAACCGCAGAGGCCGTGAATCAGAGATGTTCTGCGGTGGCCGGTTTGGTAGGCCGATACAGGACGTACTTGCGCAGAGACATGATGGGAAGCTCGATCGTGTAGCGAGTGATCAGTGTGATCGCGACCGTGATGCACAGGACGACTGCAATGCGCACAAAGTAGCCGGTGAGATCATTGGGCCGAAGCGGACCGCGCAGGTGATCGTAGACGTTGATGACGAAGATGTGCACCATATAGAACGCATAGCTGATCAGGCCGAAGAAGGTCAGCACATGGGAGCGGAGTATGCCCAGCCAGCGGCGCCCCGTATAGGCGATGGAGATACCGACAAAGCCTCCGGAGAGAAAGGTGATTCCCGTTGCTTCTGTCGCGCTGTGAAAGGCGACGTGGCGGGGATCCAGAGGGATGAAGGAGGTAACGATCAGCAGAGCGATCCCTGCAAAGAGGAGCCCAAGAAGAGTTCCGCGCCGGGTTGTGAGGTCTTTGCCGACTCGCTGGCAGCGCTCGAGCATGCACGACAACAGGGCTCCGAGAGCAAGCCCGTCGCAACGCAGATAGGTGAGGCGGTAGTTGTAGTGGCCGTAAGATGCAGCGGCAAATCGCAGAACGATGACCGTGGCAATGATGGCCATGGCCCAGTGGCGTAAAGAGGCTACAGAGCGTCGGCGAACGACGGTCGGCCACACGAGATAAAACTGTTCTTCGATCGCAAGGGTCCAGAAGGGACCGATGGAAGGCACATGGAAGACGTTGGCGAAATTAGCCAGAAAAACCGAGCATAGAAGGATGAACCTTCCGTAACCGGGAATGAAGATCAGAATTCCGAGAGCGGTCAGGGCGTAAAGAGGAAAGATGCGAAGCGCACGCTTCCAATAGAAGTCCTTATAGTAGGCGGGGCTTTTGCGGTCGCGAATCAAGAGAGACGATATGAGGAATCCGGAGAGAACAAAGAAGACGTCGACGCCAGCATCCCACACACTCGTTAGGTTATGAAGCGTGCTTACGATGCTGTAGCTCCAGCCTGTGGGATCGAAACTGACGAAGCACATGTGATGGAAGAAGACCATCAGGGCCGCGATCCCTCGAATGCCGTCGAGTTCCCGCAGATGTCCCAGTCGCGGCAACGGCAGATCGTCCGAACGTGTAGTCGTTCCAGCATGATTTTCAGGGACGACTTCTTTGGTGTTCTGCATTCCCCTCCTTCAGGGTGTCAGAGGTTTTTGTAAATCGAAATGGAACGGCCTCAAATCTCTAGTGTGTCTGGTATCCCAACAGTTCCGCACGCAAAACTCTGTCTGACTCACGCTGGACCGAAGTATCTCTTCATCCGCAGGAAGGGCTGCTCGTAGAAGCGGAAGCTCAGCCAGGCCAGCGGCAGTGTGATTAAGAGGTTACATACGGGCACGGCGAGATGGAGCGCGATGTGAGAGTGGATGTGACTGTAGAGAAACTTGCTGTAAATCGCTCCCAGCATCATGTGAAAGACGTAGATACCGTAGCTGTACTTGCCCAGCCAGCGCAGCACAGACGACTTCATCATCGAAGTGGTGAGCGATCCCTGGTTCAGCGTCATCGCGATCAGCGATGTTCCACAGATAGCAAGCAAACTGTAGCCGATGGTATTGATCGCGTAACTATCCTGCCAGTGAAAGTTCCCCTCCCGCACGGCGATAACGAGACAGCCCAACACGGTAAGCCAAAAGGCGGGTGCGGCGAAGCGGAGGATCGATTCCTTCTTCGGTCCCCGGACGGCCAATGCCAGCCAGGCTCCGCTAAGCAGAGAGTCGCATCGGCAGATGGTCATCTTGTAGGTCGCCTCGTAGGTAGCGCCGTGGGACAGCATGGCCATGCGGCAGATCGGCGCCATCAAGGCAAGCCCGAGGGCAACCCACATAAGCCTGCGGCGATCGCGCACCCAGAAGACGATCAACGGCCAGACCAGATAGAACTGTTCCTCGACCGCGAGTGACCAGAGATGGCCGGTGACGTCCTTAAGCGCCGTTGCCTGGGAGCCGTGCCACCAGAGAGGAGTGTTTTGCAGGTAGCAGAGCAGCACGTAGAACTGACGCCCGGTCTGCCACGTAGGGCGAAAGACAAAGAAGAGAATCAGTAGGACACCGTAGTAAAGAGGAAAGATGCGCAATGTCCTGCGAGCGTAGAAGTTACGGAAGTAGTTTGGACCGGTGAGGGAATCAAAGAGGATGCCGGTGATGAGAAATCCCGAGAGGGCGAAGAACAGATCCACACCGATCCAGCCAACGTTCCGGATCTTCAGAATGAGATCAATCATCCCGGAGCCGGTAGGAGCGTTATTGGACTGCAGAAGATGAAAGAGCAGAACCAGCAGGATGGCTGTGCCACGAACGCCATCGAGAGCCTGAATATGCGGCATTCTCTTTTCGCCAGAATGCGCGGTCTTCTGAACGTCTGAAGCAGCGGTCTTTTCTGGAGAGGAATTCTTTGTTACGAGGGCCGAATCTGCCATTTTTGCTCCGGGGAGTCTCTAAGCGGCACCGAACCGCCTGCCAAAATATGGACCTGGGATATACGACAGGCCTGTTTCCAGGACGCCAGATCGCGAGGAAGCTATCCCTTCTGACTTCTGTTTGGCAGCGAACGCGGATGCCGTGGCCCTTTTCCTACAGTGTACCAACGGAACTGTTACCCGGTTATGTATTCCCCGCGTCCGAAAACGGACATGATTATGCAGGATTGGACAGCCGCCGTCCGACAATCCTGGAAAAGCCGTTGATAACTATGGTTTTTCGCGCGGCACGGGAATTGCTCTTCCAATGGATGGAGGTGCCCCTTGTCAGCATGGATCCAAGACCTTCGCTTCGCACTCAGGCTGTTACGCAAGAGTCCTGGCTTTGCCCTGATGGCCGTAATCATCATGGCTCTGGGCATCGGAGCGAACACGGCAATCTTCAGTGTCGTCCACGCGGTTCTGCTGGAACCGCTTCCGTTCCGGGACGTCGACCGTGTGGTGCAGGTATGGCACACACCTCCTCAATCAAGCTTCCCCGGAGTGACGCGTTTCTCGATCTCCGCGGCAAACTTCTTCGACTGGCAGAAACAGAACCATGTCTTTGAAAAGCTTGCCCTGTTTTCTGGAGCGCGGTTCGATGTGACGGGCTCCGGAAAGCCGGAGGCCGTGATGGCTAGCAACGTGAGCCCGGAGTTCTTCTCGGCCCTTGGGGTCGAGCCGTTGCATGGCCGCGTCTTTCTCCCGGAGGAGAACTCTACCGGAAGAAACCACGTAGTCGTTCTCAGTTATAAGTTCTGGCAGACGCACTTTGGTTCCGACCCGGGCGTGGTGGGGAGGACCATCGATCTGGACGGAGAGCCCTACACGGTAACCGGCGTGATGGGACCGTCGATGACCAAGCCCGGTTTTGCGCAGATGTGGGTTCCTATGGCGCTCAGGCCCGAAGAGATGGCGGTCCGCGGCGAACATCACTTTTTGTCTATCGGACGGCTGAAGCCAGGAGTCACCCTCGAGCAGGCACAGGCGGAGATGAATACCATCTCGCAGCGGCTGGAGAAGGCCTACCCGGAGGACGACAAGGGCTGGGGGGCGATCATCAATCCGATCCGCGAAGAGACGGTCGGGGATATTCGCCCGGCGCTGCTGATGATGCTTGGAGCGGTAGGGTTTGTGCTGCTGATCGCATGCGCGAATGTCGCCAACCTCATTCTGGCGAGAACCCTTGCGAGACGGAAGGAGATTGCGATTCGCACCGCAATGGGAGCAACGCGGCCTCGGATGATCCGGCAGCTTCTGGTCGAGACGCTCGTTCTTTCGGTGACGGGTGGAGCCCTGGGCCTGGTGGCGGCTCACTTTGGAATCGAGCTCCTATTGAAGTTCTTCGCCGACAAGCTGCCGCGCATGGGTGAGATCGGGCTGAGCGCGCCGGTGCTTGGGTTCACCTTCGCTCTCTCTATCGCAACCGGAATCTTGGCAGGCCTGATTCCAGCCTTCAGCATGACGAAGGGCGATGTGAACGAGGGATTGAAGCAAGGTCTCGGCCGCACCGATGCCGACAGCGGGAGCATGAAGACGCGATCTGCGCTCGTGATTGTTGAGGTGGCGCTGTCACTGGTCCTGCTGGTGGGAGCAGGGCTGATGATTCGGAGTCTCTGGAACCTGCAGAAGATCAATCCGGGGTTCGATACGCAGAATGTCCTCAGCATGAATGTCCGGGTTGGCAAGAAGCAGTTTTCCAGGGCCAGCCAGGAGGCGCAATTCTTTCAACAAGTCTTCGACCGCGTGCGCGCCGTGCCAGGTGTGGACTCGGTGGGAGCCGTGGACGATCTTCCACTTCGGGGCGGTTCAAGCCAGCCGGTGGCGATCGAAGGTCACGCCGCAGCCGCCATGTCGGAACAGCCGGAGGTTTCGGTTCGTGTAGCAACCGAGGGCTACTTCAAGGCCATGCACATCCCTCTGCTGGAGGGTAGAGATATCAGTCCGTCCGACACGGAGGACTCGGCGCCGGTTGTGGTGATCAGTCAGTCGATGGCGAAGCAGTTCTGGCCGAACAGCAGTCCGATCGGCCACCACCTGAAGCTGTCGTTCTATCCGGATAAGGAACGGCAGATCGTCGGAGTGGTTGGCGACGTGAAGCAGCATGGTCTGGAAAACTCCGTGGGAACCTCGACCCTCTACTGGCCGCTTAGCCAGACGGAGGGAGCGCCCTCAGGACCCTGGATGGCGCGATCCCTGTCGTTAGTTGTACGGACGACGACCTCTCCCCGCCTGCTGACCAACGCTGTCACCGATGCGATCCAGCAGATCAACAAAGACGTTCCGGTTGACAACATTCTGACGCTCGAGGAATTTGTCGGCGATACGCTGACACAGCAGAGCTTCAACATGCAGCTGCTGGCCATCTTCGGCCTTCTGGCTTTGGTCTTGTGTTCCGTCGGGATCTACAGCGTGCTTGCCTATTCGGTTCGCCGCGGCATGAAGGAGATCGGCCTGCGAATGGCTTTTGGAGCGAACAGAAGCGATGTATTGCAGGTCGTCGTCGCGCGAGGCATGAAGCCCACTGCAATCGGAATTGCGGTTGGTCTGGCTGCGGCCTATGCACTGGGCCGCTTGGTGACGAGCATGGTGTATGGCGTCAGCTCGCGTGACCTGCTGACGTTCGCTGCCGTTACCGTGCTGCTTGTTCTGGTGGCGTTTGCGGCCAGTCTTGTCCCGGCATTTCGCGCTACACGCATCAGCCCTCTGGCTGTGCTTCGCGAGGAGTGAGCTACGCGTGCGATGTCACAAACAGAAAAGGCCACGCATACCGCGTGGCCTTTCTATCAACAGCGTTGTGACGTTTAGCGTGCTGCAGCCGGCTCGGAGAGTTCAGCCACGCGCTTCGCCAGCGTCTTCTCAAGCTCCTCGAGCGCCTTGGAGAAGCCCTCGATGCCTTCCTTGAGCTTGTCGGAGGCCATGCGGTCGGCGGCGTGCATCTTGTCGAAGGTCGCCTTGTCCATCGGAATCTTCTCGATCTTCAAATCCTTCGCCTTGCCCGGCTCGAGCTTGCGCTCGAGCGTACCGTTGTCAGCTTCGAGTTCGCCCAGGAGCTTGGGTGCGATCGTAAGGAGATCGCAACCTGCGAGCTCTTTGATCTCGCCGGTGTTGCGGAAGCTGGCGCCCATGACAACCGTCTTATAGCCGAAGTGCTTGTAGTAGTTGTAAATGGTCGTCACGGACTGAACACCGGGATCGTCAGCTCCCTGGTAGTCCTTACCTGTGTCCTTCTTGTACCAGTCGAGAATGCGGCCGACGAACGGCGAGATGAGGGTCACCTTGGCCTCGGCGCAAGCAATCGCCTGATGGAGGCCGAAGAGAAGGGTCATGTTGCAATGGATGCCTTCCTTCTCGAGCTGCTCGGCGGCCTGGATGCCCTCCCACGTGGAGGCGAGCTTGATGAGGACGCGCTCGCGGGAGATTCCGGCGCTCTCGTACTGCTTGATGATGTCGCGCGCGGTCTCGATGGACTTCTCCGTATCGTAGGAGATGCGAGCATCAACCTCGGTGGAGACGCGGCCGGGGATGATCTCAAGAATTTTTTTGCCAAAGGCGACAGCGAGGGTCTTGAAAGCCTGCGCGGCTACCTGCTCGTCGGTGGCGTTTGCTCCAGCGTCTTTACGGGCCTGCTGCAGCACACCGTCAACGATGGGCTGATACTCCGGCATGCCTGCGGCAGCCTGGATGAGAGATGGATTCGTCGTAGAGTCGGTCGGCTTGTACTGCTTGATCGCGTTGATGTCACCGGTATCGGAGACCACGGTGGTCATGCCACGAAGCTGTTCGAGAATTGTCGCCATTGTCTGCTCCTTCGCTGCTTAATTTGATTCTACCAAGTTGCCCACGGTTTACATTATGCAGCGGTGATCGAGCTGACGGGCTTGGACTGTGTTGCACTCTCCCCGGTGTTTTTATGCAAAGTCTTCCAAATAAAAGCCTTGACTTTGGACTTCGGTTGAAAAGTCCCATATTTCGCGATTGTTTTGTGCAAGGTCTTGAAGGTAAAAGAGAAAGCCCCGAACTTTCTTCGGGGGCTTCATAGAACCGACTTTTTGTATCGCTGAATTAAGTCTAGCAAAACGGGTGAAACCAATCGGCGCTTTTGATCGAAATTTTATCGCGCATATCCTGTGATGATTGTGTTGCTTAGAAGGAATGGGGTGAATGCGTGGGGGTTGACAGGATTTCCCGAAGAGACTCGGGGCTAAGCTTCGGGGCTGCTTAGAGGCGGTTCGCGCTTTGCGGGAATGTTCCCACTCATGCGATGAGACTGCATGAATGGGGCACCCGGCGGTCAAATCACGAGAACGGCGTTTCACAGGACTAGTGTCGGAAGTCTGCTCACCCTGGCCCAATGAGTGCGTTGGCCTGTTATCGCCAAGGAAGTCGAGGTGGAGGTTCAGGACACCGATAGCAACCCGCAGGATCCTGTGCCTATATGCCCCTAAATTTTTACACCTTTCGTGGGAGGAGAAAGATCCCACGATCGGGTTCAATAATGCAGAGAGGGCCTGCCCATGAGGAAACTAATCGGTACTTATCTGCTCGGCGCTATATGGACCGTCGGTGCGCTGGGTAACGCCAGCGCCCAATCCCGGGAAGCCAGGCAGTTGATGGAAGCGACCAACGCGGACCGCGCCCAACAGGGCCTTGGCCCGCTCAAGTGGAACCCAGCTCTGGCGCGGGCCGCGCAAAAACACGCTGAGCTGATGGTGGGGCAGCGCACGCTGTTACACCAGTATGGAGGAGAAGCCGATGTGGATACGCGCGTGAGGCAGGAGGGCGCACACTTTCACGTGGCCGCCGAAAATCTGGCCGCTGCACAGACTCCCGCGGCGCTGGAGACGGAGTGGATGCACTCGCCCCGGCACCGCGCAAATATTCTCGATCCGCGGCTGAATGAGATAGGCGTAGGGATTGTGCGCTACGGAGGATATTTGTGGGCGGTGGAGGATTTCTCCGCCGCCGCCGCTGTGTTGGGCTCCTCGCAGATTGAACGTACCATCGGCCAGTTGTTGAACAAGCGTGGCCTCGAGTCGGCAGGTGACGTGGCTGCAGCCCGGGAGACATGTGCAATGGACCACGGTGCTGCGGGAGGTCTGCGGCCGAAATTCGTTATGCGCTGGGAAGCCTCCAGTTTAAACGGGCTGCCCGATGTGCTGGAGCAGAAGATCAGTACAGGGCGCTACCGCACCGCAGCAGTAGGCTCATGCAATATCGGTAACGAGGGGCCAGGATTTACGACATACCACCTTGCTGTACTGCTCTTCTAGGCAGGAACAGAGAGGCTTTTGCATCATGCACACGGCCTTCCGAGTATCCCGGTTCTCGAAGAGCGATAAATCGCCAATGCACTCATCGGCACCGAATTATTAGTACCGATAAGTCGGCTTGTCGTCAGTTTAGTGGTCGTAGCTGACGACGCGCGTCAGCTACCATGAGCCAACCTTGAGCTGCCAGATGTGGAGGAACTTTTGCCTCGCCGACGGGCCGTGTCTGTGTGAGTTCCCGTCTGCGCTTTCCAGCCACTAGAACTCCGTCGCAAAGCCAAGTCCAATTAAATGACTGAAAACATTGATATTTAAGGCCGATCTGTGATATAATACTAAAGCCGGATCTGGTTCCGGACCCTACAGGGGATACCAACAAAAGGAAGGAAAGCCATTCTGTATGGAAGATACGATTCGCCGTGTCGAGGAGTTTATGAGGATGTATGAGCGCAACTGCACCATGGAAGATGCTGGTCCGCTGGTCGCACAGTTTACCGATCCCTTTCAGTTTGCCGGTCAGGAAGGAACGAAGATGATTGGGAGAGAGGTTTTTGCCGCTCTTCTACCGAAACGCAAGAGCATGTTCGCGCGGATGGGTTGTGGCGAGGGGCAGTTGGTTTCAATCGAGACGAACATGCTTGATGCCCATTACATCGTGGCCAAGACGCGCTGGAAGATACCCATCCGCTCTGGAGAGGTCATGATAGATGCGAGTTTTCTAGTTCAGGACGTCGATGGTGATCTGAAGATTATTCTTTATCTCCCTCACGATGATCTGCAGAGCATCCTCGAAAGTCATGGAGCGGTGCCAGCTTGATGGCGTCATATTTACTCCGGTGAGAACGCGCTCCGGAGGTTCGATAGGTAGGTATGGCGCAGGACTGCGGCTTTTAGCAGATCGTTCCAAGCTCGAAAGAGCAGCCTGCGCCTAATTGAACTAGTGGTCGTAGCTGACGACGCGGGTCAGCTTCCAGGAGCCGTCCTTGAGCTGCCAGATGTGCAGGAACTTTGCCTCGCCGACGGGCCATTCGGTGGTGCCGGGGTCGAGGAAGCGGGTCATGCCTAGCTCGCGTGCGCCGGGAAACTCCTTCTCGTGGCCGGGGTGGTGGAAGCGGTGGGTGGCGAACTGCATGGCGCCGTAGTCCTTGATGGGATAGACCTCCATCGATCCGGGGACGAGTTCGCGGACCATCTTGCCGCAGGTGTTGTTCCGGATGGACTCAAGGAAGGTCTTGCGGCCGACCATGAGGCCTGCCTTGTCGTGATAGAACTCGAGGTTTTCGTCGACCATCTCGGTCAGCTTTGCATAGTCGCAGCGGTTGGCCGCAGCGAAGAGCTGTTGGTCGAGAGTGAGAACGGTCTGATAGAGCGCGCTCTTGTCTCCGTGCGCTGCGTCCGCGTCTTTTTGTGCGAAGCTCGGCGCTGAGGCGACGAGCAGTGGAAGGGCGAGAGCAGCTTTCAGGAGATGTCTTCGCATGGAACTCCATTCAGTGCGCGATGCTGGTGGAGTTCGGTACGTCTTAACCTGGCGAAAGGTTCATTCGGAGGCAAAGGAATTTCTGAGTACGCCCAGCCCCGTCACCTCGACCTCGACGATGTCACCGGGCTGGACCGGCCCTACGCCGGAGGGAGTTCCAGTCGGGATGAGATCGCCGGGTTCGAGCGTGGTGAAGGCGGTGATGTAGCGCAGCAGAAAGTCGATCGGGAAGATCAGGTCAGCCGTCGAGCCATTCTGCTTTACGGCTCCATTGAGCCGGGTGGTAACCGTCACTGCTGGGCCGTTGAGGGGATCGATCTCGTCCGAGACAAAAGGTCCCGTTGGGCAGAAGGTGTCCCAGCCTTTGCCGCGCGTCCACTGGCCGTCGGACTTCTGAATATCGCGTGCCGTGACGTCGTTGACGATGGTGTAGCCGCGAATGTATTGCCGGACATCTTCGTCGGCGCGCAGTTTGCTGCAGCGGCGGCCGATCACGATGGCAAGCTCACCCTCGTAGTCGATGCGCTTGGACAGTGCAGGCATCCGTACCGATGCCGCCGGTGCCAGCAGCGAGGACGGCGGCTTGAGGAACAACAGCGGCTCTTTGGGGACTTCGTTGCCCATCTCCGTCGCATGCTCGCGATAGTTGCGTCCGACGCAGAGGATCTTCGATGGCGTTACCGGAGGCAGGAGCGAGAGACTGGATAATGGCGCAGCCGTGAATGCTTCGTTGGCCGGAATCTCAGCGGCATTGAGGCGCGTTGCGAGATCTTCTTCCGGGGCAGGCATGGGACGTACTGCCCATAGTTCGCCGTTCTTTTCCTCCACGAACGCATAGCCAGGAGTGCCGGTCGAAGAGAGATATTTGCAGTACTTCATGGTCAGTCCCTTCCTGTTGAATTCTTACCGTGTCAGTGTGCCACAGCCGTTTCGGTCGCCTCCGCCGAGGGCGGGCTCTCGTTTCCGGTGCCGTCCACCGCAGTAACGCGATAGGTATAGATGGTCCCCTGGGTAATGGTCAGGTCAGAAAAGGCTGGCCCGAAGACGGGTTTGTCGTTGATGCGACGGAAGCTGCCAGACGGGCCTTCGCGGCGATAGACGTTGTACCCGGCGACATCGGCTTCGGTGTCGGGCTGCCAGGAGAGATCGATGGTCGGGGTTTTGCCCTGGGTGCCCGGAATGGTTGCAAGCCCGGTAGGAGCCGCCGGAGGGAAGGTGTCCGTCATGACGAGAGGTACAGCGGGCGACACAGGTCCTCGCAGCTCAAACCTCTGCCCGGAGACCTCGACGATGCGGATTCGTTGAGCACGATACTCGTATTGCTGCCCGCGAACCGCCGTGCGATCGAGCGTCCCTCCGGGATCGTTCGCAGGAGCATCCCCCTTGGTTGTGCGTAGGCGAACCTCAACGGGCTGATCGTCCGGAAGAGATACAGACGATTTTTTGGGGCTGGTCTTCTTCGCTGGAACCGAGACCAGGGTACGGTCCAACTCGATCAGAGCTGCCGGACTCTGTGGCTGCCATTCGATTCTGCCACCCTCGCGAGTGGCCGTCGCCCGCAGAGCAGTTACCTGTGGGGGCGCAGAGCCGGAGGGCACGATGCTGGCGTGGGAGAACCCGGCGGAGTGGCTCTGGGGGTTCAGCAATCGGATCCGGTATGCTAGCGGGGTCACGGGATCGGCGCTCAGAGCATCGGGCAAGCGGTCGTCGGCCTCGTTTGGGCCGGGTTTGATGGTGAGATGAAGGACGGTGTCGCAACCGGGAGCATTCTGTGGTGCGACTGCTTGTCCCTTCTTCGGCTGTGATCGTGCAGCTTCCGGCTTTGGATGGGCATCACGACAGATCTCCGCCACCATGGGAGAGGAGACAGCGAGTCCGTCGGTAGTCCGCGAAGGTGCGGTCCACCGCAGATGGACATCCTGGCCAATGCGCTGCGCCGTCAGGTCCGTGACCACCTCAGGTAAGTGAAGCGAAGGCGGCCGCGGGGGTCCGGGACTGGCGCACGATGACAGAAGACCCACAAAAACAGAGGCTGTCAGTGCGGCGAAGAGCCGGTGTTCGAGGCGTTGCAGAAGCAGAGAGTGTGGCGGGACGTGCATTCCAGTCTTCAGGCTAGCATTTCGAGGTGCTTCCCTTCAGATGTGGAACAGGCTATACAGTGACGGAATGTTCGTTGTGCTTAGGAACGCTGTTCCACAGGATGCCGCGGCGATCGTTGCAATCTATCGAACCTATGTTCTATCCAGCGCGGCCACGATGGAGCTGGAGCCCCCGGACGAAGAGGAGATGGTCCTCAGGATGGAAGCGGTGCATCGCCAGGGACTGCCCTTCCTGGTTGCGGAAGAGGAAGACGAGGTCGTCGGCTACGGATATGCGACACCGTTTCGTCCGCGCCCTGGGTATCGCTTCACGGTGGAGAACACGGTGTATCTCCGCGGTGATCGCACCGGCTGCGGACTGGGCAGGCGCCTGCTGGAGGCGGTAATGCAGACGTGCCGGCAGGCAGGATACCGGCAGATGATCGCGGTGATCGGTGGCGACAATCCCTCTTCGGTCGCGATGCACCGTGCGCTGGGTTTTACAGTAGCGGGGGTACTGCGGGGAGCGGGGTGGAAGTTCAACCAGGCGCAGGACATCACCCTGATGCAGTGTGAGCTCTAGTATGCCCGTTTTCCCTTTTTGGGTAGCTGAAACGATAAACCTTTGCCTGATCACGAAGTTTGCGCGAGAATGCCTGCTGAGTTTCTTTGCTGAAAGGACGTGGAGCAGATGGAATTTTCGGTGCTTCTGCTTTGTTTTCTGATCGGTTGCGTTGCCGGTCTGCGATCGATGATGGCTCCCGCAATCCTTTGTGCGGCAGCCTATCTGCGCTGGATCCACCTCGATGGAACTCCGTTGGCTTTCCTGACCTATCCGGCGACCCTATCGATCTTTACGTTGCTCGCAATCGGTGAACTGGTTGCCGATAAGTTGCCTAAAACACCGGCGCGGACTTCAGCGATGGGACTTGGGGCGCGCATCGTGAGCGGCGCTCTTTGCGGCGCGGCCCTCGCGGCAAGCGGGGGAAAGAGCCTTGCCGTGGGAGCTGTGTTGGGAGCCCTCGGTGGCGTGGCGGGAGCCTTTGCGGGATACCATATCCGCCGAGGCCTTGTGACCCAGATGAATGTTCAGGACTTCGTGATCGCAGTCGTAGAGGATCTGCTTGCGATCTCGGGCGGGTTATTTATTGCCTCCAAGATGTAGATGGGCTATTCGCGCCTGAGAGCCTCCACGGGATTGAGCGCGGCGGCGCGAAATGCCGGGAGGAAGCTGGCGAGAGCGGAGACGGCTGCCAGGGAGGTTACAGCCAGGGCGATCGTTACGGGATCCCACGACTTGAGCCCGAAGAGCAGAGAGCTGGCGCCGCGGGTGGCGGCAAGCGAGATCATGGCTCCGATCAACGTGCCAAGAAGAAGCATGCGTTCGGCTTCGCTCATGACGAGCGAGATAATTCGGGCGCGCGTTGAGCCGAGCGCGATGCGGATACCGAGCTCGTTGCGGCGGCGGGTGACAAGGTAGGAGACGACGCCATAGAGCCCGACCATAACGAGGATGGCAGCGAGGGCACCGAAGAAGCCCGAGAGGATAGCGAGGAGGCGTTCGCGCAGGAGTTGGTTGCGTATCTGCTGTTCCATCTCAAAGAAGCGAGTGCGGACCTCAGGGTGTGAGGCCGCGAAGACGCGCTTGATGTCCTCGCCGATGACGGTGGACGGAAGCGAGGAAGCGACAACCATGCCGACTCCGGGAGGTGCTGCCTCAACGGGATACTGCATGGCGGGGACGAAGGCCATAGGTTCAGGCGCGCCGCGCAGATCGTTGTACTTGGTGTCGGGGATAACGCCGACGATCTCAAAGAGGGTCGAGGGGTAGCGAGGCTCGGCCTTGGTTCGTACAGTCTTGCCGATGGGGTTCTGTCCGTCGAGATAGGTGCGGACGAAGTTCTGGTTGACGATGGCGACGCGGGGTGAGGATTGGGTGTCGTTATCGTTGAAGCCTCTTCCGGAGAGAACCGGAATGTTCATCGTCTGAAAATAAGTGGGGCTAACCCAGGTGAACCGGCTGCTTCCTTCCTTGGAACCAACCTCAACGCCATGCGACCAGCTCCCGCCCAGCAGCGGGAACATGGTGGTGATGGCTGCATCGCTGACGCCTGGCACGGCCCGAACCTCGTTCAGAAGCTGACGCTTGAACTCACCTCGCTGGGCGGGTTCAATCTTGGAGTTTGGGAAGCCGAAGAAGGCGATCGTGATCCCCTGCTCGCGCATCCCTGGATTGACAGTCATTAGGTTGCGGAAGCTGCGTACGAAGAGCAGCGCGGTAACGAGCAACACCATGGAGACGGCTACCTGAACGACAACCATAAGGCGCTGGAGGGAGAACCGCTCGCGGCGGCTGCTGGAATGACCGTCGCCGCTCTTGAGGGCGTGAATGGGATCGGCCTTTGAAGCACGGAAGGCGGGTAGGGTTCCGAAGACCGCACAGGTGAGCACTGCGACTGCGGTAGCGAAGAGAAGCACACGCCAGTCGGTGTGGACGGTGAGGGTGAGGGAGTCATTCCCAGTCGTGAGCGCGCGGATGAGCAAACGGCTGAAGAGTTGAGCCAGACCGATTCCGAGCAAAGCTCCGGCGATGGCAAGAAGTGAAGACTCAACGAGGAGTTGGCGGAGGAGACGCGCGCGAGTTGCGCCCAG
>Ga0268266_10001110_pt1 | contig 33674 bp, 31 predicted proteins | sample KBSS13metaG_FD_190356 | JGI IMG/M metagenome (GOLD analysis project Ga0268266, IMG submission 190356) | Switchgrass rhizosphere microbial communities from Kellogg Biological Station, Michigan, USA - KBS S1-3 metaG (SPAdes) (version 2) | ecosystem: Host-associated > Plants > Roots > Rhizosphere...
GCTGGCTCCCAAGCCAACTCCAAAGACGTCATCAGCAAAGTCGGCGAATCCCACTTCGAGGCGCCCCTCCCCGCCAAAGTCCCTCTCCGGCTCTACGTGCGGTCCGGCGATGTCGATATCCTCGGTACCGACGACAGCAAGATCTCTGTGGATATTTCCGGGAAGAATGCTGACAAGATCAAAGACGTGAAGCACGTCCTTACGCTCCTGGACGGCTCTGCCGAATTTCGCCTTAGCGGCGGCCCGCGCAACGACTTTCACATCACAATTCGTCTTCCCAAAAATTGCGACCTGTACCTTCGCGTCCCCGCCGGTGACGTTACGGTGAAGGACATTTCCGGCGACAAAGACATAGAACTTCACGCCGGCGACCTCTCCATTCACGTTGGCAATCCCGAGGACTATTCTCACGTGGACGCATCGGTCAACGCGGGGGACGTCGAAGCTTCGCCATTCGGTGAATCCCATGGCGGACTTTTTCGCTCGTTCAAGAAATCCGGCTCGGGCAAATACAAGCTGCACGCCCACGTCGGCGCCGGCGACCTGACCTTGTTGTAGCTTCAACCTTCTTGAAGTAGCTCGCTTTTTCTATTCAGCTTTCGCGACTATCTAAGCGACATATATCGGCAAATTCCCATCGAATCACTACGCCTGGACGCAAACGCTGCTCGGCCTTCACGGGAGGCGGCCAAAATTACAGTGTAATGTTCAGCCCAACTTCGGCAACTCTGCAATCGAATACTTTATGGATTACTGATGTCAGCGAGGGCATCGTTAGAGTCGAAGGCCTGTTTTAACGAATGAGGCTATGCGGGGCCGAACTGCAAAGGCTCCGGCCCCGCAGGTCTCAACAAATCACCGTCAAAATTTCCTGGGGTCAAGCTTGTAAACGTAGTAGTGGCCACTCCCAAGCGACTGCCAGCCATCGGCAGATTCTGCAACGGCGGGTTTGTCTGTAACCAACGCGCTTGCGCCCAGCTCTGCAAATTTCTCCAAAATCTTTTCTCGGCCAGGCTTGTCCGCGTTCGCGAAATACCCTTCATCGTGCTCCGGAATCTCCGCGATGATGCGAACCTCCGCTAAGTGTGACCAATAGGCATCAAGGCCCATTCCGATCGCGCCGACGCGTGCGCCCGGCGAGATACCAGACCCATCAAGATTTTGCGCCACATTCCATTGCTCGAATGGTTTGGGTGACATCACGAGGCGAATATCGCCAATCGCGCCCCAAGCGATCGCGAGGGCCGGCGCCGCGATCATCAGAAAACCGGGCAATTTCATGCCCCCACCCGCCGAAGCCACGGGCGGCGCCAGACGTGTGAACGCCGCAGCGAGCAACACCAGTCCAAATCCACCGACGAAGCGCGGTTCCACGTGCACCAGCTCATACATCAGCAGCGCAGCATAAGTGGGCATCCACACGAGATAAAAACTGTCTTTCGCTTCTCGCCAACCCGCGCCTCTTCTCCGCAAAAGCAATATCGCCAACCCAACGAAGTACATTGTTCCGTACTTTGACCAAATCCGGAGGTAACTGTTCGCCGCGCGATAGAGAGCCATGAGCTGCCCTTTCGCGTCGAATTGCGGTTTAACACCCTCGTACCAATAAGAGGGGTCATACCACGGCGGATAGCTTCCCTGAACCGGTTCGGCGAACTCATAGAGCGGCTCTGTGTCCGAAACTCTGCGTGTGGGATGGACAGGGACTCCCGTTCCGGACGGCTGGCCTTGCCAGTGGCGAGATTTCGGGGCGCCGCTTACATACCATGCATAGTTGAGCTTTCCTGTGTCGCCAAAGGTGATTCGGCCTTTGGATTGGGAAAGCGCCAGCAAGAAAGGCGCTGTGACGGCCACAAAAGTTACCGTGGAGATCAAAATTGGCAACTCGGCCCGCTTCCGCGAACGCGCCAGCGAGAACGCGCTTACCAAGAATACGAAGGCGATAGGAAACATCGCCGCTTTCGCCAAATAACCAGCGCCAAGAATTACGCCAAGGATTGCGAAGGTTCCCCAGCTCGCGACACTCGTCCGGATCCGTAAAAGGGCGGCCGTCGCGAGGAATACCACGCACACGACCAAAAGGTCCGGCGTAACTTCCGCTGGGCTCGTCCAAAACCAGCTGACCCACAGAAAAAGAAGGTATCCCCAAATCCAGGTCCGGCGCAGATTTTCCGGGTGGGACTCACCAGAAGCGTGACCGGAAAGCTTCCGCGCTGCCAACAGCTGTTTTAGAAAAATCTCGAAACAATAGAGTGAGCCGAGGTAGATCGCAAAGTTCAGAAAATGGACTACCGTCGATTCCCAATAGAGACCGGTATCAAGAATGCGAAACGCGCCACTCAGCAGGAGAGGATAAAGAGGCGACCAATAGCCATTGAGCAGGGCTTGATAGTCGCCGTGTTGCAACCTTCGGGCAATCTCGATGTACGAAGTGCCATCCGGACCGACCTGATAGCGATGCACCCAAATTTGCAGCAACCCGAGAAGAACCGCGGAGACCCAGAAGCAAAATCGCAGGGACTCTTGGGGACGCAAACTCGAACGATGATAGAGCTCCGCCATGCCGTCCCGCGCCGCTGACATACCTCGGGCGTTCAGAGCTTTTTGATCGGACTCCATCAATGATTCGAGCCTAGTTGCTGACTGGACTTTTCCAAAATGCGGTCCAGCCGATCCATTTGCTCCTGGAGTTCGGCCAGCTTGGCCCGCTCTATCCGCAATGCTTCTTCGGCTTCGGTCTCTTTTGTTTGCCTTTGCTGTTCCTCGGCCTGAAGTTGCGATAGAGCCGCCTTGAGCGCGGCCAGCGTATCTTCCGCGCTCTTTCGGTCAGCGAGTGAGTTCTCGTTGCGCGTCGCGAAATCCTCGTTCTGCCGAATATCGTTGACTAGCCTGGTTCGGTTTGACTGCGTCTCGGTAAGTCTTGCGCGGGCATCATCGAGCTTTTGTGAGGCAATGTCCACGGCGCCCTGTTGCCGCTGAACGCGAAAAAGCAAGATTTGCGCTCTTTGCGCCGCAATTGTCGTCGTTTGCAAGTCGTGGCGCAGCTGCCGGACTTCGGCCAGCAAGGCTTGCGGGGTTTGTGAATCGGACGAGGACTGACCGACAACAGGTGCGGCCGTAAGCAAAAGAAGTGGGACCAAGAAAAAAGAGCGACGCATATCCTCCTCGCAATTACTTAAAAGTCAGCAAGATTATCAACTCTGTGACTCGCGCGGCAATCTCTCTGCTTTCGGCATCTTGGAAAACCAACCAGACCGGTCCACAGCATCAGGAATTCTCGCTGGCTATCTCGTTGGCAGCCACGGCCTTCTTTGTGACCAGCCGGTATAATACCAGTATGGTTGCTAGTTAGTTAAGATATGCTGTGCTATCCACTATCGTGCAGGCAACGCGAAACACCTCCTCCGCCTCGTATCTCGTTTCTCTCACACTCTTAAGAAGAATGCGCCTGCAAACCCTTTCGTTTCACACTCTTCAGTTTTTCATATTTCATCTACCCTTTGTTTTCCTAGACTTAGGAACACGGGTGGGGAGGGGGTAGGTGCAACGAAAGGGGTTCCCGTCCGGAATTCCGCGCCGTATCTTCTGTTTCCTCAGCTCATCCAACCTCCTGAACAAGCTCTGCCGAAAAATTCACCGTGTTCCGCTCACGACCCAGGTCACGCGCCCATTCAGAATTCAGCTCCGCCGTCGCCGCGCTGCTCGCCGCGACACTCATCCTCCCACCCTCGGCTCTGGCCCGTCAGCCTGGTCCAGAAACCCTCGCCGCTTATGAGCGCTATCGCGTTCTTACCGAAGCTCGTATGGACGCCGACCGGCGGGCAGGCCACTTTCTCTACTTCGATCGCTTTCCGGCCGATCGTCGCTCGCAGATTGACGCGCAGCTTCGCCGCGGCGAGTTCTATCTCGAACAGTTGCACACGCTCGATGGCGACAAGAAAATTCCCGTACCCGGCGGCCTCATCCACCATTGGATCGGCGCTGCGCTCATCCCCGGCGCAACGCTCGCACAAACCAAAGCCGTTCTCGAAGATTACGAAAACCAGAAAACCAGCTACTACCCGGACGTCCGCAAATCCCATTTCATTTCGCAGGAAGGCAATACCCGCAACGTTTTTCTGCAGTTCTACAGCAAGACCGTCGTTACGGCGGTCTTCAACGTCAATTTTGCTTCAACCACGACCGAATATTCGCCGACACAGACGCGCATTCGCGCCTGCTCTACGCGAGTCGCCGATGTCGAAGATTTTGGCAAACCCGCGGAGCGAGAACTCGCCCCAGCGGACTCACGCGGCTATCTCTGGCAGCTTTGCACCTGGTGGAACATCGAGGAAAAATCCGGCGGCACCTACATTCAAGTGGAAGCCACCGAGCTCAGCCGCACCGTGCCCTTTGTTTTCGCATGGCTCGTCAATCCCATTATCCGCGAGGTGCCAAAAACATTTCTCTCGCACCTGCTCACAGCCACGCGCAAAGCAGTGCTCAAACAGGACAAAGAAAAGCCCAAGGAACCCAAAATCGGCTTACTTGGTCAATTCGGGACGGTTCATGTAGCGCCGGGCTTTAGCCCGGCCTCTTCGGTTGTCGGCCGGCTCGGCTCAGGCGCCACTGAAATTTTCGATCGAGATTTCGCGGCGAGAGCCGTTAGTCAGGCGGCTGAGCAGCAGGCGCTGAAGCGCTATTCGCTGCAACCTTCTTCCGCCATTTTTTCCAGCAGCTGGCGCGCTTCCGGACTTCCCTTTTTCGACGCTGCAACCAGCAACACCTGTGCCTGGTCGCAATTTTTCTCCACGCCATCTCCGCGGCGGTACAGATCCGCCAGCGTCACTTCCGCCGGAACGTAGCCCTTTCGCACTCCCGCCCACAGAAGATTCACCGCACTCGACAGGTCTCGATGGCGATGATCGCCTTTAAGCATTTCGCGCGCGGCGTTGAATTCCTGCTCGCCGCTGCCGGGTTCTGTCCCAATCGCCGAACTGGCCGCGGGATTCGTCCCGCTTCCCGCCGAAATTGGCGGCGGCACCGAACCTACTGCTGCGCCGCCCGATGTACGGTTGGCTGTGCCGCTCGTGGAAGCGGCCGGACTCGAACCGCGCGTCACGTTTGTACCGCTCGAACCTGAAGGAACGTCGTGCGTAACGCTGCCAGAATCATGCGAGGCCCCTGCAGCCGCCTCATGCGAATTCACTGGATTGCTGGAACCGGCCGGCAGTTGCGTTGAAACGCCTGCTGTTCCGGCAGCTGTGTCCGCCCTATTCGGACTGGATGTTTCAGAAGTACCGGCGTTAGCAGGAGTTTGTGATTCTGTCTTGGCGCCCGAATCAGGCTGCGATGACGGCACGGATGGCCGGTGCTCGCCCGAAATTTTCTGGCCAAGGTCGATGACCAACGTGCCGATGTCCTGGCGAAAGTTGAATGCTAACGCGCCGAGGATCACGGCCAGCGCAACACCAATGATCGAGCCCGCCGCGGCGCGGCTCAGGTGCGGCGACTCTGGCGGCGCAGTGAGCTTTGCGCGTTCCCACGCAGCCTCAAAGGATTCGTCCACGGGCGGCGGAATGTACGGGCGCTCCGACGACTTTACGCGTTCCGGGCGGGATGATCGCGATTCCTGCCGAAAAGGCCTTCGCAGAGCCTCGGTGGAGGCATGCGCGTCCTCGCGGGAGCGCGTCGGTTCCGGTGCCGCGGGTACGGCCTGCTGCGACGCGCCAAAACCTGCGAGAGTCGAGGGGTTTTCGGCTGGCGGCGAAACGGGCGCAGAAGCCGGCTTTTTCAGAAACGCCGAGCTTGCCTTTTCCGTTTCGGCGGGTGATTCCGGTTCCGATTCCGCCGAATGCGTGAAGGGCGGAGGATAGAAAGGCTGCGAGCGCTGTTCCGGAGAGCGATTGCGATCAGGGTTTGACCGGATTGGTCGCGACGGCGAATGGTTTCCTGGCTGGCGTTCCGCACTAGACGTGGGAGCTGGTTGGCGAAAATTTGGGCGTTCTTGTTCTTTTTCCGTTGTTCGCTCGCGCACCTGCTCAGCGGGATATTTTCTGTCAGTGCGGAGCTGCGAGCCGCCGGTGCTCTCGCCGGCCGGCTGTGCGGGTTGCGGCTGCGATTCGGAGACAGCTTTTTGGGGAGAGGGTTGTTTCAGCGCGGCTACATCGGAAGAGGCCTCTCCCGGCTCCTTGTGCGCGGAAGCCGTGGCAGGGCGCTGGGGATAGCCGCGTCGCAATTCTTCGCGGATCTTCTCCATGGTGTCGAGCGGAGTGGCCGCTGCCGGAGTTACTTCGCGAGCCGACTTACCACGGGACGAATCCAGTGCCAGCCATTGATTGAGCGCGGCACGGAAATCCGGCGAGACTTCGACAAAGCGCATGCCGCCGCTCTTGCCGTCGTCTTCCAACCACTCTACTTCGCCAATTCCTTGCAAACGCTGGTGCCCATCCAAGGAGAAGGCGAATGGCATGAGGCCATCGGCGCGCAGCGGGCTGACGGCGCGAAAGCGAAATCCATCTTCAGCGATACTCAGAAGCATGCCGCCGTTGCCGGAGCCCAGCTCCAAATACACCAACTGATCCGGCTTTTTGCGGTTGAACGGCTTTTGCGTGACTTCCATACGGGAGGCCTTAGCAATTTTAACTCTAAATCATGGTCCTTTCGAGGCGAAGCGGGAAACTCGTGTTTCCATGTATGGACGACCCTGCGGGTGCATTTTTTGCGTCGCCCTTTGCGCAGCTGTTCGAACCGCGTACAGGAATCTACCAGTATCTGTAACAAACTACTGGTGTTAGAACAGTACGCACGGGAACAACTAGAGAGCAGGAAACGGCATTTTGCTTGCCGCTTCTGAACTTGAAACCTATCGAATTGGAGGCCAGAATGAGATTGCAAATCGGATTCACGTTGGCGACCGTATTCCTGGCGTTGTTCACCGCAGCGCTTTGGAAAGAACGGAGCCAGAAGGAAGGGCGAAGGTAAACGCGACGGTCGCGGGATTACGGCTAAAGTAAACTACTGCCGCGGCTTGGATTTTGGCACAATTGAATACTCAAGCGGACGGACCGCGGCCTATCCCTCAAGAAAAAGGCGATTCGCACCACAGAACGAAGGCCTAACGCAAGAACCCGGCCCGCGCTCCGATGGGGACATCCCAGTGCCCCTCCAACAAAGGATAGAAATTGCGGACGACGTTGAAACTCGTTCTGCCGTTAATCACCAGTGTCGCATTGGTGTCTCTGTTGTTCGCCGCTTACCAGGTTAGAAAAGAGAGAAAGAATCTCCGAAACGATCTCTCCCGCCGCGCCGAGCTGCTCACAGAAAGCCTGCAAGAGAGCATCCAGCCGCTTTTCGAAAAGAACGAACGCAACTCCGAGAAAGCCATGCAGCGCGTGGTGGACCGTTTCGCCCAACGCGAGCACATGAAGGGCATTGCCGTGTACGAAGCGAATGGGAACCTCAGCGTGATGACTTCGACGCTGGGCAACAACTTCAAGCAGATGCCCGACGCGGCCCGGAAAGCGCTCGCAACCGATGCCGGACACGGAGAGTTCACGCAGATAGCGGAGTCGCCGATGTATTTGTACGCACTCCCATTGGAACGAGACGGCAAGGCCGCGGGTTCGCTGCTCGTAATATACGAAGCCGGCTTCATTGATTCGCGGGTGCTGTTGACCATGCGCGACGCGCTGCTGAGCGCGCTGCTGGAGACGCTTCTCGTGTCAGGATTGGCGCTGCTGCTGGTGCGATGGACGTTCCTCGATCCGCTAAAGAGAACTTCGCAATGGCTGCGAAAACTGCGGGCGGGTGAAACCGACACGCCCGAGTCTTCATTGCCACAGGGAGAGCTGTTCGAACAGATCCAGAAAGAAGTGAAACATCTGGCGCGAGATCTAGGCGCCGCGCGGGCAGCGGCAGCGGAAGAGGCGCAACTGCGCGAAAAGCAAGCTTCCGTCTGGACGGCGGACCGGCTGCGGATCAGCCTGCAAAGCCGGTTGAAGGGGAAGCCGTTGTTTGTAGTTGCCAATCGTGAGCCCTACATGCACGTGAAGGGAGAAAGAGGAATCGAAGTGCTGGTGCCAGCCAGCGGCCTGGTGACTGCGCTGGAGCCAGTGCTGGAGGCCACGGATGGAACGTGGGTGGCACACGGGTCGGGCAGCGCCGACCGGGAGACGGTGGATGAAACTGACCGTCTGCGCGTGCCTCCAGACTTGCCGAGCTACACGCTGAGGCGAGTGTGGCTCACGCACGAGGAAGTGAAAGGCTATTACGAAGGATTTGCGAATGAGGGGTTGTGGCCGCTTTGTCACATAGCGCACACGCGGCCGACGTTCCGGCCGGACGATTGGCTGCAGTATCAACAAGCGAATCGAAGGTTTGCGGATGCGGTGCTGCAGGAAATGAGCGGGCAAGAAGCGCCGATCGTTCTTGTGCAGGACTATCACTTTACGCTGCTGCCCAGGATGGTGAAGGACGCCAGACCGGATGCGCGCGTGGCGATCTTTTGGCATATCCCATGGCCGAATCCCGAGGTGTTTGGGATTTGCCCGTGGCAGCGAGAGTTAGTGGACGGACTGCTGGGAGCGGACCTGATCGGTTTCCACACGCAGACTCACTGCAACAATTTCCTGGAGACAGTGGACCGCGCGGTGGAAGCGCTGACTGAGTGGGACCGTTTCGCCGTAAATCGTCAAGGCCACGTGACGCGCGTCAGGCCGTATCCGATTAGCGTGGCATTTCCGAATGGAAAGCCGCACGTCGAGTATCGTAGCGCGGGAGAAGAGCGTGCCCGAATCTGCGAAGAACTGGGAATCGAGGCTTCGTTGCTCGGTGTCGGTGTTGACCGGGTGGATTACACCAAGGGAATTCTGGAGCGGTTCAGAGGGATCGAACGATTTATTGAAATGAACCCTGCGTATCACCGGCGGTTTTCGTTCGTGCAGATCGGCGCCCCCAGCCGCACCGACATTCCGCGCTATCAGCAGTTCCTGGATGAAGTGACCATGGAGGCAGAACGAATCAATGCGCGGTTCCAATCGGGAAAATGGAAACCGATTGTGCTGCTGCGCCGGCACCACTCTCACCAAGAGATCGAACGGTTTTACCGCGCGGCATCGATGTGCATGGTCAGTTCGCTGCACGACGGAATGAACCTAGTGGCGAAAGAATTCGTCGCGGCGCGAGGAGATGAACACGGAGTTCTCATACTAAGTACGTTCGCCGGAGCGGCGCTGGAACTGACGGATGCGCTGCAAGTAAACCCCTATGACGTGCAGCAGGTGGCGGCAGCGATTTTGCGAGCGCTGGAAATGCCGGATGACGAGCAAGCCGCGCGTATCCGGCGCATGAGAACCACGGTGAAGGATCACAACGTTTTCCGCTGGGCGGCAAACCTGCTGTCGGATTTGACGGACATCCGAATCGAGTTGCCGGAGCGACAGGAAGGTGTGATCGCCGCTGGAGAAATTGCGGCTGGAGACGAGCGAGAGGAAGTGCGGCCATGACAGTGGAGAGTAAGCCTGAGGAAGCGCCATTTGAGATCTACACGCTGGCCCACGTTTCGCGAATGGGCGGGCAGACAGCAAATACCCTAGGGGAACTGGCGCGCGGCCTGGAGACTTGTTCGGACGAGTCCATTTACCATCACACGATTGTCGCGATGAGGAATCAGTTGGCGCTAACCGACAACGTAACGAACGACTACGCACGCTGGGCCCACACTTCTTTACGGCAAGAGGAACTTGCCGCGCATCTGGCGATGACGGATATCCGGGACTGCCAAACCATCGGCGACTTACGCCGGACTCTTTCCGAAATCCTGAGGGCCTTTATGGAAGCGCGTCCAGAAGAGGTGGATAGGCCAGCCGATAATCCATTTTATTTCTGCGAAGGGATGGAAGTTGCTGTCCCCCTGAGAGCGAGTGCGCGAACGTTAGAAGAGTTTCGAGAGTGTGTGAAGGAGATGAGCGGGGAAAGCTTTTATCTGCACTTTGTCGCGCCGCGGACGCGACACGATGCGCGAACGAATGATTTCTCAGTTTGGCTGGACAAGAGCCTTGGTTTGCGGGATTTGGCGAAGAAAATTAACGAGATCGATGTGATGGAGAACACGCTGGACGGCGCAAGGGAGAAAATTCTGGAACTGGTGGATGCAGAGAGAGAAGCACGCCTAAAAGTAGCGGCCGCGAACAATTAGAATTCGCGCCGAGTGGGCCTTACTTTAACCGGCTTCACAGGAAATGCACAGAGAAGTGGTACCATCTCGCCGCATAGCGCCGCAGGGGAGAACGCCATGAAATGGACACAAGGCGGAACCAGCCAGGACGTTGAAGACCGCCGCGGCGAAGGTGGTGGCGGCGGATTTCGCTTTGGAGGAATGCACATAGGCCTCGGTGGCGCCCTGATCCTGCTGGTGCTGAGCATCGTATTCAAACAGAACTTTTTTGCACTGCTGGGAGGTGGAGGCGGCCCCGCATCGCCGGCCATGAGCCAGCCGGATCCGGCGCGCGATCAGCAAGAACAGCCGCTGGTGCAATTCATTTCGTTCGTATTGGATGATACGCAGAAAACCTGGGACCAGATTTTGCCGCAGCAAGCGGCCAAGCCGTACCGCCACGCCAAGCTGGTGCTGTTCCGCAATTACACACAGTCGGGAGGATGCGGCGGAGCGGAATCTGCGACGGGCCCGTTCTACTGTCCGGGTGATGAAAAGGTTTATATCGACTTGGGCTTTTACGATGAACTCAGCCAGAGATTTGGCGCGCCCGGACAATTTGCCCAGGCGTATGTTCTTGCGCACGAAATCGGGCATCACGTGCAGAAAATCGTGGGGGTAGAAAGCCGCGTACGGCAAATGCAGGCCAGTAATCCCGGGCTGCAGAACGCAATTTCCGTGCAAGTCGAACTGCAAGCAGATTGTTTGGCCGGGGTGTGGGCGCATTCGACGCAGCAGAGGAATCTCTTGGAACAGGGAGACATCGAGTCGGCGCTGGGAGCGGCGTCCGCGGTTGGGGATGACCGCTTGCAAAAAATGTCGACCGGGCACGTATCGCCCGACTCTTTCACGCATGGATCGTCCGCGCAGCGTATGCAATGGTTCAGGCGCGGATTTGATAGCGGATCCATCGCCGCGTGCAATACGTTTGACGGCGGACAGTAAGCGGCAAATCGACAGCAATATTTTCGCTAAATGGTTGCGAAACGGGCCGTTTACGGCGACGGCATGGGGCCGCCCGCCTGGCTGGACTTGCGGGCATTCTCGATCGCGACTTTGGCGGCTTTTTCCTTTTCGGGGTCAATTCCGGCATCTCTAGCGAGCACGGTGGTTTGCGCAGGAAAAGCGACGCCGGCGCCGGAACGCTCGAGGGTATCCGCGATGCTCAGAAGCAGCTCTTCCTGCAGAGCGAGAAAATCGGCATAGTCGCGAACGAGAATATACGCGTAGATTTCAACATCCATTCCCGCATCCACAAAACGGAGCAGACGAACGCGCGAGGACGCGTCTTCGACTCGATTGTTTTGCTTGAGGGTGGCGCGGAGTTCCTGCAAGGCGTAACGAACATGGTCGGGCGAAAGATCGTAACGAAGACGAACCGTCTGGCGAAAAAGGATTTTGTCACGCTGGCGGAAATTCTCCAGAACGGCGTTTGCCACCGTACCATTGGGAATCGTGACAACTGTACGTTCTTCGGTGCGAAGTTTGGTGGACCGCAGGCCGATGTCTTCCACGGTGCCGCGCTGATCTCCGATACGGCAGGCGTCACCAATTTGCAATGCCTTATCCGTGAGGATGGAAATTCCGCCAAGCAGATTCTCGAATGTCTTCTGGGCGCCCAGGCCAATGGCCAAGCCGCCGATGCCAAGCCCCGCGAGAGCCGCAGTGACATTGACGCCGAGACTACTGAGCGCGATTAGGCCGATGACGATGAAGGCGAAGACTTCAAGGACGCGACGGGCAAGAGAGACGACGGACCGCTCGCCCATGTGGCCGCTGGCCGTAAGGCGGCTTATTATCCGCGCCGAGACATCACGCGTAATTCGCGTGATGAGCCAGTACGCTGCTACCGCCAGAAAGACCCATAGAACGCGGCGATAGTATTGGCGGTAGACGATCGAAGCGCCAATCATGAAAACGAAGATGTAATGCACAAACGCGGAGAGCAGCAGAGTACCCGGCCCGATGTGAAAAAGGCGAATCGGCGGCAGTTCGGTGACGGCGTTTCTCTTGCGGTAGTAGCGAAGCGCGAGTCGCGGAATCAGCGAGAGCGCCCATCCGATGGCGATGGCGACGGGCACGCCGAGCAAGATGGCGAGCCATTGCCAGAGCGGCATATACAAGAAGCGGTTTTTCGTAAGAGGGGCCGGCAGCTTCTTTTCGAGTTCGGAAAACTGCAGCGAATCGTAAGCCTCGGGAATGGTGTCGAGTGTCTTGCGCGAGATGAGCCAGATTTTGCCGCCACGGTTGTCGTCGGCACGAATCAACTGAATGGAAAAAGAGCTGGAGCCCTCGCGAACTCCCGTCAGCAATTCCTGGTTGGGCGGGAGGCCGTCGTCGAGGCGGCCTTGTTGGTCGCGGCTCAGAGACTCCAGCGAGGACGCGAGTATTTTCTGGTTGATTACGGCGAGAAGCTGGGCGGCAAGATCTTGCTCTTCGTCAATTCTGGCGTGGCGACGGCTGGGAGCGGGTTGAAAGTATTGCACCGCGACGGAGTAGTTTTCGTCTTGCGCCGCGCGAAGAAAGCCCATAACCGTACCGCGAGGAGTTTCGCGGCCAAGAGCATCGGCGGATGCAGCTTGCGCAGCGGGCGTGGACGCGGGAGCGGACGATGTGATGCCAGGAATCTGTGACTCGGCAACGGCGACGAGGAAGAACAGGGGCGCGGCTAGCAAAAGTTTTCGAAACAACGCCATCTAGAGGCTCCGAGAATTCCAAACCATGATGGAGTTTGCAACGGCCGTGGTGCAAGTGATTAGGTAGCCGCGGAGGATATTTGCGGCGACGCGCCGAAGTGGTCGCGGTACTGCTTGAGGAGAAATTGATCGGTCATACCGGCAATGTAGTCGCAGACGACGACATGGCGCGGAACGATAAGGGCTTGCTCTTCGTGGTCAGGCGGCATGGAATCGCGTTTGCCGAGAAAAAGATGGAAAAGTCGCTCGAGACATTCGACGGAGTGGTCGCGGTCTTCGGTGATGACCGGATGGGTGTAGAGATGGGCAATGAGGAATCGCTTGAGTCGAGTATTTTGCGCGGCGATCTCCTCGCTGAGCCCAGCGAGACGGTTGGGGTGGTGGCGAATTTCTTCGACAGACGCGACTTCGGATTCTCTGGCGCGGGCTGTAGTGGTTTCGATCAGATCGGAAGCAAGAGCGTTCAAGACGTTCTTGAGCGCTTCGCTGAATTTGAGCTTTTCCTTGGCGACAGGATGGGCGCGAGTGACGCGGGCGTAGGCGTCAGCGAAGAGAGGAACTTCGGCGCGGAGAAGGTCGAGGTCGAGGAGCTCGGCTTCGCGCGCGTCGTCGAGGTCGGCCGTGTTGTAGGCGATTTCGTCCACCCAGTCGATGAGCTGTGACTCAAGGGGCGGACGGAGGCCAAGGAGGTATTCCGCGAGTTGCGGAAACGATGCGGCGTCGTAATCGTGGGAATGTTTGATGATGCCTTCGCGCACTTCGAAGGTGAGATTGAGGCCGGTGAATTCAAGATAGCGGTGTTCGAACTGCTCGACGATGCGGAGCGCGTGAAGGTTGTGGTCGAACCCGCTGCCGTGGGCGCGCATGAGTTCGTTGAGCTTGCGTTCTCCGGCGTGGCCGAAGGGCGGATGGCCAATGTCGTGAACGAGCGCCAGCGCCTCGGCAAGTTCGCTGTTGAGCCCGAGAGCAGTGGAAACGGTGCGAGCGATTTGCGTGACTTCGAGCGTGTGGGTGAGGCGGTTGCGAAAATGATCGGAATAGCGCGTGGTGAAAACTTGCGTTTTGGCTTCAAGGCGGCGGAAGGCGCGCGCGTGAATGATGCGATCGCGGTCACGCGCGTATTCGGTGCGATAGGGATGGCGCGGCTCGGGAAAGCGGCGGCCGCGCGAAAATTCTTCGCGCATGGCCAGGGCCGAGAGTGGAGAGGAGTACGGGATAGTCCGCTCCGATTGAGCTAACTCGCTTGGACTGCTTAGGACTTTGGCGCAAGCGCATCCAGGCCGCGGTCGGCGCGGTCGGAAATCGCGGGGTTGGTCGGGTAGTCCTTTTTCACCTGCTGATAGAGAGCCGTTGCTTCCGTCGGGTTGCTCTGGCGAAGCAGGTCGGCCAGTTCGAGCAACACCAGTGGACGCGGCACCAGCGCGGACTTGGAATCCGCGACGGCGCGGTACGCCTTGACGGCGTCGTCGGTCTTTCCGCTGCGCGCGAAGACCGTCGCCAGTTGATACTGCGCCATGGCAGAAAGTTCTTTGTCGCTGCCCCCGACAAGCTTTTTGAGTTCTTCGATGGACTGGTTTTGCTTCTCGAGATCAAGAAGCGTAAGCGCCTGATAATAACGGGCGAGCCTGCCGGGATTGGTGCTGGGATATTTGTCCGCGACGGCGGCGAATTTCTGGGCAGCATCTTGCGAACGCTTCTGGCTATCGGTGTATGAAAGCTCGCCGGCTTCAACTGGAACGTTGCCCGTGCGCAAAGGAGCGTTGTAAACCTTCATGGCGTCGTCGAGGCCGGCGGAAGCCTGGAGCGTCTGGCGATCGTTGTAAAACTTCCAGCCGCCATAGACGAGGACTACCAAAAGCACCGCTCCCACTGCGGCGGCGGCGACCTGGCTGTGCGAGTAGACAGCTTCGGCGCCATGCTCGATGGACTCGCGAATCCTATCCTGCTTCAGTTCCTTGCGCGAAAGATGCTCCGACACACGCACTCTCCCGAAATTGTTGATGAACCATTTATGGTAGCACAGGTGAGCAGCACGTCCGGGCCTGGCGCTATTTAGAGGAACACTGATGTCAATTATTTGGATCCACTGATAGATGGCATTTTACGGCATCACTAATCGAGACCTTTTCGGACAAAAACATCGCCCAAACCAGGGCCGTTACTGGGGAGCCTTTGGATTCGGTCCAGAAGTTCGTCTCGCCCCACCCAACCGGGTAGCTCAAATTCGCAAGGATCGATCAGTGTGTAATTAAAGGCGGCCCTTTCGAAAATGGTATTCCTCAGCGCGCGAACCGCCGATTCGAGAAATGTTCGATTGAACTCAAAGGACAACAGTGGGGGACAATTGGAAAGGCCATTGAGAGCGATTTCCTCGTGCCCCTCGACATCGATCTTTATGTAGTACGGCATTCCGTACCGCCTGATCAGCTCATCCAGCGTGACGGCAGGAACCGTCAAATTTCGGTTCCAGAGGCCAACGTAACCGGGATTTTCTTTGGAGACTGCTTCGCGCCACTCGTCGGAGAGCGAACTCACCTTGTCTTTGCGATCGGATACTCTCAGTATAGCGAGGCCGTTTCGGTCACTCACCGCCGCTTGTAACACTTCGACGACCGCTCCAGGGATAGTTATCTCGATGTGCCTCGCGCAATCGGGATTCGGCTCGATGGCGATCACGCGACAGCCTAGCGAAGCAAAGACGCGGGTCATCGTGCCGACATTTGCCCCTGCGTCAAATACCGTCGCGGCTCGTGGTAACAAAGAAGAGTAGAACTTCACCATTCGTTGAGATTGTCTAATGGCTTTTCCGCCGCGCATTGCCTCCCATATCGGAGCAGTCGCCCTGCTTGCACCAAAAACCCAAAGCAACTCCTCGATTCGGCGTCGTAATAGTCGCAAGTTTTATCCCAGCCTTGTCGTTCAACGCGAGTGCCAATAATAGCTAAAAGGTTCTATCGAAAGACACCGATGGCTTGAGCAGGTGAGTTCCACAGGCGCGTACCGCGTCAGGCATTGGGTCGAACGAGTCGTGTGAGATACTTGGGGCCGCCAACCAAAGCCCCCCATGAATCGCATTTCCGCCTGCATCATTACATTAAACGAAGAACGCAACCTGCCGCGTTTGTTGCAATCGCTGCGGGAAATTGCGGACGAAATCGTGATCGTCGATTCGGGAAGCACGGACCGCACCGGCGAAATTGCGCGGGACCATGGAGCGCGATTCGAATTCCGCAAGTGGACGCACTACGGGGAACAGAAAAACCACGCGGCGGCGATTGCGACGGTGGAGTGGATTCTTTCGCTGGATGCAGATGAAGTGCTGAGCAGCACATTGCAATCAGCGCTGCTGGATTGGAAGAAGCGAGTGCCGCAATTTGAAGTGTATGAAATGGCGCGAAAAACATGGTACTTGGGGGAATGGATCCGGCATTCGGGTTGGTATCCGGATTTCAAGAAGCGGCTGTATCGAAGGGACGCGGCGGAGTTTTCCGGGAGCCTGCATGAGTCGCTGCAATACGAAGGACAGTGCGGAAGGCTGGCGGGAGACCTTCTGCACTATACGATTCACGAGTTCGCGGAGCACGAAGCGAATGTGGAAAGGTACTCGACGCTGGCGGCAAAGCAAATGTACGAATGCGGAAGGCGGAGTTGGCGTGGGGCTCTGTGGTTTGCGACGCCGTGGACTTTTTTCCATACCTATGTCGTGCGTTTGGGCTTCTTGGATGGGTACCGCGGAATCCTGATTGCACGAATGGCGGCGAAGACGGTACGCCTGAAATATGCGAAGCTAGGTCAACTGTTGGCGGCGGAGAGAAAGCTGAGTTGAGTCCTCGAATGATTCCGCTGCTTGTGGACCTGGAACGCGAATGGCGAGGCGGGCAAAACCAGTTTCTACTGCTTCTAAAGGGACTGTACGAACGAGGGCACGCGGCTGAGTTGTTGGCGGCAAAGGGTTCGTCGCTGGGCCACCGGGCTGAAAAAGCCGGTATTTGCGTGCACTATACGTCGCGACATTCGCTATTGACGGCAGCAAAAAAAGTCCGCCGTCTGATGAAAGACGGGCGATTTGAGCTTGTGCACGCAAATGAAGGACACGCACTGAGCGCCGCCTGGTTGGCTAGGACGCATCGTAAAGCGCCGCTCTTAATATCACGCCGGGTGGGATTTCCGCTGGGGAAAGGATATTTTTCGCGCGCAAGATTTCGATCTGCCGCACGCATCATTGCCAATTCGAATTGGGTTGCTGAGCAAGCTGCGGCTTCAGGCGCACCGAGAGAAAAGTTAACGGTTATCTACGAAGGTGTAGAACTTCCGCCACCCTCCAACGCCGCCACGCGGCACGCGGACCGGCTGCGCTGGGGAATCGATGACCAAGGCCGCCTGCTGGGATGTGCTGGAGTCCTTCTTGGAGACAAAGGCCAGGAGTGGGTGATTCGCGCCTTGGCGCAACTGCGCGGTGAATTTCCAAACGTAAAGCTGCTGCTTGCTGGCGAAGGGCCGGATCGCTCCAGGCTGCAGAAACTTGTCGGCGACTTGAAACTGCAAAACGGCGTGATCTTCGCGGGCTTCGTAAAGGATGTGGAAGCTTTTTATCGCGCGATTGACGTGTTTGTGTTTCCGGCGCTTTTTGAAGGGCTGGGCACTTCCCTGCTAGCAGCCATGGCGCACGGCACACCGTCGATCACTTATTTCGGTTGCGCGCTCGGTGAAATCGTGGAAAACGGCAAGAGCGGATTGCAGGTGGAAGCGCGAAATCCGGAGGCGCTCGCTGGGGCGCTGCGAAAAATCCTGTCCGACGCGCAATTCTCGGCAGCGCTGGGCGCCGAGGGCCGGCACAGAATCGAAACTAGGTTCGCAGCCGACCGGATGGTGGAGGAGACCCTGCGCCTCTACCGAGAAGTTTGCGCGTAGGATTTTCGCTCGACAGTAATCGAAAATACTTGCCTCCCTGGCTTGGCTCATGGAAAGTTGAAACACACGCCTGGAGACGGAGATAACTCATGCCGAAGCCCGTCCGTTTTCTTTTGCTGTGCTTCATGTTTAGCAAATCTGCATTTGCGCAGAGCCACGCAGCCGTCTCGGGAAAAACCGCGGATCTCAGCTTGACCGCCGTTGGACGGCAACATCATCCAATCCAAACAAAGAGCAAAGAAGCCCAGGAGTATTTCGACCAGGGAATCACGCTGGTCTACGGCTTCAACCATGAGGAAGCAGCGCGCGCCTTTGAGAAGGCCGCGCAATTGGATCCGGGTTCGCCGATGCCACTGTGGGGAGTCGCACTTGCGGTGGGACCGAACTATAACCTGGATGTAGATGCCGAGCGTGAAAAACAGGCGTTCGAAGCGATCCAAAAGGCCCGAAAGTTTGCGGAGAACGCTCCGCAGGTCGAGAAAGACTACGTAAGTGCTCTCGCGGCCCGCTACTCGGGCGATGCGAATCCGGATTACAAAAAACTGGCACGAGACTATGCTGCTCAAATGCGAGAGCTGGCAAAGAAATATCCCGACGATCTCGATGCAGCGACATTCTATGCCGAGAGCCTAATGAACTTGAATCCATGGAAGCTGTGGAGTCTGGATGGCGCTCCGGGCGAAAACACTGAGGAAATCGTTCGAGTGCTGGAAAGCGTTCTGGCGCGCGATCCCATGCACGCGGGCGCAAATCACTACTACATTCATGCGGTGGAGGCGTCATCTTCGCCGCAGCGAGCGCTCCCTAGCGCTGCGCGGCTCGATGACATGATCCCTAAAGCGGGCCACCTGGTGCACATGCCAGCGCACATTTATTCGCGCGTCGGATATTTTTCAGAAGCCGCAGAGAGCAACGTGAAAGCGATTGAAGCTGACCGTAGCTATGCAAAAGAAGCGGAGAGAAGCGGCAGTTTGTACGATCTGATGTATCACAGCCACAACGAACACTTCCTGGCATATGCCGCGGCGATGGAGGGCCGCTACGCAGAAGCAAGAAAAGCGGCCGACACGATGGAGAGACGGTTGCTGCCGCACGCGGACATGATGCCAATGCTGGAATCATTTCTTTGGACGCCGATCTGGGTCGATCTGCGTTTTGCCAGGTGGCAAGAGATTCTTGCGCGACCGGAGCCGCCGGCGAAACAAAAAGTACCTCATCTGATGTGGCGGTATTCGAGGACGCTCGCCTACCTTGGTCAAAGGGATGCGGCGACGGCTGAGGCTGAAAATGCGTTGTATGCGAAGGAAGCCAGTTCCCTCCCCAACGAGAATCCAATCGGACAGATGAATCCCAATGAAGCGATGCTTGCCTTGATGAACGAAGTTGTCGCGGCGAAGCTCGATTCCGCCAAAGGCGATGCGGAATCCGCAATTAAGCACTGGCGGGAGGCGGCGGAAGCGCAGGACAAGTTGAACTACACAGAGCCTCCCGATTGGTACTATCCGGTGCGCGAATCACTGGGCGCTGCGCTGCTGACAACCGGAAAATCCAAAGAAGCCGAGGAAGTGTTTCGCGAAGATTTGCGCAGGAATCCGCGCAACCCGCGATCGTTGTTTGGTTTGAAAGAAAGTTTGGCGGCCCAACGTTTGGAGAACGATGTTGCGTGGGTGCAGCGAGAGTTCGAGAAAGCTTGGAAGAATGCTGAAGCGGCGTTGAAGATTGGCGACCTCTGACGCAGGTTCAAAAAATTGGCTGCCAAAAAAGACCGAAGCGCCGGATGGGCTCCTTCTCAGTCCACACGGCGCTTCAGTTGCGCTTAGTATCTGTTTCCACGAGTTCCGTCTGTTCCCCTCCTTTTCCGCCTTGCCGTTCGGCCTAGCTAGCTAGCGTTTTGAACAACCCATCGTCCCCGGGGCTCGAGGAATTCCACCCCGATCGCAAAGCCGTCGCCTTGCATCGGCTGGCAGTAAGCCACTCTTGCCGAGGAACGAAACTCTCCGGAACGCGAAGTAAACGTGAGCCGGTCATTGGGCTCCCAGCGGCGCACACTGACGACACGAGCACCGCGTTCGCTGACATTTTCCGTAAATGTGGATTCGGCGCCCGGCACTTGCCGGTTGCCTTCGAGATACACGCCAATTTCCATAGGGATGCGGCTCTCTGTCCGATGGAAGGGGAAAGCCTGGCCGCGTGATGGGCTCATTGCGCTTCAGTCCTCACAAACACGCCGCAATGCGCGTGAGATTTTGAATGCTGCTGCCACGATGCTTCATGCGGTACAGCGCCCGGTCAGCAGCAGCAAGGAGCTTTTCGGGCGTGTCTCCATCTTCAGGAAAGGTTGCTGTTCCGGCGCTCGCGGACAGCGCAGGCTGTTCGGCTTCAGCAGCCATTTTTTCGTGGATGCGGCCGACGATCCGAGTCGCGATATCCGAGCCGGCCTCGGGAAACACGATGGCGAATTCGTCTCCGCCGTAGCGGGCCGCGGTGTCAATCGCGCGGCAGTGATTGCGGAGAATCTTGCCGAGGCGGACGAGCGCGCGGCTCCCCGTGAGATGCCCGTAGCGATCATTGATCTGCTTGAGACCGTCCATGTCGAAGAGGACGACGCTGAAGGGACGCTGTGTACGCCGGGAACGATCGAGTTCGGCTTCGATCACACTGAGCAAACGACGGTAATTCGCGAGACCGGTGAGCGGATCACTGACTGCGAGCGTGCGAACCTGGTCGAACAGGCGCGCTTGATCGAGCAGGGCACCAAAAAGCATGACAAGGTAGCTGGTCGTCTTGGCCAGTTCGGCGAGGAAGAAAGGCCCGTCGAGCAGGTGACGTGAAAACGCTGCTGCAATGTGGCAAACCACATTCAGAGAGGCGACGATAAAGAGCGAATAGTCGTAGACAGATGCGGATTTGGCTTCCCTTTTGAGCCGCCGGCGAAACGCCAGCGCGGCCGCGAAGAACAGGGCCGCTGGAAGCAAATCCCAGGAGCGAGAGAGCAACCGTGCGGGATGCGAACTTGGAGCGGATGGAGCGGCCAGAAATGCCGCGCTCGTTCCGTACGCGCAAAGTGCTACCACCAAGAGGGCGATGGCGATCTCTTTGCTTGGCTGGCGAGCCGTCGGAGTGTAGCTCTCAACCGCTAGCGCCGCGAGGAGCAGAACCGCAAGCAACGTGCGGCTGACCATCCAGCCGAGTGGCAGGTGCAGAAATGCGCCGCTGCCTGGATGCAGGTACTGACCGAAATGAAAGTAACCAACGGTTTCAATGAGGCCCGAAAGAACAAAGCCGAAGGAAAGAATCAGTGCGATGCGATCGTGAGTGCCGCGAAATCGCACCAAAGCATTTGCGGCATAGCAGAAGCTTAAAAGTGTGCCGCCGACTTCGAGATAAAGGTAAGTCTGGTAGCTGCCGGTGATATTCGCATCGCGCAAATACACGACCGCCGGCAGAAATGCAGCTCCGAACGCCAGAAAACCAAGCATCCACGCAGCTGAAGGCCAGCGGCGGAGAAACTCGGCGATTCTGGACCAAAGTCGCAAGAAAACCCCCAGATAGCGGACAAAAACCTGCGAAGCCCAAAGAAATGCACGCGTGAGACCTTTCGCTCCGAAGGAGAGCCACATTGTAAGTATCTAAAAAGAATGGAGTTGATGAAGGTCCGGTGGGAGTGTATGTACCGTTTGGTCGCAAGGCGAGACAACCGACCGCCTCACAAACCCGTCTTGAGCAGCGATAAAACCAGTGTTTCCAGAGAGTTACGTTAGGATTGGGCACTTTTCCTCAGGAAGTGGCCACCGTCTCAAGTTGAGACAGTCTCATACATGGGTAACTGCGACTTCAATTAGATCTTAGGCTTTGGGGCAGGAAGCTCGCGTGCGACCACCATGTCGTTGAAACCGCTGGTCTTGTGGGAACCGTCGCAGAATGGTTTGTTGGCTGAGTGGCCGCAGCGGCACAGGCCGATAGCGGTGCGGCCGGCCAAACCAAATGCTTGGCCCTGGGGATCGCAGATTTCGAAATCGCCTTCGATCCTGATCGAGCCGTTGTTGTTCACCGTGATTTTAGTGGCTGCCATTTACTCTCCAGAGGAATTCAGTCCGCTTTCACTTCGCGAAGTTTGCCCTGCTTCACATCGTACACGAAGCCGCGCACTTCAATCTGCTTGGGAAGAAACGGATCGCGGCGCACGCGCACTACTTGCTCGCGGACGTTCTGATCCAGGTCGCGAAAGGCGTGGAACTGCAGATGTGAAGCGTCTTTGCCGGTAGACGTCGAAAGACGCCAGCGGAATTCTTCGTCCGTGATGGACATAAGCCCGCATTCGGTGTGTTGAATGATGGCAATTGAGCGCGTTCCCAGCAGATGCGTCGACAGAATCAATGAGCGTACCGCATCGTCGGTGGCAAGGCCGCCGGCGTTGCGAATCATGTGCGCGTCGCCGACTCGCAGGCCGAGCAGTTGCTCAAGGTCCATGCGCGAATCCATGCAAGTGAGAATCACCAGTTTGCGAACGGGTGGCGTTTGCAGATGGCCGAGATCAAAGCGCTGCGCGTAGTTCTCATTGTGCGCGAGCATCTCGTCGAAGACGGTCATTGCTTTTTTCGGCTGAATAACCTGCGGCTCCCGCTCAGTATTTCGGAACGCTCGGGTCCACTTCATCGGACCACGCGAGGATTCCGCCCTTCAAGTTATGTATTTTACGGAAGCCGGCCTTGCGAAGGAAATCCACGGCTTCGGCGGAGCGCTTTCCGCTGCGGCAATGCGCAACGATTTCGCGCGAAGAATCGAGCTCATGCACGCGACGAGGCAGCTCGCCGAGCGGAAGCAGATGCCCCTTGATGTTGCAGATCTGATATTCGTGCGGCTCGCGGACATCGAGGATGTAAAGGTCATCGCCGCGATCGAGGCGAGTTTTCAGTTCCTTGGGCGTAATTTCCGGCACTTTCAGATCGGGGGCAGGCGCTTCTTCACCGCGCACTCCGCAGAATTCGTAGTAGTCGATCAACTCATGAATCGTGCGATTCTTGCCGCACATGGGGCAGTCCGGATTCTTGCGCAGCTTCAGTTCGCGAAACTTCATGCCGAGAGCGTCGAAGAGCAGCAAGCGGCCAACCAGGCTGTCGCCGCTGGCGAGAATCAGCTTAATTGTTTCCATTGCTTGAATGGAGCCTACGATTCCGGGTAGGACGCCCAGCACGCCTCCCTCGGCGCACGACGGCACAAGCCCGGGCGGAGGTGGTTCTGGATACAAGCAGCGATAGCACGGTCCGTCCGGCATGCCGAATACGGTCGCCTGCCCTTCGAAGCGGAAAATGGAGCCGTAGACATTCGGTTTGCCGAGAAGGATGCAGGCGTCATTCACGAGGTAGCGGGTCGGAAAGTTATCCGTGCCGTCCACGATAATGTCGAAGTCTTTGAACAGTTCGAGAGCGTTCGCACTGGTAAGTTGTGTCTCGAAGCTTTGAATCTCGATGTCTGGATTCAGATTCGAAAGCCGCGCGCGAGCCGCCTCGCTCTTATATTTGCCGACGTCGCTTGTGCCAAACGTAACTTGGCGCTGCAAATTGGTGAAATCCACCACATCGAAGTCCACCAAGCCCAGTTTGCCTACTCCGGCCGCGGCTAAATACAGTCCCAGAGGCGCGCCCAATCCGCCCGTTCCAATCAGCAGTACCTTGGCGTTCTTCAGCTTAAGCTGACCCTCCATGCCAACTTCCGGCATGATCAGGTGGCGGCTATAGCGAAGAATTTCTTCGTTCGACAAAGTCGTAACCGGCTTGTCGTTCAGTGTTTGCGTTTTTGTAGCCATAACTTGTCCTGTTCTAGCGCGCGTTTGTTTTACGCCGCGGCGCAGCCTCCCGCGATCGAAGGAACAATGCTCACCACATCACCATCTTTCACGGGCGTGGCTTCCTTCGCCATGTAGCGAATGTCCTCGTCGTTCAAGTAGACGTTCACGAAACTCCGCAGCTTCCCGTCGTCGGTAAAAAGGTGTTTGCGCAACTCCGCGAACTGAGTGGTCAAGCCGCCGAGCGCTTCACCGACCGTTTGCGCCGAAACTTCGGCGGAGTCTTTTTTCGCCGCGTAAACACGCAGTGGGGTTGGGATGATGACTTTCACCGCCATGATTTTCTCCGTCTCTTCTTTGGCAACATCAAAATCCAAGTTCAAACCGCCGTGCGGTTGCGGGTTTCAATGCGCTCCGGCGTGTAATCCTGCCGGTCATCGTTCAATCGCCATGAAGTCATGTCCGCCGGCTTGCCGCTCATCACGCTCACGATGATATAGCTGTACCACGGCCAAGCATGCTCGCGGTCAAACTGGCTCGGGTGGGCGGGATGATCGGGATGCGAATGGTACCAGCCGACGACGTCGAGCCCGTGCTGCCGCGCCGCTTTTTCCGCTTCAAGCACGTCTTCTGCGGTTACCGCAAAGCGGTTGCGCGGCGAATCGTCCCGCCGATTTACCAGCGGAAACAATTCCAGCACTTCGCGGGGTGATTCTCGGTTGGCGTTTTCTTCAAATGCCGAGTCTCTTCCCAGCAGCGCGCCGCAGCATTCGTGCGGAAAAGTCTCCGCGCCGTGTTGTCCGATGCGCTCAGCGAGATCAGCGCTGATGTGCAGGTGAAATTCACTCGCCATCGTCAGTCTTCATCCCAAAAGCGTTCACTCAAATATTTTGCCGCAGAATCCGCAAAAACCGTAACCATCACAGCCGACTTTCCTGTCAAGATGCTCTTTGCGACTTCCAACGTGCCCAGCAACGCGGCGGCCGCGCTGGGACTCACCAGTAGACCCTCATCACGGGCCAACCGCTTCACCATGCGATACGATTCTTCGGTCGAAACTTCGAGATTTTCGTCAGCGAGCGTGTCGTCGTAGATCGCCGGGCGCAGCGCCGTTGGCATGTGCTTCCAGCCTTCGAGCCCGTTCCACGGACCATCGGGCTGCAAGCTGACGCAGCGAATCCCCGGGTTCAATTCCTTCAACCGCCGAGTCGTCCCGACAAAAGTCCCGCTGGTTCCGAGCGCCGCCACAAAATGCGTGATGCGTCCGCCGGTTTGTTCCCAGATTTCATTGGCAGTGCCGCGATAATGCGCTTCCCAGTTCGCTGGATTGCTGTACTGGTCGGGATAAAAGTACTTCTCAGGCTCGGCGGCAGCCAGTTGGCGCACGCGACGGATCGCCCCGTCGGTGCCTTCATCTCCAGGTGTCATTACCAACTCGGCGCCGTAGGCGTGCAAAATTCTTTTCCGCTCTTCCGATGCACTGTGCGGCAAGAACAGCTTCACCGGATATCCGAGCGCCGCGCCGATCATCGCGTAGGCGATGCCTGTATTTCCGCTGGTCGCATCGAGGATGGTCTTGCCCGGTCGCAGCGATCCGCTCCGCAATCCAGCCTGGATCATGCTTAGGGCGGGACGGTCTTTCACAGAACCGCCTGGGTTGAACCATTCCGCCTTCGCGGCTATTTCAATACTTGGCAAATGGGAGGCGATGCGTTCGATGCGGATAAGCGGTGTGTTTCCAATGCGTTCGAGCAGGTTTTGGCCAGCGATCTTTCCGGCCTCCAAAGACAATGCCCCGCCGACTTGATACTTCTGGGCCAAACCCAAGTCCTCTGACGTTATTGGACGTCCCAACCAGCCGAAGATATCCGACCAGTTTACTCCTATTTGGATGCTTTGGCCGCCGCGAAAGATAAACGAAGGAGCTGCCCGGCAGTGATCGTCCGTTGCCAACCGTTTGATTTGAGTCGGGCTAATTCTTCGTCAGTTGCCGGATGAGCTCAGTCTCGTCCTTCTTGTACGGTTCACCATCCGTCCGAAAAATCTCGTGGAACCAGATCGCTGGCTCGCGGTCGGTGTATGGCTTCTGCCACGAGTCCCAAGGGAGGAACGTTTGCGCCTTCCCTGCTACCAGCCCCCAATTGATCGCACCGATGTGCTCGCGCTTCGCGACGGGCAACGTTCCCTCGAAAGTGCTGCCGTTGCCGCGGGCCATATATTCGGTGCAAATCAGCGGCCGGTGATACGCTTCGAGCCATTTCACGCGCTTCTCAAATTCTTCGGGCTTGTCGTAGTTGTGAAACGAAATGACGTCCGAATTTTCCAGCTGAATCTTTTCCGTCACGCTTAGCTTTTCAGCGGAAGACCAGTCGCCTTTCCACACGCCACTGGTCAATGGTTGTGTTGCTCCAGCTTCCCGGGCCCAGCGAAATACTTGCGGCAGCAGCGTTTCGACGCGTTGCACTTTGTCCTGTGGTTCTTGCGAACCATACGAGCCATTGTTGGTGTTATCTGGCTCGTTCCACACATCCCAAGCCAGCACGCGATCGTCTTTGCCAAATGCTTTCACAACACCCTTCACGTAAGCTTCGAGCCGCGGATATTGCGATGGATCCTCCAGCGCCGCAGCTCCGGGGCTCTGCACCCAACGCGAGTTGTGAATGCCTGGCCTCGGCGGTAGTTGCGGCCCCAAGCGCGGAGCCGGATCCCAGCAAGAATCGAACAATACAAACACCGGCTTGATGTGATGCTTCTCCGCGATTTTTAGGAAGTGATCAATTCGCTGCGTAAATCCCTTCGCGTCTTGCTGCCACACCAGATCGTGCAAGAACACACGCATCGTGTTCAGCCCGATGGATTCCGCCCAACCCAGCTCCAAATCGATACGCTGAGGGTCAAACGTTTCCGCCTGCCACATCTCAAGCTCGTTCGACGCGGTGGCAGGCAAGTAGTTGCTGCCGACAAGCCAGCCCTGTTTTGCGTACCACGCCTTGGCCTGATCCTCACTCCAGCGACTTGACGGGTCCGCGCCGCAGACTGAGGAAATTCCAGACGCTAGTAAGACGGCCAACAAGGCATATCGCTTCATAGACTTCATAGAGAGATCTCCGACGAGAATACGCGAAAGCATACAACTGAATGCGGCTCCGCGTCAGGACCAATGAAGCTGGCGACCGGGGCCGCTTTACAGATCTCCCCGCATTCTTTAACCTTGTTGCATCATGTGGAATGTCGAACAACGTTTTGAGCCGAAGGCCATCGAAGGCCTTGCAGCCCTCGGATTTTCAGTAGGTAGCACGCGCGGTGTTGTCCGCGTCGAGAAGTACGGCTGCGGCGCCGAGTTTCGCCAGGGTACTGATTCCCGTTATCAACTCACGGTCCTGCCCACGATCATGGTCAAGGGCCAGTTCGCACGACTGTGGGACGCCGGTTACCAAAAATTCCTGCTGACTGACGAAGGTATCAAGCTCCCCGCCCTCGCTACGCACTTGCAGAATTTGCGCAAGTTCAACGAAGAACTGCGCACCGCACTGGGCGTTCCGACTTTCTACAACGAAGCCATCGGCTCGGTCAGTCAGGTTTCCGTTTACGATCGCGTCAAAGGCCGCACCGGTGACGTCCCCGACGAGACCGTTGGTGCACACAGCCCTGGCTCGGGTCATTAATCCTCCGGCTTTCCGCGACCGTGGATTGGCATCGGCATCCGCCTTTCCAGCATCTATTCCTTATCTAATGCTCGGAGACGACTGAACCATGCCGCGTGTTGTTGCCTATATGGATGATCTTTTTTTTCAGATGAAGCTGGCGGAAACTGCCAAGCACCTGGGCCTGGAGGTTAAGGTCGCCTCCAACCCGGATTCTCTCCTGGAGCTACTCACTCCGCCGCCCGTCCTCGCCATCTTCGACCTCAACGCCAGGTCCTCTCCTCTCGATGCGGCCCAGCGTTTACGTGCCGAGCAGCCCAATCTCCGCATCGTTGGCTTTCTTTCGCACGTGCAGACCGACTTGGCGGCAAAGGCCCAGTCCGCCGGTTTTGACGAAGTCATGCCGCGCTCCAAGTTTTCCATGCAGCTGCCGCAAATCCTTGCCGCCGCGGTCGCAGAGCAAAAATTGCCATGACTGCGCGTAGTCGGGTCCTCTTGGTGTTTGCCTTGGCACTTGCGTTTTTCCCACATCACACCGTGGCCCAGGAATCCAGTTCTCGCTCTAGTCCAACCGCGGCTCCGACTGCTAACTCGGCTCCTGATTCTCCTTCCGCCGCTCTTCGCGATCTGCTGGCCGCAGCCTGCGCTCATGACGAAACGCGTTTCGAACGATTTCTGACCGCTCGCAATTCCGAATCCTTTTCGCGTCTCACTCCCGCGGCGCGCGTCGAACTCATGAAGCGTTTCGTTCTTCTCGACGGCGCCGGAAAACCTGCTCTCTCCTCGAACTCTGGCCGTCCTGCGATCCGCTGCACAACTCCTGATGGCGCTGCGGACATCCAACTCGGCGGCACAGACCTCCGCGACAATGTCGCGCTCCTCCCGGTCGATATTCGCGACGCCTCCGACGCCAACGCCCCAATGGGCGATCCCCATCACATCCTCATGGGACTCGTGCGTGAAAACTCTTCCTGGAAGATCCTTTCTGTCGGCATGCTCTTTCTCGATCTCCCTTCCCTCGAAGTCGAATGGGATCAGTCCGCAATTGGCGGCAATGAGCGGCAAGCACTCACTGACCTGAAAACCATCGCCGCTGCGATCGAAACCTACCGCACAACCTACTCACGCCTTCCCGAATCCCTGACCAAACTTGGCCACGGCACAAAGACCTCAGGGGACGCGGCCGGGCTCCTCGACCACGCGCTTGTCGGCGGCGAGCGGAATGGCTATCGCTTCCGGATGGTCATCGTAGGCGCCAGCGATCTCGGCGCGCCTGCTCAATACGAACTTTCCGCCACTCCCGCTATGTATGGTCGTACCGGGCGCCTTTCGTTGTTTCGCGACGCCAAAGGCAAATACCATGCCGCTGACCACCAGGGTGCGGTAGGCCATTCTCTCGACCCAGTTGTTGATTGAGCCCGGCACCTTCTAGGTTTGTAGTTCGTTACACCAGCCGTGATGGTTCTTGTCTTTTTTGCGTTGCCTTTTGAAAATAAGAACGAATCGCCTCTCCCAACGCGGTCCACACCGCGAACTTCACTGCTGAATCCTCGGTTGTATTGAGGATTCGGAGATGCCGGGTACGATGCAAGATCGCCGCGATGCTCAACGCTTGCCTCTAATCATTGCCGTGGAAATCGTCGAGGTAGATTCAGGCGCGCGTCTGGCGGCTCGCACCAGCGACGTTAGCCGTACTGGTTGCTACGTCGATACACTCAATCCAACTCCTACCGGTACTGTCGTCCGCGTGAAATTCAATCACAACGGTGAGCAACTCGATCTTCTCGCCCGCATCGTTTATGTCAGCCCGCGCCTGGGCATGGGCGTTCGCTTTGACGAAAGCATTACGCCCGAACAACTTGCCGTTCTTGACCGCTGGCTTTCCTGACTTGGCTCTGACCATTTGCCGCTCCTCACCATTGGCGCTACCATTTCTCTTCAACTCATGCGCCTAATTGCACCTCCCTCCCGCACAGTCGCGCATTTCCTTGCCTTCATCTTGCTGTGTTTCCTGGCTCCGGCGTCACCGGCACAGGATGAGCCTCCCGCCGCACCGCTTCCGGTTTTTGAATTTCACAGCGGATTCTGGCTCAATCTCCATCACACGCTTTATCGCCAGGCGCGCTTACAACGTTCTTCTGCCGCCGGAGCGAATGCGATTACAGCTACGGCCGGAATGAGCAATCTTTCTCCGGCCGAAGCGCGTGCCTGGAATTCTGCCCTTGCCTTCTACACAAAGACCTACGCTGACAAAGACCTTACGGTCAGCCTGGAAATGATCCTCATTAAGAATCAGCTCGGGGATTTTGAAACCTGCGATGACCTTACTGGGACAAAGAAAAAAACTTGCGATGCCGGACTTCCTAATCAGCTTACTCAGACGCTTGAGTCAGCGGCGCCCGTCTATCGTGCGCACCTTTGGGCCGACCATGATCGCTCTAATCGCCGCTGGATTGCCGGCGTCGCCCCGCTCGTCCGCCGTAGCGGCCTTGATCTTTCCCACCGGCTCGCCGAAATTTACCAGACTCCCTGGCCAAGGGAACGTATCCGCGTCGACGTAACTTCGTTCGCCAGCTCCACGGGAGCCTACACTTCGCTCGACCCGTTGCGCGTCACTGTCGCTGCTACGGACGCTCGCAATCAAGGTGCGGAAGCCCTTGAGGTGCTGTTCCACGAAGCTTCGCACGGCATCGCCGACGTCGTGCAGGACGCCATCTTCCGCGAATGCCGCCAGCGCGAAAAACCCATTCCTCGAGACCTTTGGCACGCGCTGCTTTTCTATACGACCGGAGAGGTGATCCGGCCTCTTGCGTCCAGCAACGTTCCAGCTGTTGCAAACTCGAGTGGGTCCCCCGGCGCTTCCTCCACCCCCACGTCTGTACCTGCAACATCGTCCGCGTACGTACCCTACGCCGTCCGCGAAGGCCTCTACAAACGCGGTTGGGAAAACTATCTCCGTATCCTCACTCAGTACTGGCAGCCGTATCTGGACGGCCGCGTCGACTTTTCCGACGCGGTGGCCCACATGGTTTCCGCGTTGTAACACGCCTTCTGTTGTAGAATCAGCCCACCCGCGACCTGGAAAGCTGTGTCTCATGAATCTAGACGAGCAAGAAAACGGCTTGGACCGCCAATGCCAGGGAGTGTCCCCGACGGACGAAGCATGCAATCTCCCAGCAACGGTACACTGCGTGAAGTGCGACCAGTGGTTCTGTGACGTTCACGCGGAAGACGATCAGTGGCACGCGTGCATGTTGGTTGAAGGAGAGGAAGGCGGCGAATCCTGAGTTGAGCACTTCAGCGATGACTTCGTTCCAGAAATTCTTCTCCTGCTCAATCGCTCTGTGCGCTGGTAGCTTGCTTTGCTCAACTTTCCTCGGCGCTCAGTCAACCGGTCCGGCGACTCCAGCCGCTGCCGATCTCATCCTCACCAACGGCAAGATCATCACCGTCGATGTGCGTGACTCTGTCGCAAAAGCCATCGCGATTCGCGACGGAAAAATCGTCGCCGTCGGAACGGATGAAGAGATTCGCAAGCTCGCTTCGAAAAACGCGCGCATCATCGATCTCCACGGCCGTACCGCCACGCCTGGCCTGATTGACACACACTGCCACTTTGACGCGACGGACGAGCTTTACGCGATCAATCTCAGCGCGGTCAAATCCGTAGCCGAAGCTGTCGAACTGGTCCGCGAAAAAGTCGCTTCCGCCAGACCTGGCGAATGGGTTCGGGGCGCCGGTTGGGATGAAGGCAAACTCTCCGACCATCGCTACATCACGGCGGCTGATCTCGACAAAGTTTCTCCGAACAATCCGGTCTGGCTGACGCACACCACAGGCCACTACGGCGTCGCCAATTCGGCCGCTCTCCGCCTGGCGAAAATTACTAGCGATACCAAGGATCCCGTCGCCGGCACCATCGATCGCGCCCTCGATGGCGCTCCGACTGGCGTGCTCAAAGAGAGCGCGATGGAGCCCGTCCGCAGGCTCACTCCCGAGTACACGCGCGAGCAGCAACGCAAGGGCTTGCTCAAAATGATGGCCGACTTCAATGCTGAAGGTATGACCGCAGCGAAAGACCCAGGCACGGAAGGCATCCGCTGGGATCTCTATCGCGAACTGCTCAAGGAAAACAAATCCACCGTACGCATCTTGGCGTTGCTCTACGGCGGCCGCGATATGGATTCTGCACGCAAAACTCTTGCCCGTCTGCAGTCACAACCCAAGCCGCCACAATCACTCGGTGATGGCATGCTTCTTTCCGGCGGCGTGAAACTTTACATGGACGGCAGCGGCGGCGGCCGCACCGCTTGGGTTTACGATCCGTGGCTGAAGAATGGCAAACCTGACACCACGGCCGATGGCAAACTCAACTCCGGCTATCCCAACATCGATCCGTCCACCTATCGAGAAATGGTCAAGCTGTTTCACGAGGCGGGAGTTCACGTCAGCACGCACGCCGTCGGCGACCGCGCCATCGATTGGGTCGTGGACACTTACGCCGGCCTACTGAAGCAAACTCCCACCAAACATCTCCGCCACGGCATCATCCACGGCAACATTCCCACCGATCACGCGATTGACACCATGGCCCGCCTCCAGCACGACTACGACGCTGGCTACCCTGAAACGCAAGCGCCCTTCATGTGGTGGATCGGCGACATCTACCACGCATCGTTCGGTCCGGCGCGCGAACAACGCCTCATGCCCTACAAAACCTACACGCAAAGAGGAATTATCTGGGCCGGCGGATCCGACTACTTCGTTACGCCGTTTCCCGCTCGTTACGGCCTGTGGGCCTCCATCGCGCGGCAAACTTCCAGCGGCATGCAGCCCTTCGGCACCGCCGAATCCGTTGACATCCACACCGCTCTCAAGTCCTACACCATTTGGGCCGCGCACCAGCTCTTTCTGGAAGATCGCATCGGCTCTCTCGAACCGGGCAAAGACGCCGACATCGCCGTCTGGGATCGCGACCCCTACTCCATCCCCAGCGACGCCATCAAAGACATGCGCTGCGAACTGACGCTTCTCCGCGGCAAAGTAGTTTTCGAGGCCGCGGCAACCAAATCCAGGTAATTACATTCTGAAGAAGTCATCGTCGTGAATCGTTCGTCGGAACTCAAATGAACAAAAACCAACAACCCGCTCTGGCTTTGTTTGTAATCGGACTGCTTGGCCTCGGCGTTCTGGCCTTGCACTACCGGGATTTTGCACTCGTCTGGCAACCCGTTCCCGCCTGGGTTCCCGCGCATGCAATCGTCGCCCTCGTTTCCGGCGTGCTCATGATGGTTCTGGGAATCGGACTGCTCATTCCAAGAACAAGAGCCTGGTCGGTGCGAATTCTGTTTTTGTACGTAGTGTTGTGGGCGAGCCTGAAAGTTCCGGACATCATCACCGCTCCTGGAACAGAAGCGTCCTGGCTAGGCCTTGGCGAGCTTACATTGCTTCTCTCCGGTGGCTGGACGCTGTTCGCATCTTTGGGTGAAATCGCTGCAGGATCGCCGTTAGGATTTCTCGCTGGCGAACGCGGCCTCAATGCGGCCCGCTACCTCTTTGCAATTTCGATCATCCCCATCGGCCTCTCCCATCTCGTTTACCTGTCCGTAACTGCGAGTTACGTTCCGCACTGGCTCCCCTTGCGCAAAGGCTGGGCCATGCTCACCGGAGCCGGCCAAATCGCTAGCGGCCTCGGCGTCCTCTTCAACGTACTCCCGCGCATCGCCGCCTACGCCGAAGCCGCGCAAATCATGATCTACACGTTTCTCGTCTGGGGAGCCGCACTCCTCGCAGCACACACTCGCCTGAACGTCACCGCCTTCTTCATCTCCTGGATCTTCGGCGCCGCAGCCTGGGCCGTCGCCCAAAATATTTCCGGCAACTCCACGCGATAGTCCGTCCTTTTCGCAGCCGCGCGCTCTTGCCGGAGGTTGTTCCGGTGACCTCCGCGCTTCTACGGAACGACAATCACGAGCGGCCTGTCTAACGTCGTTGCGTAGAGTCGTCCGCTGTCCGGTTCAAGCATCAGCGCGACGGGATTTCCGGCAACTGGGATTGTCGCTACAACTTTGTTCAGCGCTCCGTCGATCACGGAGACCGAACTGCCACTGCGGTTCGCCACGTAGATCCGGTTTCGTTTCGGATTCACCGCGATTCCCTGCGGTTTGTGGCCCACCGCAATCGTCCCGATCACGCTGCTTTGCGTGAGGTCGATAACAGTGACTGAATCGCTCGTATGATTGACCACATAGAGCCTTCCTGACGCCGGATTCAGCGCCACGGAACAAGGTGTTTCGCCGGTTGTGACCTTCCTGACCTCGACTTTTTCTTGGTCAATGATTGCCAGTTCAGCGCTTCCTGACATGGTCACGTAAAGCGCGTGGTGACCGCTGTCCAGCGCCATTCCCCACTGGTGTATTCCCATTCTTGCTTTGGAAATCGCG
>Ga0268266_10001111_pt1 | contig 33669 bp, 48 predicted proteins | sample KBSS13metaG_FD_190356 | JGI IMG/M metagenome (GOLD analysis project Ga0268266, IMG submission 190356) | Switchgrass rhizosphere microbial communities from Kellogg Biological Station, Michigan, USA - KBS S1-3 metaG (SPAdes) (version 2) | ecosystem: Host-associated > Plants > Roots > Rhizosphere...
CGCTCGGGCCGAGGACGTGCGCGAGGTAGCGGAGCTCGCCGCCCGCCTGGCTGATGGCGATGGGGTGCGCGCTCGAGGAACCTGCGCGGAGACACTCGACATCGCCGATCCCGCACCGATCCCAGAGGGCCCGGGCCTCGCCGCCCGCCTCGCGCACGGCGTCGCGGAGCGGCGCAAGGCTCGCCTCCGACAGCGCGGGCCGGTCGACGCCCGGCTCGGGATCGTCGGAGCTGAAGCGTTGGACGAGGCGGATCGCGCTCTTGAGCCCTTCGGCCTGATGCGCAAGGTCGCGCATCACGTCGCCCTCGGGCACGGCTCCGGCGTTCCAGTCGTCCACGTAGCCGAGCCAGTCGCGTAGGAAGGGCTCCACCTTGGTCTTGCACGGGCAGAGCGGATCGGCGTTGGCGTACCACGCGACGTAGGGCGCCCATGCGATGGACAGCGCTTCGAACCGCGCCGCCTCGGGAGAGAGAGCGCCGGGCCTCACGACGGCGCTCCGAGGATCGCGGTGTGCATCCAGCCGGCCCGATGCGGCGCCGGCGGCTGTACGTGCATCCACACGGCGCCGCCGGCGAGCGTGGTTGAGCCGAGCACCTGGACCGGCGTGCCGGCGGGGATGAGCTCGAGGCGCGGCGCCTTCGGGCCGGCCGCCGCGCGCAACACCCCCGGCTGCGCGGCGCCGCCCGGCGTCATGACGACCAGCGTGGCGCCGGCGGCCGCCGGCCCCGAGCTCGTCGCCGGCGTCGAGCTCCGGAGCGCACGCGCCACCAGCCCGACCACGACCACGGCGGCGAGGCCGCCGGCGGCGTACTTCACGCCGCGCCGCGCGTTCGGGGAGAGGGCGCGCCACTGGCGGCGCGGATCCCACCGCATGCCGCCGGCGCCGCTCGCCTTGACGGGAAAGAGCGCTGGAAACTCGCTCTTGAACGCGTCGATCTCGTCCTGCCCGTAGCCGTGCTTGCTGCGCCGGCTCTCGAGGAGCTTGCGCGCGGCGCGTTGGTTCGCGGGCGTCGGGTCTTGCGCGAGGCGCTCGAGCGTGTCGTGGGTGACGGCCATCAGGAGCTCCGAAGGATCGCGGTGTGCATCCACCCAGACGGGCGCGGCGGCGGCGGCTGCACGTGATACCACCGGGCGCCCCCGGCGAGCAGAACCGATCCGAGCACGCGGACGCGCGTGCCGTACGGGAGCAAGTCGATCCGGCGCGCGTTCGGGCCCGCCGCCTCGCGCAAGACGCCCGGCTGCGCGGCGCCGCCGGGCGTCGTCACCACGAGCACCGCATCGGGCGCGGACGCCGGCGCGCTCGAGGGCCCCGGCGCCGGCATGGGCGACGCGCTCGAGCTCGCGCGACCGGCCCGGCCCGCGACAATCGCCAGCGTTCCCCCGGCGACGATGCCGCCCGCCGCCCACATGAGGCCGTTCCGCGTCGCGGGGGAGAGCTGATGCCACCCCTTCTGGAGGCCCGGAAACCACCGCCGCGGCGTACCCGAGGCCGAGGCCGCCGGCCGCATGAGCTCCCCTCTCTCTTCGGGCCTCGTCTCGGCCTTCGTCTTCTTCGGCGCATCGCCTCGGGCGTAGGCCAGGGCATCGCGGAGGAGTTGATCGAGCGGCCGAGTCCAGCCCTTGACCTTGCCGGCCGCCGCCTTGGCTTCGCCGGGCTTGTAGCCGAGCTTGACGAGGGCGCCGGCGACAAGTTCCTCCTTGTCAAACTCGGCCATGGCTACCCCCCTCCCAGCGTGGACGTGCCGCGCTCGAGCGCCAGCATCGGGCCGGAGCTCGCCCCGTAGCGGGTCCGGGGCGGGGCGAGGCCGAGCGCGCCCCGGAGCTCGTCCACCTGCCACGGAGCGAGCGGCCCCCCGAGTCCCGCGCGGCCGCCGGCGACGAGCTCGAGCAAGTCGACGACGTTGCCGGCGCTGTCGGTCGCGTAGCGGGCCACGAGGTTGCCGAGGCTGTCGTATTCGATCCAGTCGCGGTCATGGTCCGACCGGATCCCCTTCTGCCACGTGGAGCCGTCCGGCTTGCGCCAGCCGTAGAAGACCATGGAGTTGGGGCCGCGCGGCTGCATCTTGCCGCGGTTCTTGGGCGGGTCGGGGTCGCCCTCGATGAGGACCATTTCCTTATGGTCGCCGTCGCGGAGGCCCGTGCCGAGGATGGGCCCGCGCATCGCGAGAAACGCGGCATTCTGCGCGGGGTCGTTGTAGTGCGCGCCGTCGGGCGACGGCACGGGCGAGACGATCCGCCGGTCGGTGGCCTGGGCCCACCGGGCATCGCTGATCGGCGGGGTGAGGGGGATCGCGCCGGCCTCGGCCGCGATCTGCACGAGGTCGGCGTAGGGCAAGACGCGCGGCAGGCCGCCGACCGAGAGCGGCTCGCCGGTCGTGAGCGCGCGAATCCCACCGGGGAGCATGAGCGGCTCCCAGCGGAGCGGATCGGTCTCGCCGGCGCGCCAGGCGTTGAGGAGCGCGTGCGCATCGCCCCGCGGCGGCGTCGCTCCGGAGAGCGGCCGATCCACGGGCGCGGCGCCGCTCGAGAACGGCACGAGGCGCCCCGAAACGGTCAGCCAGCCGCCGGCTTTCTTGCCGGCGTCGACCGAGCGCACGGCCTGGCCGTCGACGTCGGCCCACGTGAAATAGCCCCGGCCGCTGGGGTCAAAGCCCGCGTTGGCCCGGTAGATCGCGCCGCGAGAGAGGCTTCCCGCGATGCGGTCGGTCGCATCCTCGCCGCCCGGTCCCTTGCCGGCCTCGCGCACGATCTTGCCTTCCGCGTCGCGCTCCTCAGGGCGCACGCCAAGCACGTAGCCGCTCGGCTGCGACGCGAGGCCCGGCAGGAAGTTTCGCCGCAAAAGCGCCGTCCCGTCCTGCACCGTCGCGCCGCGCGGGAACTGCTGATGGAGGTAGTCGAGCACCACGGAGCGGAGTTGTTCCGCGGCGCTCATGGAGCGGATCGCCCACACGGCCGCCGGCGTCCGGTAGCCGGGCAGGTTCGCGCCGGCCGTCACCTGAATCAGCCCGCCGCGCGGCGTGCCCTGGGCCACGCGGGGCGCAGCGGGATCGCCGCCCGACTCGTGCTGAATGACGGCGAGAAGGCCGCCGATTTTGGGGTCGAGGCCGACGGCGCGTTGCGCGTCGAGGAGCGCCCGGCGCGCCTCCGGTCCCCAGCCGAGATCCGCGCGCGTCAGGTAGGAATACGCTGGCCCGACGATGGGATCGTCGTTGCTCGCCGCGCCGACGACGGGCGGCGAGCTCGCCGGCGACACGCCGCCGGCAAGCACCATCGGCGCCGCCGGCGATGCCGCGCGCGTGGCCTCGGTGGGCGCATCTTCGTCGGCCGGATCGGGCGGCGGATGCAGCCCCACGAAGCGCTCGAGCGCGTGCTCCCACCGCACGAACGTGCGCCACAGGCTCACGCGTGCCGCCTCAGCCAGCGAAGATCCGCCCGATGGACCCAGCCGCGCCGACCGTGGAGCACGTCCCACGCGACGAGCGCGTGCCGGCCGGCCGTTCGGATGAGCCACCCCTCCTCGCCGCGGTCGAGAATCGCAAACGCGTGCCGGTCGGGCATCTCGGCGAGCTCGGCGCGCACGATGAGCTCGACACGCCGCGGGCGCGCCTCGAGCTCGAGCTCGTCGAGCTCTTCCACCTCGAGCTCGGGCGCGACAGCGACGGCCCCGCCGCCGACCCAGCCGCCCGGCCAGCCGCCGCGGTGGCCCGTCCAGGGCCGCCAGCCGCCCGGCCAGCCGCCGCCGGACCAGCCGCCCGGACGCCCCGGAAGGCCCGGCAGGATGCCCGGCGGCAGGCCCGGCGCGCCGCTCGACCGAGGGACGCCCGGCACGGCTGGAACGACGGGAGCGCCACGCGGCGGGAGCGCGGCGACCGCGGGAGGCCGCACGCCCTGGGGCGTCGCCGGCGCGCTCGGCGCGCCCGGCGCGGTGGTCGCCGGCGGCACGCTCGCCGACGGCGTCGTTGTCGGCGTGTACGGGTGCGGCGGTGCCGTCGCCGGCGTGTACGGGTGCGGCGGCGCCGGAAGCGGAGGGCTGTAGGGGTGCGGCGGCGCCGGGAGCGGCGAGGAGCCGCCTGACGAGCTCGGCTTGGGTCCGCTGGGGGTGAAGAGGTGTGGCACGAGGCCCGAGCGCGGAGGAAGGGCCGAGGTCGTCGCCGGCGGCGCGGAGGCCGACGTCGACGCGGGCCGGCCGGGTGCGACGGGCGACGGATGCGGCGCCGGCGGCGGAAGGGCGAGCGTTCGCGCCGGCGAGCCGCTTGCGCGGCTGCCTCCGCCGCCGCCGCGTGCGCCGCCGACGCCCCCTCGCGCGCCGAGCGGCGGATCGGCCGGGTGCGGCGTGCTGAAGAGATGCGATACGCCCATCGGAAGCCCCTTCCCCGCCCGTCTAGCCCTTGAACTTGCAGCGACCCGTCGGGCAAAAGCCCTTGAGCTTCTCGGCAACTTCCTCGTCGACGATCACCTCGGTCGCCTCGTCTTCCCAGAAGGGAGCGCCGGTCACGAAGGTCTCGTCGACGTCGCGCCGCCAGGGAGCCCAGCCCCAGCGACCGCCGCCCCAGCGGCCGCCGCCCCAGCGGCCGCCCCCGAACCGGCCGAGGATGGGATCGGGCGCGTCGCGGTCGACGTCGTTGGCGATGGTCTGGGCCTCGCCCTCGGGCACGCCGCGCATGAAGCGATCCCGACGCGGGCCGAGGAGCGCCGCGCGGCGGGCGGCCATGGCGGCGCGCTCGCGGTCGAAGCGGGCCCGCTCCGCCGCCGCGGCCGCCGCCGGCGTGATTCCCGGTGCGCGGGCGACGCCCGCGACGGCTGCCCCGACGCGCTCGGCCGCGGGCGCCACGGGTCGCTCGTAGCTCGGTCGGCCTTCGAGAGCCCTGAAGACGTTGCGCACCGGGTCGAAGGCACGCCCGGCAGCGTGGCCGGGCACGTAGCCGCCGGCGTACTCGCGCACGCCCCACGGGCGCCAGTCGGTCGCGGACCGGCGGCCCCAGCCGCGCCGCTCCGGCAAGCGCACCTCTTCGACTTCGCGCTCCGGGCGCCGCTCGCGCACCACTTCGGGCACCTCGAGCTCGGCGACGCGAGGCCGCCGGCGAAGCGGTGCGGCGACTTCCTCGAGCAGCACGGGCGGCCGGGGATGGTGGCGCCGATGGTGACGCCGCCGGAAGGCCTCGACGTCGATGCCGCCGACGCCCTCGACCCGCTCGACGGCAGGCTCGTCGTAGACGTCGATCACCTCGGTCTCGACGTCCGTCGGCACGCCGTCGATGTCTTCGAGCCGGCCGAGGACGGGATCGCGCATCTCGGCCATGATACGGCGCGCGCTGTGGCCGTCGCCGGGGCAGCCGACGGCGAAGACGCCGAGCGCGTCACTCAGCGCGAGGTCGAGCGCCAAGTCGCCCTCGTCGCGGTCGGCGGGCGAGAGCAGATAGAGTGCCGGATCGTAGTCGATGCAGGCCGCGCGCGAGCGTCGGGCGCGCCGCTCGTCGTCGTCCTCGACGTGCTCGGGCTTGCGTCGCACGACGTGCTCGAGGAGCGAGCGAGGCACGACGCCGGGCGCGAAGGCCGCCACCTCGGCCACGACGGTGCGGGCCACGTCACCGTCGGGCGTGCCGGGGTGGAGCTCGAGGATCGTCGGACCGAGCGCCTCGAGCTGCGCGACGGCGTTCGCGTCGCCGCGCGAGGCGTTGCGGATCAGGAGGAGCAGATCCCGAAGCATCTGCGCGCCCGCCTTGTGCTCGTCGTGCACTTGGCCGTCCGAAGGGAGACGCCCCCCGGGCACGCGTCCCTCGATGACCTCACCGAGCCCGTGCACCCAGCCGCCGACCACATCGGCCGTCGTGTGCCAGCCGAGCGCGGCCTTGATGGCGTCCTCGGTTTCGCCGATGGCATGGAGCACAGGATGGCCCGGGTAGAGCTGCTCGAGCCGGGCCGGGACATGTCCCGCCGGCGGCGGCACGGCGCGCGCGGCGAGATGCGCCGCGGCGGCGACCTGGGCGCCCTCGTCGGTGGTCGGGGTGTGCGACCTGGGCGCACCCTGGAACGCCTTGCCCTCGGCCGCGCGCTCCGGCGCGGGCCGGTAGACGTGGGCGAGGTTTTCGCTGCCCTTGGGCCAGATTTTCGCGAAAGATGCCCCCTGGTAGACCTCGGCCGGAAGGGGCTTCCCGCCGTTCGCGCCGCGCGCCACGCTGCCATCGTGGATGCGCTCGGCGGGGATGGGGTCGAGGGAGCGCCCCGTTTCGTCGAGCCGAAGATCGGGGCCACGCTTCAACAAAAACGCGTGCTCGCCGTCGGCCGTGACGCCGACGTGGCTGGCCCCCATGTGCGGCGCCTCGCCGCGCGGGATCCCGTTGCACGTGGCGCGGCCGTTCGCGTTCATCTCGGCCGGCGAGGGCCACTCGTTCGGGCGGAAGTGCGGATCGTAGACCACGTGGGCGCCGAGCGGTTCGGCCTGTCGACGTCTCACGTCGCCGCGGATGAGCGCGGCCGTCATGGCGGCGCGGGTCTCGGGGTCGGGGCCGATCGTGATGGTGTGGGCCATGGGTCAACCTCCGGCAGGCGCGGCCGCGACAGCGGGCGAACTCGAGGGAGCGGGAGACGTGCTCGACGGCGCCGAGCTCGGCGCGCTCGAGGCGGCCGGCGCGGCATCGTCCACCAGGACGAACGCCGGCACGCGCGGAAGCGAGCACTTGCGGCACCGCGTCTGCGGCACGGCGTTGACGTCGGCCGGCGGGCGAGGCGCCGGCGTCGTCTCGAGCTTCTTCTTGAGCGCGGCGAGCTCGGCGAGCATCCGCGCCGCCTGCGCGTCCTCGTCCTCGCCGGCGAGCGGCTCGAAGCCTGCGAACGCGGCGCGGAGCTGTTCGGCGGCGCTCGGCGGCCTGGGCGCCGCCGGCGCGGCCTCCGCCGCCGGCAGGCTCGCGCGGTGCCGAACGGGCACCCAATGCCGGAAGCCGCACGCCCGGCAGGCGACTTGCTGTTGCTCCGGCTGGGGGCCGGTCTCGGCCGGCCGCGGCGCGGCGGCCGCCGTGGCCGCGGCGACCGGCGCGCGCTCGGGCCCGGCGCTCCGGGGCGGGGGACCGGGCGGCACTGCGGGGCCGAGCGGCCGCGGCGGCGGCGGCGCCTGGCGCGGCAGCGCGACGGGCGCCGGCTCGCGCGTCACCGGCGCGGGCGGCACGGGCGGCGCGCCCTTGAGCGCGTGTTTCGCGAGGGTGGCGAGGCTGACGTGGGCCATGGCTAGAGCGCTCCTACGGTTCGCACGATGCTGTTTTCAGTGAGGAGGATCGGGCCCATGTTGAGCGGCACGCGCGCGCCCGGGCCGTAGTTGGTGAGGGGGAAGCCCGCGACGGTCACACCCCCCTGGATGAGCTCGAAATCCGTGTGCCACTGCGGCGGGGTCGGAAGCGCGGGCGAAAGCGCGTTGTACGTGACAACGCTTGTCAGGGCGAAGCGGAAGGGATCCTCGAACGTGTCGAACGAGTCGCTCGGCTTCTGTACCTGCCTCGTCACGTCGATCGTTACGGCGACGTCGTAGAGGTCCCCTTTGCGCCCGCCCGTGAAGCGCACGTTGCACGGCGTGCCGATCCAGTAGCAGCCCGGATCGCACTCGACGAAGATCGGATCTTGGGCCTTGAGCTTCGCGGGTAGGGACGGCGCCCAATTCGCGACCACGGAACGGCGCTTCCCGACAGTGACCCGTGGATGCGCGAACTCGAATACGCAATGCAGGAAGCGCCCGGCCGCGTCGGGTGCGGCCTCGCCCGGCACCGCAGCGCGGATCGAGACGTTGACCCAGGCTGCCGGCGGGATCTTGTTCTCGAACTCGGGGCCGAGGTCGCAGAGCGGCACGGCGCCGGTTGCCTGCGAGAGGTCGCCGGGAACACCGCCAGGGCTAGGAATCAACGACATGCGCCGGCCTCACCTCGAGCTGCAGGCCATGAGCTCGAGGCAACGCCCGGCGCGTCGTCGCGCGCCGCCTCGAGCTCGGAACGGACCGCGTGCGCCGCTTCAGCCGGCGGCGACGGCGGCGCGGAGCGCCGCGTGATGCCGGAGGAACCGGCGCTGGAGGCGGTGCGCCGGCATGCCGGCGTTGACCTCCTCCATGATCTCCCGCACGAGGCCCGGGAAATCGGGGCGCAGCGCCGAGAGGTCGAAGTATTTGCGGTTCGCGCACCGCTCGTCGAAGAACTGGAGCTGAAAGCCCACGGTCATGTACTGCGGATCGGCGTTGTAGAGGATGGCCGACGCATAGAAGGTGACCTCCTCGAGGAACTCGTGCCGCTCGTACTCGCCCGTGACGAGCCTCCCCGCGACGATGTCCTGCTCGAAGATCCCGAAGCTCACGTCGCCGTACGCCAGGCCGCTGATGGCGTCGGTCGCCAGCTTCAGCGAGTTCTGGACGATGTACCACCCGGCCGTGGTGTCGATGGTGTGCGTCAGGCAGCCGAAAAACCTCTGGCCGCGCACGAACTGGTAATTTTGCCCGGCCGTCGCCGCGCCGCCCACGATCGGGACGAGCGGGTAAACGGTGCCCGGCGTGGCCTTGACCGGCGTCGACCCGGACGTCAGCAGGCCCGCCGGGTAGAGGGTGACGGCGCTGTTCGGCTGCATCTGCTCGCGCACCAGGGTGGCGGCGACCGCGGCGGCGAAATACTTGTGATAGTGGTTCGCCGCGTGCCGCATGGCCTCGTGCACGATCGGCTGATGCTCGACCGGCACCTCGGCCACGATGGCGTCGAGCTGCTTCTCCTCGCTCATCGGCACGACGTTTTCGACGTGCTCGACGACGTGCCTCGTGATCTCGTTGCCCGGCCTACGTGCCATGGTGGTTCCTCCGTCCGATGGGCGTTACTTTGCCCCGAGCTGTCCTCTGCGGTCCTGGTTCTACGTGCGGGAGAGATCGAGGAAGAGATGCCAGCCGGCTTTGACGATGCCGCGCAGCTTTCCCTGTCCCTCCGGAGTGACGAGCATTTGCCCGACGTGGCTTTTCGCGCGCTTCACCGCGCGCTGGCCGCGAATCCTGAAGCTCTCGCCCGCGGCTTCTTTCTGCACCTCGTCGAGCATCTCGGCCCCGAGGTCGTGAAAAAACTTGCCGATGACGGCGGCGTCGTTGAGCGCGCGGCCGTCGTACTCCGCGCGCTTGTCGGCGTCCGAGAGCACCGAATAAGCCTCCGTCGCCTCCCGGAAGCGGCGCGACGCGTCCGGGTCGCCCGGGCATGCGTCCGGGTGCGCCCATGCTCCTCCGGGCTTGCAGCCGGCCCGGTAGGCGTCGCGGATCTCCTCCTCGGTCGCCGTCGGCTTGACGCCGAGGCGCGCGTAAAGGTCGGGATTCGCCGGCGAGGGCGTCATGCTTCAGCCTCCTCCGCGCCGACGGGATCGATCCCCACCTCGTCAAGGATCTCCTCCACGACCGCCGCCGGCGCGGCCGCCGCCGGCGCACTCGACGGCGCCGAGCTCGAGCCGGGCGGCGCGGCCGCCGCCGGCGCGCTCGACGGCGCCGAGCTCGAGCCTGGGCCCGACGCGGCTGCACCGGACGTCGAGGCCGCGGGCGCCGTCTCGGCCGCGGCCTCAGCCGGCGGTGCGTTGGCGAGCTCCCAAAGCGCGATCTGGACGAGATGCCAGTCATCCGGGCCGGCGAGGTCTTGGAGGCACTGGAGCACCTCGGGCCCCGCCTCTTCGGGGTTGGGATCGTAGATTTTCGCGATGAGGCGCATCAGCGCCGCGCGCGGGCTCCGGTCGCCATCGGCGGGAATGTCCACGAGCTGCGGGAGGTACTTGTCTGCCAGGAGCATCAGCCGCGGCGCCACGGCCGGCATGAGCGGCCCCGCGCTCTTGATCAGCGACTCGAGCACCTTGCCTTGGGTCTTGACCTTCTCCTTCTTGAGCTCGAGCTGACGCTCCTTCTTCTTGGTCTTGCGGTCCTTCGCCTTCTCTTCGGCGAGCTTTTCGAGGAGCTTGACCCGCTCGGCTTCGCTCGCCTCGAGCTTGCTGGTGAGCGTGTCGATCCGGGCGTAGGAGGCAACGAGGGCGCTTTGGGTCGCGTCGAGCGATTGTCGGTTCGAGGCGGCGCCGGCCTCGTAGGCCTTGCCCCCCTCGCGCAAGAGCGCGGCATCATCGACGGTGCGCCTGACCTCGTCCTTGACGACGCGTTCCGTCTTGCCGTTGCTCGTGCCCGGGTTCTCCATCGTGTGCCCCCGAAGCCTCTGCCGTCAGCCGGCGGGCGCCGGGTTGTGGCGGGCTGCCTCCTGGCGTCGGCGCACCATGTCGAAGCCCGAAGCGCCGCTCACCCAGCCGACGGGGCCCGTCGAGGCGTCGGACATGGCCGCGCCGATGGTCGGGTGCCCCGCGATGGTCGCGACCGCGCCGCCGACGATGTTGACGCCGGCGAGCACGAACGACGGCCAGTGCTGATTGGTCGGCGTCCCGAGCGCGGCATCGGCGGCGCCGGCGGCGTAGCCGACGACGCCCCCGATGACGGGTCGCGCGATGACGGCAAGCACCGGATGGAGCTGCGGGTACGCGGCGATCTGCTTGTTCTTGTTCCGGAGGGCGAGCTTGTGCGCCTTGCGCTCCTCTTTCGCCTTCAGCTTCTCTTGCTTGTCCAACGGCGTCCTCCCAAGGTCGGCGCGCGTCCCGCACGCTCGTTCGAGGCGTGATCCTCCCGCTTTCTGGAGAGACCGACAAGCAGGCCGAGGGAGCTCGCCCCGCGCGCGCACGGCTCTGCGAAGTTGGCAGACTAGCGATTCCGTCTAGTTGGGCGTACAGTCGATTTTGTGGGCGATCCCCTCGCGCATGACCCGACACGGCCGACCAAACGGCGTAAAGGCATCTGGGCGCGAAGGCCGAAGCCGTACGCGGCCGCGGTCTCGTGGGTGCGGACGCCTGAGCACCAACGCGAGCCGCGCGGGAAAAAGAGCCAGTGGGAGACGGAGCGGATCGCACAGCTTCCGCGCGCCTGGGGCGAGAAGCTCGACGCCCTCGACGCCACGCACGCCCAAATGCGATGGGTTGCCGTGACGCTCGGGCACGAGCACGTCGCAACGCGGCTCGCGCGCTACGGGGCGCTCGTCAAGCTCCTCGAAGGCGCGCCGCCCCATGAGCGGGGCCCGCGTTTTCGGGCACTCGTCGCGGCGATGCCCACGTGCGACGGCCGCGGTAACCCGCGCCAGCCGCCCGCGAAGCCAGCGCCGAACCTACAGACCGCGCCGCCCATCGTGTTGCGCGACCTGGAGGAGCTCGAGGACGACGGCGACGAGCTCGAGGACGAAGACGACGGCGACGAGGACGGCGACGAGCTCGAGGAGCTCGAGGGGGCCCCATGAGCGAACGCGACCGCGCCACGCTGATCGAACGCGTCCGAGGCGCACTCGCGCGCGCGCTAGACCCCTCTGCTTCGGAACCTGAAGCGCAGAGCGCGATCGAGGTCGCCTTCAAATGGGCGCGCAAGGACAAGGTCCGCCTTCCCGATGTCGCGGCCGCCGTCGCCGCCGGGACGGGCACGGACGTCGAGCGCCTCGTCGCGGAGCGCGTGCGCGAGGAAATGAACCGCTACGACGCGCGCGCGCGTCTCGAGTGGGAAGAGAAGCTTCGGCGGGCCATCGAGCTCGCCTACGTGCGCGGAAAGCAGGACGCCGCCGCAGTAGCCGGCACCCGATTTGCTGCGCCGGCTCTTCCGCATCTCGAGCCAAGCGAAACGACGGTCGACGATCTTTTCGGGCCCGATGGTCAGATGAGCCCGCCGCCAGGCTACCCTTACCCTTTCCGCTCGCGTAGGCGGTACTGATGGATGATGGCCGTCTCGAAGGGCGTCGCTACCGCGCTTGGAGCGGCGCCATGAACCGGACCGGCTGCAACCTCTGCGGGCGCCAGGACGTCAAGCGGCGCCCTCGGAGCGGCAAGTACCACTACCGGCACAAGTGCCCGCACGGACGCTGGTGCGCATCAGGGCAGCCCCGCATCGGCGAGCACGCAAACCACCCGACATGTCCCGAGTGCAAGGCGGCCAAGCGGGAGGCCGCGCGCCTTCGGAGCGACCTAGGACATCATCTACTGATGCCCCTGCCGTGGCTTCACTCGGCCGATCCGACCGATGGCACGTGCCGGGCATGTGGTCGGCAACCCGAAGAGCACACGGCCACGGAACGGCGGAGCTGTCGCACGCTGCTCGAGGAAGTCGACCGAACCGCGAGCGCCGACCGGTGTCCGCTTCATGCGGCGTGCGTGCTCGCGTGTCGCCATGCGGGCGGCTGCGACCCGCGCCCCGTGCTCGAGCGCTACCAGGCGCGTCAACACCTCTGGCGGGCCGGTCTCGAGGGCGAGCCGCTCGAGCTGGCGCGCGAGGCGGGCGCCTGTGCGGCCATGGTGCGCGTGCTGGTGGACCACCACCACCAGGGCGACGAGCTCGAGGGGGACGAGCTCGCCGACGGCCCCGCCCAAGGCCCGGCGGAGGGGGTGGCGTAGCGTGTCCGACCCTCGCGCCGGCGGCCTTGCAGGGACGCGCCGGCGTGGCTTTCGATGGAGGCATGCCGCCGCTTTCCCCCCTCGCCCAATCCCTGCCCCACGTGCGCCGCCTGCTCGAGGCGCTCGACATCGCCGACCGTGCCCGCGCCGCCGCAGAGCTCCGGGCGGCGGGCGCGCCGCCGCCGCGTCATCCTCGCCGCCGGCGGCGCTTCCGTCGCCTCTTGCCGCGGTAGCGCACGCGAGCCTTGACCGCGGCTCCCGTTCCGTGAGTCGATCGGGGGCATGGCAAGAGTCTCCGTCACGATCACCACCTCGGACACGATCAACACGGGCGCGTGGACGTCGATCGCGACGATCTTCGGCGAGTTCGCATGGCGCGTCGAGCTCGACCACACGGCGACAGCTGTCGACGTGTTCGAGGTCTGGACGACCAACGACCACACGGGCAGCCCGAGCTACACGGGCAGTGCGCCGAACCTCGTGCCGCCCAAGGGTCAGAAGCTCGGCCAGCTGAAGGGCGCGAATGCCTTCGTCACGGTGCAGCCGACGGAAGCCGCGGCGCAAGCTCTCTACGTCAACGTCGTGCGCGTCGCCGGCAGCACCAGCGGCGTCACCGCCATCGTGAGCGGCACGGGAACGCCGCCCCCCACCTGAAGCGCGCCGCGGACAGCCTCTAGCAGCCGCACAGGATCATGGCTTCTTGTACGCAGCCTTGATCCCAGATGAGCGCGCAACAATAGGCGCTCGTAGGCTTGGCGCAGACGTCGGCCGTGCACGTGTTGCACGAAGCATCGAGCGGACTGCCGGCCGTGCACTGGTAGTGCGTGCATCCCCATTGACCCGAGCTCGAGGAAGTCGAGGCGGCCGCCGTGGAGGCGGCCGTGGAGGTCGCCGCCGAGCTCGTGCCGCCTGCCCCCGAGCTCGCCGCCGTTGCCGTCGAGCTGCTCGCCGTCGAGGCGCTCGAGGCCGAGCTCGTGCCGCCCGCGCCTCCCCCGGAGGTTGAGGCGCTCGAGCTCGCGCCGGCCGTGCCGCCGGCGCCCACGCTCGAGGCGCTCGCCGTCACCGTGCCGGCGGCCGTACTGGACGCCTCCGAGCTCGAGGTGCCCTCGGCATCGGGCCGAGCATCGGCGCCGGCGTCGGGCTTGTTGAAGAGGTCGCCCACGTCGGCGCCGCACGCGACGGGGGAGAGCGCTAGGAGCGCCAGGAACAGAGCGAAGAGAGCTGCCATTCGGTCTTGCATGGTCGCGCCAACGCGCGACCAGCGCCCGCTCTTCCCGCGCCTCCTGTCGAGCGCCTTCATCGCGGCCCCCCGGGCGGCGCCGCGCGGCGCGCCTCTTTGATCGCCTCTTCGTGCGCGCGCTGCGCCTCTTCGTCGCGCTTCGCTTCGCTGATGGGCCGATGGGCGAGCTCGTCTCGGTCGAACGGGACGAGCTCGGACACCACCAGCAGCGCGATCGCCACCTCGCGCGTTGCCGCGCTCTCCACGGGGCGCCACGAGACGCCGCCCATGGAATCCTCGGCGGCCTCTTCGAGCACGATGACGACGCGCGTGGTAGGCGGCTGTCCAGGGCGCGGCACCATGTCGCCGATGAGCTGCCGCACGATTCGCCGCGCGGGGCGTAGGCCCACGGCGTCGGTGCGGAGGAAGCTGAAGCCCTCGCCGTCGGCGATGACGCGTCGATGCTGGGGAGTCGGTTTCATGCACCCGACGGTCGCACGACTCCGCGGGCCTGTCACGCATCCAACCGGCCATGAGCGCATGCGCGGACGATGAAGGCCACTGCATGACCGCCGCGGGCGGCTGCTTTCAGAGCGACGACGAGCTCGACATCTGCACCTGTCCTTGCGACGGCTGCCAGGCCGCGATCGCCCGGGTGCTGGCCCGACAGGATGCGGAAGAGGCCCGACATGCAGCCGCCCCCCGGCCGGGGTGAGCTCCCCAAGACCCCCCGCCCTTGTCGGCCTCCGGGTGAGAGGCCGACGCCGACGAGCACCCTCCGACCAAGAAGGCGAAGCCCCGCGCCGCGCCGCCTCCCGTCTCTTCGGGTGGAGTTCAAGGAGGGCGTTCGTTGCCAGCGCCCCGACCCATAATGCCTAACCGGTCGACCCTTTGGCGCGTGTGATTGTTGTTGACATCCACGCGCACACGTGCATCCGCGCCGCGCGCCGCGCTTGACTTGCGACGCGGTTTGGGCATGGGTGTCAGTGTGCCCAATTGACAAGTGCTGGTGATATGTGGCAGCCGGCCCGCCGCGCGTGGCTTGAACGCTCCTCCGCCTTGCGGCGGGCGACGTCGCCCGCTCCGCGGTGGCCTCGGCCGGCCTCGGCGGCGCCGTCGGGGGCGCCGCGCGAGGCTACGTCGGGCGTGGAGGTCCGGTCAGAAGCGGGCGCACCGGCGCGCTCGAGGCGCTCGACGGCTCACCCAGCAGGCGCGCCACGTTCGAGAACCACTCGCGGGGCGGCTGCGCGGCCGGCTGCTCTTCCCAGCCCCAGGCGAATTCCTCGGTCCGCGGGTTCCGCGCGGCCGCGACAAGGGGCGCCGGGGCGTCTTCCACCTCACGGGCCCGGCCCACGAAGGCTAGCGCCCGGTCGGCGAGCTCCTCGAGCGTCCAGACGCGGGCGCGGCGGAGCGCGATGCGGGCGCGATGCTTCTCGGCGAGCTCGGCGAGTGCCTCGAGCGCGCCGGCGAGCGAGCGGCCGCGGTCCTGGGCCTTGGACCAGAGCAGGCGCGCGAAGTCTGCCACGGCCAGCACACGGAGCTCCGCCCGGCTCGCGAGCTCGTCAAAGATCCGGCCGGCCGGTCCCTCGAGCCCGGCGGCCGCCGCCGTCAACACCGGCGAGCTCGACGCGCTCGAGGCGGCCGCCGGCGACGTCGCGCTCGAGGCGGCCGCGGTGGAGGCACCGGCGACCAGGACCCGGAGGCGGGCGAGCTCCTCGCGCACCTGGGCGAGCTCGGCCATCGCCGCCCGGCCGGCCGCCCGCTCCTCGGCCGCTCGCTCCTCGGCCGCCCGCTCGGCACTCGCGTGCTCGCCGGCGAGCGCCTCGAGCTCGCACCCGAAATCAACATCGAACCGGTAGAGGTTAGAGCTCGGCTCGTTGGCCGCGCGCTCGCTGCGGCGCATCCGCCGGCGGACGCGCACCCATCCGTTTTCTTCGAGCTCATAGATCGCGGCGATCACCGTGTCCTTGCAGAGCGACGCTTCCGCGGCGATCGTCGTCAGGCTCGGCCACGCATCGCCCCGAAGGTGCGACCAGTGCGACAGAAGCACGGCATAGACGAGCTTGGCGCGCCCCGAGAGGTCCGAACGCACGCACGCGCGCAGGAACTGATCGGGGTAGCGGGGCGCCTCGACCAGCCCGATCGACTCGGGGCGAAGCCGAGGCGCCGGCTCGGCTGGGGGGCCGAGCGCAAGGACGGGCGTCAGGTTGAGGAGCAGGGCCGCGAGGCCCGACAACACACGGCGCCGGCCGAGGATGCGCGGGGGAAGGGCCGGCCGGACGAGCATTAGCGCGCGCCCTCGTCGGGTGGGGAGAGGTCGGCGCTCGAGGAGCTCGCGCACATCGCCGGCGACGTCGCCGGCCGTGCGGCCGTCGGCTCGGCTGCCCAGGCGACACCGCCGCTCGAGGCGCCGCGGGCGAGCCGGCCATGCTTCCGCTCGTAGGTGCGGCGATGGGCGGGCGAGCAGAAGACCGCGCCGGGCTTGCCGCACCACTCACAGAGCACGGGCCCCGGCTCGAAGAATTCGAGCTGACGGAACCTCCGCGCGCCGCTCATCGGATCACCCGTGCGGGGTTGGTGCGCGCGAGCGCCTCGCCGTGGCGCACATAGCGCAGCGTGCTTTCAAGGTCCGCATGCCGCAGATGCGCCTGGAGCTCCTTGATCGAGGCCCCTCGCCGGCTGGTCTCGGTCGCGACGCCGGCGCGCATCCCATGCGGGCGGTACCACCTCGGATCGAGCCCAGCCGCGAGCGCCCACCGCTTGACGGTGCGGGCCACGTCCCGCCCATCGAGCGGCCGCCAGGTTCGACCAGGACGCCCGTCTTGGAGCGAGGGGAAGAGCGGTCCATCCGGAGCTCGGCCGAGCTCGTCGCGCACGAGGAGCCAGGCATCGAGCGCCCGCACGGGGCAGACGTCGGCCGCCTCGAGCAACGGCAGGCCGACGTCGGCCCCCTTGCCCTCGGGATCCATTTTCGAGCTCCGAATGCGGAGCACGTAGCCCTCGCCGCTCCGCCGGGCATCGGCGACGAGGAGCGCACAGAGCTCCGACCGTCGAAGGCCCGCGAGGTAGAGCACGAGAAGCAGCGCGCGATCGCGCGCGCACCGAAGCCGCTGCGCGGGTGGCGTCTCCGGCGCGGCGTGCACCTGGGCGACGGCCGCGAGCATCGCCCGGAGCTCCTCGACGCTGATCGCCCGTGCCGGCTCTGCTTTCGGCCCCAGCGTGCGCCGAAGCGCCCGCAAGAGCGTCGAGAGCCGTTCGGATCGGGGCACGATCTGGCCGGCGAGCTCATGCGCCTTGCGAATCGCGGCGAGCGAGACGGAGAGATGCGAGAGCGACCGCCCCGCCTCCTCGAGTGCCATCAGGTAGAGGCGCACGACGTCCGGATGTGCCGGCAGCGCGTTGAGTCCCCGCGCCTGGCACCATCCGGTGAACGACTGCCACGCCGACCTGTAGCGGACCCGCGTGCCGAGGGCCGAGGCCGCCCGCTCGTAGACCACCGACCGCGCCTCGAGCTGCGCGAGCTCGACGCGCGTCTCGGCGGGAAGCTGGGCAAGCTCGAGCGCAAGGTCCGAGCTCGCCGGTGACGCCGGCGACGCCGGCGGCGAGCTCGCCGCCGGCCTCTCCGAATCGAGCTCGAGCTCCGGGTCGCCCTCGAGCTGCTCGAGCTGCTCGTCCTCGAGCTCGCCGGCGTCGACGGCCGCGGCCGCGACCCGCACCGGCGCGCCCTTGGGCGTCTTCTTGCCGCGTCGCGTGGTCATCGGTCCGCCGCCTCCCCCAGCACCTCGAGCCGGCCCGTGAGCACGTACCCCCGCGCGAGCTCGAGCCCTTCCGCAAGCGCTCGGCCGAGCTCGCGATCGCTGATTCCCCGGTAGGCCGCCGCCCATCGCCCGAGCTCCTCGAGCATGCGCCGGCGCCGCTCGGCCTCGAGCTCCTCGAGCTCGAGCTCCCCCGAGACATCGCGCGCCCGAGCGGCCCACGCATCACACTCCGCGCACGGTTCATGCGTGCGCCGACGGTGGAGGCACAGGCCATGCGGACCGAAGCGCCCGGACAGAAGGAACGCGGCCGCGAACGCGATGCCCTGGACCACGTCGGCGGCCGCGCGCTCGAGCGGGCCGGCCCCTTGCGCCCATCGGGCGAGCTCGCCGCGGCGCTTCGCAGCCTCGAGCGATGCGGCGCGGAGCTCGGCAAGACGTCCGGACGGGAGGGAAGCCGCGGCGCCCATCAGAATGGCACCCCCGCGCTCGCCTCGGCCGCGGCCCGCCGACGTTGGGCCCTGGCGTGCTCGAGCTCCTCACGCTGAAGCCGCCGCACCTCGGCCGCGGCCATCTTTTCGCGCGCCCGCGCCGCCTCGTCGGGGTGCGCCTCGGCGTACTGAAGGAACGCCTCGGTCAACGTCGCCCGGCCGCGGGCGCGCTTCGGGATCTTGAACCGCGGCAGGCTCCGCCAGAGCGGCACGAGGTCCGGATCGATGTTGCCCTCTACTTCCTCCCGGGTCTCGCTCTTGACTTCCTTCTGGCTGCGCTTGTGCTCGGCTCGCGTCGACTTCTCCCGCCGCGTGAGGTCCGCTTCGATGGCCCGAACGTCCTTGCGGTAGGCCGTGCGTGCCTTGCGCTTCTCCCGAATGTGCGCGGCCTCGGCCGCGCACTGCGCTCGCTTCTTGGCCTTGCCCGCCCTGTGGAGCTCGAGCGCGATGCGTCGCCGCTCCGTTGCGGCCTCGCGCATCTCGCGGGCCTTTTCCTTCTCCCGCTGGAGCGCCGCCGTCAGCCGCTCGACGACGTGCTCGTATTCCGCCGCGCACTCGGCCCGCTCGGCGCGCCGCGCCTCCCGGTCCTTGACCGATGCCGCGGTAAGGGCGCACTGCGCGCGTTTCTTGGCCCTGGCCGCCTTGTCGCGCTCGAGCGCGATACGTCGCCGCTCCGTTGCGGCCTCGCGCATCTCGCGGGCCTTTTCCTTCTCCCGCTCGAGCGCCGCCGTCAGCCGCTCGGAAATCTGCGCGTATTCCTGGCCGCATTCGCTCTTCTGCTTTGCGAGCTCCTCGTCCAGCTTCGTGAGGTCGGCTCGATACTTCCGCTCGAGCTCCTCGCGCCGCGCCTTGCGCGTCTCTTTCTTCCAGGCGCGGATCTCGGTCGCGTTCATGAGAGCACCCGCGCGACGACGGCCGCGACAAGGGCGAGCACGACCAGGCCGACGAGGACCCAGACCGCGCGCGCGCCGTGCTCTCGCCCGTTCATGACTCGAGGTCCCCCCGCTCCGTCAGGGCCGCAAGGCAGAGCCGCGACGCCTTGTAGAGGCACCGCACCTCATCCTCCGTGAGCGCCCGGCCGAGGCGTGCCGACGCCTCCGCGCACCAGACGAGCACCTCCGGCGAGAACACGACGCCGCCCGCCTTGCACTGCCGGGCGATGCTCCACGCGTCGCGCACGAGCGCGGCGAGCTCCTCGGCCGTCAGCCCCGGCAGGGGTGCGAGCTCGCGCGCGATCGCCTCCCGGAGCCGCGCCACCTCGAGCCGCCGGGCGCGCTCGCACTGGAGGGCGCTGAGCCCATGGGAGAACTTGCATACGGGACACGTCCAGTTGAAGTGATCGATCGGGCCGTCCTCGGTACCGAGGAGCGGGGCGCAGAACGCGCACGCCTCCGGCTCCCCCAGCCCCCGCGCCTCCTTGCGCGCTTCCTCGAGCGCGTCGCGCATCATCCGATCGAGGTAGGGCAGCGGGTTCCCGCCCCGCGCCTCCTCGAGCGCCTCTTGCGCCACCATCGCCGGATCCCAGAGCTCGGCTTCCGGGTCCTCGAGCTCGCGCGGCCGAAGCGCCCGCAAGCCCGCCCGCACGTCGGGCAGGCCCATGATCGTCCAGATGGGTGCGAACGTGGCCCCCTGGTATGCCTCCGGCGAGAGCGGCGTCCCGCCAGCGACCGCGGCCGCGTCGTGGATGCACGCGGCCGGGATGGGCTCCTCCGCGCGGCCCCGCGCGTCGAAGCGGATCGGGAGGTCGCCGGCGACGAGCAAGAACACGTGCGCACAGTCGGCCGTGACGCCTACGTGCGACGCGCCGATCTGCGGCGCCACGGCCCGCGCCAGTTGGAAACCCCGCCAAAAGCTCGCCGCCTTCGAGATGCGCGGGGCCGTGTGCTCCTCGTGCTGCGTCATGCGTCGAACCTCTTCCCATCGAGAAAGCGACCGCCTTGCCCGCGGACCTGACAAAATCCCGCGCGCCGAAGCAGCGCGAGCGCCCGGTAGATCGTCGGTGCGTCCAGGGCCGTTTGCTTCTCGAGCTCGGCCATCGACAGCCACGGCCCGGCGCCCGCGTTCGTCTTGGCGTTGAGCGCCAGGACGATCCCGACGTACTTGGCCGTGATGCTGAGCCGCGGATGCTCGAGGATCGTGCGCGTGGTGTTCATGTGTCGCCCCGCTCGTCCTCGCTGCTGATGAGCCTGCCCTCAACGATGTCCTGCTCGAAGATCCCGAAGCTCGCATCGCCGTGCGCCAGGCCGCTGACGGCGCACGTCGTCGGGTGGGCGAGTTCGCTCGCACGCGCCGCGTAGCCCGGACAGTGCGGGCCGACGCAGAAGTAGACGGGCAGGGGCGTGCGCTTCATGAAGCCCCCCCTTTCTTCGCATCACTACGCGCGGCCGCGACGAGCAACGCATGATGCAGCGCCAGGAAGGCCGACGAGCGAAGCCGCGAGATGCCGAACGCCTTGGCGCCGGCGTCAAGGTACTCCTCGAGCTCGAGCGCCTGGGCGAACGTCTCGAGGTCGCCGGCGACGTTGGAGAGAAAGCGCAGCCCAGCGCCGTTCTCGAGCTGCCGGGCCACGGCCACATGAAGCTCGGTCGCCTCGACGTAGCCCGGCAGATGGGCGCGCGTCATCCGGAGCAAGGTCGCGGCCGCCGTCTCGACCGTCTCGAAGACGTCGGCGAGCTCGCCCGGCGCAAGGGGGGATACGAGCGTCATCGGGTGCCCCCTTCCTGGCCGCGCATCGGACAGCAGCCGTCGCGGCACCCGGCATGGTCGCCGGCGCGACAGCAGCGGCACACGCAGCCGCACGCCGCCGGCGCCGGCCCGCTCGGCGCCGCTTCGAGCTGCTCGGCGGCCTCCCGGCGCCGCGCCTGCTCGGCGCGCAGGCGCTCCATCTCGACGCCGCTGCAGAACGCCCGGCCCGTCGCCGTGATGGGGTCGTAGCTCGCTTCCCGCGCCATGCGCTCCGGCATGGGAGGCAGCCCCGCAAGCCACACGTCTGGAAGCCGTGCGGTCGGCTCCTCGGCCGCCGGAGCGATGTCCACGACGGGCAGCCCGCACGCAGCCTCACGCTTTGCATCGTCGCCGAGCTCGCCGGCGTCATACAGCGCGGCATGTTCGCCGCAATAGAGCATACGCGTGAACGACACGAGCGCGTCGGCCTCGACGGTGCGCTCCTCAAGCGCCTTCTTGAGGCACAGCCGGGGCGTGCACACGTCACAGCGTTCCGACGTGCCGAGCTCGACATCGAGCCAGGCCCGCCAGTTGAGCACGGCCGACACGGGATCGGCCCCGATCCCGCCGATGTCGACAAGCTCGGGCCGGCCGAACACACCGGCCCCCCACTCCTCGGCGGCGCCGGCCGCAAGACGCTCGACGCCGAGCTCGGCGAGCTCAAGCGCCGGCTCGGTGGGGTAGATGGCGCGGTTCAGGCGAAGCCAGCGGTTGAGAACCATCAGCAAAGCGACGAGCTCGAGCGCCGCGCGCTCCACCATGAGCACGGCTTGCCGCTTGTCGTTCTCGTCCTCCCGTTCGCTGACAAGCGCGACCAGGGTGCCCAGCATGCGAGGCGTCATCGGGGCGCCTCCTTCGCTGCGACGAGGAGCCGCGTCCGTGCGCGGTGCGTGCCCGTCCGCACGGCCACGATCCGCTCGTCGGGCGTGTTGGTCGCCACGTGATCCACGGCTTGCAGCGCGCGGCGCAACGGCTCGCCGATGCCCTCGAGCATCGTGACGAGCTCGGCGGCCGCCTCGAGCTCCGCGAAGGGAAGCCGGCGCTTGTCGCCCGGCACGGCGATGTCATCGAGCTGGCGCGTGAGGCGGCGCACCTCCTCGAGCCGGCCACTGAGCGCGACCAGGAGCGGATGAAATTGGGTGCTTCTCACGGGGCACCGCCTTCCCCGTTCCAGCAGAAGCGCGCGAACACCTCGAGCCGCATCGGCGCCGCGCAGAACTGGAGCCGGCCGCCCGTGTCGGTGCGTTGCTCGAGGCTGGTCAGCATCAGGGCCGAGCTGCGCGGCACGAGCATCGACTCGACCAGGCCGCCCGAGCGCACCCAGCCGTCGCCCGGCCGCCAGCGCTTGAACGCGTGGAGCAGGAGCGCCAGCCGCGTGCCCGATTTCATCGACACGACGACGCCCGGCACGTCCTTGGCGCCATCGAGCGGCGCGGCCGGCTCGAGGCAGACGCCGTCCATGCGCGTCGAGCTCGTCCAGCCGTAGAGGAAGAAGCCTTGCGCGTTCGTGGCCGGGTTCTCGATGACCAGATCCACCGCGAAAAGCCCGGGGTGCGCCGGCACGTAGTCGAGCGCGGCGCGCGCCTCGTGCGGCACGCTGGCGAGGGCGCACGAGGCGCACGCGCAGCCGTCGACGGGCAGCCCTTCCGTGTGGGCGACCGCGCAGACGATGCATTGCGCTTGCCCTCCAAGGTCCATGGCGGGGGGCGCCTCGCGTCGGTCGATCGTGCGGCCACAGCCGCGCGCGCAGGTGAGCGGCTTCATCGCGCGCCCTCCCGGCCCGTGCGCCGTTCGGCCTCGAGCATCGCGTGCGCGAGCCCTTCCGCGCGCGCCGCGAGACGGAGGAAGACTTCCCCATCCGCCCCGTTGAGGTCCTGCACGCTCGCCACCCTGGCGACGACGGGGAGTGCCGCGCATCGGTACTGGGTGAGCCGATGTTCCCGCCGGCGCGCTTCGCTGCGCTGTCGTTCGGCGGCGGTCATGACGTCACCGGCCTTCGTTGCGACGCCTCGCCCGTGTCGAGCACGAGCACGACGGGACGCGCGCGTTCCGCCGCGCCGAGCAAGTCAAGCGCCTCCTCGGTGGTGTGGCCGCTCCCCTCGAGGAGCGTCAGGGCGCAGCCCGCGCAGGTTCCCGGCCGCGGGACGCAACCGCAGCCGCCCGCCTGCGAGCTCGAGCACGCGGCCGCGATCCGCGGCTCGCTCGGGGTCGTCTTCGGCGTGAAGTGCCAGCCGCAAGCGCTGCACGTCGCGCGGAGAAGCGACGCCACCGGCGAGGCCGGATCGTTCGCCGGAACGTTCGTACGGTCGAGCTCGCCAGGTGCGCCGCAGATCGGGCACATGGGGCCGTTGCCCGGCGGCAGCGCCGGCAGCGGTCCCGCCTCCTCGAGCGCGGCGCGCAGGTTCGGCCCGATGCTCGCCGCGCCGGCCGTGCACTGCGCACAGAGCGCGTAGAGCGCGTGGCCCTCGCCCGACCAGTAGCGGCGATGGCACCCCGTGCACTCGACATCGCCGGCGGCCTCGCCGGCGGCATCCTTCAGCGTGTAGGGGAGAGGCCCCGCGGGACGCCAGGCGCGTGCCTCGCGCGCTCGGGCGCAAAGGGGCGTCTTCGTCAGGGGGCGCGTGTGGGTGCGAAGCGGGCGCGGCGAGCGTTGCGACGCGCGCGCGCCGTTGCTACCGTCTCTGTCGGCGGTGGTCATGGGGTCTGCTCCCAGGGCTACCGGAGCGCCCGGGCTTCCACCCCCGGGCGTTCCTTTTTTGTGGTTCAGGTTTCCGGGCGACCTTCGCCCGGTCTGTCAAGGGGTACGACGCCGCGCCGCGCTTGTCAAGAATGCGTCCGGGAATCCCCCCTTCCCGGACTGCGCCGCGGCCCCCCCGCCGGCGCTTCTTGAAAGCCGCTTGCGTCAACGCCGGAAGCGTTGACGCGCTACCCCGCTGGCCTCCCGCGTTGCGCGGCCGACACCACCACAGGACGGCGAGCTCGAGCACGACCAAGGCGCCGGCGACGGCCTCGGCCGCCGCGCCGAGCTCGGGCGTCTCGAGCGGGCCTCGGCTCATGGTCTCGGCCTCCGCGCTCGAGGCCTCGCCGTGCGCATCGGAGCCGGCATGGGGAAGCCATGAACGCCAGCGATGCCCGATGCGTGCTCTGCGAGCGCAAATGGACGCGGGTGGACGCCGGCGCACTGGCCCCCGATGCGCTCGCGTTCCTGGCCGGGCTTGTCACCGGCGTGCGCGCGTCCGCTCGAGGCCTCGTCGAGATGTTCTGTGCGGAGCATGGGGCGCTCGTCGAAGAGACGCTCCGGGGGAGCGGCGTGCCCGCCCAAGTCGTGAACGTGCTGCGCGGCGCCGGGCGCGCGTGAGAGCGCCGCAACGTGCTGGCGTGCCGCCCGGAGGCGAGGTGCGCGGTCGAGCGCGAGGAGCGCCGCGAGGTAGGCGACGCCGCCGAGCTCCTCGAACACCTTGCGGACGGGCGTCATGGGCGGCGCCCTCCCGTGATGAGCATGCGCGCACACCATGCGCTGAAACCGAGCAGCGCCACGGCCACCCGAAGGAGAATCATGCGGACGTCGATCCAGAGGCGCCGCGCGCGGAGCGCGAGGTACTCGCGCCGGCTCGAGACGTACCAGCGAAGGTAGGCCCGCGCCGCGGCGCGCTCTTCGGCGGTGGCACGGCGAAGCGCCATCAGTTGGGCGCCTCCCTCGCCGCGCCGAAGACGCCCTCGACCCAAGCCCGCTCCCAGCGGGCCATCTCGAGAAGCCACTCCTTGACCTCCTGGCCGTAGGAGTCGCCGAAGAGAAAGAGCCGTGCCGTCCCACGCAGGACGTCACGCGCCGGCAAAAAGCGCATGGCCGCGAGCTCGCACACGACATCACCCGTCGCGTTCAGGACCGAGTGCGCGCGCGAGGCGGCAATCTCGCGCGCCTGGGCGTCGACGTCGTGCAGAAGCCCGTTGACGCCGCCCATCGTGAAATCCTCCGCGAGCTCCTCGGCCGCGGCTGCGTACGCCTCATGCCAGGCGCACACCATGGGCCGATCCCCGTCGAGGAGTCGAACCTTGGCGGCTTCCTTCGCGGGCGGGTTCGCCTTCAGCCAGGCGCGGGCGGCGGGAACGGTGTTCATTCGCTCGGCCCCTTCCCCTCGTTGTCGGCGTCGGGGTCGAGCGGGCGGAGCAAGCGCTCGAGCAGTGCGGCGCCACCTCGCCGGCCGTTCACATAGCCCCGCTTCAAGACGCGCACGAGCGCCGTGGTGCCCTTGGCGATGGCCCGGGCCTCGTCCATGCTCAAGCCCCGTTGCTTGAGCGCGGCGGTCATCCGGATTTCGAGGGCGGGTCGGGGATCCTTCTTCATGTGCTCGGCGCCTTCGCTCTCGCCTGGCGCACGGCGCGCGCCGTCTCGTGGCAACGCGTGCCGAGCTCGTCACAAAACCAAGCCGCATCCACCGCCCCGAGCCCGGCGAGCTCGAGGCCGTGAACGACCAGGCGGGCGCGCTCGGCCGCCGGCGCATCGACGAACCGCGCGATCATGTCCTGCAACATGGGGAGGGCATCACGCGCGGCGAGACGCGCACGGCGCGACGCCTCGCGCCTCCGCTCCGGTGTCCAGCCCGTGCGCGGACCATCGCTCATCGCTGCGTCGCTCCTCGTCGGTAGGCGCTCACCCGGGGCGGCGGGGCACAGCCCGGCCCTTGGCAGGCCGCGGGCCGCGCACCCTTGGGCGACGAGAGCAGGTACAAGCCGCCGAGCGCGGCGCCCGCAAGCAGGGTCCCCACGACGAGCTCGGCCGTCGCGTAGCCGAGCCCCACGCCGAGCCCGAGCTTGAAGCCCGTCCCTACCCCGATCCCCGCTGCGCTGCTTTCGGCCATGATGCGTCCCTTTCCTATGCCCCGAACCGGAGCGAGACGAAGAGCGCGGCGAGCACCTCGTCGCGCGTGAGCGCCTCGTGCTTCCACTGCGGGGCGCGCGCGAGGAACATGCCGAGATCCGCGAGGTAGGTGTCTGCCTTGCACATCGCCGTCCATGCCTCCAAGCCCTGAGAGTCGCGGTGCATGGTCTCGACGGCGATCGTCGCCTGGGCCTCCGCGCAGGCGTGCTCGTTGCGGCAGAAGACGAAGCGGATCGCCTCGTAACGCCCGTCCTTGGGGAGGCGGTGCACGATCGGGTTGCCCGGCTTGGTCTCGCGCTTCATCAGTTGAGCCCTCCCGGCTCGGTCATGGCATCGGCGATCAGCGCCTCGAGCACGGGGTCCGGTCGGCCGGCCGCGCGCTCGCCCTCGGCTTTGCCCGACAGAAACCCGATGCAGAAGCGGCGCAGCCGATCGGAGGCCTCGAGCCCCTCGTAGGTGGCCGGCGGCATGCCCACGGTGGGGATGCTGATGGTGATGACGGCGAAGCCGCCCACCTGTCGCTGTTGCCAGCGCGTGCCCCGTAGGGCCAGCCGTCGCGCATTGCGTCCCTCGCTCATGCCGCGTGTCTCCCTTCGCTGTCTTCGGTCTTGGCTTTCCGCCGCTCGACCAGGACGCGCCAGCCGGCGACGTCACCGGCGGCGATGGCCTCGAGCTCGGCGCGCGCGGCCTCGTCGCCGGCGACGTTGTCGGCGACTGCGGCGAGCTCCTCGCGCGCCCGCGTCCGCGCCGACGTCAGCAGCGATGCCGCGTTCTGAATGTAGGCCTCGGCCCCCTGGGCGAGCTCGGCGGCCGAGGGCGGCGCCGGCGCCGGCGAGCTCGGCGCGCTCGTCGCCGGCGGCGTCACGCTCGCGACCGCGCGCACCGCCTCCGCGGTGGCCTCGTCGCCGTGCCGCTCGCAGAACTTGCCGAGCTGGGGCAGGCCGTGGGTGAAGCCCTGTAGGAACTCGGTCGCCGCTTGCGCCGTGTGACGGGGCGCGTGGAGTCGGCCGCCTCCGAGCGCGGCGTCGATGTCGGCGCGCAGAAGGACGCGCCGCTCGAGAAGGTGAGCCGTCAGCACCTCGAGCGGCTCGGCGTGGCGGCGCAAGGCATCGCCGGCGAGCTCGCCGGCGAGACGCCATAGCCTCGGGGCGCTCGCCGGCCTGGCCGCGTCCCGCTCGTGCTCGTCAAAGCCGTTGACGAACATCTGAAAATCGGTGGCGCCGATCCGCCCGTCGCGGCTCCCGTCGGCGAGACAGCCGGCCCGCGCGCATGCCATCTTGGCAAACGGCTTGCTCGTCCAGAAGAGCGCCAAGCCGTCGCGGTAGCGCCCGCCGTCCGGGTGCTGAAGGTCCATGATGACGGCGCCGATCGGGTGCGCTCCTTGGGCCATCGCGGCGACGAGATGCGCGGCCTCGTGGCGCGCAGCCGCCTCGAGCGGAAAGTGCCGCGTGTGCGTGAAGCGCCGCATACCCACGGCCACCTCGAGCGCGCGCGCCATGCGCTCCGCCCGGCGCGTCTCGAGCGCATGGTTACGGCGGAGCCGCTCGAAGTCCCGGGCGAGCTGCGCGCGCTTCACGCCGCCTCCTTGGGGCCCTTGGGCGCCGGCGCGGTCAGCAGCGTCAGGGCCGCAACGGCGGTCAGGAAGGTGCCCCCGATGGCGATCCCGGCCTTCGCCCCGTCCCCCTTCACGGCGACGACGCCGGCGATGGTGCCGAGCGCCATGCCGCCCACGAGCGCCGCCTTGGCGCCATAGAGCGGGTCGGGGGGCGCCGGCGGCGCGGGATGCGGCGCGGTATCGACGGGCGCCGGCGTGCGGGGTGCGCCGCGGGCCGAGCGCTCCTCGGCCGAGAGCGCCGGCACGTCGGAGGAGCTGAAGCCGTGCAACTGCGCGTTGCCCTCGGCCGTCGCAAGATTCATGGCCTGGACCCGGAGCGCCTCGGGGTCCTTCTTGCCGCTCGTCCAGTCGGGCGTGAACGTCTGCCATTCGGTGAGGAGTCGGCGCACCTCGGGCGCCTTGTCGGTCACCTTCCAGGCGAGGAGCGCATCCCACCGGCGCTTGATCTCGTTGTAGGCGTGCTCGCGCTGCGCGGCCTCGTCGCGCATGGCGCGCACGGGCCCCGCGAAGAGCGGGCCTAGCCAGATGTCGAGATCGTCCAGGGCCATGACTTGCTCGAGGCCCTAGGCCAGCTTCCGCAGCCGGGCCCGGAGCGCCTTGCGCTCGCGCTCGGCCTTGCCCTTGTCCTTCTTCGCCGTCGCGATCCGCTTCTTCGCGTCGTCGATCACCTTCTGCTCGGCCTTGATCGTGGCGTCGAAGCCGTCGATCGCGGCGTCTTTCTCGTCGATCTTCGCGGCGAGCGAGCCCCGTGTCTCGGTCGCCTTCTTGGGCTTCTCCATGTCGTCTCCGGTCTCCCGTGCGGTGCGTAGCGCGATGGCCACCGCTGGCCGTTGCGGGCGTCCCTCGTCCACGAGGGTCGCCACGTTGTGCGAGATGGTCTCGCGGTCGTCTCCGCGTCTAAGAGGCACCCCCCGCGCCTCCCTTGGGCGTCGCCGGCGAGCTCGGGCCGGTCGCCGGCGCGCTCGAGGAGCTCGAGGAGCTCGAGGAGGTCGGCGCCGGCGTGCCGCTCGAGGGAGATGGCGCCGACCAGACGCGGGCCGACCGCCCGTGAGCCCACCGACGATCGACCGCCGGATCGGCGGGCATGAGGAGCTCGGAAAAGAACGGGTGCGCCATGGTCTCTTGCCTCCCTTCAGGGTCCGACGGCCGCGGTGATGTTGCTGAGGTCGGCGTCGAGGTCCGCCGAAAGCACGAGCGCCAGCGTCACGACCTGCCCGGCCGAGCCCACGAAGGCCTCGTCCCCGAGAGCAAATTCCGCCGTGTGCTTGCCGGCCGTCGTCGGCAGGGTCGGGATGGTGAGCGTTTGCAGGACGCCGTCCACGTACACCTGAAGAGAGGCCATCTGCCCGTGCGTGTTGCCCGCGTCGCCCACGAACGAGAACGACCCTTGCGCGATGCGGTAGGTCGCGGGCTGGATCTGCCCGCGGCCAAGGTTCGGCGTGGTGTCCGTGGCCGAGGCCTCGCCGGGCGGGATGCGCTGCACGAGCGGCGTGATGTTGGAGAGGTCCGCCGAGCCGCTCGCCACGGCTCCGAGAAGCGGGTACGAGGACCACGTGACGGAAGGGCTCGTCAGGGCGGATTGCGAACGGTTGACCACAGCCGTCGTGTTCGCCTCGCTTACGTCGACGACGCCCGACGAGCTCGACAGCACGTTGGCCCCGAGCTGCGCCAGGGCGTCCAGCGTGATGCCCAGACCTGCAGCGGCGCCGACGGAGATCAGGGCCGAGGCGCCGAGCGAGGCGAGCGTCCCGGCATCCTCCGCCTGAATGAAGAGCGCGCCGGCGGCGACCACGATTGCGGGCACGGTAGCGGCCGAATCCATGATGAGCGCGGAACCGGGCCCGGGGCCGCTGTTGCGCGCCGTGAGGCCGTCCAGGTTGATCAGCGTCACCTTGCCGCCCGTCGGCAGATGGATCGCCGGCGTCGTGGTGGTCTTGAAGTTCACGATCAGGCCGTCGGAAATCTCGAGCGTCGAGCCCTCGAGCTCGAGGACGGCCCCATCTTGGACGTCGATTTGCGCGGCCGCGCCGGCGCCGGCGAGCGCGGCGAGGTGCATGCCGGCGACGTTGTAGGTACCGGGCGGAATCACCGGCGTGCCGAACGTCGGATCGATGACGATCGTCGGGTTGGCCTGGCTCATGGCCCGGGCCACGGTGAGCGCCGACGCGAACGACGGATAGATGCCCTGGGCCGCGTTGGGCGTGCCGCCTTGCTGGTAGGTGACGACGTTCGCGGCCCCGCCCGTCGGCGTGCCGCCCGAACCGTTGGCCACCGCATCGCTCATCCAGCAGTTGACGTGAGGGCTCGAGGGATCGGCGATCCCCATTCGTACAGTGCGATACCACATGGCGATCGACTGCACGAGGGACGGCCCGCCGCCACCTCCGACGAGCGTCGTGACCGGTTGCGAGTCGGTGACGAAGTTGTCGGCGCTCTGGAGCACGCCGACCGAATCGGCCGCCTCGCCGTCGAGCTGGAATTGCCGCGTGACGTTGTCTTGTGTGGCGCCGACGTAGACGATCGCGCCGAAGCCGAATTCACTGTCAGAAACGGGGAGGCTGAAGGACGCCACGTTAGGCTCTCTCTCTCTCGCCGGTCGCGCGACGCCGGCGCCGGCGGGTGTGCACGTAGAACGCTCCGCCGCCGAGCGCGGCCGCGACCAGGCCGCCGACGGCCAGGCGCATCGGCCACGGCGAGACATGGACGCCGAGCTCGTCGCCGCCGCGCGCGCTTTTCCGGCCCATGGGCGCCGGCGCCGGCGTGACGGGCGTGCTCGAGGCGCTCGGCGACGCGCCGCTCGAGGCGCTCGAGCGGGCCGGGCGAGGCGGGCCGCTTGCTCCGTCGACGGGCCTGAGCTCCTCGAGCTCGAGGAGCTCGTCCGGCACGGCATCGCCGGCCACGGCCACGAGGCCCGCCCACCAGGGCGCCGGCTCTCCCCAGCCCCAGCCCCAGCGCTCGCCCCGGCTCCAACGGTCTGCCCAGCCGTCGCGCACCCAGACGGTGCCCCACCGGGCGAACCAGGGGCCGTAGGCCGGGCCCGCGGGGGGAGGGGGCGGCGGGGCGCCGACCGGCGGCGCGCCATGGCGTTGCGGGGCCGCGATGGCGGAGCTCGCCGAGCTCGCCGAGCTCGCCGCCGGCGCCGCGGGGCGCCTCGCTGCGGGCGAGAACAGCGCCGCCGGCGCCTTGCCCGCGGGCGATGTGGCCGAGGCCCGGAGTGACGGCGAGCTCGAGGACGCGCGGCCGCTCGAGGGGGCAGCAGCGCCGCCGCCGGCGTGCGGACCCTGAAGCGCGGGATCGTGGGCGGCTGTCATGGGATCGAAGTTCCCTCCGAAGATAGCCTCGACCGACCGGCCGATCCTAGCCGACTCTGCCCGCCGCTGCGCGCCTTTCAGGGGCGGATCGCCGCCATGCTCGGCCCGCTCGGGGGGCTGCTCCCCTCTGGAGACGGCCACGCTTCCGCCGAAGAGCCGCTCGAGGTAGCGGTCCTCCCCATGCTCGCCGGCGAGGCGCCGCACGCGTTTCACCGCTTCGCGGAGGCCCGCCGCGTTGTCCTTGAAGCTCCCCTGCTCGGGTACGCCGCTCGCCGCGAAGACGCGGCCCCGGAGCTCGCGCAACACGAGCCGCGCTTCCTCGGGCGTCTTGATCTCCGAGGGGATCTCGGGGCTGGTGAGGTCTTGGCCGGGCAGGCCTCGGCCGAGGATCACGAAACCCGCGTTGGGGTGGCCGACGTGTCGCGTTGCCTGCTGGAGGACGCGCGCCGTGACGCGCGGATCGGTGAGCGGCTCGAGGGGGTCGGGGTGGGGCCCGTCGATGTACGGATCATATTCCGAGTCCCCGAACTGCTTGCCATCGCTGGGATTGTGCCGGATCGGCCCGGTCGGCTTGACGGCGCCGGCGACGAGTCGAAGGAAGCGCACGAGGCGCGCGGCGCGCTCGGGCGCGTCCTTCGTGTTGACGTGGATCGCGTTTTCGCCGGCGTAAATCATGCCCGGCGCGATCTGGTAGAGCAGAAGCCACGCGGCCGCCTCGGGCGCCTGCGGGTGGAAGGTGTCGCGGAACGCACCGCCGATCGCTTTGCCAATCCCGGCGAAAAGCCCGATCAGGCCGCCGATCACGTTGCCGACGCCGGGCATGACCGAGCCGAGGGTGGCGCCCGTGGCAGCGCCGCCGGCGACGTCGCCGGCGACTTCCCCCGCGCTCTGCCCCTGGGCTGTAACCGTCGCCCCGCGCATGCCCCCCAAGCCCTCCCGCTACCCCTTGAAAACGGAGCTCAACGCGTTGACGGCCGACTTTTCGGCGCCGGCGAGCACGCCGCCCGCGGCGTCGCCCCCGAGCGCTTGCGCGGCGCCGGCGGCTGCATGGGCGGCCCCCTCGAGCGGCGTGCCGGCAAGCGCGCCGGCCGCGGTGTGCACTGCGCCCTCGACCGCCTCGAGCGGAGCGCCGCTCGGGCCCGCGGGTGGGCCGTGCGGCGCGTCCGCGGCGGACGGCGCTTCGCCGTGTGCGGGCGCGCCGTGGTGGGGTGCGGCGTGGTGGGGTGCGGCGTGGTGCGCCTCGGCCCGGAGCGGATGCGCCTGGGCGAGATGTCGGGCGGCTTCCTGGGCGAGCGCCGGCGTTGCGGCTTCGATCGGGCCCTGGGCCGTGAGCGTCACGCCATCGGCGCCCACGTGCCAGCGCTGCGCCAGCCGTCCCCCGCTGAAGAGGGTCACGAGCTCACTGCCGGGCGGGTAGCCGAGCTTGCGCGAGCGGCGCATCGTGCCGGGGTGGCCGCCGATGAAGCTGCCCACGAGCGCGATCGCGTCGTGCGCGCCCGCGGGAGCCGTCGACGTCGGCGGCGGGGCCGGCGAGCTCGGCGCTTGCGCCGGCGACTGTCCCGGGCCGAGCGGCGGCGCCTCGTCGCCCTTGCCCGTCAGTCGACCGAGGCGCGGCAGGAGAAAGTACCCGCCCACGCCGACCACGGCGACCACGCCGAGACTGATGCCGATGGCGCCCCATGTGCTGATGCCCTGTGCGTTGCCCATGCTCATCCTCGGAAGAGGGATTCCCCGGGCTTGATCGGCTCGCCCTCGAGCTCCTCGAGCCCCTTGGTTGCGCTCGCGCCCGGCGGAGGCTTGAAGCCCGGCTCGAGCGGGTCGCCGGTCTTGTGGTTGTGGAGGTCGAGCCGGGAAATCGGTTGCTCGCCGGCCGGCGCCGGCGTCGCGGCGGGCGCCATGGGTGGCGGTCTCACGATGGGCGGCGCCGGCGCGGGGTGGGCGGCGCCAGCGGGCGCCGGAGTGGATGCCGCGCGCGCGGCGGCAGGCGCGGCCGACGGCGCGGCGGCTGCGGGAACCGCCGCCGCGGCGGGAGCGGCGGGCGGTACCGGCGAGGCTCCGGGTACCGGCGCCACCGGTAGAGGCGCGCTTCTCGCTTGCCTGCGGTCCCACCAGTGCACGGCGATAACGCCGCCGCCCGCGAGCACGGCGCCGGCGAGAAGCAAGAGGCCGACGCCGCCTCGCCTTTCGTCCGACCTAATGCGCGTGGGTCGCTCTGCCATCGGGTCACCCAGGAGCGCGCGAGGCGCGCGAGGCGAGCGCCATCATGAGACCGACCGCAAGGCCCGCGCCGGCAAGCCCCGCGACCACATGGACCGGCTTGATCTGACTGGCGGGCACCTCGGCCGCGGCCGCACGTCCCGCGGCCGCGCCCGCCGTCTGTCCGGCGCGCTCGGCGATGGGGTCGACCAGCGGGCCGGCCGCTTGGCCGAGCGCCTGGGCCGCCTCGTGCGCCAGGCCCGGGAGCTGTTCGCGGACGTGGGTCGTCGCTGCGCGCGCCGCCGCGCCGCCGGCTTGCTCGCCGAGCTGCGTGACGGTGCCCCCGAGCTCCTGGGCGGCGGCACCCCCGAACGTCTGCGCCGCCTGCGTGCCGAGGCCGGCCACGCGCCCAAAGAGATCCCCGACCCACGCGACCGGCGACGCACCGCTCGAGGCGCTCGAGCCAGCGGCCGCGCTCGAGGCGGCTGCCGGCGCGCCGAGCGCGGGGTCGAACTCGTCGAGCTCGTCGAGCTCGAGGTCGCCGAACGGGTCGACCAGCCCCGTCACCGGATCGGGGTCGGTGAAGTAGGGCGCGCGCGTCCCGCCGCCGTAGCCGGTCGACAGGCCACGCGCCCGGCCGAGCGGCGCATCGGTGGCGCGCGGCGCACCCGTGGCGCTGGCGCGCAGCGCTGCGCCCATCGTCGCCGGGATGCCGTAGGCGGTCGCCATCGCCGGCGCGCTCGCCGCCGAGCTCGCCGCCGAGCTCCTCGAGCCGCTCGAGGCCGACACGACAAACCAGAACGACAGCCGCTCGCCGCCCTCGGTCTGGAGGTCCACCCGGAGAAGCGGCCGACCGTCGACGCGCACCTCGTCGGTCTTCTCGACGCGCCAGCCGGGCGTCCATCCGGTCGCGCTCGGGCCGAGGACGTGCGCGAGGTAGCGGAGCTCGCCGCCCGCCTGGCTGATGGCGATGGGGTGCGCGCTCGAGGAACCTGCGCGGAGACACTCGACATCGCCGATCCCGCACCGATCCCA
>Ga0268266_10001112_pt1 | contig 33635 bp, 40 predicted proteins | sample KBSS13metaG_FD_190356 | JGI IMG/M metagenome (GOLD analysis project Ga0268266, IMG submission 190356) | Switchgrass rhizosphere microbial communities from Kellogg Biological Station, Michigan, USA - KBS S1-3 metaG (SPAdes) (version 2) | ecosystem: Host-associated > Plants > Roots > Rhizosphere...
GATCGCCGCCTGCAGAATCACAGTGCCCGCCGCCAGGCGCCAGGAGAAGGCGCGCCGATCCTCGGACAAGGCCCAGGCCAGTGCGATGATGGCGATGATCCCCAGCATCGATTGCAGATGCGCCACCAAACCCCCGAAGCCAAGACGAGCGGTACGCTATCTGATTCCGCGCCACCCATGACAGAAGGCTACACCGCCGCTAATGTGACAGTGGGGAGCGTCATGACGGAAAAAGGGCGGAAATCGTCAGAGAAAATCGCCGCCCTGGCGGGCGCGCGGGCCTTTCCACCGCTGATGGTGGTAATGTTCCATTTCAGCGAGGGCCATCACTACAGCCACGTCCGGCTGCTCGACCTCTTCGCCACCCGCGGCTATCTCTGGGTCGAGTTTTTCTTTGTCCTGTCGGGCTTCATCCTCACCCATGTCTATTGGCCGCGACTGAAAGACCTCTTTTCCCGCTCTGGCTATATCGCCTTCCTGCGCGCCCGGCTGATCCGGCTTTATCCCCTGCACCTCTTCATGCTGCTGGTGATCCTGGGGCTGGTGATTTTCCTGAGGCTCCTGGCGGCCCATGGCGGCTATCTTTCCATCTTCGACGCCAAGTATCACCAGGATGTCAGTGTCAAAGGCTTCTGGCTCAGCGTGCTGCTGGTCCATGCCTGGAACAGCATGGGCACCCTGACCTGGAACGGCGTCTCGTGGTTCGTCAGCGTGGAGTTCGCCCTCTGTCTGTTGTTCCCCGTTTTTCTGTGGCTGGCCGAAGGCGCCCTGTGGCGTGGCTTTGCCCTGATCGCCGCCGGCCTTTGCGGACTGATCGCGCTGCTGCTGACCTCAAAGCACGGCCTGGACATCACCTATCACAATGGCGTGCTGCGCGGCCTTTCGGATTTCGCCATCGGCGTCGGCATGGCGGTGTTGTTCCGGCGGCTGAAGCCGCGCGACCGGCTGCCGGCCTTTGTCCATTCCCTGATCCAGCTCGTGCTGCTGGGTCTGTTGGTATTGGTGACGATGACAACCGGCTGGTCGCATACCCGCATGGACATCTTTACCGTGCTGCCGCTGATGATGCTGGTGTTTGCGCTGTCTTTCGACCGCGGCCTGGTGGCGGATGCGCTGGGAAACCGCCTGCCCCAGCTTCTGGGCGAATGGTCCTATGCGGTGTATCTGGGCCAGACCACCTGGCTGCTGGCCATCCGTTTTTTCGAGCAGCGGCTTTATCCTGCGCCCGACGCCATCGTGCTGGGTCAGCCCTTCTCCAGCCTGATCTGGTGGCTGGAGCCGCTTTGCCTGGTGATCGTCTGCGTGCTGTGGGGCGGCGTGCTGGCCCATTTTGTCGAGCATCCGGCCGCATCGGCGCTGCGCCGCACTTTCGGCCCCCGCCTTGACCCGCAAAGCGTGCCCACGCCATCCTAGCCGCCTCATCCACAGCGGAGACATGCCATGGCCATCACGTTCAAGGACAAGGTGGCGATCATCACGGGGGCCGGTGGCGGCCTGGGCCGCGCCCATGCGCTTTATCTGGCCAAGCTGGGCGCCAAGGTGGTGGTCAATGATCTGGGTGGCTCACTGGACGGCACTGGTGGCAATTCCGCAGCAGCCGAAAAAGTCGTGGCGGAGATCAAGGCCGCGGGCGGCGAAGCCATCGCCAATGGCGCATCCGTCAGCAACGATGACGGTGTCGCGCACCTGATCAAGCAGACCATGGACACATGGGGCCGCATTGACGTGTTGATCGCCAATGCCGGCATCCTGCGCGACAAGAGCTTCGGCAAGATGGAGATCAAGGATTTCGCCGCAGTGGTGGACGTGCATCTGTTTGGTACGGTCAAGCCGTGCAAGGCAGTGTGGGACATCATGAAGAGCCAGGGTTACGGCCGCATCGTGGTGACAACATCGTCCACCGGCCTCTACGGCAATTTCGGCCAGACCAATTACGGCGCCGCCAAGCTGTCGCTGGTGGGCTTCATGAATTCGCTCAAGCTGGAAGGCGCCAAGGACAATATCAAGGTCAACGCCATCTGCCCGGTGGCCGCCACCCGCATGACCGAGGCCCTGATGCCGCCGGCGGTGCTGGAGATGCTGAAGCCGGAATTCGTTTCACCCGCCGTGGCTTATCTTGCCAGTGAGGATGCACCCACCGGCGTGATCATGACCGCCGCGGCCGGCGCCTTCGCCGCCGCCCAACTGGTGGAGACCGACGGCGTCAATCTCGGCCAGGGCGCCAGCGCCGACGATATCGCGGCCCATTTCAAGGAAATCGCCGACTGGTCCACCGCCAAACATTACGGCCAGGGCGGGGAGCAGAGCGCCAAATTTCTCGCCCGGGTTCAGGAAAAGCCGCTTTTGGGCTGATGTCCTGGCAGCCGGGCAGTTTTCACGGCGCGCCTTGCCGGGTTGAAATATCAAGCCATAATTTTTTTGACTCGCGGCCAAATGACTCTTGCCGGAGCGCGCGGATTGCCCCACGCTTAACGCCATGGACGAACTCGCGCTGAATGTTCGTACGGCGCGGCCTGAAGATGCCGCTGACCTCGCGCGCATCTATATCGAATCCTGGCAGGACACTTATGCGGGCGTGGTCTCTCATGCGCTGCTCGGCGCCATGTCGCACAAGGGACACACCGCGCGCTGGCGCACCTCCATTCGCACCATGGGAAGCACCGGCGCCGTGCTGGTCGCGGAAGATGCACGCTATGGCGCGATCGGGCTTTGCAGCCTGGGCGCGGCACGTGATCGCGGGCTGGGTTTCGAAGGCGAGGTCTATACGCTGTATGTCGATCCGGCTTTTCTTGGCCGCGGCGCGGGACGCGCGCTGCTGGGGGGCGCGTTCGATGCCTTCAAGGATCGCCGCTTACGTTCGTGCCTGATCTGGGCGCACGCCCGCAACAATGCCTGCTTCTTCTACGAAGCCATGGGCGGACGGCGGGTCGCCATCCGCACGACCCGGCTGATGGGCGAGCTGACGCCGGAAATCGGCTTTGGCTGGAAAAGATTGGCCGCCCGCAAGCAGTCGCGGACGCTGCCGTCCTGATCAACCGGATCCGGCTGTACGGTGCCGCAATCGCAGACAATTGCCGGCGGCAGGCTGAGCGGAACCCGCGCGCGGCGGTGAAACCCCTCTGACAGCGCCAGAAGCGCAAGCGCTCCCGTGGCGTTGGTTTCCAAGGTGGCGCTGCCGCTGCGGAAACAGTGGCGACAGCGGAGGGTCTTCTCCAGATGCTTGGCCTGTTCCATACCGGCCAACATACATAACCAAATGCAAACGCCAGGTTGGAGAGATCGCGGATTTTTTAATCAATTCGCGGATGAACGATCTTAAAGGTCTTTCGGCCGCACGAAATCGACCAGCTTTCCCGCGCCTTTTTCCACGTCGCGCCAGCGGCCCACATCGAAATCCAGAATGGCCAGCGCGCTGGTTGGAAATTTTTCTTCCAGCGCCTCGTGCCGGGCGCGCTCCTTGCGCCGGACCGGCTCGCGCGCCAGGAGGGTGGCGATATTCTCCAGCCCCGGATTGTGCCCCACCAGCATCAGGTTGGTGACGGCGACCGGGGCCCCACGCACCGCCGCCAGGAGCTTGGACATGTCGGCCAGATAGAGATTTTCGCGATACTCGATCTCGCTTTCCAGCGCCTGCAGCACCAACTCTCCCGTCTGGGTGGTGCGGGCCGACGAGGAGCAGAGGATCAGGTCCAACTTGTAATCGCCCTTGCGCAGATACCGCGCCATGGCGCTGGCGTCCTGCATGCCGCTGAGCAGCAGGGTGCGCTCGAAGTCCTCCACCGAGCCGTCTGCCGGTTGAGCCTTGCCATGACGGAGCAAAAACAGGCGTTTCATAACCCGGACAAGCCTTGCGAATCCCGCATAAAGCTTATGTTCTTGACCTTGCCCCGGCAACCGCGCGAGAAAAACCCGCTGGTGCCGCGGTTTCAAAGTTCGCCACATTCCTGATATCGGCCGCTGGGCGAACTTCGAAACCGAGCGGCACCAGCCATTAGTAAATAGCCAGTGTCCCGATTCCGAAATTCGCCCGGCGCCTGATATCGAGATCGCGCGAATTTCGGAATCGGGACACTGGCCAAGGACAAAGTGTTATGGCGACGAACAAGAAGCCCGGCAAATGGCGCAGGCGCACCCAGGCGGTCCGCGGCGGGCAAGTGCGCACGCCCTTCCAGGAAACCAGCGAGCCGCTGATCTTCACCGCCGGCTATGCCTATGAGACCGCCGAGGAGGCGGAAGGGCGTTTCACGGGCACACATCCCGGCTACCAGTACAGCCGCATCGCCAATCCCACCGTCACCATGTTCGAGGAGCGGATGGCACAGCTGGAAGGCGCGCCGGTGGCGCGCGCCACCGCCACCGGCATGGCCGCGGTCAGCGCCGTTTTCCTGGCAGGCCTGCAGGCGGGCGACCATGTCGTGTCCGCCAACGCGCTGTTCGGCTCCTGCCGCTATGTGATCGAGACCGTGCTGTCGCGCTTTGGTGTCACTGCGACCTTCGTGGAAGGCAGCGATCTCGCCGCCTGGGAAGCAGCGATGCGGCCGCAGACCAAGCTGCTGTTCGTCGAAACTCCCTCCAATCCCACTTTGTCGATCGTGGACATCGCGGCGGTGGCAAAGATCGCCGAAAGCCGCGGCGCGCGCCTGATCGTGGACAACGCCTTTGCCAGCCCGGCCCTGCAGCGGCCGATGGAGCTGGGCGCCCATATCGTGGTGCACTCCTCCACCAAATTCATCGACGGTCAGGGCCGCGCGCTGGGTGGGGTGATCCTGTGCCAGCAGGACTTTCTGGATGAAAACCTGAATATGTTCCTGCGCAATACCGGGCCCGCAATCAGCCCCTTCAATGCCTGGCTGCATCTGAAAAGTCTGGAGACGCTGGAGCTGCGCGTGAAGCAGCATTGCGAGAACGCGATGAAGGTTGCCGACTTCCTCAGCCACCAGAAAAAGGTGACACGGGTCATCTATCCCTTCCGCGCCGACCATCCCCAGCACAATCTGGCGCGCGCCCAGATGGATGGCGGCGGCGGCGTGGTCAGCTTCGAGATCGAAGGCGGCAAGAAGGCGGTGTTCCGCTGCGCCAATGCGCTGCAACTGATCGATATTTCCAACAATCTGGGCGACGCCAAGAGCCTGTTCACCCATCCCGAAAGCACCACCCACCAGAAGATGACCCAGGAGGCGCGTGACGCCGGCGGCGTCACCAGCGGGCTTGTGCGCCTCTCGGTGGGGCTGGAAGACCCTGAAGATCTCTGCGAAGACCTGGATCAGGCGCTGAAGGTCGCCTGAGGCGCGCAGGCGAAGGCCCCAACAATGTTCCCGCCTGGCAACAGGCTGCGCTAAACGCCGATCACGGGCGAAAGTGCCATGCCCGCGCCGAATTGCCGCTTGCGTGGAACTCAAAGCGTCTCCAATAATTGGGCCATGCCCATCTTCGAGCCCCAACGGCGCCCGCGCCCGCCCGTCGCCGACCATCAGTATGAGCTCGAAACCAAGCGCGTCCGGGTGGCAGTGAAGCCGTCCTATCTGCACGACCAGTCGGATCCCGAAGACGATCGCTATGTCTGGTCCTACACCGTGACCATCGAAAACCGCGGTCAGGAGTCGGTGCAGCTTCTGTCGCGTTACCTCAACATCGTGGACGGCCAGGGCCGGATACAGGAAGTGCGCGGCGCCGGTGTGGTGGGCGCCCAGCCCGTCATCGGTCCCGGCGAGAGCTTTCAATTCACCAGCGGCTGCCCGCTGGAAACAGCATCGGGCACCATGACGGGCCGCTATCAGATGATGAGCGCGTCGGGTGAGAGTTTCGAGGCGGAAATCCCCGCTTTCCTGCTCGAAAGCCCCTACGAGCGCAGGCAAATTCACTAGCGTCGTGTTTCGAAGTTCGCGGTATGTTGATATCGACCTGTAGCCGAACTTCGAAACCAAAACGACGCTAGGAATCAATAAGTTGCTGGTGCCGTAAAGCCCTATTTTGTTGTGGTTGAAACCCGCAAGGTGGAGCGGGTTTACTCTGCTTTTCCTTCAGCGGATTTCGCATGGCCAAAACCGACTACACCAATCTTTGCGCCAAGACCGCGCCCAACCGCCCGTCGCGCGAAGAAGCCGAAAAGGCCGTCCGCACCCTGCTGCAATGGGCGGGCGACAATCCGGAGCGAGAGGGTCTGGTGGATACGCCGGCCCGTGTCGCCAAGGCGTTCGAGGACTGGTTCTCCGGCTATGACCAGGATCCGGAGGCCTATCTCACCCGCACCTTCGAGGAAGTGGCCGGCTATGACGATATGGTGATCCTCAAGGACATCCGGTTCGAAAGCCACTGCGAACATCATCTGGCGCCCATTATCGGCCGCGCCCATGTCGGCTATCTGCCCACCCATCGGGTGGTGGGCATCTCCAAGCTGGCGCGCGTGGTGGAGGCCTTCGCCCGCCGCCTGCAGGTACAGGAGAAGATGAACGCCCAGATCGCCACTTGCATCCAGAAGGTGCTGGAACCCCGCGGCGTGGCGGTGGTGATCGAAGCCGCCCATCAGTGCATGACCACCCGCGGCGTGCACAAGACCGGCGTCACCATGGTGACGTCCAGCATGCTGGGCGATTTCCGCACCAACTCCGACACCAGGCGCGAATTCCTCAACATCATCGGAAATCCCGTCAATCGCGACGTCGGCTGAGATGACCGCGCTGGACCTGGTCAAAGACCTGATCGCCTTCGACACCACCAGCCGGGATTCCAATCTCGCACTGATCGATTACGCACAGGCGCTGCTGGAAAAGGCCGGCGCGCGCTGCCGCCGCACTTTCGACGCCAGCGGACATAAGGCCAATCTGTTCGCCACCTTCGGTCCCGATGGCGACGGCGGCTTTGTGCTTTCGGGCCATACCGATGTGGTGCCGGTAGACGGCCAGGATTGGTCATCCGATCCTTTCAAGCCCGAAGTGCGCGACGGCCTGCTGTTCGGCCGCGGCGCGTCGGATATGAAGGGTTTTATCGGTGTCGCGCTGGCGCTGGCCTCTGATATCGGCAAAGCGAAGCTGAAACGTCCTGTTCATTTTGCCCTGTCCTATGATGAGGAAGTTGGCTGCGTGGGCGTGAAGGGCCTGCTGGACGATCTGAAAGTCCAGAAGCTCAAGCCGGCGCTGGCCATTATCGGCGAGCCCACCCTGATGAAGATCGTGGGCGCCCATAAGGGCGGCGCCAAGCTTCTGACCCGCTGCTGCGGCCGGGAGGCCCATTCCAGCGGACCGGAGAAAGGCGCCAACGCCGTGATGATGGCGGGCGAGTTCGTCACCCTGCTGGACAGCGTGTGGGACGAGCTGCGCGCCGACCAGGACCCGCGCTTCGATCCACCCCACTCCACCGTGCAGGCGACCGTGATCCATGGCGGCACCGCCGTGAACATCCTGGCGAAGGAAGCCGAGGTGACGTGGGAATATCGCTGCCTGCCGGACCGCGATCCCGCAAAGATCATCGAGCGGGTGAAGAGCCGCGCAAACGCCGAAGTGCTGCCCAAATATCAGCGCCGCGCACCGGAAGCGGCGCTGAGGACGGAGCTTCAGGCCCAGTATCCGGGTCTGACCATGGACGAGGAGTCACCCGCCATCCTGCTGGCGCGCGAATTGACCGGCGCCAACCAGGTGGAAGCGGTCGCCTATGGCACCGAAGCCGGTCACTTCCAAAGCTACGGCATTCCGGCGGTGATCTGCGGCCCCGGCTCCATCGAGCAGGCGCACCGGCCGGACGAATTTTGCGCGCTGAGCGAGTTGGAGGCCTGCGAGAAATTCCTGCGCAAAGTCATCGCGAAGGCAATTACCTGAATACATAACAAGCCGATGTTGGGGGAAATGGATATGTGGATCAGGCTTTCTCTCGCTGCTGCAGTCCTGGCCGCCGTGCCAACGCTTCTTGAGGCCCAGGAAAAAAGCGGTCCGCCGACGGCGAAGTCTCCGGGCTGGTTTTTGCAGGAGCCGGCGCACCCGGCCAAGCAGGGTTCGCAGGGCCGTGCCAATTTTGCGAGCCTGAACAAGGCGGGCGTGCCGCCCTGCTCGCACTCTCCGGTCTGTGATCCCGCCCATGGCGGCTCCGCCGACCGGGGGGCTTTGGCGCGGGTGCAGTGGCGGCAGACGATGGGATACACCTTCTCCTATCCGTTCCAGGTTTCTCCGGACGACGGCGGCTCCTATCACAGCGGCGTTCCCGCGGTCGGCACCGACTCCAAAGACAATCTCTGGGTCTTCCAGCGCAACAGCGCCGGCCACCCGCAGCTTTTCAAATATAACGCTGCGCACAAGCTGGTCCTGACGGTGCCGGAAAGCGTGCTGGGCCATCAGCAAAAGGCCCATGGCATGGCGGTCGACCCGTTCGACAATATCTGGGTTGCTGATGGTGACGGCAGCACGGTCACGGAACTGAATTCCGACGGCAAGGTCATGAAGGTCATCGGCGTCAAGAATCGCCGGGGCGACTGGAATGAAGCCAAAGGCCAGCGGCTGTTGTGGCAGCCCATGATGATGGCCTTCTCGCGAAACGGTGACGTGTTCATCGCCGAAGGCCATGCCAATGAAAGCCCCAACGACGCCGATTCCGATAATCCGGACAGCAATATCGGCGCCGCGCGCATTATTCACCTGGACCGGTCGGGCAAGTTCATCAATCAGTGGTTCGGCAACAGCGTCGGCCAGGGCAAATTCAGCATGGCCCATGGCGTGGCCGTGGATCCGCAGAACGGCGATGTCTGGATCGGCGATCGCGAACAGTATCGCCTGGTGGTCTACACCAAGGACGGCGTTTTCCGCCGCACCATCCAGATGCGCAATCTGATATGCGCGATCGGTTTCGACCGCCACGGAAATCTCTGGGTGTCCAGCGGCCAAGATGGACAGCTGCTCAAGCTGGATCGCGACGGCACGGTGCTGGGCGCGGTGGGCAATGGCGCGGGACGCGGGCCGGGACAGGCCATTGAGACCACCTACATGGCCTGGGACAAAAAGGACAATCTCTATACCGGCGACACCAGCGTGGCCCGGATCACGGAATGGTCGCCACCGAAGTGACGCCTATCAGGATGAGTTCGATCCTCATGGCGCTGAAATCACGAGACGCGCATCCTTTGAAGGTCTAGTAGCTACCTATGCCCATAACTGCGGGGAATGGCATGCTCAAAACTTGCGTGATGGCAACGGCTGCATTCATGGCACTTGCCTATCAACCATCCGCAATGGCAGCGCCAATAACCACGCAACAGAAACTTGCCATTGACGATAGTATACGTGAATGGCTGGCCCAGACGGGGGCGCCTTCCGTCTCCATCGCGGTTGTAAACGATGGCAAGATCGCCTATGCAAAGGCTTATGGAACTGCGCGCCTTCACCCAGCGGTTCGCGCCACCGCAAATACGCGTTATGTGCTTTATAGCGCAACAAAGCAGTTCACCGCCGCCGCGATTTTACTGCTTCAGCAACAAGGCAAGCTTCGGTTAGACGACAAGGTTTCGAGCTATTTTCCCGATCTTACCAGCGCCGATCAGATCACCATTCGTCAGCTTTTAAGCCATACGGCCGGTTATCACGAATTGTGGCCCGAAGATTTCATGACGATTCAGAAATCCAGGCCCATGAGCATGCTCGACATCGCAAAAGAGTGGGGAAAACAGCCGCTGGATTTCACACCCGGCAGCAAATGGATCTACTCAAACACCAACTTCATGATTGCCGCCGCAATCGCGGAAAAGGCATCGGGAAAATCGCTTCTGACGCTCTGGCAGGAAGGCATCTTTCAGCCACTGCATATGGACAGCGCCATTGACTCCGATGGCCCGCCTTTAGGCGGCAAAGATGCGGCAGGTTACACACAATATGCGGGCGGCCCGTCGCGGCTGGCTGCCAATCCGGGCGCGGGATGGAAGTCCGCCGCCGGCGGCCTCGCGATGACGGCAAGCGATCTCGCCAAGTGGGATATCAGCTTGATGAACCGCTCGCTTCTCGACCGGCAATCCTATGACGCTTTCTACACATCCGTGAAATTGAACGACGGCCGAGACAGTAACTACAGCCTTGGGCTCGGCATCTATGATGGTCACCAGCATTTCGACCTGGGACATGGCCGCCTTACGCTGGAACATGGCGGCGGCGGGCCGGGATATGTTTCAGAGAGCAGAGTTTGGCCCAACGATAAGTTCGCTATCGTTGCACTTACCAATAGCGATTGGACAAATCGCGACGATCCGGTTGATCGCGTGACCTATGTACTGTTGCCGCCCAGGGAAGAAGAAAAGAGAGCAAGGGCTATAGTTGAAGGGTTCAGGCTTGGGAAAATCGATCGCTCGCTGTTCACAGACGATGCAAACTTTTATCTGAACCCCCAAGTTCTGGCAGAGCTGAAAGCCGGCCTGGCCGGGATGGGACCGACCCGGACATTTGATCTTGAGAGCGTGTCCCCGCACAGGGACGGGCAAAGGAAGCTTTGGAAAATCGCCGCCACGCACGGCATTCTGAACGCCATCGAGTTCGACCTTCCCGATGGAAAAATCCAGGAATTTATGGTCTCGAAAGTTCAGTAGCAGAACGATCAGGTCAGCGCATCCGGCCCAATCTCGTGCGTTTTGCCGCAAAATTCACAGCGGGCGCGAATGATGCCGTCGGGATCGGCCAGGCCATGGCGTTCCTCAGCGGTGTAATTCTTCAACACCCCGGCGATACGCGAAGTATCGCAATCGCAGCGGAAGACCACCGGCTCGGGTGGCTGGACCCGCACTTCGTCCTCGTGGAACAGACGCCACAGCAGCGTTTCGGGCGATAGCGACGTATCCACCAGCTCCAGGTCTTCGACGGTTTTTAAAAGCAGTGACAGCCGCTCCCAGTCATCGCTGGCGGGCTTGGCTTCTGGCGCGGGCTCGCCCGCAGCAGCCGGCGTCATCTGCAGCATGATGCCACCGGCCCGCCAGTGAGGCTGCTTGTCGCCGGCCAGATAGAGGGGCGCGGCCGCCAGCCGGATCACGGTGGGAAGCTGTTCGGACTGGGTGAAATAGGTCTCGGCGGAGGCGCCGATCCCGTCCTGCGACAGCTCGACAATCCCCTGATAGGTCTTGCCGCCGCTCTTCGGCTCGATGGTAATGGCCAAGGCGCCCTTGCCCGCCAGCTTGTCGAAACCGGCATTTTCCAGGGCGGCAAAGCGCTCGGCGTCCAGGCGCGCAAAGCCGCGCACGCCGCGATGACGGGTCTCGTCGGCGCCGTAATAGTCAGCGGTGACCAGATCCAGTGGGCCGTCCCCTTTGGTCTGGATGGTGAGGCGCCCGTCCAGTTTGAGCGCGGTGCCCAAAAGGGCGCCCAGTGCCACCAACTCGCCCGTCACCCGCGCCGCCGGTTCCGGCAGGGCATGGGCGGAAAGGGCGCGGGCGGAACTTGCGTCCAGCCGCACCAGGCGGCCGCGCACGCCGGCCTTGGCGATATCGAACGGCAGGACGAAATCGCCATAGGGCGAGTTGGAATCCATTTTGTCAGGCATGTCCGGCTATATGGCTCCGGCCCCATTGTTTTTCAACAACAGGCCTTTTTCGACCTAGGTCAGCGCCCAGGCCAGGATCGCCTTCTGCGCATGCAGCCGGTTTTCCGCCTCGTCGAACACCACCGACTGCGGCCCGTCGATCACCGCATCGGTGACCTCGTCGCCGCGATGGGCGGGCAGGCAGTGCATGAAGATGGCGTCCTTCTTGGCGCGCGCCATCAGGTCGGCGTTCACCTGATAGGGCTTGAGCAGGTTCTGCCGCTTGGTGGCATTGTCGTCGCCCATCGAGACCCAGGTGTCGGTGACGACGCAATCAGCGCCTTCCACCGCCGCCTCGGCATCGGTTGTGAAATGGACCAGGCCGGAAGGCGCGGCCCAGTCGCGGGTTTCCTGGTCCACCGTCAGCTCCCGGGGGCTGGCGACATTCAGAGTGAAGCCGAACTTGACCGCCGCATGGACCCACGACGTCAGCACATTGTTGCCGTCGCCGGCCCAGCAGACTTTGGCTCCGGCGATCGAGCCCTTGTGTTCCTCATAGGTGAGGACATCCGCCATGATCTGGCAGGGATGAGACCATTTGGTCAGGCCGTTGATGACCGGGACCGAGGCGTTGGCCGCCAGGTCCTCGACCATCTCGTGATCCAGCAGCCGGATCATCACCGCATCAACATAGCGCGACAGAACCCGCGCCGTGTCGGCGATGGTTTCCTCACGGGCGAGCTGCATCTCGTTGCCGGTCAGCATCAGGGCGCTACCGCCGAGCTGCCGCGCCGCCATGTCGAAACTGATGCGGGTGCGGGTGGACTGCTTGTCGAAGATCATCGCCAGCACCTTGCCGTTCAACGGCTGGTCGGTGTCGGGCGCACCCTTGGGCATTTGCCCCCGCGTCAGCTTGCGCTTTTTGGCGTCGGCAATGATCGCTTTGAGCGTGGCGCCGTCGTGATCCGACAGGTCCAGGAAATGCCGGGGCTTGTTGGTGGAGAAGGGGGCATTCATTGGGCGGCTGCCTTCTCTGCTTCGAACCCCGAAGCAGTCTTGTTGAGCAGATTGAGGCCTTCGCGTGCTTCCTCCTCGGTCAAGGTGAGCGGCGGCAGAAGCCGCACCACATTGTCGCCGGCCGGCAGCACGATCAAGCCATTGGCGCGGGCCGCCGCGATGAAGGCGCCCGCATCGGTCTTCATTTTCAGGCCCAGCATCAGGCCCTGGCCGCGCACGGACTCGAACACATCCGGATGACTGGCCACCAGGGCACCGAGCTGCTGCTGGAGATACCCCGCGATCCGGTTCACATGCTCCAGGAAGCCGGGCTCCAGGATCATGTCGATGGCTTCATTGCCCACCGCCATGCCCAGCGGATTGCCGCCATAGGTGGTGCCATGGGTGCCAACGGTCATGCCTTTGCCGGCTTCGGCGGTGGCCAGCACCGCGCCCACCGGAAAGCCGCCACCCAGCGCCTTGGCCACGGTCATGATGTCCGGTTCAAAACCCAGCCAGTCATAGGCGAAGAATTTGCCGGTACGGCCGAGGCCCGTCTGGATCTCATCGAAGATCAAGAGCAGGCCATTGTCGTTGCAAAGCTTGCGCAGCGCTTTGAGGAAATCGGGGCTGATTACCCTGACGCCGCCTTCGCCCTGCAGGGGCTCGATGATGATGGCGGCGGTCTCGCGGCCCACTAGCTTTTTCACCGCATCCAGGTCGGCGGCCAGATCACCTTTCAAAGTAACCTGGTCGAAGCCCGGCATGCGCGGGCCGAAACCTTCCAGATATTTCTCATTGCCGCCAGCATTGATGGCGGCATAGGTGCGGCCGTGAAAGGCGCCTGCGAAGCTGATGATGTGGAAGCGCTCAGGATGACCGCTAACGAACTGGTAGCGCCGCGCCATCTTGATGGCGAGCTCGATGGCCTCGGTGCCCGAATTCACGAAGAAGCAGGTGTCGGCAAAGGTATTGGCCACCAGCTTCTTGGACAGGCTCTCCTGCCCCGGCACGCGATAGAGGTTGGAAGTGTGCCACAGTTTGCCCGCCTGCTCGGTCAGGGCTTTAACCAGCCGCGGATTGGCATGGCCGAAAGCCGCCACCGCGATGCCCGCTCCGAAGTCGAGATATCGCTTGCCATCCTCGGCGAAGAGGTAAGAGCCCTCGCCACGGACGAAGGCGACATCCGTCCGGTTATAGGTGGGAAGCAGAGCGGGAAACACGGGATCACTCCTCTCAGAGGTTTGAAATAAAAATACAAATCACGTTGGGAAGGCTGTGTTTATCTGCTTTCCGTGACGCCTCGACAACCCCGGAGCCGACTCATGGCCGGTATGCGCCGCTCGAGAGACGGCCCAGGATTCAGGGAACTATATCTTTGGCAAATAGCGCGCAAGATATTGATGTTACTCGCATATCGAGACGAACTTGCCATCGGGTAAATCGGCAGGCTCTTTATGGGTCTCGCAGATCGTCGCTTCCCCAGTCCAGCGATTCAGCCGGAATAGGCCGCTTCCGGAGACCACCTGCATCTGCCAATGGTTGGACACCAACACGGCGGCCGAAATCAGCCCAGCGCCCGCTAGCACGGCCCACTCCAGCTTCATTTCTTTCAGCCCCTTTGCTTTCCCGACCTGACCAAGACCCACTTCCCATCCTCCAGTTTTTCTAGGGCGACTTGGCTGACCGGCCCGATTCTGATGGCTTCTGCGGCTGCATCACGGGCTAGGGTCAGGGTCGAGTACTGGACGTACCGGGTATTCCCGCCCGTGCCGAAGACCACCCGGAATTGATCGGCGCTCATTTCTTACCCTTCCGCTTGGGCCGCTTTGGCGGCGGCGGGGCTTTGCGCGAGGCCAAGGCGACACAAACTGCTGTTTCGAAATCCAGTGGGGCCACCTATTTCTCGAAAACGGACTGTGCCCGCTTTCTCGCAAGCCGTTTAGCGGCGGCCTGCACCTCGCGCTTCTGAGAAACCAATTTGATATTTTCGCGAGACAGAGGTTTTTTGTGGTTTCGGAGAACCATCTTTGCCAACGCTATTGCCTCTTCTGAGGCGGTATTGCGGATATAGGCTTCATACTGTTCTCTTCGATCGTGTGCCGCGACAGTCGCAGCGGCGGCCTCCTGCGCCTCTATGATGCAGGTGCCCCTCTTGCACATTGCGTCGGTGCAAGGTTTTCCGGTCGCGTCACACAGAATAGGAGAACTGCGAGGGGGCATGTCTCAGCATATCTCCGTGAGGAAAAACGAAAAATCACGCCCTTTTGCGCAATTTTATTACCTCACCGGTTTTGTCTTGCGTTTGCGAACAGCACACCTCCCCGGATTCGGGGAACTCTGTCTTTGGCAAACCTGGCACAAGGCGTTGATCCCACTAGTATTTCCACCAGAGCAGTTTAACTCCGCCCCAGGCAGCCAACGCCATTAAACCGACGCCCAGGGCAACCAGCCCCCAGTCCAGCAAACTCATTTCTTCCCTTTCCGCTTGGGCGATGCGGTGAAGGCTATCGCCCTGAGCCAGGGCCCACGCTTCATGTACAAGGAGCCAATTCGCGCGCGGTCTAAATGTTAGTCACTTTCGACGTGATACCAAGCGCGATTTGTATCGCCCGAGCATTGGTGCATCGTGTTAAGATCTCCAAAGAAATAGATGCATTTAGTTTGGACGATCACGGGGCTTCTATCGTTCTCGCGATAAATAAAAATCACGTAGGCGTATAGGTACTGATTCTGCGCCTTTACATCGCCAAGATCAGAATAGGTCCAAGTTCCTTTGGGATAATAACTGTTAAAGCCGCCCTGACTTGGCAAAAGATTGCCGCACTTCTTGATCTCCGTCCCGCGAAACTCGGTTTCGGTCATGCGCGCAAATATTGCTAATTCAGATTCGTGCTTTGCATCGCTTGCGTGTTCTTTGCTTCCAAAGAATGTCCCCCTAGAGCAGAATCTCTGCAAACCGTTTTCTGCGGTGGTTTCGTAGTGGACCGTCACCAATGCGGGGTCATCGCTGGTAGGCTGATAGATTGACGCATTAGCGCCAGTGACGGTTACGAGTGAGCGTGCCTCGTCGCCTTCGTGATGCCGCCAGAATTCCAGCGTGTTAATCAGGGAAACCCAGTTGCGATCAGCTATAACGCCGCCGGCAAACATGAGCGCAAGAAGAACCCAAAAGGCATAGCGTCTGACCTCTCGGTCGGTGGCCTTACTCTTCAACCATCCAGGTGGGTTTTCGTACCCAAAGTACTTTGCCCATTCAGACAGGTTCGAAATAGCCTGCTGGGGGTTAGTGCGGGCAGCCGCCATTAGCCCCCCAACAATGACGACAGAAAGCAACCACCAAAGGACGTGGACTATCCCCATGCAGGGACGTTCCCCCGATTCCTGGGGCACCCGTCAAGGCCACTCGTGCAGCAACAAAGTTGCTTCGAGATCCAGCGTTGGGTTTTCCAAGTCCGCACTTCCCGGGATTCATGTGGACAAGGGCTTGGGTGGTACCCGTAATGCTTGTACGGCGTTAAGGTAACGCTACTGTATCTAGTGACCCGGGGGGCTGAAGGAACGGCCTGGGGTTAGCCAGGAGCGAGAGCCATGACACAGATGAATTGGTCGGAAGACCGGGTCGAGCAGCTCAAGACATTATGGACCGAAGGCCTTTCGGCCAGCCAGATCGCCCGCGCCCTGGGCGGGGTGACCCGCAACGCCGTGATCGGCAAGGTGCACCGGCTGGGCCTGGCGGGCCGGGCCAGCCCCTCCCGCTCCGAACGGCCGCGGCTGCCGGTGGCGCACAAGACGCCCACCGTCCGCGCCCATGTGCCGGCCGCCCCTGTGGTGGAGGAAGATCCCGTCACCCTGGCCGACGGCAGCCACGCCACGGTACTGACCATCAGCGACCGCATGTGCCGCTGGCCGATCGGCGATCCCGCCGCCACCGAGTTCCACTTCTGCGGCCGCTCGCCCAAGTCGGGCTCGCCCTATTGCGAGGCCCATGCCCGCAAGGCCTATCAGCCGCAGCAGACCCGCCGCGACGGCAAGGACGTCAAGGGACGGATGGCCAGCTGAGAGGTGAGGCGCGTCCCGCGTAAGCGAGTGAGCAGGTCCGGTGGACCTGCGAAAGCGCCGAACGGTCCATAGCGGCAGCGTATGGGCGCGGCGCGCGACCAAGCGCGACGCGAGGCGGGGACGCCGCGAGCTGAGGCGAACGACTGCGCCGACGCGACTCTGGCGCCTGTCAATTTTGTAAGGCACCCTCCCGGCCATGGGCGCCCCTGCCAGCATTTATGACTTTTCCGCGCCGCTGCTGAGCGGCGAGCAGACCTCGCTGTCGAAATGGCGCGGCCGGGTGCTCCTGATCGTCAACACCGCCAGCCATTGCGGACTGACCCCGCAATATACCGGCCTGCAGCGGCTGCATGAGCGGCTGGAATGGAAGGGCCTGACCGTGCTGGGCTTTCCCTGCAACCAGTTCTTCGATCAGGAATTCGGCACCGAAAGCGAGATCACCCGCTTCTGCCGCGAGAATTTCGGCGTCACCTTTCCGATGTTTTCCCGGCTGAAGGTCAATGGCCGCAGGACCCACCCGCTGTATCATCATCTCAAGCAGCACAAGCCCGGCATTCTCGGGACCGGGATGATCAAATGGAATTTCACCAAATTCCTGGTCGACCGGAATGGCGAGCCGGTGGCGCGCTACGCGCCACGGACCAAGCCCGAAGATTTGGAACAGCCAATCAGAAACTTGCTCTGATGGCTGGGGATCAGGCTGCCGTTGTCGCCCCGATGCTCGGCGCATCCAGCGAATAGCCGGCCGAACGCACCGTGCGGATAGGGTCGGTGACGCCTTCGATATTCAGCGCCTTGCGCAGCCGCCCCACATGCACGTCGACAGTGCGAGCCTCGACATAGACATCGCTGCCCCACACCGCATCCAGCAGCTGCTCGCGGCTGAAGACGCGGCCCGGATGCTGGATCAGGTGATCGAGCAGCCGGTATTCGGTGGGGCCCAGATGCACTTCGGTGCCGGCGCGGCGCACCCGGTGGGCGGCGCGGTCCATCTCGATATCGCCCACCTGCACCACGTCTTCGGCCAGGCTGGGGCGGATACGGCGCAGCACGGCACGCAGCCGCGCCAAGAGCTCGGTCATGGAGAAAGGCTTGGTCAGATAATCGTCGGCGCCGGTATCCAGGCCGCGAATGCGATCCGACTCTTCGCCCCGCGCGGTCAGCATCACGATCGGCACATTGCGGGTTTCCTGGCGGCCGCGCAGGCGGCGGCAGACCTCGATGCCGGAGAGCTGCGGCAGCATCCAGTCCAGGATCACCAGATCGGGCTGCTCCTCGGCTGCGACCAGCAAGGCTTCCTCGCCGTCACGCGCTTCCAGCACCCGGTAGCCTTCCCGCTCCAGATTGTAGCGCAACAGGGTGACCAGGGCGCCTTCGTCCTCAGCGACCAGGATGGAGGGTTTTGTCATGCGTGGGTCTCGTAGGGGACGGAGGTTTCGCTGGTGGTATCGGCCTTCGGCCGCGCCGCGCTCAGATGGCCGGCCCGCACCATGTGATAGACGACTTCGGCGATGTTGGTGCAATGGTCACCGCTGCGCTCGATATTCTTGGCGACGAAAAGCAGATGCGTGCACAGGCCGATGGTGCGCGGGTCTTCCATCATGTAGGTCAGGAGCTCGCGGAACAGGCTGTTGTAGATCTCATCGATCTCGCCATCGCGCGCCCATACCGCTTCGGCTTCGTCGGCATTGCGGCTGGTGAAGGCATCCAGAACCTGCTTGAGCTGGTTCTGCGCCGCCTTGCCCATGCGCGCCAGGCTCTGGGTCAGGCGGATGGGCGGCTCGCGGTTCAGCACCAGCGCCCGCTTGGCGATGTTCTTGGCCAGATCGCCGATGCGTTCCAGTTCCGCCGCGGTCTTCACCGCCGCCAGGGTTTCGCGCAGGTCCACCGCCATGGGCTGGCGCAAGGCGAGCAGCTTCAGCGCCCGGTCCTCGATCTCCTGCTGGATTTCGTCAATGCGGGCATCGCCGCCCACTGCCCGTTCCGCCGCAGCGCTGTCGCGCCGGGCGATCGCTTCCATCGCGGCAGCGAACTGGGCCTCGGTCAGGCCGCCCATCTGAGCCACCAACGCGGACAGCGCGTCCAGCTGTTCGCCGAAGGATTTCACGGTGTGGTCGTTCATGACAGCTCGCTCGCCTCTCGGGTCCGGGACCCGCCTTAAGACCTTCCCGCCACTCCTATGCGACTGTTTTATAACATTTCCGTGACAGGCTCCGGAGCCGTGCTTTTGGCGGCATTTTCGTCCGGGACGGCCGGAAGGAAGACGGTAAATGTGCTGCCCTGGCCCAGGCTGCTCTCGATGGCGAGCCGGCCCTGATGGCGGTTGACGATGTGTTTGACGATGGCCAGACCCAGCCCGGTGCCGCCCTTTTCCCGTGAGCGCTTGACGTCCACCCGGTAGAATCGCTCGGTCAGGCGGGGAATGTCCGCGGGTCGAATGCCCTCTCCATCGTCGCTGACCGCGCCGAAGACCTGTTCGCCCGCCCGGCCCAGCACGACCCGCACCTCGCCGCCCTCCCGGCCATACTTGATGGCGTTGTGCACCAGGTTCTGGAACAGCTGGATCAGTTCGTCAGGCTGGCCGATCACCTCGGGCAGGCCGGGCTCCGGTTCCACCCTCACGGTGATCGCCTCCGCGGCCGCAAGCGGCTTCAGGCCCGCCACAGCCTGCCGGACCATCGCTTCCAAATTCACATGGCCTTCCGGTTTCACATGCTCGTTCATCTCGATGCGGCTGAGGGAGAGAAGATCGTCGATCAGTCGGCGCATGCGGTCGGCTTCCACGCCCATGATGTCCAGGAACTGTTCGCGCGCGAGGGCGTCGTCCTTGGCATGGCCGCGCAAGGTCTCGATGAAGCCGGTCACCGCCGCCAGAGGGGTGCGCAGCTCGTGGCTGGCATTGGCGATGAAATCCGCGCGCAACTGTTCGCTGCGCTTGACCACGGTCAGGTCATGCAACAGCAGCGCGGTGACGGACGGCGCGATGCTGATCCGCGCGGCATAGGCCTGATAGTGCCGCTCGACGGGCACCGGCAGGCTGAAGGGCACGTTGGTGGCAATACCGGCTCTTGCTTCGGCGATGGCTGTCAGCACCTCGGGGTTGCGCAGAACCTGCGATGCACGCTTCCGGTCGAGGCCCGGTCCCAGCACATCGCGCATGGAATGGTTGACGAAGAGCACCGTCTCGTCCTCGTCCAGCAACATGACCGGGCTGGGAAGCTGGTCGAGCAGCACGCGTGTCATGGGCGGCAGGACAGCCAGGGGATCGTCCGCCGTCTGCTCCGCGGGGCGCAGGATGGGTTCCTGAAAGGTGACGAACTGGGCGATCAGAAGGGCGGCAAGCCCGGCCGCCACCAGCGCCCAGAACAAGGCGGACCCGCCCAGGAGCATGACCGAGCCACCCAGAATCAAACCAATCAGCAGAGGCCAGGCCAGCCCACGCAAGCGCAGCAAAGATTCAACCATCACCCCCATAATAGTCCCGATTGCGACGATCCGATAACGCGGGCCGCTGGCGGTCCCTGGGCATGCTCCGCTCACGGATTACCCGCGTGGATGCGGACCGTACGCCGGCTGGGCAAAGCTGGTAAACGGCACATAAGCTTTGATAAAGACTGGAGTTGACGCGGAAAACCGTAGGAAGCTGCCTCGAAAGCGATTCGCCATGCCCCAGGTCATTCTCGCCGAAGACGAAAGCCAGCTCCGCAGCCTGATCGCCGAACTTCTCGCCTCCAAAGGGCTGAAGGTCTGCCAGGCTGCCGATGGGCTTGAGGCGCTGCAGCTGCTCAAGGACCACCCGGGAGCCGGCCTGCTTCTGTCCGACATCGTGATGCCGAACATGAACGGCTATGAGCTGGTCGAAGAGTCCCTCAAACTGCGCCCAGAGCTGAAGGTGCTGATGATGACGGCCTATCCGACGGAGCAGCCGCCGCCATCCGCGCTCAGGGCGCGCGAGATCCGCACCCTGGTCAAGCCCTTCGACCCGGATCGCATGTGCGATCTGGTCGTGGACATGCTGGCCCGTCCCTAGCGTCGCGGTTTCGAAGTTCGCCCCGGTTAGATATCAGGCGCAAAGCGAGCTTCGAAACCAAGCGACGCTAGAACTTAATAATTGCTAATCCGGTCGCCCGCGGCCGCGCTTGATCTCGGCGCGGTGCTTCTTGTTGTCGAGCCTTTTGCGCTTGCTGGCTTTCGGCACCCTGGTCGCGCGGCGCGGCTTTGGCGGCGTGGCGGCGCGGCGGATAATCTGGGCCAGCCGGTCACGCGCATCGGCGCGGTTTCTCTCCTGCTCGCGAAACCGCTGGGCGGTGATCACCAGCATGCCGTCGCCCGTGATGCCGGGCTCGCGCAGCAGCGCGGCGCGCACCGGCTCCGGCAGGCTGGGCGAGGCGCGCACGTCAAAGCGCAGCTGCACGGCGCTGGCCACCTTGTTCACATTCTGCCCGCCCGGGCCGGAGCTGCGGATGAAACGCTCTTCAAGCTCACGTTCGGGAATGGCGATACGGCTATTGACGATCAGATCGCTCATCGCTCGAACGCCTTGCGCAATGTCTGCTTGACCAGCTTGCCCGCCTGGTTGCGCGGCAGCGGGCTTTGCGACAGGCGGAAATGCACCGGCACCTTGAAGGCGGCCAGTCTCTCTCCCGCGAAATCCTTCAACACATCTTCGCTGACGGTGGCGCCGGCCTTGAGCTGCACCGCCGCGGCCGGCACCTCGCCCAGCAGGGGATGGGAAAGCCCTACCAGCGCCGCGTCGGCCACGGCCGGATGCTGGATGAGGACATTCTCCACTTCGCTGCAATAGATATTCTCACCACCGCGGATCAGCATGTCTTCGGCGCGATCCAGGATGGTGCAGAAGCCTTCCTCGTCCAGCACCGCCAAGTCGCCCGTCTTCAGCCAGCCATCCTGGAAACGCTCGGCTGTAGCTTCCGGTCTGTTCCAGTAGCCCTTCGCGATATTGGGACCGAAGGCCCAGAGTTCGCCCGGCTGGCCGGGCGGCAATTCCTTGCCATCCTGCATCACTTTCAGCCGGGACACGGGCAGCGCCGGACCGCAGCTTGCCGGACGATGGAGATAATCCCGGCCGGAATGGGTGGTGCAGGTGGCCGAGGTTTCGGTCATGCCCCAGCCCTGTCCCGGCATCGCACCCAGCCGCGCACGGATGTCGCTGGCCAGAGAGATGGGACATGGCGCGCCGCCAAACGTGACCAATTCCAGTGACGACAGGTCATGACCCTCCGCCTGCTCGAGCAGCGAGAGGGCGACGGCCGGAACGCCGCCCGTCACCGTCACTCTTTCGCGTGCGATCAGGGCCAGCGCTTCTTCGGCCTCGAATTTGCGCATCAGCACCAGCTTGCCGCCGGCGGCCATATTGGGCAGCAGCACCGACAGGCTGCCGATGACGTGAAAGAACGGCACGGCCAAAAGCGTAACGCGCTGTTTGGGCGCCGGCGGTTCGGCGCCCTGGCGCAGCAGATTGCGCGCCTGTGAAAATGGTTGCGCAAAAATATTGGTGGTGAGCGAGCGGTGCGTCCCCAGCGCGCCTTTGGGCGCACCGGTGGTGCCGGAGGTATAGAAGATCGTGGCGTCGTCCTCCGGCAAGAGTGCCACGTCCGGAATGGGCATTTCCGGCAGCCGATGCCAATGGGCCGGCACGCCGATGATTTCTTCCAGCACCGTTACGCCGGCCGGCGGATTTGCGGCTCGCGTGACAAAGACATGGTCGGCCGAAGGCGGCAGGTCTGTCAGCCGCGCCAGCCGCTCGGCATCTGCAAAAACAAACCGAGCGCCACTGTCGAGTAGCCCGTAAGCCAGTTCTGTTCCCGTCCACCAGGCGTTGAGTGGCACCACAATGGCGCCTGCCAGCAAGGCACCCAGAAGGACGGCCGGCCATTCCGGCAGATTGCGCATCACCAGCGCGACGCGGTCTCCCTTCTGAAGGCCACGTTCCTGCAGCAGAGCCGCCACCGTGAGCACGGCGCGGGCGAAACCGTCATAGGTCACGCGTTCATCGCCATGGACCAGGAATTCGCGCGGCCCATGCCGACGCACCGCGAGAAAGGCCTCGGCCGCCGTCGCAGGCACATGCTTCCACACCCGCATCGGCACGCCCCGCACGACGGTCAGGACGGTCTCAAACGCCATTCCCGGCGCGGTCAGGCGCGCATGGGCATCGACGAGGCTTAAACGTGGCCAGGATTGGTCATTCATGGGAGGGCAAGTATAACGGCCCGATGAGCAATGCATCAGGTTTTTGCCCAACCGGCTTTTCAGAAGAGAGGCTGGCGCGCATCCCCCGCTTTCTGGAAGGCCAAGTCGCCGCCGGGGCCCTGCCCGGCGCGCTGACCCTGATCTGGCGCGACGGCCGCGTGGCGCATCAGAGCCTGGTGGGCCAAACCGATCTGGGCCGCGGCCTTACGATGCGCGAGGACGCCATCTTCCGGCTCTACTCGATGACCAAGCCGGTCACGGCGGTGGCGCTGCTGATGCTGCTGGAGGAAGGCCGCATCGCGTTGGACGATCCTGCCGCCAAATTCATTCCCAGCTTTGCCGCGCTGAAGCTCGTGGACGGAGCCACGCCCCGGCGCGCCATCACGGTGCTGGATCTGCTGCGCCATACCGCCGGCTTCACCTATGGCTTTCACAACCGCACGCCGATCGATGCGGCCTATCGGGCGCAGAAGATTGCGGAGATGGATACCGAGGGCGGCCTCACCGCCATGATCGGCCAGCTCGAGAAGCTGCCGCTGGAATATTCGCCGGGCGACGCCTGGATCTATTCGGTGGCCACGGATGTGGTCGGCCGGCTTATTGAAGTCGTCTCTGGCCAGGATTACGCCGAGTTTGTGCGGCAGCGAATTCTGACACCGCTGAAGATGAACGACACCGATTTCCTGGTGCCGGAAGCAAAGCGCGAGCGCTTCATCCCCTGCTATGTGCTGAAGGATGGCCGGCTGGATCTGTTCGACGATTCGGAAGGTTCCAAATTCCTTGCAGCCCCCGCGCTGGTATCCGGCGGTGGCGGCCTGGTCGGCACGGCCTCCGACTATCTGCGCTTCTGCCGTATGCTGCTGAGCAAGGGCGAGCTGGATGGCGTGCGCCTCCTCTCGCCCAAGACAGTCGCGCTGATGACCGCCAATCATCTGCCGGATGGAAAGGAGATCGCCGATCTTTCCCCCGCCGCCGATGCCTTCAACGAAAGCGGCTATCGCGGCGTCGGGTTTGGCCTCGGCGTCGCGGTGACGCTCGATCCCGCGCGTATGGGCATTCCCGGCACGGCGGGAGAATTTGCCTGGGGTGGCATGGCGTCGACGGCCTTCTTCGTCGATCCCAAAGAAGACATGGCCGTGATATTCATGACCCAGGTGATCGCGGATACGGCGCGGCGGGTACGGCTGCGCCGGGACTTGCGCACCCTGATCTACGGCGCCATGACGGAAAGCCATGCTTGAGACCCTGCCCTTGACCGACTGGAACGGTCCCTACGAGCCCGCGGTGAAGGCGCGCGCCGTCGCAAGCCTAGAAGCCGGCGCGGTGCTGTTTTTCCCGGGCCTCCCCTTCCGACTGAAGGACGACGAAAAACAGTTCCTGGACGCGCGCGTGGCCGACGGCAAGGCCAAGAACATCTCGCTCGATCCGGATACCGGAAAAATCCAGGCAACCTCTTTGCAAGGTGATGAGGCCCGCCGGCTTTCCACCATGATGGCGCGGTTTTCCGATCAGGCTTCGACTTTGGTGCATGATCTTTTGCCCTACACCCAGATCGAGCGCGCCCGCACCAGCTATCGGCCCGTGCAAGTGAAGGGCCGCGGTTATTCCAAAATCTCCGACGACCGTCTACTGCACATCGATGCTTTTCCCTCGCGTCCGATGCGGGCGGGACGGCGCATCCTGCGCTTCTTCGCCAATATCGCGCCGGCCTCACCGCGGCACTGGCTGGTGGGCGAACCATTCGAGCCTTTCGCGCGCCAATTCCTGCCGCGTGTCAGCCCGCATCTGCCAGGAAAGTCCTGGCTCTATGAAAAACTGGGCGTCACCCGCGGCCGCCGCAGCCCCTATGACGAGCTGATGCTGTCGCTGCATGATGCCGCCAAGCTCAACGACGATTTTCAGAAGACCAGTCACCGCGACGCGATCGATTTTCCGGCCCAGAGCTGCTGGCTGGTTTTCACCGATCAGGTGCTGCATGCGGCCCTGGGCGGGGAATTTGCGCTGGAGCAGACCTTCCATCTCGATGTGGCGGAAATGGCCGAGCCGGCGCGCGCGCCTATTCGAGTGCTGGAACGGCTGAGCGGCCGGCCTCTTGCCTAAACCGCGCGTGACAGCGCCGCGCGTTTCCGGAGATAGATTCCCGGTCCGTCGCCGCTGGCCTGGAAAGTGCGGCTCGCCTCCTCATTTTCCCCCAGGAACAGCACGCCGTCCGGCACTATGGTCTCGGCCATGCGCTCCAGCACGTCGGCGCGCAGAGCGAGGTCGAAATACATCAGGACATTGCGGCAAAACACCAGATCCACGTCGTCCAGCCAGCCGAAACTGTCGAGCAGATTGAAACGCCGGAAACGCACCATGCGGCGCAGGCTTTCGGCCACCACCCATTCGGTGCCGTCACGCCGAAGATGCTGGCTGAGCGCTTCCAGTTCCGGGGCGCGCTCGATCTCATGCGCGGCATAGCGGCCGCTTTCGCCGCGATAAATGCCGTCGGCGGAAATATCGGTGGCGATGATTTCCAGCCGCCATCCCGCCTGCACCAGCCGCAGATCCGAAAGGATCATGGCGATGGAATAGGCTTCCTGGCCGGCGGCAGTGGCCGCCGACCAGACCCGCAGGGTCTTTTCCCGGGCGCGCGCGGCCAGCAGCCGCGGCAGCACATGTGCGCGCAGCCGGGTGAACTGCGCCGGCTCCCGGAAAAAGCCGCTTTCATGGAAGGTCATCGCTTGGGTCACCGCGTCTGCCAGGGATTCCCGGCCGTGCCGGAGATCGGTCACCAGGTCCGCCACATCCTTGAAGCCGAAGCGGCGCACGACGGGGGCCAGGCGCCCTTTCGTCAAAGCGATCTTGTCCATGCTCAACGCCAGGCCGGAGCGGCGGCGCAGCAGGCGGGCGAGGAATTGGAAATCGTCGGGCGCCATGAGAGCGCCTCCTAGTGTCCCGATTCCGAAATTCGCGCCATCTTGGTATCGAGCTCCTGGCGAATTTCGGAATCGAGGGACACTAGCAACTTATTATTTTTAGCGTCGTTCGGTTTCGAAGTTCGCCTTGAGGCCGACATCGATAATGTGGCGAACTTCGAAACCACGACGCTAGACGGCCACGCCGATTTCGGCGAGCTTGTCGCGGACCGCGGTGCCGTCGAAAGGCTTGAGCAGATATTCATTGGCGCCGGCCGCCATGGCGCCGGCGATCTCGTCCGGATCGCTCTCGGTGGTGCAGAACAGGATCACCGGCCGGCCGCCGCCCTGCTGGCCACGCACGCTCTTGATGAAATCAAGTCCCTTCATGCTGGGCAGATTCCAGTCCAGGAAAATCAGGTCCGGCATCCTCTCGCGGCAGGCGCGCAAGCCCGCCATGCCGTCCTCGGCCTCATCCACCGAGTAGCTCAGGCCTTCGAGGATGCGGCGCGCGACCGTGCGGATCACGCGGCTGTCGTCCACCACCAGGCAAGACTTCATGAGAAGCAGGTTCCCGACGAGGCCCCAAAAAAGGGCGGCTTTGGCGGAAAGGCTAGGGGAACAGGGTAAAAAATCGCTTACCCGACGGCGGAGGGATTTGGCCGTCCGGGCAGGAGCGAGGAGCGATGTGGGCGAAATGGCCCATGAGCGACGAGCGACGTCGGTAGCGCCAGCGTACCGGCGGAGGGCAAAAGGGACCCGCCGTCAGCCGCCCACCAGTTCCACGGCGCCTTCCACCAGCTTCAGGGACAGGCTGGCGCCGACAGCGCGGGCCAGCTTGTGCGCCAGGTAAGGCTGGACGTGACGGGCGTCCACATGGGGCGATTCGCCTTTCAGGGCCTGATCGACCTCCTCGGTGACCCGGGCATTGAGGCCTTCGGCCCGGATGTGAAAGGAGGGAGTTTCCGCTTCCGGCCCGGTCTGCACCGTCACCACGCCGCCACGTGGCAGGCAGTCGGCAGCGAGCAGGGTGGCGTTCATCAGCAGCTTCGCCCAGTTCTTGCCCCAGTAAAGCTTGGGCACATTCCAGACGAGCTGAACCTTGCCCCCTTCCAGAAGGCCCGTAACCAGTCGGCCGATTTCGCCCAGGTCCAGTTCGGCCCCGGCGGAACCGGCCGCACCGAACGCGATGCGCATGAACTGGATGCGGGCCAGCGCCTGATCGGCGCTCATGGTCACCAGCTTGATGGCGTCGGCCCGCATGGCCGGATCGCGCTCGTCTTCCAGGACTTCCATGCCGTTGACCACGGCACCCAAAGGCCCGACAAGGTCGTGACAAACGCGGCTGACCAGCAGGGCGGCAAATTCAATCTCATTCATGACGGACTCCATGCGGCCCACTTGGTTAGCAAACGGTTAATTGGCCCCGGGCTCTTAAGGAATGCTTAACATGAGCGCAACGCTCACCCCCCACATGGAAACCTTGGTCCGGATCGCGCGCGCCGCCGGCGAGGTGGTGATGCGCCATTACCAGCAGGGCGTGGATGCGCGGGTGAAATCCGACCGCTCGCCCGTGACCGATGCCGATGAGGAGGCTGAAAAGCTGATCCTGGCGGAACTGGCGGCAGCCTTTCCCGGCGTGCCGGTGGTGGCGGAAGAGGAGGCCGCGGCGGGCCGCATCGCGGCGGTAGGGTCGCACTTCTTCCTGGTGGATCCGGTGGACGGCACCAAGGAGTTCATCAAGCGCGGCGGAGAATTCACCGTCAATATCGGCGAAATCGTGAATGCAAAGCCGGCGGCGGGCGTGGTGCTGGCGCCGGCGATCGGGCGGCTGTTCGTGGGCGAGGCGGACAAAGGGGCATTCGAAATCACCGGCGGCATTACACAGGCCATCGGTTGCCGTGCGCCAGCTGCCGACGGGCTGGTCGCGATATCGAGCCGCAGCCATCCCGATCCCAAGACCGATGAACTGCTCAAGACCCTGCCGGTCAAAGGCCATACCAATGCCGGTTCCTCTTTGAAATTCTGCCTGGTGGCCGCGGGCGAAGCCGACATCTATCCCCGCGCCGGCCAGACCATGGAGTGGGACACGGCGGCGGGCCATGCGGTGTTGGCGGCGGCCGGCGGGCGTGTCACCACCTGGGAAGGCGCGCCGTTTCTTTATGGCAAACCTGACTTCCGCAACGGCCCTTTTATTGCTAGGGGCCTTTAAGGCGTTCGCGCGAGGGATTTTGGGGCCTGAGCAGGAGCGCCAAGCGATGCGTACCAGGAGTACGTGAGCGCAGGCGCGACGTACTCAGGACACAAAAGACCCGCGCTAACGATCCATGTCGTGGCGAGCTGAATAGAACACCAGAGCCATGAGGCCCGCGCCCAGGGCAATGGTGACCACCACACCCAGCACCAGAAACAGCCAGCCCCAGCCGCTCATATGGACCCCCGCCATGGCGGTCCACACCTTCACCGCATACCAGAGCGAGATGACAAAGAAGGCCGCCAGCACCAGAAGCGCGAACCAGCCTGCGGCGGAAAGCTGCGATTTCCCGTCTTTCTCGGACTCGGGCACGGTTTCAGACTCCATCTTCCTGCCGCAATGCTAAACGCGCCAACGGCAAACAGGTAGACCTTGCCGACCGCGCGAAGGCGCTTGGACACGTCTTGGAGCTATAAAAAAGCCCAAATCTGGGGAAAGATTGCGCGCAGGCGGGCAAGTGATTCGGGGCGGCATGCGCCCCAAGAAGGGAAACCAGATGGACCGCAAGAAATTCATTTCCGGACTGGTGGCGCTGGGCGCGATGCCAGCCGCCACCGGCTCGCTGCTGAACGCACTGCCCGCCTTCGCCGCCGACAAGCCGGACGAACAGAAAGACCTTCGCTATACCGCCAACGAGATCACCGACGCGGGGGCGAACTTCTTCGGCATCACCACCGAGGCGATGGCCAAGGGCGTGCAGCATGTGTTCGCCGATCTGGGCGAACCCGACGCCTATATCAAAGGCGATGAAGGTTCCGGCGCGTTCGTGGTGGGACTGCGTTATGGCTCGGGGTGGCTGGTCCGCAAGACGCGCGAACCCAAGCAGGTCTATTGGAAGGGGCCATCGGTGGGCTTCGATGTGGGCGCCAATGCCTCCAAATGCTTCACCCTGGTCTACAACCTGCGCGAAGACAAACGTCTGTTCCAGCGCTATCCGGGCGTGGAGGGCAGCTTCTATTTTGTCGCCGGGCTGGGCATCAACTACCAGCGCAGCGGCGGGGTCACACTCGCGCCCATGCGCACAGGCGTGGGCTTCCGCGCCGGCGTGAACGCGCAGTATCAGGTCTATTCCGACCGCCGGGACTGGTTCCCCCTCTGACATGACCGGACGGCGGGCGCTTTCCGCAGGAGCACTTGCTTTGGGCGCGTTCGCGCTGGGCGCTTTCGCCGTCGGCGCGCTGGCCATCGGTGCGGTCGCTATCGGCCGGTTGGCGGTGAAGCGCGCCGCGATCAAACGTCTGGAAATCGACGAACTGGTGGTGCGCCGCGTCAGGCGCGAACCTTCTGCCTAACTAGCCGCAAGGGATTTTGCGGCGTGAGCAGGAGCGCCGAGCAAAGTGTACGAACAGCACATAAGCGATGGCGCGACGAACTCGCGACGCAAAAGAACCGCGGCTAGGCCGTAGCTTCTTCAGCCTTGCTCGCATCCCCGCCCTTGCCGCCAACCGCCGGCATGTAGAGCAGCAGCATCGCCGCCACATAGGTGGAGGAGAACGTCCCCACCAGAATGCCGAACAGGATGGCGACGGAGAAATTCAGCAGCACCGGTCCGCCGAACAGCAGCGGAATCACCGACAGCGCCGTGGCCGCCGACACCAGGGTGGTGCGGGTGGCGATCTGGTTGGTGGAAAGATTGATCATGTCCGGCAGGGACATGCGTTTGTACTTGCGCCGGTTCTCGCGCAACCGGTCGAACACCACCACCGTGTCGTTGATGGAATAGCCGGCCAGCAGCAGCAGCGAGGCCACGGTGTAGATGTTGAATTCCAGCTGCAGCACCGAGAAGAAACCCGCCGTGACGAAGACGTCATGGCCAGTGGCGATCAGGGCGCCGACGCCGTACTGCCATTCGAAGCGCACCGCCACATAGATGGAGATCATGGCCACAGCCAGCAGGGTGGCCAGGATGCCGTCATTCAGAAGCTCGTTGGAGACTTTGGGACCGACCACCTCAGTGCGGCGATACTGATAGGAACTCCCCAGTTTGGCCTTGATTGCCTGCACCGAGGCCTGCTCGGCCGCGTTCTGATCAACGCCCGGGGCGTTGTCCCGGGGCTGGACGCGGATCATGGCGCAGCTTCCTGCCGGTGTTTCGCAAACGCCGCCGCCGAAGGTCTGCACGACCGGATCGTTGAAGCCCAGCGAGATGATGTCCGAGCGCATCTTGGCGACCTCGATCACCTGAGGAGATTTGACCTCCATCAGCACGCCGCCGGTAAAGTCGATGCCGAAATTGAAGCCGTGCCAGAGGATCGAAACCACCGAGACGACCACCAGCAGCCCATCAATGGCGAAGGCCGCCCAGCGGTATTTCACGAAATCGACGTTTGTGGTCTCAGGGATAAACCGCAGCAGCGGCATGGCAGTCTCGCGCAAAAATCGCGCGAACCTACAGGGCCGCGAGGGCCCAAACAAGCATTTCCCGGCTCTGGCCCAGGCGCCCGTTTCTGCTAGATTTCCGCCGCTTTTTGGGGATCTCCGATGACCAGGACCTTGCTTGTGGCCGCGGTGGCGGCTGTTTCGGCCACGCCGGCGCTTTTGGCGGGCGCCGCCTGGGCCGACGCCCCGGCCCCCGTCATCGACAATGAGCGCGTCACGGTGCGGGACGTCCATCTTCGGCCGGGCGAAGCCGCGCCCGCCATCAGTCATGTCGGCGACTATGTGGTCCTATACGTGGATGGCGGGCAGATCCGTTCCGCCGACGGCAAGATGGCGCGCCATGTCGCGGGCAGCGCCATGAGCGGGCATGGCGGCGCCACCAGCGATACGGCAATCGGCAGCCCCGCGCATGAAATCGTAGTGGAGCTCAAGGACACGCCCTCAAGGACCGTGCCCAACACCACCGGCCTGCCGCCGGGCTTCCCACGACCAGGCTCCAAGAAAGTGCTGGAAACCGGCAAGGTGCGGGTCTGGAATTACACCTGGGTGCCAGGCAAGCCGACGCCGATGCACTTCCATAACACCGAGATCGTGGTGACCTATCTCGGCAATGGCGATGTCGCCGCCACCACGCCGGACGGCAAGAAGACCGTGACCCACCACAATCCGGGCGACATCGTCTTCAATGTGGCCAATCGCAGCCATGCCGAGGAACTGGTCAAGGGCGAGATGTCCGGCATCATGCTGGAACTGAAATAACGCCGGCGCTAAGCTTCCCCGATAAACAGGGGAGGCTTTCATGCTCAAGCAGCTGCTTATCGCATCCGTCTTTGCGAGCGCCTGTGCGCCCGCCTTTGCCGCCAGCATCGATCCCAACAACGCCATCGGGCTTACCCCCGATCAGATCCAGTGGAAGAAGGGTGAGGCCAACGACACGTCCTGGCCGATCGGCGATCCGGCCAAGCCCGGCGCCTGCCTGGAGTTCATCAAATGGCATCCGGGTCATTTCAGCCGTCCGCACTATCACAGCCATGCCCGTTATGCAGTGGTGGTTGACGGCACCTGGTGGGTCTCGACCAGCAACGTCTATGACCCTGACCACAACACCGTGCCTTATCCCAAGGGCTCGGTGCTGACCGATCTGGTCAAGGGCGTGCATTATGACGGCGCCAAGCCGGAAACCGGCGACGGCACTGTTGCCATTTTCATGGACTGCCCGCTGGAGAGCACTCCGGCCGAGGTCAAGAAGTAGCCGGCTTTCGAAGGAAAAAGGTAATGGCGGCGGAGACGATCAGCGCCGCCGCCATCATCAGATAGGACGCAGCCGGCGAGCCGGTGATGTCGTTCAACTGCCCCACGCCAAAGGTCCCCGCAAAGGAGCCCAGCGCCCCCATGCTGTTGATCAGGGCGATGGCGCCACCGACGACATTGGCGGGGATCGTTTCGGCCAGCGAGGCAAAGAAAGGCCCATAAGGCCCGTACATCATCGCGCCCGCCAGCACCAGGAGAGCGAAGCTGGCCCAGAAATTGGTGCTGCCCAACAGGTAGGAGCCATAAAAGGCCAAAGCGGCCAGGGCCAGGAACGGCCACACCAGGCTCAGGCGCTTGCCGGTCCTGTCCGACCAGAAGGAGATGGATATCTCAGCGATGACCGCGGCGAGATACGCTACCGCCGACAGGAAGCCCACCTCCACCATGCCCACGCCGGGATTTTTGAGAATGGAAGGCAGCCACATCGCAAAACCATAGACGCCGACACTCCAGAGGAAATACTGGACGCAGAGCGCGATCACCCGCGGGCTTGCGAAGGCAGCGCGATAGTTGCGCACCGGCGCGATGCCGCGCTGTTCCTCGGCCAGCGCGCTTTCCAGCTTTTTCTGCTCGGCGCTGCTGAACCAGCTCGCATCGCGCGGCCAATCGGCCACCAGCTTCCACCAGACGAAAGCCCACAAGACCGGCGGCAGGCCTTCGATGATGAACATCATGCGCCAACCGAAGCCGGCGGCGAGATAGCCCGATAGCAGCGACATCCACAGCATGGTGACCGGGTTGCCCAGCACCAGAAAGGCGTTGGCGCGCGCCCGCTCCGCGGCCGTGTACCAGCGTGACTGCAGGATCAGCATCGCCGGCAACACCGCGCTTTCCACCACGCCCAAGAGGAAGCGGTCGAGATAGAGCAGATAGATATTGTTGATCACGCCCGTGGCGCTGGCGAGCAGGCCCCAGCCGATCAGGCCGAAAAAGATCAGCCGCTTGGCGCTGTATTTCTGGGCATAGAGAGCGCCGGGAATCTGGAACAGGAAATAGCCCACGAAAAACAGCGATGCCAGCCAGGTGTTCTGCGATGCCGTGATCCCCAGGTCCTTGGCCATCCCGGCCGCCGCGCCGAAACTGAAATTGGCGCGATCCAGATAGGAAAGGCTGTAGCTGATGAAGATCACCGGCAGCAGCAGGCTCCAGCGCCGGTTCATGAGTGTGCCCGCCCGCGTATCATGGTTCCCCGAATCACTTTTCTTCTTTCCCCCCAAAGACATGCGCAGGCCCGCAATTTTGCGCAAACCGCGTCATGTTTCGCGTACGCAAAGCGTCACGTTCATGATCATCGTTAACGTGCCGGTAACCATAGCATGGCGCGGGCCATCTGCCTCATCGGCCGATAAGAGCTGAATCACTCGCTGAAAATCGATTCAAATTTTCTCCAATCTCGCATTATTCGATGTGTGTAACTCGGCTTTGCGATGGTTTACGGATTGCGACACCGCTGCATCACCCTATCGTCCCCTCGTCTCGCGTTAACAGGGGAGATTCTCGTGGAGATGGATCCCGTCGTACTTCTGGCCGAACAACTGCGCGCTGCCGAGCAGTCGCTCCACACTGCCGTGCGCCTCTACGAAGTGGACCGATGCCAGGAAAATGGCGAGACCGTCAATTCGCTGCTGGTCTCGATCAAAAGCCTGCACCGGGACCTGACCCAAACCGCACCGACCAGCGCCCTGGGCGCCAGCGAGCTGGTGCGGCTGGCGGCCCAGCGCCTGCCCTTCTCGCTGTCGCGCTATGCCGACCATTTCAACCAGATCGCCGACCGGCTGGGAGCGGGCCGGCGCGAGCATTCCGACCTGGTCTGGCTGAGATCCATGCGGGCCGCACTGCGCAGCGGAGGCCAGCAGGGTGTCCGGGCCGCGCCCCTGCTGCAACTGGCCATTGCCGGGGCCGCCCGGCCGGTAGTGATTTTCCGCAGTTCGGGCATACCCACCGAAAGCAGCATGGACCTTCCGCTGTGCCCCATTGAGACGGCGCGCCGGCTCGACTAGCCTCCCCGGCCAACGGGCTCGATGAAGGGGTTACGCCATGCCGAAGCT
>Ga0268266_10001115_pt1 | contig 33566 bp, 27 predicted proteins | sample KBSS13metaG_FD_190356 | JGI IMG/M metagenome (GOLD analysis project Ga0268266, IMG submission 190356) | Switchgrass rhizosphere microbial communities from Kellogg Biological Station, Michigan, USA - KBS S1-3 metaG (SPAdes) (version 2) | ecosystem: Host-associated > Plants > Roots > Rhizosphere...
ATTGTGCATTACCGGGTGACGCGCTCCACCAACCGCACCATCCGGCCGAACGAGATGTTCCTGCTGGACAGTGGCGCGCAATATCCCGACGGCACCACCGATGTCACCCGCACCATCATGGTGGGTGAGGCCACGCCCGAGATGCGCGACCGCTTCACCCGGGTGCTGAAAGGCCATATCGCGCTGGCCACGGTGCGCTTCCCCGACGGCACCATCGGCATGCAGCTGGACAGTTTCGCCCGCCGGCCGCTGTGGGAAGCGGGCCTGGATTACGACCACGGCACCGGCCATGGCGTCGGCAGCTATCTTTCGGTGCATGAAGGGCCGCAGAACATCTCCAAGCGGCCGGTGATGCAGGCGCTGAAGCCCGGCATGGTCTGTTCCAACGAGCCCGGCTTCTACAAGGCCGGCGCCTTCGGCATCCGCATCGAGAATCTGATTGTGGTGAGCGAGCCAGAAGACTTGGGCGGTGAGCGGCCGATGATGGGCTTTGAAACCATCACCCTGGTACCGATTGACCTGAATCTGGTGGAATCCGCGCTGCTCACCGATACCGAGCGCGGCTGGCTGAACCTTTACCACGCGCGAGTGCGCGATGTGATCGGCCCGCTGGTGGACGAGGACACGCGCAAGTGGCTGGATAAGGCGACACGCGCAATATAAGGGCACAAGACGTTTATTAGCCGGGGGCAGACACGATGAAGTTTCACGTCATCACCGGGCTCCTGCTCCTGACCGGCGCCGCCTTGGCGCAGGGCGACGCCGCTGCTGGCTTCAAGGGCTTGTTCATTCATGACCAATGTATCGGCGAAAATACCGAACAGCCCGACACCTGCCTGCACGACCGGGTGCATGAGAAGAGCTTCACCTTCGGTGGGCGCCCCGGAACCGTCCAGGAGGTGACCTTGCGGGTGCGCGGTCTGTTTGAGCCGACGCGGATGGAGGGCGGCACCGTACCCGACCCGGCCGCGCCCTGGTTCATGGTCGGTGGGACCAGCCCCTCCCCCGACTATTCGCAATGGCAGATCGAAGTGTCGGAGCCGAAAGCGACATATACGCTGAACGCTTATCCCCGCACTTCCCACACGATCTACAAAGAGGATTTTCAGGTCACCATTCCGGTGGCGGGGGGCGCCTCGGTCAAGGTGCGCACCATCGACGCCAATGACCGGGAGATCGACAATAGCGCGAAGGGCAAGCCTGACCGCCTGCAGGTGCTCGAAGGCGTGACCGATACGCCGCAGGACGGACAGGTGCTGCGGCTGGATGTGGTGCGCGTGACGCGACGCGGCGGCTGAAGTCTAGCCGCTGATCAATTTCAGCCAGGCATCCTCGTCCAGCACCTGGACATTGTGCTTCTGTGCGTCTTTCAGCTTTGAGCCCGCGCCCGGGCCCGCCACCACGATATCGGTCTTGGCCGAGACCGAACCCGCCACCTTGGCGCCCAGGCTTTCCGCCCGCGCCTTGGCCTCCTGGCGAGTCATCTTTTCCAGCGTGCCGGTGAAGACCACGGTCTTGCCCGATACCGGCGAGGATTTGGCCGGCGCGGCCATGTCGCTCACGTCCAGCCATTCCAGCAGCCGCTTCACCGCCTTCACATTGTGCGGCTCATCGAAGAAGTCGTGAATGGCTTCGGCCACCACTCCGCCGATGCCTTCGATATGCTGCAACTCTTCCAGCGCGTCGTCGGCCTTCATGCCGTCCAGGAAGGCGTCGATCGAACGGTAGTGCCGCGCCAGCAGGCGCGCCGTGGTCTCGCCGACATGGCGGATGCCCAGCGCATTGATGAAGCGGTCCAGACCGACGGTGCGGCGGCGCTCGATCGCCGCCATCAGGTTTTCGACCTGCTTGCCTTCACCCTCGTCCTTTTTCTTGGCCTTGGTTTTTGCGGGCTCCTTGCCCTCGGCAGTCCGGCGCTCCTCGCTCAAGGCGGCGCGGTGCTCGGCTAGCACCTTGGCGACTTTTTCGGGCTTTTCCGTCAGGGCGAAAATGTCGGCAGGCTCCTTCAGCAGGCCCTTGTCGTGGAACAACTCGATCAGGGTGCCGCCCAGGCCCTCGATATCGAACTGGTCGCGGCCGACGAAATAGCGAAGCCGCTCCACCGTCTGGGCATCGCAAATCAGGCCGCCGGTGCAGCGCCGGTCCACATCCATCTTACCGGTCTTCTCGTCCACTTCCCGCACGGCATGGCTGCCGCAGACCGGACACTTGTCTGGGAATTTGTAAGCCTTGGCGTTCTTGGGCCGCTTTTCCAGGATCACGCGCAAAATCTGCGGGATCACATCGCCGGCGCGCTGGATCACCACGGTATCACCGACACGGGCATCCAGCCGCTCGATCTCGTCTTCATTGTGCAAGGTGGCGTTCTGCACCACCACGCCGCCCACCGTCACCGGCTTCAGCCGCGCCACCGGCGCCAGCTTGCCGGTGCGGCCGACCTGGATTTCGATGCCTTCCAACACCGTCTCGGCCTGTTCGGCGGGAAATTTGTGGGCGGTGGCCCAGCGCGGCGAACGGGAGACAAAGCCCAGCCGCTCTTGCAGATCCAGCCGGTCCACCTTGTAGACCACCCCGTCAATGTCATAGCCGAGCCTGGCGCGCCTGCTTTCGATATCGCGATGGAATTTCAAAATCTCGTCCAGGGTCTCGCAGCGGCGGACCAGCGGATTTACCTTGAGACCATAGCTTTCGAACTTTTCCAGCATGCCGCTCTGGGTCTTGGCCGGGAGCTCGGAAATTTCGCCCCAGGCATAGGCGAAGAAGTTCAGCGCCCGGCTGGCGGTTATGCTGGGATCGAGCTGGCGCACGGAGCCGGCGGCGGAATTACGCGGATTGGCGTATGTCGGCTTGCCGTCCTTTTCCTGCCGCTTGTTCAGCGCCTCGAACGCCTTGTGGGTCATGTAGACCTCGCCCCGCGCTTCCAGCACAGCAGGCGGCCTGCCTTTGAGCCGCAAGGGAATATCGGAAATGGTGCGCAGATTGGCAGTGATATCCTCGCCCTCCATGCCGTCGCCGCGGGTCGCACCCTGGACCAGCACACCATGCTCATAGCGTAGCGAGGCGGAGAGGCCATCGATCTTGGGCTCCGCCATCACCGCGATTTCGTCGCCGTCTTTGAGGCCCAGAAAGCGGCGAACGCGGCCCAGAAACTCCGCCACATCCTCGTCGCTGAAGGCATTATCCAGCGACAGCATCGGCACCGCGTGGCGCACCTTGGCGAATTTTTCGCTGACCTTGGCGCCCACGCGATGGGTTGGGCTGTCGGGCCGCACCAGCAGCGGGAAACGCGCCTCGATCTCCGCGTTGCGCCGCCGGAGGGCATCGTACTCAGCGTCGCTGACCTTCGGCGCGTCTTGCAGATAATAATGCCGGTCGTGCTCGGCGATTTCACGGGCAAGCTTATCGAGCTCCTTTTGAGCTTCGGCAGAGCTTAACTTCTCAATAGGTTTCATTGCGGTCTCGCGCCGCTCGCCCAAGCTCGCGGCGTTCGTCGCTCGAAATAGCCCATTGGGCTATTTCGTTCACCTGCGGTGAACCGCTCCTTACCCTTCTCGGCCTCGGCGGAGGTTATCTTGTCGACAGCTTTCGCACTCATGCCCGTTTGCGGGCCTTTTTCGCGGGCGTTGCCGCTTCCGCCATCAGCCGCTTGGCGGCGGCGCGGGCCTCGCTGGTGACATTGGCGCCCGACAGCATGCGGGCGATTTCTTCCAGCCGCGCCTCGTCATCCAGGAGTTCGATGCGGGTCTTGTCCTTCAGGCGGGAAATACGGAAATGCCGCGCCGCACGGGCCGCGACCTGCGGCGAATGGGTGACCAGCAGCACCTGGGTGGTTTCGGCCAGGCGCTGCAGGCGCTCGCCCACCGCATCGGCCACCGCCCCGCCCACGCCGCGGTCCACCTCGTCGAACACCATGGCGGCGGGCAAGGAGACCTGGGCCAGCGCCACCTTCAGCGCCAGGGAGAAGCGCGCCAGCTCGCCGCCCGAGGCGATCTTGGCCAAGCCGCCGAAACTCGCGCCTTCCACCGTGGCGACTTCAAAGGCGATTTTCTCCAGGCCGGACGGTGCGCCCTTGTCGTCGTCCAGCTTTTCCAGCGCGACACGGAATTTGGCATGGCCCAGCTTGAGCGGCGCCAATTCCGCGGCCACCGCTGCTTCCAGCTTGCGGGCCGCGCCTTCGCGCGATTTGGACAGCTTGCGCGCAGCGATCAGATAGGCCTCGCGGGTGGCGGCGACGCGTGCTTCCGCCTTTTTGATCTGGCTGCCACCTTCGGTCAGCGCCCGTTCCTTGGCCACATAGTCATCACGCACCGCCGGCAGTTGGTCCGGTGCCACGCCATATTTGCGCGCCAGGGCCCTGAGCGCGAACAGCCGCTCTTCCTTGCGTTCCAGCGCACCGGTGTCGGTATCCAGCCGTGACAGCAGGGAATCCAGCTCCCGCCGCGCCTCTTCGGCCAAGGCGTAAGACTGTTCCAGCGCCGTCTCGGCAGCAGCCGCCGCCTTGCGCGCCTCTTCATTCATGCGCGACAGCTTCTTCAGCGCCTGGGCCAGACCGGATTCCGCGCCGCGTTCGCCGGAAAGCGCTTCCAGCGCCGCCGAAACATCCTCGGCAATGCGGGCTGCATTCATCATCAATGCCCGCTCGCTGGCCAGCCGCTCTTCCTCGCCTTCTTCCGGCGCGAAATCCGACAGTTCATTGGCGGCGGCCCGGACGAAATCGGCCTCGGCCTGAGCCCGTTCCGCCAGCGCCTTCAACTCTTCCAGCGCGGCACGCGTGGCGGACCATTCGCCATGCAGCAGCGCCACGGTCTGGGCGTCGCCGTTCAGGCCGCCGAAGCCGTCCAGCAACCCGCGATGGGTGGCCGTGTCGAACAGCCCCCGATCGTCTTGCTGGCCATGCACTTCCAGAAGCAGGCTGCCCACGTCTTTCAACAGGCCCACGCCCACCGCCTGATCATTGACGAAGGCGCGACTGCGCCCGTCGCCGGCCAGGGTCCGGCGCATGACAATCTCATCGCCGCCTTCCATCGCCTGCTCGGCCAACAACGCCCAGGCGGGGTGTTTCTTCTCCGGCTCAAACACCGCGGTGGCCGAACCTTGCGCCGCGCCCGGGCGCACGCCGGCACGGCCACGGCCGCCAACAGCCAGGCCCAGAGAATCCAGCAGGATGGATTTGCCCGCCCCGGTTTCGCCGGTCAGTACATTCAGGCCGGGCGCGAACTCCAGCGCGGCCTGCTCGATCAGAACGATGTCACGGATGGTGAGCGCCGCGAGCACTAGCCGACTCGTCAGAAGATGCGGTTCACAGCCTGACTGATCCAGGACTGCTTGTCTTCAGCGGGCTTGAGATTGCGCCCTTTCAGAATGTTATAGGCGTCCTTGTACCAGCCGGAGCCGGGATAATTGCGCCCCAGCACCGCGGCGGCCGTCTGCGCTTCCCGGTCCAGGCCCAGGCTGTAATAGGACTCGGTCAGCCGCTCCAGCGCCTCGGCGATCTGCGGCGTGGTCTGATATTGCTCCACCACGGTGCGGAAGCGGTTGATGGCGCCGATATAGTCGCCCCGCTTCAGGTAATAGCGGCCCACCGCCATTTCCTTGCCGGCCAGGTGATCGTTGGTCAGGTCGATCTTCAGCGTGGCGTCGCGGGCATATTCGGTATCGGGGAAACGCTGCACCACGTCCTGCAGCGCCACCAGGGCGCCTTCGGTGTTGGACTGGTCGCGGCTGATGTCGACGATCTGCTCATAGAGCGAGATGGCCTTGATGTAGAAGGCGTAGGCCACTTCCGGGCTGCCGGGATGCAGCGAGATATACTGGTCGGCGGTGGCGATGGCGGCAGTGTAGCTGTTGGCCTGGTAGGAGCAGAAGGCGCTGATCAGCATGGCGCGGCGTGCCCACACCGAATAGGGGTGCTGGCGGTCCACCTCATTGAACTGGCCGGCGCAGAGGTCCCAGGCGCCCGCGCCAATGGCTCGCCAGCCGTCGGCATAGATCTGCTCCACAGTGCGTTCGCGGTAGTTGGCGGCGTCCTTGTTGGCGTCGTTGGTCTCGTCGTCCTTGCCGCCGAAGATGGAGCAGCCGGCCAGGCCTGCGAGGGCCGCACCCAGTGCCAAGCCACGCAAAACAGGCCTCAGATGCAAGACGGGTACCATGGCTATCCTTGGTTAGCGCGCAAAGATAAGCAATATCAATTACTTATCCCGGCCCAGACCGGGCACGCTTCTAGAGGCTCTATATACCGTGCGACGGGCGGGGCCGGAAGTATCAGTTTTGAGAGCCTCAGAGTTCCTGGACCACGTAGTTGGCGGGGTCGGAAAACAGCGCCCTCAACAGCGCGTTGTTGGTGGCATGGCCAGACTTTTTGCCCTCAAAGCGGGCGATCAGCGGGCTTCCGGCCAGCGCCATGTCGCCGATGGCGTCCAGGATCTTGTGGCGCACAAACTCGTCGGCAAAGCGCTGGGTTTCACGGTTGATCACGCCGCTATCGTCCAGCGCCAGGGTGTTGGCCAGGGAAGCGCCCAGCGCCATGTTCATCTGGTTCAGTGTCTCCAGTTCCTTCAGGAAGCCGAAGGTGCGGGCGGGAGCAATCTGGGCCTTGAAGCCGGCCCGGCTGAAGGCGAACTCGAAATATTGCTCACCGATCACCGGAAAGCTCAGCTCATAGGCGAAAGACAATTCCTCGGCCGGCGATAACGACGCCCTGGCGTCACCGCTTTGCACCGTGACGGGCTTCAGGACCTTCACGGCCGTGCGGGCTGTTTCCTGCTCGGCGGCACCAGCGCTTTCCAGAAGCTCGAGATAGGAGAGCGCGTCCCCATCCAGGATCGGTGGCTCGGGCCCGTCCAGGGAAACCGTCAGGTCGTCGATTTCCAGCCCCGCTGCCGCGGCCATCAGATGCTCGACCACCCCGACCTTGGCGCTGCCTTCGCCGATGACCGTGCCAAGCCGCGTTTCGCTGACCCGGTCATACCTGGCCGGAATCGACACATCCAGGTCGATGCGGCGGAAGACGACGCCCTGCCCGCTCTGTGCCGGCGACAGCACCATGGTTACCGGAACTCCGGCATGCAGGGCGGTGCCGATGGCGCGGACTTCCTGGGCAATGGTGCGGCGGCGGGTCATGCTGAGACTTTAGCCCGCTAGTGTCCCGATTCCGAAATTCGCGTGATCTCCATATCGGGCTCTGGGCGAATTTCGGAATCGGGGGACACTAGCAAGCCATTGATTCCTAGTGTCGTTTGGTTTCGAAGTTCGCCCTGAGCTTGATGTCAATAATATAGCGAACTTCGAAACCACGACACTAGAACGTCTTACTGAAAGCCATTGCGACCCTGCGGTGGCAGGCCGATACTCTGGGGGCTCGGCTCGTGGAGAAGCCGTTTGCGACGCATCTGGAGCCTATTGGCACTGCTGCTGCTCTGCTATCCGGCGCGAGCGACCTCGCCGGCGGAACAGCCCTATCGCATCGGCAGCTATGGCCGCCTGCTCACTGATGTTTATGTCAACGGCCAGGGCCCCTTCACCTTCCTGATCGATACCGCTTCCAGCCGCTCGCTGATCTTCGAGCATGTGCGCCAGAAGCTTGGCCTTGCCCGCTCGCAGCCCGAAAAGCTGATGGTCTATGGCATCAATGACGTGGCCGAGGCGGTGCCGGTCAAGCCGGACCGGATCAGCGTCGCCGGCGAGGAACTCAAAGGCCTCACCATAGGCGTGCTTCCGGAAACCACCGACGCCGATCCCGATGGCATTCTGGGCGTGGATTTCCTGTCGCACTATTTCGTGGTGCTGGACCGCACCACCATGCAACTGAAATTGCTGCCGCCGGGCGAGGACAGCGCGCGCGCCTATCAGGACTGGGCGGAGGCAGGGCTGACCCCTCGCCTTCTGAAGAAATTTCCCATCCGTTTCTGGTATCTCTCGACCCGCTTCAACGACCGCAATATCAACACCCTGTTCGACCTGGGCGCGGGCGCCACCATGATGAACTGGCATGCGGCCGAGCGGCTGGGGGTGCGCAAGCGCAACTTTACCCATTTCGGCCCGCCACCGGAGGAACTGCAGGACGTTCTGGGCAAGACCTCGCCGGCGCTGCGGATCGAGAATGTCGAGGTGCGGCTGCCGGGTAAATTCTGGGACAACCAGCTTGTGATCGTGGCGGACGCGCCGGTGTTCAACTATTTCGACCTGGAGGACCAGGCTGCCGCCATCGCGGGGCCGGGCCTGCTGCGTGACACCTCGCTGGCGATCGATTTCGCGGGCCAGCGGCTCTTTGTCGGGCCGACGATCAAGGGACGGCAGCCTCCCAGAGCGATCAAACGCCCGGTGGAAGTCTATGACCCCGATCCCAAAAACCTGCTTGGCGCGGCAAGTGGATCATGCGCGGCGCAGGTTTTCCGCTGCTGATTTAAAGGATTGCGCGAGCCCTTCTGCGCGCCCTTAAACGCCCTGCATTGCTTTCAGCCGCCTGGTGATCATTCCGCAGATAGCAGGCAGCACGAGAAGGGTCAGAGCTGTCGAGGTGATGAGGCCTCCGATCACCACCGTGGCCAGTGGACGCTGAACTTCAGCGCCCGTACCGGTCGCAACCGCCATGGGAACGAACCCGAGCGACGCCACAAGCGCCGTCATCAGAACGGGCCGCACCCGTTCCATAGTACCTGCCACGATCGAATCCTGCACGGCGTTTCCAAGCTCCAACCGTTTCCGAATGGCCGAGATCAGAACAAGGCCGTTGAGCACCGCTACGCCTGAGACGGCAATGAACCCCACGGCGGTTGAGACCGAGAAGGGAATGCCGCGCAACGCGATGGCAAAGACCCCGCCCGCTAGCGCCAGGGGCACCGCGGTGAAAACCAGGCCGGCGAGAACCATATCGCCCAGGGCCATGGTCAGAACGGCGAATATCATTCCCAGGCAAATAGGCACCAAATAGATGAGCCGGGAGGTGGCCGCCTGCAGATTCTGATATTGGCCACCCCATTCAATGGACATGCCCGGCGGCAGCTTCACCTCCTCCGCGATCCGCTTCTGGGCTTCTGTAACGAAAGAGCCCAGATCCGTGCCCCGGACATTGGCCTGGACATAGATGCGACGGCGGCCATTGTCGCGGCTGATCTCGTTAAGGCCTTCCGAGAAACGGAAGTTCACCAGCCGCCTTAGCGGTACGGATGCTTCCGCCGTGCCCTCGACGCCCGGAAGCAGAACGGTACTAGGCAGCATGACGGGAATGGCGCCCAGAGCCTGCGGATCGTTGCGCTGGGCCTCGGGCAGGCGAACGACGATGTCGAAGCGGCGATCCCCCTCGAACACCTGCCCCGCGACGCGGCCGCCCAACCCGGTGGAAATCGTGTTGGCGACATCCTCCATGGTCAGGCCATAACGGCTGATGGCGTCCCGGTCGAAACGAATGTCGAAAGTCGGGAAACCCCGGGTCTGAGCAACGCGAACATCGGCCGAGCCGGGCACGCTGCGCAGTATCCTGCCGACCTTTTGGGCGGCGCTGTTCAACTGGCTGAGATTGTCGCCGTAGACCTTCACCGCCACGTCGCTGCGCACGCCCCCGATCAGCTCGTTGAACCGCATCTCGATGGGCTGGTTGACGTCATAGGCGTTCCCCACGATCCGGTCAGCTTTCTCGCGAATGCGCTCAATCACCTGGTCCTTGGTGGTGATACCGTCCGGCCATTCGTCCTTGGGTTTCAGGATCACATAATCGTCGGACGCATTGGGCGGCATCGGATCGGCAGCCAGACTGGCGGTGCCGCCCTTGGAATAGACCGTCTTCACCTCTGGAAGCGTCTCAATCGCCCGCTCCAGCGCCAGGTCCATGGCCAGCGACTGATCCACGGAGGTCGAAGGGATGCGCACCGAGGAGAGGTTGAGGTTCTGCTCATCCAGCTTGGGCATGAACTCCTGGCCGATCATCAGGAACACCAAGACGGAAGCGGCGAAGACACCGAACGCGGCAGCGAGGAAGGGCCGGGGCCGCGCGATGGCGCGATGCAACCAGGGCTCGTAAAGCGCCTTCGCCTTCCGGATAAGGGCGACTTCTTCTTCCCGGACGGAACCGCTAAGCAACAGCGCCACCATGGCCGGCACGAAGGTCAGCGACATCAGGAAGGCCGCGGCCAGCGCCAGCATCAGGGTGATAACCATTGGCGCGAACATCTTTCCTTCCACGCCTTCGAAGGTCAGGCAGGGCAGGAAGACCAGAAAGATAATGACCTGGCCGAAAACGGTGGGCCGCACCATCTCCCGGGAAGCTTCAACCACCTCGTCCAGCCGCTCCTGCCGGTCCAGTGCGCGGCCCAGCCGCGCCTGCCGTTCGGCGCGCCGGCGCAGATTGTTCTCCACAATGATCACCGCGCCATCGATGATCAGCCCGAAATCCAGCGCGCCCAGGCTCATCAGGTTGCCGGAGACATTGAGCGCATTCATGCCGATGGCGCCGATCAACACCGACAACGGGATCACCAGGGTGGCGATGATGGCGGCGCGCCAGTTTCCCATCAGGACAAAGAGGACCGCGATCACCAGCAGCGCCCCCTCCCCCAGGTTGCGCGCCACGGTGGCAATCGTTGCCGTCACCAGTTGCGAGCGGTCCAGGGTGGGCACGATCTCCACCCCCGCCGGCAAGCTGCGCTCGATCTCCAGGAGCTTGTCGCGCACGTCCCGCGCCACCACCCGGCTGTTGGCGCCCACCAGCATCAGGGCGCTGCCCACCACTGTTTCATGGCCGTCATGGCTGGCTGATCCGCGCCGCAATTCGCCGCCCACCCGTACTGTTGCGAAGTCGCGGACCGCCACCGGAACGCCATTGCGGCTGGCCACAACGGCCCGCCCGATTTCGTCCAACCCGTGCAGCCGCGCATTCGCGCGCACCAGATAGGCTTCGCCGGCGCGGTGGATGAAATCGGCGCCCACCGACAGGTTAGCTTTTTTCAGCGCTTCGGCGATGTCGGAGTAGGAGATGCCGAAGGCTGCCAGCTTGGCCGGATCGGGCTCCACCACATACTGTTTGATGTAACCGCCCAGGCTGTCCACGTCCGCCACACCGGGAACGGTGCGCAATTGCGGGCGGATGATCCAGTCCTGTACGGTGCGCAGATAGGCCACCTGCGCCACATGGTCGGAAAGCCGTTCGCCCTCGGAGGTGAGGAAACTTCCGTCGCTCTGCCAGCCGGGCTCGCCGTTGCGGACCCTCTGGCGGCCGGCATGCGTCGAAGTGAACTCGACATTGTAGTGGAACACCTCTCCCAGCCCAGTCGAAACCGGCCCCAGTTGGGGATCGGCGCCTTCGGGGAGGCTCGGCCGCGCCTGTTCCAGCCGCTCGAGCACGCGTTGGCGCATAAAATAGAGGTCGGCGTTGTCCTTGAAGACGGCGGTGACCTGGGAAAAGCCGTTGCGCGAGAAGGAGCGCGTGCTTTCCACGCCATCCAGGCCGGTTATCGCCGTTTCGATGGGATAGGTGACCCTCTTTTCCATCTCCAGGGGAGCGAGGGAAAGCACGACCGTGTTGATCTGCACCTGCTTGTTGGTGATGTCCGGCGTGACGTCGATAGGCAGAAGGAAGGCCTGCCACACGCCGATCCCTGCGGCGACCAGCGTCAGGAACAGGACGAGCCAGCGCGCCCGGACCGAGAAAGCGATGAGCCTGCCGATCATTCTTCGTCCTCGACGCCCTTGCCCAGCTCCGCCTTCAGCAAGAAGGCGTTGCGGGTGGCGATACGGTCGCTCGCGGACAACCCGCCCGTGATCGAAGCCTGTCCCGCACCCCGAGTGCCGATAGATACATGCCGGACGACAAATCCATCCGGCGTGCGCACAAACACCGCATCGCGGCCATCGAGGGTCTGCACCGCCTCGTCGGGCACCACGATCCCGGTTGCGGCTGTACCCTTCGGCCGTATGCGGACCTGCAAGGTGTCTCCCGGCGCCAAGGACAGGCCCTTGGGCACTGCGATCACGATGGACTGTGTGCGGGTTTGGGGATCCAGCGCAGGAGCAACCGAATGCACCTTTGTCGGCAGGACGGTGCCGTTTGGCAGCAACAGGACCGCGGAGTCGCCCGACGCCACATGGGCTGCATCGGTCGCGGTCAACTGCGCCTCGATCTGGATGATACTGGGGTCGGCAATGCGAAACAGCTCCGTCTCGGTGCGGACATAGGCACCCAGAGCCGCAGCCTCTGCCGTGATGCGGCCGGAGAGCGGACTGACGACTTCCACTGAATGACCGTCAGACGACAGGTTTGCTGTCACCGCCGCGTCGCGGGCGCGCTTTGCATCAGCTTCAGCAGCCGCCAGACCTGCCTGGGCGGTCTCAAGCGAGCGCCGTGACGTGGCGCCCTCCCGGAACAATGCCTCTTCTTGGGCGGCAATCCGGCGGGCCAGCACCGCCTTGGCGTCGGCGCTGGCCCGGTCGGAGGCGATCTGGGCCGCGTCCTTGCTGTCCACGAGGGCCAGAACTTCGCCCGCGCGGACCGGATCGCCCAGCTGTTTGTTCAGGCGTGAAATGATGCCCTCGGCATGGGCCGTGAGAACGGCAGCGCCAGCGGGCTGGGCGGCAACAGCGGCGGGCGCGAGGATTTCCGTACCGAGATTTCCCGGCTCCGCAGGCTGAACCACGATCCCGGCCTCCCGAATCCGGGCGGCATCAAGCTTCAGATATGTGTCGGCCTGTTCGGTCTCTGCCGGCTTTTCCGGTGGGGGGGCGGCGGGGCGAAGCAACGCCCGGTCCAGACCTATGCCTGTGGCAACGGCAAGGATCAGCAACGCCGCCAGAATGACTTTTGTCGCCGCCGGTGAGGGCGACTGAGGGAATTTGTGCACGATGCCTCCTTTGTGATCTGCGTGAAGGCGCGACGAGCGCCTCAGCGATCACGCGCGAGGAGGACGCAGCAACTCTGTTCTGGGGGCCGAAGGCGGGCTGTCGTAGTTCCCGCCTGTCGGCTCAACGATACGGGTCGAAGGTGCAAAATCTGTCCGCTCCGCCAGCCGGGTCACCCCGAGCAAATGATGGCAATGACCGTGGGGGCATAAGGGGTCGGCATCGGGCTGCCCCGCTGGCGGCGCCGGATCGTCCTGGGAAATTTGGGCCGTCGCCTGATGTGTGAGCCCAGCAATCCCTGCTTCAGGCGCAAGATCGGCAATGCAGTTGAAGGCGTCCAGGGTCGGTACCAACAGGCCAAGCAGCAAGAGTCCGGCGAGCGCCGGACGCATCCACTGCCAAAGCCGTGCCGCGATCATGCCGGTTTATATCAAGCCTGCCGCCGCCCCTACAATCCACCCTCGCCGCCGACCGTCAGGGCCGTTCATGAAAAAAGGGCGGCAAAGCCACCCTTTTCTTCATTCGCTGGATTCCCGCTTTCGCGGGAATGACAACTAGTTCGACTGACGGCGCAGGAACGCCGGTATCTCGAACTGCTCGTCCCGCTTGTGGTCGGGGAACAGATCGTCGGCATTGTTGCGCGGCAGGTCCTGAGGCTGGAGTTGCGGCGCCGGCTGCGGCGGCATCACCTGCGCTGTGGCGCGCGGCGCGGGCGCACGCGGGGTTTCCGGCATGGGCTCGGCGCGGATATCACCTGCTGTCTTCTTGCGGCCGAAGATGCTCCAGCCCTTTTTCGGCGGCTCGACATGCGCCGCCGCCATCGGCTGATGCTCCAAAGGCCGGCGGGTCTCCACCGCGGGATAGCGGACTGCCGCCACCTCAGTCTGGGGCACCTGCGGCGCGTCGGCGCCACCCAGGATGTAGTCCTCGGCCGGGCTCTTGTCCGCGCCGATCTGGTTGGCCAGGACATCCATGGTGGCATGCACCGGATTGGCCGCGGCAGGATGATACTGCGGCTGTGGCGCAGGCTGGGGCACCGGCGCGGGCCGCGGCGCCTCGGCCATGCGGTTCCGGATGTTCAGATGCGGGTGCAGGGTGCGCACCTTCTCGGTCGGCGGGGCCATCTTGACCAGGTCGGCGTCGATGCCGGTAGCCACCACCGAGACGCGAATGCGCCCTTCCATCTCCGGCAGGATGGTATTGCCGAAGATGATGTTGGCGTCGGGGTCGACTTCGGCGCGGATGCGGTTGGCGGCCTGTTCGACCTCGAACAGCATCAGGTCGGGGCCGCCGGTGATATTGATGAGAACGCCCTTGGCGCCCTTCATGGTGACATCGTCCAGCAGCGGATTGGAGATGGCCATGTCGGCGGCACGCTGGGCGCGGTCCTCGCCCTCGGCTTCGCCGGTGCCCATCATCGCCTTGCCCATCTCGGTGATCACCGCCTTGATGTCGGCGAAGTCGAGATTGATCAGACCAGGCTGCACGATCAGGTCGGTGACCCCGCGCACGCCGGCATGCAGCACCTCGTCGGCCATGGCGAAGGCCTGGGCCATGGTGGTGCGGTCATTGGCGACCCGGAACAGGTTCTGGTTCGGGATGACGATCAAGGTATGGACGAACTGCTGCAGCTCGGCGATGCCTTTCTCGGCCACGCGCATGCGGCGGTCGCCTTCCAGGGCGAAGGGCTTGGTCACCACGCCGACGGTCAGGATGCCAGCCTCGCGCACGGCGCGGGCGATCACCGGAGCAGCGCCGGTGCCGGTACCACCGCCCATGCCGGCCGCGATGAACACCATGTGCGAGCCACTAAACTAATCCATGATCTCGTTCAGGGTCTCTTCGGCGCCGGCCCGGCCAACGTCCGGCTGGGCGCCCGCGCCCAGACCTTCGGTGGTGCCTGCGCCCAACTGGATGCGGCGGCTGCACTGGGACTGGGCCAGAGCCTGCGCATCGGTGTTGGCGACCACGAAGTCCACGCCTTCCAGGCCGGACTCGATCATGTTGTTGACGGCGTTGCCGCCAGCCCCACCCACGCCCAGCACGGTGATCCGGGGGCGGAGTTCTTTCATCTCGGGGACTTTCAGGTTGATCGCCATGACATTACTCCTCAGATAGAGGGCCCCCGGCTGGCCGGTGCCCCTGTGTTTGGACACCTTGCGGCACACCAGAATTCCCAACTGATTCGCTGTTGTTATTTCGTTGAATCATTAGAGCCATCTACGCGTCAACCGGTTGAGCCAGCTTTCGTGCTTGGAATTGCCGCTTCCGATCGCAATTTCTGGATTGAGCAGCTCCGGCGGCATGGTCGCGCCCGCCATGAGCAGTCCGATGGCAGTGGCATAGTCGGGACCCGCCGACGCAGCGGCCAGACCGTGGAAGGTGGCGGGGCGGCCGATGCGGACCTGCTTGTTCAGAATCCGGGCGGCAAGCTCGCGCGTGCCGGCAAGCTGGCAGGCGCCGCCGGTGAGCACGGCCCTGCGACCTGCGGCAACATCGAAGCCGGAAGCCCGCAGACGGGTCTGGACCTCGCCGAAAATCTCTTCCAGCCGGGCCTGGATGATGCGGGTGAGCATGGAACGCGGCAGCCGCAGCGCGGCGTCGTCGCCCTCTTCGCCCATCTGGGCCACGGCCACGACATCGGCCGAGCCATCCATATCGCCCATGGCCGCGCCATAAAGCGTCTTGGTCCGCTCCGCGGCGGCGAGCGGCGCGGCCAGCATGCGGGCGATGTCGTTGGTGACGGCAGCCCCGCCCACCGGCACGACATCGGCATGGACCAGATGGCCTTCCAGGAAGACGGCGATGGAGGTGGTGCCGCCGCCCATGTCGATCACGGTGGCGCCGATCTGCTTTTCGTCTTCGGTCAGGGTGGCAATGCCGGAGGCATAGGCGCCAAACAGGTTCCCGACCACATGCAGATGGCAACGCTCCACCGCCAGCTTGAGATTCTGCAAGGGGCTGGGCTTGACCGCCACGGCATGCATGGCCACGCCGATGCGCTGACAGAACATGCCCAGGGGGTTCTTCACCCCGCGGGCCTCGTCCACCACATAGGCGGTCGGCGCGGAGTGGATCACGTCATGGCCGTCCAGTTTGGCGCGGGCGCGGCCGTCGGCCAGCAGCAGGCGCAGATGCTCGTCGGTTATCAGAGCCCCTTCCAGCGCCATGACGGTACGGCTGGTGACCGAGACCGGCTGGCCGCAATTGACGCTGATCAGCACATTCTGGATGCGGGCATCGGCCATGTTCTCGGCGGCGGCGACGCATTCGCGGATGGATTCTTCCGCCAGTTCCAGGCTGGTGACCGTGCCGGCCTTCAGGCCGGAGGATTCGCGCAAGGCGCTGCCCAGCACCTTGAGCGAGCCGGATTCCGCCTGGCCGATGACGCAGACGATCTTAGAGGTCCCCACGTCAAGCGCGGAAACCAGGCCGGTTCGGTAGGCGGGGATTTCGTTGTTCACGCGAAGGCGGACCGTCTGATTCATGTCTCTTTCCCCCGTTCCCGTTCCACGTCCTTCTTGTCGCCGCTCTTCAGCAACAGGAAGTAATGCGTCGGCGAGCGCAGATCGATCTGCGTCACGTCGCGTTCCAGAATACCCTTGTCGATGATCAAATGCTCCAGCGCATCGAGCTGCTTCTGCCAGCCCGTCTCGGGCAGTTCTACAGTTACGCCGTCGTCCAGGATCAGGTTCCAGCGCCGCTGCGAAATGCGCGAATAGGCGGCGATGCGCGCGGCGATGGCGCGATGGGCGGTGACCTGGTCCACCAGATCGGCCGCGGTCTCGGGCGCGCCGGCGCCGACCAGCTTGGGCAGGCGCCGGAAATTCTCCAGGTCATGACTGGTGATCAGCTTGCCGTTGCGCTCCACCACCCAGATGGGCGCCTCGCCATGCGCGCCCCCATTAGAATTTTCAGACGGGGCCTGCCACAGGGCAAAGGGCCGCTTTTCGACCAGGCTGACGAAGATGGCGTCCGGATAGCGGCGATGGATCTCGGCGCTGGCGATCCACTCCAGGGCATTGAGTTTCTGTTGGGCGCTCCACAGATCGGCGGAGAAGATGCTCTGGCCCGGCTGCATCCCCAGGACTTCCAGGATCTGGCTGTAGGGCGTGCGGCGGTTGCCGGTGATATGGATCTCGGAGATGCCGAAGCCGGCATCCGCGCTCACAGTGTCGATGGCGCGACCGACGGCATGAAAGCCGCGGCCGATCACGCCGCTGGCAAAGAGCGCGCCCAGCAGCACCAGGGTCAGCAAGGTCCCGCACAAAGCCAGCATGGGGCGGCGGGCGAAAATGGCGAGGCGGCCCGCCAGACGCGACAGCGCACCAGGCCCCTTCTGGCGGCGCGCGCTGCCTGGCTGGACGGCCGGAAGTTCGCGGCGGCTGGAGGAGCGCACGGTCTGGTTGCGCGCCTTGGCTCTGGGCTTGCGCTCCACATTCACCGATCGCATGAGGCGTCCTCCACAATCCAGCGGCACAGCTTGGCGTAACTCATTCCGACATGGGCCGCCTGTTCCGGCACCAGCGACGTGGGCGTCATGCCGGGCTGGGTGTTGGTCTCCAGCAGAATCATCCGGTGCTTCACGCCCGTATCGTCATAGCGGAAATCTGTGCGGGTGACTCCCCGGCACCCCAGCGCCTTGTGCGCCGCGATCGCCAGCTCCATGGCTTCTTCCGCCGCTTTTGGGGGTACCACAGCCGGCAGGATGTGCCTGGAGCCGCCCGGCGCGTATTTGGCTTCATAGTCGTAGAATTCAAAGTCAGTGGTGATCTCGGTCACGCCCAAAGCGCGATCGCCCATCACCGAGACCGTCAGTTCGCGGCCGGGCACGAACTCTTCCACCATCATCTCGCTGGAAAGGGTCCAGCTGTCGCTGCCCAGCTCGGAAGGCGGGCGATTGTCGCCCTTGCGAATAATGTAGATGCCGACGGACGAGCCCTCATTCACCGGCTTGATGACATAGGGCGGCTCCATCAAATGCGCGTTCGCCACCTCGCGCCGGTCGGCGACGATGGAACGGACCACCGGCAGGCCGGCGGCACGATAGACGTCCTTGGTGCGCTCCTTATGCATGGCCAGCGCCGAGGAAAGGACGCCGGAATGCGTATAGGGAATGCGCATCAGCTCCAGCAGCCCCTGCACCGTGCCGTCCTCTCCGAAGCGGCCATGCAGGGCGTTGAACACCGCATCCGGTTTGGCTTCGAACAGTTGCTGGCCTGGATTGTCACCCGGATCGAGCGGGCTGGCGTCAAAGCCTTCCTCGCGCAGCGCCTTGACCACGCCGCGTCCCGAGGAAAGCGAGACCTCCCGCTCGGCGGAGCGGCCGCCCATCAGCACGGCGATCTTGTTGAATGGGCTCATGCTATGCCCACCCGCTTGATTTCCCATTCCAGGGTGATGCCGGACTTTTCCTTGACGCGCTTGCGCACTTCCTCGCCCAGGGCTTCCAGCTCGGCGGCGGTAGCCTCGCCGGTGTTGATCAGGAAATTGGTGTGCTTCTCGCTGACCTGGGCGGCGCCGATCTTCAGGCCCCGGCAGCCGGCCTCATCGATCAAAGCCCACGCCTTGCGGCCGGGCGGATTCTTGAAGGTCGAGCCGCCGGTCCTGGATTTGATCGGCTGGCTGGCCTCGCGATTGGCGGAAAGCTCCTCCATGCGGGCGCGAATGGCGGCGGGTTCGTCGCTTGTGCCTTCCAGCACCGCCTCGATGAAGATCAGGTCGTCGGCCGCGCCCTTGGCCTTGCGGTATTCGAAACCCATATCGACTGCGGAAAGCCTGGCCTTGTTGCCTTTCCCGTCAATCGCGGTGGCTTCGACAAAGACGTCCTTGAGCTCCCTGCCGTAGCAGCCGGCGTTCATCTTCAGCGCCCCGCCGATGGTGCCGGGCACGCCACGCAGAAACTCCAGGCCCGCGATGCCGGCATCGGCGGCGGCCCGCGCCACCGCGCCATCCAGCGCGGCGGCCCCGACGCGCACGCGGGTGCCATCTGTTTCGATTTTCCCGAAGGCTGACGACAGCCGCACCACCACGCCGGGAATGCCGCCGTCGCGCACCAGAAGATTGGAGCCGACGCCGATCACCGAGACGCGCAGGTCTTGGGGCCGGGCGGCGAGAAAGCCGGCCAGATCATCGGCGTCAGCGGGACGGAACAGCACTTCCGCCGGACCACCGGCGCGAAACCAGACCAAGTCCTTGAGGGCTGCGCCCATCGTGAGCGATCCCCGCACCGGCGGAAGCATGTCGCAAGGGCGCGTCATCATCACGCCAGCCCCTCCAACTTTTTTGGCAGATTGTTCATCCAGCCAGTGATGGAGCCCGCGCCGGTGCCGACGATGGCCGCGCCCGGCTTGACGTAGGGCGCTACCGCGGCAGCGAGGTCGTCCTCGCCCTCGATGGTGATGACATTGCGATGGCCGTGGGCGCGCAGCGCCTCGGCGTAAGTATCGCGATTGATGCCTTCGATCGGCGCCTCGCCCGCGGCATAGACCGGCGCGATCACTGCCACATCGGCGTCATTCAGGCAGGTGGCAAACTGCTCGAAAGTATCGCGCAGGCGCGTGTAGCGATGCGGCTGCACCACGGCGACGATGGGGCCCTTGTAAGCCTGGCGCGCGGCCTTGACGGCGGCGGCGATCTTAAAGGGATTGTGGGCATAATCGTCGATGATGGCGGCGCCGTTCACCTCGCCCACCTTGGTGAAACGCCGGCCGACGCCGCGGAATTCGGACAGACCCTTCTTAATCACCGCGTCCTTCACGCCCAGCTCGCGAGCCACCACGATGGCCGCCATGGCGTTCTGGACATTGTGCTCGCCCGGCATGGGCAGACGCATGCCCTCCAGCCGCAGCTCGGTGCCCTTGCGGCGGTCGGTGAACACGCAGTCGAAATGGGAAGCGCCTTCCGAGAAACGCACATTCACCGCCCTGGCGTCAGCCTGGGGGCTGAATCCATACGTGATGATGCGCCGGTCGGTGATGCGGCCGACCATGGCCTGCACCTCGGGATGGTCGATGCACAGAACCGCAAAGCCGTAGAAAGGCACATTCTCGACAAAGCGCTGGAAGGCATCGCGCATGGCATCGAAGGTGCCGTAATAGTCCAGGTGATCGGGATCGGCGTTGGTCACCACCGCCACGGTGGCGGGCAGGCGCAGGAAGGTGCCGTCGCTTTCGTCGGCTTCCACCACCACCCATTCGCCGGCGCCCAGCCGCGCATTGGTGCCATAGGCGTTGATGATGCCGCCATTGACCACGGTTGGGTCCATGTTGCCCGCATCCAGCAGCGAGGCGACCAACGTCGTCGTCGTGGTCTTGCCGTTGGTGCCGGCAATGGCGATGCAGGAACGCAGCCGCATGATCTCGGCCAGCATCTCGGCCCGGCGCACCAGCGGCAGGCCAAGCATGCGGGCGGCGTCGAACTCTACATTCCCCGGCTTGACCGCCGAGGAATAGACCACGGCGTGGGCGTCTTTCAGATTGTCGGCATTGTGCCCGACATGCACTTTCACACCCATGGCGCGCAGACGCTTGACGTTGGCGTTCTCGGCCGCGTCGCTGCCCTGAACCTTGTAGCCCAGATTGTGCATGATCTCGGCTATGCCGCTCATGCCGATGCCGCCGATGCCGATGAAATGAATGGCGCCGATATCCAGCGGCACGCGAGTGGTCACAGGAGAGGCCATCAGGCAGCCTTCCTTTCGGCCAGCCGTTCGACCGCATCCGCCAGTCTTTCCGCCGCGTGCGGCGTGGCCAGGGCATGCGCCTTGGCCGCCATGGCTGCGAGCGTCTGCGGGCTTTCAAAAACCCTGACCAGCATCTGCGCCAGATAGTCGGGCGTGAGTGACGACTGCGCCACGCGCCAGCCGGCTTCCGCTTTTGCCAGGATGTCGGCATTGGGGGTCTGGTTGTCATCCAGCGCGCCGGGCAGCGGCACCAGGATGGCCGGGCGGCCGATGGCCATGAGTTCGGCCACCGTGCCGGCGCCGGAACGGGCGATGACCAGATGCGCCTCAGCCATTCTTTGCGGCAGATCGGAGAAAAAGCTCTGCAGCTCGGCCTTGATCTCGGCGCGGGCGTAGATGGTGCGCACTTCTTGAATGTCTTCCGGGCGGCATTGCTGCACCACCGACAGGTGCACCTTGATGTCATGCGGCAGACGGGTGAGCGCGGCCGGCACGATCTCGCTGAGAGCGCGGGCGCCCTGGCTGCCGCCGAACACCAGCAGACGCAGCGGACCGCCGGCGCGCGGTGTCTGATAGGGCGCGCCCCACAGAGCCTCGACCTCGGGCCGCAGGGGATTGCCGGTCAGCACCACCTTGGACGGATCGGCGGGCGCAAAGCGGGCAATCGGAAACGCGGCAGCCACCAGCTTCACTTTATTCATCACCAGCCGGTTGGCGCGGCCGACCACGGCGTTCTGCTCGATGATGCCGGTGGCCAGCCCCGCCATGTTGGCCGCCATCATCACCGGCACGCTGGGATAGCCGCCAAAGCCGATCACCGCGGCGGGCTTCAGCCGCAGCAGCTTGGCGAAGGCGATAGCGATGCCGGCCACGATCTTGAACGGCGCCGCAACCGCATTGAAGGGCGAAGACGGCACGGTCTCGATCCGCGCCTTGGGAAACTGGGTGGCGTAATTGGCGAAGCGCGCATCGGTCATCACCACAATATCGCGGCCGCGCTTGACCAGTTCGCTCGCCAGCGCCTGGGCCGGAAACAAATGACCGCCGGTACCGCCCGCGGAAAGAACGATCACGCTCATGCCCGCACCATGAAGAAGTTCGGATCGTCGCGGGTGGCGAGCTTGACCTGCGGCCGCTGGCGGGTGACGGCCAAAGCAAATCCCATGGTCAGGGCCACGGCGAAAAGCGACGAGCCGCCATAAGAGATGAATGGCAGGGTCATGCCCTTGGCCGGCAGCAGTGAGACCGCCACGCCCATATTGATGAAGGCCTGCACCGCGGTCACCACCGCCAGACCCGCGCCTGCCAGTTGCGAGAAGGCCTCGCGGCTACCCGCCGCGCGCAACAACAGCCGCACCGTCAGGACGCAGAACAGCAGCGCGATCAGGCCACAGAGCAGAAAGCCGAACTCCTCCCCCGCCACCGCGAAGATGAAGTCGGAATGGGCGTCGGGGATGCGGTACTTGATGGTGCCGGCGCCGGGTCCCACGCCGGAGAGGCCGCCATGCGCGAAAGCCTTCAGCGCCAGACCCGCCTGATAGCCGGTGTCGGACTCGCTAAGAAACTGATCCACCCGGTGATGGACGTGCGGGAAAATCTCATACACGGCGACGCCCAGCACGCCGGCGACACCCAGTCCGGCGCCGACCCAGACAAAGGACATCCCCCAGAAGAACAGCATGGCGCCCCACAGGCACAGCAGCAGGCCCGTCTGACCCACATCGGGCTGGCGCAGCAGAATAAGCAGCGCCGGCACCAGCAGCAGGAAGGTGACCAGCGGCTTTGGGATGCTCAGGGGCTGATGGTCGGCCAGCACCGCCGCCGCCAGAATGGCGAAGCTGGGTTTCAGGAATTCGGACGGCTGCAGGGCGAAGGCGCCCAGATCCAGCTCGCGCCGCGCACCCAACACATCGGCGCCGACGAACAACACCAGAAACGAGCCGATCAGGGCGAAGGCGAAAGTAACGGCCGCCAGAATGCGGATATGGCGCAGGGAGAGCAGCGACACGCCGCCCAGAATGCCCACGGCAATGAACGCAAACAGAATCTGACGTGCCGTGTAGCGGAAATCGCCAGCCGTGACGGGCCCGCCCGTGATGGCCGGGCTGGCGGCAAAGGCCAGCATCAACCCAATGCCGGCCAGCGCCAGCATGCAGACAAGCGCCACCCGGTCCACCGTGAACCACCAGTTGGCAAAGCCGCTTTTGTCCGCCCGATTGATCATGCGATTTTCATATTCCCTGGCACGTCGCGCGGAAGCCTCGCCACCAGCGAGCGGAACATGTCGCCCCGCTGCTCGAAATCCTTGAACTGATCGTAAGAGGCGCAGGCCGGCGACAGCAGCACCACCGGCGAAGGGGTCGCGGACGCGCTGGCATCGGCGGCGGCGCGCGTCACCGCGGCATCCAATGTGCCCGACATTTCATACAGCGCCTTGCCGTCCAGGGTGCGGGCGAACTGGGGCGCGGCTTCGCCGATCAGATAGGCTTTGCGGACGCGCGGGAAAAAGCCGCTCAGCGGCTCGATGCCGCCTTCCTTGGGCTTGCCGCCCGCAATCCAGAAAATATCGGGATAGACCGCCAGCGCCCGCGCCGTGGCATCGGCATTGGTGGCCTTGGAGTCGTTGATGAAGGACACCTTGCCGATATGGCCGACATCTTCCATGCGATGGGCAAGACCGGGAAAGCTGGCGATGGCGGCGGCGATGGACTTGATGTCGGAGATGTAAGGCTTGACCGCGCCATAGGCCAGCGCCGCGTTCTGCCAGTTGTGGGCACCGGGAAGGCGCGGCGCGGCGTCCATCCCCATCACTCTTACCGCGCGTCCGGCCAGCGCGTCGTAGAGCACACCATCCACCACGAAGATGCCGCGGCCCAACACCTTGCCGACCGAGACGGGCTGAGCATTGCCGCTGCGTTGCGATGAAAGCTGGGTGAAGATGGCAGAGCTGTATTCGTCATCCACGCCGATCACCACCTGGCCGTCGCGCGCGGTCTGACGCATCAGCCGCGCCTTGATGGCGGCGTAATTGTCCATGCTGCCGTGGCGGTCGATATGATCGGGCGAGAGGTTGGACAGGAGGCTCACGTCCGGAGTCAAGCCCGGCGCCAGATCGATCTGGAAGCTTGACATCTCCAGTACATAAATCGTCTTGGACGTGGGCGTCGCCAGTTCCAGCACCGACTTGCCGATATTGCCGCCGATCTGGGCGTCGAAGCCGCACTCTTTCAGGATGTGGCCCACCAGCGCAGTGGTGGTGGACTTGCCGTTGGTGCCCGTGATGGCAATCACCGGCGCCTTGCCCGGCAATTCGGGATTGGGCCGGATCTCGCGCGCAAACAGTTCGACATCGCCGATGATCGGCACGCCAGCCTGAAGCGCATGTTCCACCACGCCATGCGGTTTGGGATGGGTCAACGGCACGCCGGGCGACAGCACCAGAGCCGCGATCTTTTCCCAGGGCCATTCGCGCCAGGGCATGATCTCCGCGCCTTCCTGGCCGCCAAGGTCACGCGCCGCGCTGTTGTCGTCCCAGGCGATCACCTGCGTGCCGCCGGCGACGGCCGAGCGCACCGCGCCAAGGCCGGTGCGCGCCAGGCCGAAGACGGCGACAGTTTTGTGGGCGAAAGCGCGGGCCGCGATCATCTGGTCACCGCAGCTTCAGGGTGGCGAGGCCGAACAGCGCCAGCACCACCGCCACGATCCAGAAACGGATCACGATGGTGGGCTCGGTCCAGCCCAGTTGTTCATAATGATGATGGATAGGCGCCATCTTGAAGACACGCTTGCCAGTCAACTTGAAGGAAATGACCTGCACCACTACCGAAACGGTTTCGAGCACGAACAGGCCGCCGACGATCCCAAGTACGATCTCGTGTTTCACCGCCACGGCTACTACGCCCAGCGCGCCGCCCAGGGGCAGCGAGCCGGTATCGCCCATGAAGATGGCGGCGGGCGGCGCGTTGTACCAAAGAAAGCCCAGGCCCGCGCCGACCAGCGCGGCCAGGAACACCGCCAGTTCGCCGGAATATTCGACATAGGGAATCTGCAGGTATGTGGCGAAGCGCTCATTGCCGACCAGATAGACGATCAGGATGAAGGTGGTAGCCGCGATCATCACCGGCACGATCGCAAGCCCATCCAGACCATCAGTGAAGTTCACCGCATTGGCCGCGCCGGCGATGACGAAAATCCCGACCGCAATAAAGAACAGGCCCAGCGGGATCAGTGCGGTCTTTATGAAAGGAATGGCCAGCACGCCGGAAATGTTCTGGTTTTCCGCCCGCATGATCAGCCAGGTAGCAAGCGCGGCGACGGCAAACTCGATCAAGAGGCGCGAGCGCCCCGACAGGCCGTCGGAGGTACGCTTAGTCACTTTATAATAGTCGTCCAGAAAGCCGAGCAGGCCATAGGCCGCCGTCACCAGGATGGCGATCCAGACATAGGGATTGGAAAGACTGGCCCATAATAAAGTCGCGCCCAGCCAGGGGATCAGGATCAGCACCCCGCCCATGGTCGGTGTGCCAGCTTTTTCCAAGATATGGCGCTGCGGGCCTTCGGCGCGGATCGGCTGGCCTTTGCCCTGCTTCACCTTCAACCAGCGGATCAGCATGGGATTGATCAGGAAGGCGATCATCAGCGCCGTCACAACCGCGCCAACGGAGCGGAAGGTGAGATATTTGAACAGGCGAAAGAAGGCCAACTGGTCGGTATGGGTGAGCAGCGACAGGTAATAAAGCATCTATGCCGCCTTTTCCCTGAGGGCTTCCACGATCAGCGACATGCGCGCGCCGTTGGAGCCCTTGACCAGCACCGTGTCGCCGCTCTTCAGCGCCGCCAGCAGCAAAGGCTTCAGCTCCGCCGAGGTCGCGGCGTAGCCGCCGCGCCGCGGCGCGGGCAGCGCATCCCACAGCGCCTTCATCTGCGCGCCGCTGGCGAAGACCAGATCCACCTGGTTGGCGGCAATGGGCGCGGCAAGGCCCGCATGATGGGCGACGCCGCCCTCGCCCATTTCCAGCATGTCGCCCAGAACTGCGATCTTGCGGCCACCGCTGGCGCCCAAAAGGGCCAGCGCCGCCGCCATCGAAGCCGGATTGGCGTTATAGCTTTCGTCAATCACATGCACGCCGGCGGCTTCGAAACGGGCGCCACGGCCTTTCAACGGGGCGAAATTCTTCAGCGCCGCGGCGGCGTTCAACACATTGCCTTCCAGCAGCGCCACCGTGGCCAGCGCGCCCACCACATTCTGGGCGATATGGAGGCCCGGCGCGCCGACAGGACAGTCCACCGCCACGCCGAAGATATCTGCCTTGACCCGCATGCCCGTGCCATCGGGCGTCCACGACACCAGGCGCGCTTCACCTTTTTCGCCGAAGGTGACAAGGCGCGAGACCTGCGCCTGGCGGGCGCGCCCTGCCAGACGCTCAGCATAAGAGCTGTCGGCCGGGATCAGTGCCGCGCCGCCCGGCAGCAGGCCTTCGAAGATCTCCGACTTGGCGTCGGCGATGGCTTCGCAACTGCCGAAAAATTCCAAGTGCGCCGGCGCGATGGTAGTGATCAGCGCCACATGCGGCTTTACGAAGCCGACCAGGTTCCGCAGCTCGCCGAAATGGTTCATGCCCACTTCGAACACGCCATACTCGGCGTTACGTGGCAGCGCGGCGAGTGACAGTGGCACGCCCCAATGATTGTTGTAGCTGGCGGCGCTGGCATGGGTGCGACCCAGCGCGTTCAGGGCTAACGCCAAGATTTCCTTGGTGGTGGTCTTGCCGGCGCTACCGGTGACGGCCACGATCTTCGCATTGCTCCGGCTGCGCGCGGCGCGGCCCAGGTCTTCCAGCCCACGCTGGGTGTGCGCGACCGTCAACAGCGGACCGGTTGCACCCTCAGGCGCGTGACTGACCAGCGCGGCGCCCGCCTTGGCTTCAAAGGCCGCGCGCACGAAATCATGACCGTCGCGATTGTCGCCCTTCAGGGCCACAAACAGATCGCCTTCCTTCAGGGTACGCGTATCGATCGAGAGGCCGTTCACTTCAAAAGCGCGGCTCGCTTTTCCAAGCGTCGCGGCTTCGGTTTCAGCGGAGGTCCAGAGGCTCATGCGGCCCTGCCCCCCAGCGCGACGGCATCGGCAATGGCCTGCTCCCGGTCGGAGAAAGGCAGCACGTCACCCTTCACATACTGGCCGGTCTCATGGCCCTTGCCGGCGATCACCAGGACATCGCCCACGCCCAGGTCCGCCACGGCGGCCCGGATGGCCTCGGCCCGGTCACCGATCTCGCGCGCACCCGGCGCCGCGGCCAGAATCTGCTGGCGAATGTCGGCAGCATCCTCGGTGCGGGGATTGTCGTCGGTGACGATCACATCGTCGGCCAGCTTGACGGCGACGGCGCCCATCAGCGGCCGCTTGCCCTTGTCGCGGTCGCCACCGCAACCGAACACCACATGCAGGCGGTTTGCGGTGTGGGGCCGCAGCGCCTCCAGAATCTTTTCCAGCGAATCCGGCGTATGGGCGTAATCGACATAGATCGGTGCGCCTTTGGCGGCGAAGGCGACCTTCTCCATCCGCCCCGGCGCGCCTTTCAGATGTTCCAGCGCCGCGAAAACCTTGCCGGCATCGGCCCCCAGGCCAATCGCCAGGCCAGCGGCGACCAGCGCATTCGAGGCCTGGAACTCGCCAGCCTGTGGCAGCTCGATGTAATAAATCTTGCCCTGATAATGCAAGGTCAACGCCTGGGCGCCGCCACGATCCTCGCGGCGGTCGAGATGGATGGTCTCGCCCTTGCGGCCGACGGTGATCAGGCGAAGGCCGCGCGTCTTGGCAGCGGCGATGAAGCGGTCGGCATGGTTGGCGTCAGCATTGATCACCGCGACGCCGCCCTCTTTCACCACCTCCGTGAACAGGCGCAGCTTGGCCTGCAGGTAGTGATCAAAAGTGGGGTGATAATCCATGTGATCGCGGGTGATATTTGTGAAGCCGCAGGCCGAAATGACAACCCCATCCAGCCGGTGTTGATCCAGACCGTGGCTGGAAGCCTCGATGGCCAGATGATCAACGCCTTCCGCCTTCAGCCGCGCCAGCAATTCATGGATCTCCACCGGATCCGGCGTGGTGTGCGACAGCGGCGTGGCCCCGTTCGGACCCACCACGCCGACCGTCCCCAGACTGGCGGCGGGTTTGCCCAGCGCCGTCCAGATTTCGCGCAGGAACGCGACAATGGAGGATTTGCCCTTGGTGCCGGTCACCGCCGCGACGGTTGTCGGCTGGGCGCCAAAGAAAGCGGCAGCCAATTGGGCCAGACCAGCACGCGGATTTTCGTCGGCGATGAAACGCACGCCCAGCGCGCTGACCTCGTCCGCCATGGCCGGCGCACCCAGCACCGCGACCGCGCCGCGCGCCACGGCATCCTTCACGAAGCGGGCGCCGTCCGTCTTGCTTCCGGTCAATGCGGCAAACAGATAGCCCGGCTTTACCTTGCGGCTGTCGCTGGTGATGCCGGCAAACTCTTTAACACCCACCATGGCGGCGTTTCTTGTCGTATGCCCCACAATGGTCCCCGAATGTGGCGTCATTAGGGGCCATCCAGCGCCAATTTTGTGGGCGGGGCAGTGTTGGGCACGCCGAGCAGCGGCGCGATGCGCTGGATCACCCGGCCGACCGCGGGCGCGGCGGTCCATCCGGCCAGCGCGAAACCCGCCGTCTCCTTGGTGCCATGCGGCTGATCCAGCAGGATGAAAACCAGATAGCGCGGATTGTGCACCGGGAAGACACCGCAGAAGCTGGTCCGCAGGGCGTGCGGGATATAGCCGCCATGCGGGCCCGGCACCTGGGCGGAGCCGGTCTTGCCGCCTACATCATAACCGGGGACGTCGGCGCGCTTGCCAGAACCGTTGGTCACCACATAGCGCAAGAGATCGCGCATCTGGACCGAAGTATCTTCCTTGATCACCTGCTCGCCACGCAGATCGCGCGCGCCCTGTTTGAGGAAAGTCGGAGTGATGCGGCGCCCGCCATTGACCACTTCGGCGGCGGCCGTGACGAAGCTGAGCGGCGCGACGGAAATGCCCTGGCCGAAGCCGATGGTGGCGGTTTGGATCTGGCCCCAGTCGGTGTCGGGAAAAAGCGGCCGCGCCGTTTCCGGCAGATCGGCTTTCAGCGGCTTGAGCAGGCCAAGATTGCCCAGAAACGCGCGCTGGCGGGTTGGCCCGGAGCGCAGCGCGATCTGCAAGGTGCCGATGTTGGAGGACTGCGCCAGGATATCGCGCGCCGCCAGCGTGGCGGGCATGTGCTCGGCTTCGTGGATGGAATGCTTGCCGAGCTTGTAGGCCTGGCCGATCGGGAAGACCTCGTCCAGGCTGCGCAGGGTGTGTTCCTCCAGCGCCATGGCGAAGGTGAAAATCTTGAACACCGAACCCAGCTCATAGACATCCTGGGCCATGATGTTGCGGCCGGAGTCTTCCTTGCCGAGACGACGCTGGTTGGGATCGAAGTCGGGCGATGACACCATCGCCAGCACCTCGCCGGTATTGACGTCCATCACGATGCCACCGGCAGCGTGGGCGGTGAAAGTGTGGCGCGCCGCCTGCACCTCATGCGCCAGGATGTACTGCACGCGCATGTCGATGGAGGTGGCGACCTTGCCGCCAGCGGCTTGGCGGATCTGGTTTTCCAGCCCCAGCTCCAAACCGGAAACGCCGTTATTGTCGGGATCCGTGACGCCAACAACCTGGGCGGCGTTGCGGCCATCGGGATAGTAGCGCTTGCCGCTGGCTTCAAACTCCAGCCCGGGCAGCCCCAGATGCATCACTTTGGCTTCGGCGGCCGGCGTGATCTGGCGGGCGATCAGCACATAGGGATGCTTGGCGTTGTTGAAGCCGTTGAGCAGACGGCGTTCGTCCGCGCCCGTGGCGACCGCCAGGTCGTGGGCAGCTTCGGGCTTGTTCCAGAAGACTTCGGGACGGGCGTAGAGATCCTTCACCGGCAGATCGCGGGCCAGCAGTTCGCCGTTGCGGTCGGTCAGATCGGCGCGGGCGATTGTAGCGGCGGCCTCGCGGCCCAGGTCCAGCGGCCGCATCAGGGTGACATGGGCGAGACGGATTCCCACCAGCACGAAAGCGGCCGCCGAAAGAACCGCTCCGATGATTATGCGCCGCTGAAAGACAGTAGGGGCCTCGCTCATAACCTCACATGCCGGAGTCGGGGGCGGGATCAGCCGGTACTTGCGCACTGGCGTTATGCACCGGGGTGTTGTTCAGCGGCGCGGGGTCGGCCCCACGGCGCGGCAACTGGTCGAAGGAGGAAAGCTGCACCGAGGCGCTGTCCGCCATGCCCAGCCGCGCCTGGGCGAGTTGCTGGATATGCTCCGGCGAGGCGACATGCTGCCATTCGGTTTCCAGCACGCCGATATGGCTGCGTTCCTGAACGATGCCGGCATTGACGCGGCCCAGCTCCATATGCGCCACGCGGGTCTTTTCCGAGACGTGATAGAGCGCCAGGATGGTGAAACCCATCAACGCCACGCAGACAAAGTTCAGGATGCGAACCATGGGTTCCTCCTAGGCTGCCAGTTTGAGACCGGCGCGCAGCTTGGCGGACCGGGCTCTGGGGTTGGATGCGATCTCCGTCTCCGACGGTGTGCGCGGGCGGTGGGTGAGAAGCTGGAAAGCGGCCTTGGGCGCCGCTGTTACCGGGGCATGGCGCGAGGCGCGCGGCGCGGCGGTGGAGCGGCCAACCAGGAACTGCTTGACCATACGGTCTTCCAGACTGTGGAAGGAGACCACGACCAGGCGGCCCTGGGGCCTCAGGATTTTCAGGCTGGCATCCAGGCCACGCTCCAGCTCACCCAGCTCGTCGTTCACATGGATGCGCAACGCCTGGAAAGTGCGCGTGGCGGGATGGATAGCCAGGCGCAAGGCGGCCGGGCCCTGAGCTTCGGAAACGATCGCGGCAAGTTGTGCGGTGCCGGTGATGGGGCGCGCGGCGATGATGGCACGGGCGATGCGGCGGGCATTCTTCTCTTCGCCATAGCGGGCGATGATCTGGGTCAGGCTGCGTTCGTCGGCGGTGTTGACCACATCGGCGGCGCTTTCGCCCGAAAGACTCATGCGCATGTCCAGGGGGCCATCTTCGCGGAAGGAGAAACCGCGCGCCGGCTGATCGAACTGAAACGACGACACGCCAAGGTCCAGCACCACGCCATCTGTCGCCTGGGTGAATTCATCCATGTGCGAAAACTCGCCCTGCACCAGGGTCAGCCGTCCGCCAAAGCGCTGCACCAGCGCCTGGCCGCGGGCGATCGCGTCCGGATCGCGATCGATGCCCAGCACCTTGCAGTCGGCCGCCTCCAGAATGGCGCTGGAATAACCACCACCGCCAAAAGTGCCGTCGACATAGTGCGCGCCGTCGCGGGGCTGCAGCATCTCCAGCACTTCGCTCAGCATCACGGGAAGATGGCCGCTCATGACGCCTCCCCATTGCGGGCGCGTTCCATCTTCGCTTTCACCCGCGCCAGCGCTTCGGCTTCGACCGGCGCGTAACGATCGGCATCCCAGATCTGAAACTTCTGCGCTTTGCCGACAAAGACGATGCGATCCTTCAGCCCCGCATGTTCGATCAGCGCATCGGGAATGCGGATGCGGCCGTTCTCGTCGATCGGCAGATTCTGCGTGCGCGCGATCAGGGCAGTGGCTTCGTCATCGAAGCTGGCAGAGAAGAACGGGTCCTGTCCGGCGAGACGCTGGTTGACGCGATCGAGCAGATCCTGGCCGAAGGCATCCAGCGCTGGATCGATGAAACTGGGGCAGATGTAGACACCGGCCGTGTTCTGCTGTGCCAGGAGATGGCGATAGGACGCGGGGATGCACACCCGCCCCTTGCTGTCGAGCGAGCCCGCAACCGTCGAAAGAAACGGCTGGACCAACCCCGTCATCGCCTTTGGATACCCCCTGCCCCGATGGCCTGAGCGGCCGGGTTCTCGGCCGTCGGTCAGGTGGGGTGGGAACACCCCTTTGGGACGGTATGGGATAACATGGGATGGAGCGCCCCGTCAAACCAAAAACCCTTAAATTAGAGGGGCTTGGCTAGTGTCGTTAACTTTTCGGACCCCTAGCGCTGGAGTCTCGGAGAACAATTAACGAACATGGTAAGAATGTGCTCAGACCCGTAAATGAGAGGTTAACGATTTCGGATGAGGCACACCTTCTGGTTGTGCCTCTGGAGATCGCACGGCTGACAGGGAAGCCACAACCAGAAGATGATTCGTCGCTGCTTGGCGGCGTTATCAGGGGAGCTTAAAGAGCACCGCTATCTGCAAGGAGACCGCCATGAAGATCGGATTTATCGGCCTGGGCCGCATGGGCCATCATGTGGCGTCGAACCTGCTGAAGGCCGGACATCAGGTGACGGTGTGGAACCGTTCACAAGGGCCGGTGCAGGCGCTGGTGGAAAAGGGTGCGACTGCGGCCAAGTCGCCGGAAGAGGCGGTGAAGGGCGATGCGGTCTTCTCCATGCTGTCCAACGACCAGGTGATGCGCGAGGTCGGGCTGGCGGGCCCGCTGCTGGAAAAAGCCGCCAAGGGCCTGATCCATGTGAATCTGGCGACCATCTCTGTAGAGTTCGCCAAGGAACTGGCCGCGGCGCACAAAAAGTCCAGTCTTTCCTATATTTCCTCGCCCGTGTTCGGCCGGCCCGAGATGGCGGAAGCGGCGGCGCTGGTGCTGGTGGCGGGCGGCGACGAAGCAGCGCTGAAAACCATGCAGCCGGTGCTCGACAAGATCGGCGCCCGCACCGTGCCGCTGGATGAGGCCTGGCAGGCCAACCTCTTCAAGATCTGCGGCAACTTCATGATCGCCAGCGAGCTGGAAGCCATCGGCGAAGCCTTTGCCCTGCTGCGCAAGGGCGGCGTGGATCCCAGCCTGTTCCATGAGGTTCTGGCCGGACGCCTGTTCACCGGCGCGGTGTTCAAGGCTTACGGGGCGATGATCCTGAACCGGCAGTATGAGCCGGCGGGCTTTGCTCTTCCCTTGGGCCTGAAGGACGTGAACTTGGCCCGCAGCGCCGCGGCTGGATTGAGCGTCGAAATGCCGACGGCCGAGCTGCTGAAAGCGCAGTATGACCAAGCCATGGCCTGGGGCTGGCAGGACAAGGACTGGGCCGCCATCGGCGAAGTGTCGGCCAAGAAGGCCGGCGTGTGAGTCTGGAGCGCTTTGTCACCGCACAGGCGCAGATCTATCCGCGCGTTCTGGCGGAATTGAAGGCCGGCCGGAAGCAGAGCCACTGGATGTGGTTCATCTTCCCGCAGGTCGCGGGCCTGAGCAGCAGCTATCGTGGCCAGCTTTACGCCATCCAGTCGCTTCAGGAAGCGCAAGAGTATCTGGCCCATCCGCTGCTGGGCTCACGCCTACGCGAATGCTGCCAGGCGGTAATGGCCGTGGAAGGCAAGACCGCGCATGACATCTTCCGCTCGCCCGACGATATGAAATTTCGCTCGTCGCTGACCTTGTTCTCACAAGCCGCACCGGACGAAACGTTGTTCCGCAAGCTGCTGGAAAAATATTACGACGGCGAAGCGGACGAGTTGACCTTGGAGAAGCTGCGTTAAACTCGAGCGACGCATTCCGCGGCGCGACGTTCAGTATCCACCAGCTCTCTTCCCCCTCTCGGCGAAGCCGCCAGAGGGGGAGTGAGCGCGGCAACCAAGCCGCGCGAACGGCGCAACGGGATGTCGGCGGAGCCGACTCGAGTTGCGACGGATGGGGGTTCAAAAAAGAAAGTGTCAGATGGCCTGTAAGCCGGGTTCTGTCCTTCTTGCGAAGGGGTGACCATTCCTCTGGGATGGATGTCGCCATCCACCTCACGCGACCGACCCGGACGACGATGCGGAAAACATCACGTGCCGTCCCTATTTGGTCTTGCTCCCGGTGGGGCTTGCCTTGCCACCTCTGTTGCCAGAGACGCGGTGCGCTCTTACCGCACCATTTCAACCTTGCCGGACCTTTAGGGTCTTAGGCGGTGTCATTTCTGTGGCGCTATCCCTGGGGTCGCCCCCGCCGGCCGTTATCC
>Ga0268266_10001116_pt1 | contig 33517 bp, 23 predicted proteins | sample KBSS13metaG_FD_190356 | JGI IMG/M metagenome (GOLD analysis project Ga0268266, IMG submission 190356) | Switchgrass rhizosphere microbial communities from Kellogg Biological Station, Michigan, USA - KBS S1-3 metaG (SPAdes) (version 2) | ecosystem: Host-associated > Plants > Roots > Rhizosphere...
GGCGTGAGGCGTGCGGGGTGTGAGGCGTGCGGGGTGTGAGGCGTGCGGTGCGTGAGGCGTGCGGTGCGTGAGGCGTGAGGCGTGCGGTGCGTGAGGCGCGGGACGCGAGGCGCGGGACGCGAGGCGCGGCGCGTGAGCGCGGCTGCCTCATTAGGCGCCGGGTCACCGTGACCCTTTCCTTATGAAAAGGGTCACGGTGCCCGACGTCCCTCCCCGAGCTTATTCAGAACTTCTGCGAGAACTTGATCCCGAACGTTCGCGGCTGCGCCGGGATGATATACGCCTGGTTATCGTTGGTCGGATTGCTCTGCGTGAAGCGCGAGAGCTGCGCGCGACGGTCAGCGACGTTGGTGATGAATGCCTGGACCGTCGTCTTGCCGATGTTCACGCCGCCAGTGAGGTCGAGCAGCGCGTACGCCGGCATAGTACCCACAACCGCGGCCTGGTCCGCCCGCAGCCCCGGGGTCGTCTTCGTCTGGTACACCAGGGAGGCCTGCGCAAAGGGCTCTACCCCGCTCACTGACGCAAACGTGTAGCGCGCGATCATGTTGCCCTTGAACTTGGGGGCCACGGGCAGGTTGGTACCGGCAGGCGCCCACGGTCCCACCCACTGCCCACCGGGGAGGAAGGGCGCGCTAGTTGTGTCGGTGGCGCAGCTCGTCTCGCCGACTTGCGGGCACAGGTCCCGCGTGAGGTACGCGCTCAACCACGTGAAGTTGGTACTCAACAGCAGATGGTCGGTTGCGGCCCAGAGCAGGTCGCTCTCGATACCCTTGATGCGTGCGTTACCGCCATTCTCGATGATCGTCAGGCTGTTAGGCCCGAGGAAGGAGTATTGGAAGTTGTTCCAATCCTCCCAGAACAGGGCCCCGTTCCACCGCAGGCTGTGCCCGAGCCACTGCGTTTTCCAACCGATCTCGTAGTTCTTCAGATAATCGGTCGCATAGGGCCCGATGCCGGCCACGCTCGTGCGGTTCACACCGCCGGGCCGGAAGCCCTTGGAGTACGTCGCGTAGACCATCAGGTCAGGCGAGAACTTGTAGCTCACGTTGACTTTCGGGACTCCGCCGTTGCCACTGACCGTCTTGTCCAGGTCCGTACACGGTGTGCCCTTCACAGTCGCCGGCGCGAAACATTGCGACACGCCGGTTTTCGAGGAGTAGTTCGCCGAGTAGCCGAAGAATCCCTGCAGCGAATTGTTGAAGCTGTAGCGCCGATAGCCGCCGGTGATCGACAGTTCCTTGGTGATGTCCCAGGTCACCTCGGCGAAGCCCGCCTTGTCGCGGTCGACGCGCTGCTCGCTCGTCAACCAGATCGTGTTGTCGTAACCTGGCACCGAATAATAGGAGGACAAGCCGTCCGGGTTGACGCCACCATACAGGTTGGTGAAGCCATATCCCGGCATCTTGTAGATCTGCAGGATGTTATGCAGTTGCCGTTGGATGAAGGCGCCGGCGGTCCAGCGGACCCGGTCTTCCGCGGGCGAAGTGATCCGGATCTCGTGACTCCACTTCTCGAAGTAGCCGCCGCCGATGACGAGCTGCTGCGCCATGATGGGCTGGCCGTTGTCCCCGGTCCAATACACACCTGAGCCGAACGTCCGGTCGTAGAACAGCGTGTAATCGCTGTAATCCGCGATCGTGTGCGAGGTGCGCTTCATGAAGCCGCCCGAATACACCAGGTCGTAGTTGCTGAACTTGCCTTCGACAGTGAGCGAGCTCTGTTGCCAGTTGTCCTGGGAATTTTCCGGCGCGAAATGGGTGATCTGCAGATCACCGATCCCCGGGTCGTAACCGAAGAACCCTTCGGTGCTGGTATTCTGGGCGATGATCGTGGGCGTCACCGTCCAGTTCTCACCGATGTTGATTCGAGCTGAGGCGCGTCCACCGCGCGTGTCGGCGGTGTTGTAGTTATCGCGCCGCCAGGGCGCGTTGGTGATGGCACCGGCACCCACCACGCCCGTCGGCGGGCACGGGTAGATGCTGAAAGGGTAGTCGCCGTTCGCGCTGGACTGCGCTCCGCTCCACGTCGGAAATGTGCGCACGCCGTGGTCGATACACGCGTTGGCATTCGTGCCCGCGACGTTGTCGATATATCCGGCATCGTGCTCATCCCAACCGACGAGACGGATGGCCGCGTAATCCGTCAACGGGATGTTGACGAACCCTTCGACCTCGTAGCCGAAGCTGCCGTGCTGAACCTTGTCGCCCTGCACGTCGATGCCCGCCGAGAAATGGGTCGGATCGGGCTTGTTGGTAATGATGCGGATCGTGCCCGACTCGGAGCTCGCGCCATAGAGGGTGCCTTGCGGTCCCTCGAGGACCTCGATGCGCTCCACGTCGTAGATGTGCATGTCCGGCGTGCCGTCTATCGTGGTGACCGGCTGCTCGTCGAGGTAGGTGCCCACGCTCGGTTGCGAGCCCGAGTGATTTCCATCGCCACCGCTCACGACGCCGCGCATGTACACGTGCGAGCTACCCGGCTCGCCGTTGCCGCCCTGGCCCTGGCCGCGAACATAAGAAACGCTCGGAGAAAGCTTCACGTAGTCGTCGAGACCCGTGACGTTCAGTTCACTGAGCTTCTGGCTGTCGAGCACCTGGATGCTGACCGGGACGTTCTGCACGTTCTCCGTGCGCTTTTCCGCAGTGACGACCACCTGGGCGAGACCGCCGGTGGTCTCCTCTGCCGCCTCTTGTGCGTAGGCTCCGTGCATCGCCGCCAGTAGCACAGACGCAACAGGAATGCCTTTCCGAATTGCGGGATGACGCTTGATGGCCTCAATGCGCCGCAATTTCCGCCGTCGACTACGTGTCATGAGATGACCCTCTTGTGGTGTTTATGCCGACACACCCCCTGTGCACGGTATGCTAAGCGAGTCGGTCCTCAAATTGATACAGGGACATTCGGATACGCCTCGAGCACCGGCCCGAGCGCCGCCTTGAGCGGGTCGAGCCAGGGCTCATAGTGGCGCCAGTGCTCCATCCCCTCGCGGAAAATGGGTTGCCGCACCTGTTCTGAGCTGGCGGTGCGCACGGCGCGCTCGTTGTTGTAGAACTCGAGACAACCCGCCTCGAACGGCAGGTCGCAGTAAGTCAGTAGCCGGCGCACTTCCTCCTCGGTGCTCTCGATCATGCGCTCGTAAAACACCCGGTGGATCCGGCCGGGAAGCACGGCATCGAAGTGGGCCATGAGCTCGACGTAGTCGCGGTAGTAGTGACCGAGGTCTTCGAGGCTGTAAGTGAAGTTCTGCCCGCGCGCGAAGTGTTGCTTGAAGCAGGAGAAGCAACAGCCCAGTGGATGGCGCCGCGCATCGATGATGCGGGCGTTCGGCAGGATCAGGTGGATGAGCCCGACATACAGGCAGTTGTTCGGCATCTTGTCGATGAAGAACGGCGCGCCGGACTTGCGCAGAATGCGCGTCTGATCCAAAAAACGCTGGCCGTACGAGCGCAGCTCCTCGGGCGTCAACGCCGCCAGCGCCTGCAGGAACCCGGCCGCGTAGTCGCCTTGTTGGTTGCCGACGATCTGGCGCGCGATCTGCGGAATATCCGGCAACTCCATGGTCCCTTCGACCTGGGAGTGGCTGGCGAGAATCTGCTCGATCAGCGTTGACCCGGCGCGCGGCAGTCCAACGATGAAGATCGGATCGCGCGCGCAGACGCCGGCTCCCGCACGCGTGGCGAAGAATTCCGAGGTGAAGAGAGCCTTCGAGCGGCGCACATAGGCGGAGTTCTCCTCCGCGCTATAGACGTGCGATCGCGAGCGTATCGAGTTGCCACGCGCGTAATGCTCGAACGAGCTCTCATACTGTCGCGCATCCTCGAGAGCCTTGCCGAGCGTGAACTCGAAGTGCAGTCGATCCTCGTCGGCAAGGCTCTCGCGTCCCAGCGCGGCGCGCATGGCGGACACATCGGCTTCATCGAAGCGAACGGTCTTCAGGTTCGCGAGGCTCCACCACGCCTCCCCCAGCGACGGCTCCAGCGCAATGGCGCGACGATAGGCAGCGATGCTGTCAGCCTGGCGTCCCGCCGTGCGCAGCGAATGTCCGTAACTCAGCCAGATCTTGGGCTGCTGCGGGTACTCCGCCAGCACGGCCTCGTAGATCTCGATGGACTTCGAATAGTCCCCGACATTCACGAGTACGGCCGCTTTCAGGCTGCGGTAGCCCGGATTGCGAGGCTCTTTCGCGAGGAGCAACTCGACGTGCGGCAGCGCTTGCGCCGCTTTCGCCTGGCGATTGAGCACCAGGGCGTAGTTGTGACGGGCCGCGTCAAAGCTGGGCGCGAGCTCCAGGCATTTTTCGAGGAACGACTGCGCTTCGCTGTAGTGCCGCAAGCGTCCAGCGACCTCGGCGAGCATGCGCAACGCCGCCACGTCTGTCGGAGATGCCTGCAGGTGGGCGCGTAATCGGACCGCGGCCGCGGGTAGATTGTTCTCGACCAGTGCGGCCGCGGCTTCCATGAGTCGTGGGTCTCGATTGGCGGCTTTGATGTAACGCGCACGCGCCTGGTCCGCGGCTTCAGAGTCACCCACCGCGTCCATCTGGTCCGCGAGCAGTCGCCACCCATCCGGCGAATCGGGGTTCAGTCGAACAGCATGACGAAGGGCGATCACTGCGTCAGAAACGCGGCCCGCTTCGCCTAGCGCGATCCCCAACTCCAGGTGCGCGGGCGCCGAATCCGGGTTTTCGCGTCCCAGAGGTCCAAGTATTTCGAGCGCGGCCCGAGTGCGGCCGAGGATCCGATGCGACGCACCAAGAATGAGTCGTGCGCGCGGATGGTGCGGCACGGCCTTGAGGATCTCGTGCGCCTGCTCAGCGGCGAGAACGGGATTGCGCGCCAACAAGCGGGCCGCATGGGCCAAGGCGACCTCCAGGCTACCCACCGGCTCGGGGACCCCCGTGCTCACCGTTGAGTTGCTACCGCTGTCGCGTACCTGTGCACTTGTCAAATTTAAGACACCTCGACGGGCCAAGGCCAGAATATTCGCAGCGCGAGCTGTTGCGCTTGAACGACGCCGACATGCTGAGCGTACGCGGGGCGCCAATCTCGGGCGCAATCTTGGCTTATCACGCGAGGCAGCAACGACAGGGCCTTGTAAGAACTCACTTTATTGACGACCCCCGCGCGGACGGTTGGGCTAAGATTCAAAGACACCTTGGTCCAACGGAAGGGGAAGCGAATGACCTCGAGCAGAGTCAGTCAGGTCGTGGCGGGCAGCACGTTCAACTATTCGCTGTCGCTGCGGGTGCGCCATCCCCATGTGGATCCGGCCGAGCTGACGAAGACCCTGCATCTCGAGCCCCTGCACAGCTGGCGGGCCGGCGAGCCGCGTCGCTCGGTCGGGGGCGCGATCCTCGGGGGCGAGCACCGCGAGTCTTATTGGTCCGCGCCGCTGCCGGGCCAGGCGGTCGGCACCGCCGCCTTCGCGCTCGAATCATTTCTCGGCCAGCAACTGACGCAACTCAACCGGCATCGCGAGCTGCTGAGCCGCTTGCAGGATGAGGGCGGCCAGATCTCCCTGCTCATCGAGATGTCACGCCTCGAGAACGCGGTCCTCACTTTGAGCACCAGCGTCTCGCGCAAGCTCGCCGACCTCAACATCGAGGTCGAATTCCAGTTCGTGACCGAGTAGCGTAACGAACTAACATAACATCCCGCCCGCTGCATTTTCACGACGACTGCGCGCGCCTTTGTCATGCGGTAGCCAGGCCGAGCATCTCGGTCAGGTCCTGGCCCGGCAACGGGGCGCTGATGAGAAACCCCTGGATGGCGTCGCATTGGTGCGCCCTGAGGAAGGCTTTCTGTGATGCGGTCTCGACGCCTTCCGCGGTGACCCGGAGTCGGAATTGGCGCGCGAGCGCGATGGTCGCTTGCACGATAGCGACATCGTCCTTGTCGTCGGGCGTGCCACGGATGAAGGTCGCGTCGATTTTCAGACGATCGAGCGCGAAGCGTTTCAAATAGGCCATGCTCGAATAGCCGGTACCGAAATCATCGATGGTGACTTCGACGCCTAGATCGTGAAGTAGGCGAAGCACCCGCGTGGCGTCACGCGGGTCATCCATAACCGCCGACTCCGTGATCTCGAGGCCGATCATGCGGGGGTCGCAGCGGGTCTCCTGCAGAGTGCGTCGTACGACGCCGACCAGGTCGGCCCCATTTAACTGTTTGCCCGAGATGTTGACCGCGACGCGCAGCCGCGGTCGGCCGGATTCGTGCCACGCGCGCGCCTGCAGACACGCTGCGCGCAGCGCCCATTCGCCGATGGGAAGAATGAGGCCGGTCTCCTCCGCTGTCGGGATGAAGGCCGCCGGTGGGACCAGGCCGCGTTGCGGATGAAGCCAGCGGATGAGCGCCTCCGCGCCAATCACACGGCCGGTCGCGAGCTCGATCTGCGGCTGGTAGTGCAACACGAACTCCCCGCGATCGACGGCGAGCCGCAAATCATTTTCCAGGTGCATCCGCGCGCGGACTTTCGCGTCGAGGTCGGGGCTGAAGAAGCGGAAGGTGTTGCGACCCTGCTCCTTCGCCAGGTACAACGCCGTGTCGGCGTACTTGATCAGATTCTCCACTTCGCTGGCATCGCGCGGGCAGATGGCCAGTCCGACACTCCCGGTCACGCGCAGAGTCTGTCCTGACACAATGAACGGTGCCGACAGGGAGGCGAGCACGTGCTCGGCCACCGGCCCTGCATCCTCCGCCGAATGCAATCCGGGCACGAGAATCAGGAACTCATCGCCGCCGGCCCGTGCCACGGTGTCACCGACCCGGAGGGTTTCTGTCAGGCGGCGCCCGATCTGTTGGAGCAGGGTGTCGCCCGCCGGATGGCCCAGGGTGTCATTGATCGTTTTGAAGCGATCGACATCGAGAAACATAACGGCGAGCGTCTCTTTACTGCGCTGGGTGTGCGCTATCGCCTGGCGCAGGCGACTCAACAGCAAGGCCCGGTTCGGCAGGCGAGTGAGTGCGTCGTGGTAAGCGAGAAACCGGATCTGCCGCTCGCGCTTCTTCTGGGTCAACACGCGCTCGCGCAGCGCTTCCTCCATGCGCTTGCGCGCCGTGATGTCGTGAAAGTATCCGTACCAGATGATGCTGCCGTCATGCTGCACCTCCGGCGTGCAGTGGGCTTCGACCCATATTTCACCTTTTGCCGGATGCATGACGCGCCATTCGCCCTGAAGAGGCGCCTTCAGGCGGATGCCTTCCCGAACGCGTTCGGCGATGCGTTTGCGGTCCTCGGGGTGGTTGAGCGACGCAGCCAATGACACATTGGCGGCGAGCTCTTCCGGTGTGTGTCCGTAGATATGCACGATTGCCGGCGTTGAGTAGGGCAGGAAAATCCTGCCCTCGGGCGTCGTGCGCATCTCGAAGATCGCCACCGGAGCGGCGCTCGCTATCTTGTCGAGCCGTGTACGCAAGGCGGTGCGCTCGCGATCATGTCCATGCGCGTTGGCTATTGCCGCGACCATGCCGTCCGTCACCTGGGTAATGAATCCCTGGTACTGCCCGTCGTAGTGGCGACGCGGATTGATTCCCAACACCAGGAATCCCAGTGGCCGGTTGTCCCAGGTGGCGATCAGCGGCACTACTGCGGCGCTGCGGGCCGGTTCCGGCCACGAGCCACCGGGGATAGGCCCGGGTATGCGAGTTGCGAGGTCATCCAGAATGTGCGGCTTTCCCGTGCGCAACACCGTGCCGAACGGCCATGGATGCTCCGGCTCGTCCGACAAGGGCACTATTGCCGGGCAAGCTGGGCTGCCCGATGCAAAGCCTGCCGCTGCGACGAGGTAAGCGATGCGGTCGTTCTCGCTCATGAGATAAGTCATGCAGAAGGGCACGTCGGCAGACCCCGCGGCGAGCACGTCCGTACCTAACACACAAGCTTGCTCGACGGAGCTGGCCCCGGCGGTGCCCTTGGCCAGCGCATGTAACAAATAGCTGCGGCGGCGGGCGAGTACGCGGTGAGTCGTCTCGGTCGCGGGCATGAACAGGCCGACGATCCGGTCTTCCTCGCCGCGGATCGGGCTTATTCCATAATCGAAGTAGCACTCCTCCGTGTAACCGTGACGGGCCGAGGCAATGTACTGCCGTTCCGATGAAGTGGCTTCCCCGTCGTAGAAAGCACGGTGAAAGCTGGTTTTGAGAACATTCCAGCTTTCGGCGAGGGCTTCCTGGGCGGGTTTTCCCAATGCCGCCGGATGCCGCCCGCCTTGCAGTGGAATCCAGGCGTCGTTGTACAGCAGAATGAATTGGGGTCCCCAGAAGATCGCGATCGGAAAGCGAGTGCTCAGGCAGATGCTGAGAACGGACACGAGGCTCTGCGGCCACTTCTGCGGAGGACCCAAGGGCGTGGCGGCCCAGTCGAGGGTCCGCATCAGGGCCCCGACTGCGCCCCCGGCTGCGAGAACTGAGTCTTCGAGATTCGAGCCCATCGCGCACAGGCTCCCGTTAGCGGGTATGCGCAAGCTCCGTCTTGCTGCCGCGTCGTCACTATCGTAACTGATCGCGACGCCGGCGGGTTCCGGTCCAACACGGAAGTTGTTTTCCCCTGAGATGGCCCCGGCAGTGCTTTGGTGCGGTGCAGCTAGTGATCGAGATCGTTATCATCGTTTTATCGAGTGGGTTCTGTGGGGAACGAGCCGAGGCCTGATGCGTAGCTATTTTCTGGTGTGGATGCTGTGTTTCGTCGTGGTCGGCTCAACGGCCTGTTCCGGCATGTTTACGGGCGGCGAGACGCTCTCCCACGGGCGCTTCCACGACGTGCACGTCTACAGGCCCAAGTCCGAGGTGCGGCACTTCGCGTTCTTTTTCTCCGGCGATGGCGGCTGGGATGACGGGCTCGCCGACATCGCGAGATCGCTTGCGTCGCAAGGCACGCTCGTTGCCGGCATCGATACGTCGGACCTGTTCGATGAGCTCGAGAAGGACGGTGGCAACTGTGTCTTTCCGGTCGGTGACCTGGAGAACCTGAGTCACTATATCCAGGCTTACTACAAGATCCCCACGTATTTCACGCCTATCCTCGTGGGCTACTCGGCTGGAGCGTCGCTGGTGTATGCCGCCCTGGCGCAGGCACCCCCCGGCACGTTCACCGGCGCGTTGTCGTTGTCCTTCTGTGTCGACCTGGACCTGCACAAACCGCTGTGTAAAACGCCGAATCTCCAATACACGCAGCGCGCCGATGGTGGCGGGGTCCGGCTCGTGCCGCCCCCGAAGCAGCTGCCGGCGTCGTGGATCGCGTTGCATGGCACGGAGGACCAGGAGTGTTCCATCCACGAGGCAAAAGCGTTCCTTGCGCAAACCCCGGGTGCTCGTTTCGTCGAGTTACCGGGCATCACTCACAACTACGATGACGTCAACAAGTGGATGCCCCAGTTCGATGCCGCCTACGCGGACATCGTGGCGCACGAGCCGCACCGCCTGCAGTCACCGCCCAAGAGCCTCGCCGACCTGCCGATCATCGAGGTGCAGCCCACGGGAACGGGTGTCAACGACACCTTTGCCGTGTTGTTTTCGGGCGATGGGGGCTGGGCGGGTATCGACCGGGATGTCGCGAACATGCTGGCGAGTCGCGGCATACCCGTTGCCGGCTGGGACTCCCTGCGCTATTTCTGGACGGCTCGGACACCTTCAGGCGTTGCGGGCGACCTCGATCGGATCCTGCGCTACTACGCCGAGCACTGGCACAGGAGCAAGGCGCTGGTGGTGGGGTATTCCCAGGGCGCCGACGTGTTGCCTTTCGCGGTGAACCGCCTCCCGCCGGCCTCTCGCGCCCTGGTCGCCAAGACGGCGCTCATCAGTATCGGACAAACGGCGGCGTTCGAGTTCCATGTCAGCAACTGGTTCGGATCGGGGAACGACGAGCTGCCCATCGGGGTCGAGATGGCCAAGATGTCGGCCGACCGGACGTTGTGTTTGTATGGCGCGGGCGACGACGACTCGATCTGCCCCAAGGTGGGGCCGACCCATGCCACGGTGGTGAAGTTGCCGGGCGGACATCACTTCGGCGGCAGTTATGGCCGCCTGGCCGATATTATTTTATCGGACCGTCCGGACCATGCGGTCCAGTAGTCGCTCGGATATCGGCCCCGGCTCGGTGCAGCGGCCCGTATGCACACGCGACGTCTGGATAATCGTGCTGCGTGGGGCTACCAGCCAGTGGAAGCGCTCGCGCAGCGAAAGTTGACCGATGGGGCCTGCGTCTGGACCCCCGGCGCAGATGCGGGGAATGCTTGCGAGATGCGCCCGCACGGCTTCCATGTCGAGCTGGGGCGCAAAAGCCAACAGGCGGCCCTCGTCCATCTCGATGCGAGCTTCCAGGAAATCCTTCGCCGGGCATGAGACGATCACGCCCACGTTCATGAATTCCTCACGATCGACTCGTGGGACGACGCGTATTACGGCGTAATCATACGAGCAATGATCGCGCACGGACCGCCTCCTCGAGAAACAGGTGCGGCTCGCTCAAGCGGCGCACCAGGTATTGCACGTAAGCCGAACGCCAATCCTCCCGCGAGTGAAAGGGCGAAGCTCCGCTCAGCCACGCGTCGGGGATCATCGAGACGATCTTCGTAATCAACGGGGTGTCGAGTCTCGCACTCAGCTTCGCATCGGAGTCGCGCAGCGCGGCCGCAAAAGGTAACAGAACATGGTCTTTGACCAGGTGAAACGCATCGAGGCTGCGCTCTAGATAGTTGTTCCATGAATGATGAAAGTAGAGCGCGGCACCATGATCGATCAGGGTGAGGCGGCGGTGCCACATGAGCATGTTGGTATTGCGCACCGTGCGATCGACATTCGTCACGTATGCATCGAACCACACGATGTCGGAAGCCAGCTCCGCCGCCGGTTTCACGGCGATGGGATCGAACATCACCGCGCCGGGGAGGTAATCGAGTGCCAGGTTGAGTCCGGCGCTCTTCTTGATGAGATCCTGGATCTCGGGGTCGGGCTCGGTGCGGGCCAGGTCCGCATCGAGCTCCACGAAGACGATCTCGGGCACGGGAAGACCGATCGCGCGGGCCAACTCGCCCGCAATCAGCTCCGCGATCAGAGCCCTGGAGCCCTGCCCGGCACCCCGGAACTTCAACACGTACATGCCTTCGTCGTCCGCCTCGATGATGGCAGGCAGGGAGCCGCCTTCGTGCAAGGGCGTCACATAGCGCGTAGCGGCGATCGTTCGCAGCGTGGGTTGCATCAGCGGTCCGTCAGTCATGAGTCGTCAGTCGTCGGGTCGGATGCGCTCATCCCCGGCGAGCTCGAGGAGGTCGATCTCTTCCTCGGCCGCGTGAAAAGCATCGTCGCCAATGATGGAGCGTTCGCGCAAATCCATCAATGCCGCACGTTGAGCAGCGACCGCGCGCTGCTGCAGCTCGCCCAGGTGAGCGTCACCGTGGTCGTGAGCCTTGTCATCTTGCGGCTCTTCGCTGAGGCGAATGCGAGCCTCGTAAGCTCGCTTGAGCTCACTCACCGCGGGACGTGCCTCGTGGCCTTCCAGAACACGTAGCGCCGCACGAGCCGTTTCAATACGTGCCAGTTGGATCTCCCGGTCAACGGTGCCGTCATCCTTCAGCCCGACCCACGTCAACAGCGGTCGCAGAGTCATTCCTTGCACGACCAGCGTGGCGAGCACGACGCAGAAGGCGCAAAGGATGATCAGGTCGCGATACGGAAACGCGGTCTCGGGCGAGCCGTCGGGAAGGGCCAATGCAGCGGCCAACGTCACGATGCCTCGCATCCCACACCACGCGACAATGAGAGTGCCGCCGTAGGTAGGCATTCTGACGACGGAATCCTTGCCGCCGAAATACTGCATTCTGCACCTGGCCACCATGGTGTAGAACGCGACCCACACGAGACGCGACAGGATCACCGTCAGGCACACCGCTCCGGCGCAAATGAGATAGGTGTGCCAGTCGGAATCCCGCAGGCGTGTCGCGATCCCGCGGAGCTGCAAGCCGATCAGCACGAAGGCCAACACGTTCAGAACGAAAACCGCGACCTCCCATACAGCGTAGGACGAAATCCGGTGCCGGGCGTCGACCCGTCCCGGAACGCGCCTCGCCAGCGTCATGGCGTACGCGATCACGGTGAGAATCGCGGAAAGGCCCAGGTTGTCGGCGATCAGCCAGACGGCGAAAGTGCCGATGAACTGCAACAGCACCGAAACCGGAATGTCTTTGATTTTCGCGGTGGCCCAGATGTAGAAGCGGGCCAGCAGAATCCCCGCGATCACGCCGCCGCCGCAGGTGAGAAGGAACATCGGAGCGATGCTCCAGCCGGCCAGGGTACCGGTGGTGGCCGCGGCGACCGCGAAACGATAGATGAGCAGCGCGCTGGCGTCGTTGAAGAGACTTTCGCCCTGGAGCACCACGACCAGCGTGTGGGGCGGACGAACGCGACGCAGAACCGTCGTCGCCGCGGAGGTGTCGGGTGGCGCCACGATCGCACCGAGCGCGATGGCTACCGCCCAACTCATTCCCGGCACGAAGTGCCTCGCGACGACCGCGACGACAATGACCGTAAAGCCCACCGCCAGTACGGCGAGATTGCTCACTGGACGCAGGTATCTCCTCAGGTCACGAGGAGAGGCGTCGAAAGCCGCATCGAGGAGGACAGGCGAGACGAATAGCGCCAACGCCAGCCGCGGGTCGAGCATGACCTGGGGAGTGCCGGGAATGAATGTCAGCGCCGCTCCGGCGAGCGCCAGCAGCGCCGGGTAGGGGACGCCCAGTCGATCAGCCCACAGGGCCAGGACCCCGCCGACCAGCAGCAGCGTGATGGTGAGTTCAAAAATTCCCATAGAGCCTGTCGGGCTCAGGAGCGCCGTAGCGAGGGCGCCCCCCATCGAGCTGATTTCTGCGATCGTTTCGCGCGCATAGTGGGGCCTATGTAAGTGAAAGGATCGCAGAAAGCAGCCGATGGGGGGCGGCCGCAGTAGGCGATCCTGAGCCTGACAGGCTCTTGGCGTCGCATAATACAGGGCATGAGTCGCACGACCCGCTTGTTCAAGCTCATGGATGCGTTGCGGGGCCATCGTCGGCCGGTCACGGCCGCACGACTCGCGGACGATCTGTCCGTGTCGATCCGGACCGTCTATCGGGATATCCAGACCCTCATCGATCTAGGTGCGCCGGTCGAGGGCGAGGCGGGCCTGGGCTACCTGCTGCGCGCGGGTTTTTTCCTGCCGCCGCTGATGTTCGGCGAGGACGAGCTCGAAGCCCTGGTGCTCGGGGCGCGTTGGGTGCGTGGCCAGGGCGACCCGGCCCTGGCACAGGCCGCGGACTCCGCCCTGGCGAAGATCGCCACCGCTTCGCCGAAGGATCTGCGCGAGAAGATCGCAGAGACCGGCCTATGGGCGCCCCGATGGCCGGCCCCCGCCGAGCAGCCCTCAGGGCTCCGCACCATCCGTGAGGCCATGCGTCGCGAGCACAAGCTTGCGATCACGTACGTCGACGAAAAGGGGGCTACCACCGAGCGGGTGATCTGGCCCATTGCGCTCGCCTTTTTCGAGGGCAAGCGTCTGCTGGCGGCCTGGTGCGAGCTGCGAAATGGCTTGCGCCATTTCCGGTCGGACCGGATCTCCAGCCTGGATACCCTCGACACCCGTTATCCCACCCGGCGTGCCGTTCTGATGAAGACCTGGCGTCTCGAGAACAAGCTCGACGATGACCGGCGCTGAGACACACCGCTGCTGACAGGAACTGTCACTGGGGTGGATCACCATACGCCCGAAGGTCACAGGAGAGTCTCATGCGCCTCTATCAACATCCCATGTCGGCCAACGCCCGTGCCGTCATCATGACGATCTATCAGTTGAATGCGCCGGTGGAGCTCGTGCACGTCAGCCTGGAGACGGGTGAGCAGACCAGGCCCGAGTTTCTCAAGCTCAATCCCAACCATCGCGTGCCGGTGCTCGAGGATGGTGAGTTCGTTCTCTGGGAATCGCGCGCGATCATGCAATACCTGGCGGACCAGACGCCGGGCCAGACCCTCTACCCGACGGACGCCCGCGCGCGTGCCGACGTCAATCGCTGGCTGTTCTGGACTGCCCAACACTTCGCGCCCTCCATCAGCATCTTTTTCTGGGAGAACGTGGTCAAGGGCATGATCGGTCGAGGCGCGGCCGACCCGGTGGAGTTGAAGCGGGGTACCACGCTGTTCAATGAGTTCGCTGCCGTGCTGGATGCCCATATGGCCGACCGGCAGTGGATTTCGGGCGATTCGCTGACGCTGGCGGACCTGTCGATTGCGGCTGCGTACGCCTGCGCGGCGCCCGGAAAGGCACCGGTGGCGTGGTACGCGAACCTGCAGCGTTGGTTCGCTCGCGTGCAGACGCTCGAGGCCTGGCAGAGGAGTGAGCAGTTAGCTCGCGCTGCCTGAACTGCGAGGCTCGACCTTCACGTCGACCGTCAGGTTGTGGCGGCCGCCTCCGAGGATGATGCCGCGTAACGGCGAAACATCTCCGAAGTCGCGGCCCCACGCCACGCCGATGTGGTCGGTCGAGATGAGTGTGTCGTTGGTTGGATCGAGCTCGATCCAGCCAAAGGGTGGGGTGTAAACAGCGACCCAGGCGTGCGAGGCCGCCGATCCAACGAGGCTTCGCACGTAGCCGCTCACGTAGCGCGCAGGCAGGCCTCGCGAGCGTAGGCACGCGATCATGAGGTGCGCGAAGTCCTGGCACACGCCGCGTCGGATCTCGAGCACTTCGGTGACCGGAGTTGCGATCGTCGTCGCTCCCGGGGCGTACTTGAGCTCGGTGTGGAGTTTGGTCATCAACTCCTGCGCGCATTCCAGGAGCGGGCGGTCCGCCGGGAAGCAGTCTTCCGCGTAATCCAGAAACATCTGTTTCACGCGGACGTACGGCGATTCGTGCCGGAAACGGGCGGCTTCCAGGTCCTCGCGCCCGGGCGGGCGCCCGGTATAACGCAGTCTGGCGGTCAACTGGTCCCACGGTATGGTGTCGGCCGCGGGTATGGAGGGCCGGGCGTGGACCTCCACCTCCATGTCGGTGGTGATCTCCAGTTTCCGGTGCGGGCGCTCGAACTCCACGCGGGTCACGGGATTGCCGAACGCGTCGAGCTCCTCACGGCGTCGGAACGTGGCCGGCGAAATTTCGATGGCGTGTTCCAGGCACTGTTGGTAGGGCGCCGGTCGCGGGACCAGGTGCAGCAGTTGCTGGGAGTGAACGACGTCGCTTCTGTAGGTGTAGGCAGTCTCGTGGCGCACGCGATAACGGGTGAGGCTGCTCATGTCGCAAGCGCCTGCGAGTTGAGACTGATGTGCGCGAAGTGCCGCATCGAGAGGCGATCGGAGAGCGCACCCGCCGCCGTGGCGATGGTTCGCAAGTGTGCGGCCAGCGCTTGACGAGCCTGCTCGGCTTGCGACCCGCTGGCTTCGAGCGACAGCAGCTCCGCGTCGCTCAGCGATGGGACCGTTTCCTCCAGAGAGTCCTCGGCCATGCGATTGTTGGATCTTCCCAGCGCCAGGGACAACGCAGTCAGATCGCGCTTGAGGGAGCGCGACAGGAAGGCAAGGGCCGTGGGATGTTCGCTGTCACGAATGAGCAGATCGAGGGCAGGGCCGAGCTGCGGTGTCACCGCATAACGTGAGCGGTAGATGCGGAGGCTGTCGTAGGCTTCCAGCAACCACTCGACATGACGCTGGCGCGTCGCCGAGCCCGACGTAATGTAGTGAGCCAACAGGTCCGCGGCGAACTGCAGGCGCTCGAGTCTCCGTCCGATCCGCAACAAGCGCCATCCGGCATCCTGTGTCATATCATCCAGTGAGAAGCCGGCCAATGCGGCGAGCGACAAGGACAGCCGGTCGAGTATGGCACGCGGCTCTTCGCGTGAGCTCAGACTATCCTGCAACCGCCGCTGCATGTCGGAGACGGCGCGCCAGTAGCCCGAGGAAAGACGTCCGCGCACTTGCGAGGCGCACCAGGCCAAGCGCCTGACGTCCGCAATGATTCCCTGGGGGTTGCGGTCGTCGCGCAGACTTCCAGTTGGCTCGGCGTCGGGCGGGATCAATCCCACTTCGCGGCCGATCCTGACGGCCGTCTTCCAGACAGACTCATCGATACGGGCCCCGATCGTGGCACGCAGCAGGAAGGTCTTGTCCTCACAGCGCACCGAATAACGGCCGAACCAAAACAGGTTCTCGACGAGTCGCGAGGGGATCTCGTCGTAGCGCACCGCCATGCGGGAGGCGTCGCGCGGAGTCTCTATTGTTTCTTCGTGGCCGTGGCCGTCGCCCGGCGGCTCGGCCAGCACCCAGATGTCCTTGCTACCGCCGCCGCGCTGCGTGGAGACCACGTCAACGGCCGCATCGGTGGCGATTCGCGCCAGGCCTCCGGGCATGACCCGATGTCCGGCCGTGCCGGCGGTGGCATAGATGCGGATGGAGATGGCTTTTGCCGCGAAACCCAGGGCGCCGTAGGAGCGCCAGACCGGGGCTTGCGACAAGGCCAGGTGCTCCTGCGCCACGTAGGCATGGGGTCGTGTCCGCAGTCGCTCGATGAGCCGGGTACGCGCTTCCCCCGCCAGGTTGTGGCCAAACACCGGCTCGAACCGTTGGTTGGGCCAGGTGGGCTTGATCACGAGCCGGTCGAGGTGGGCCAATACGTAGTCGAGCGCCGCAGCTTCGCCACACCACCAGGTCGCCAGCGCCGGCAGCTCCAGCGTCTCACCCAGCAAGCGTGCGGCGATTTTGGGCAGGAAGCCCAGCCAACCGGCTGACTCCAGGACGCCGCTGCCGAGCGCGTTGGCCACTTGCACGCGGCCGGCCCGGACGGCGCCCAGCAGGCCGGCGACGCCGAGCGCCGAGTCGCTGCGCAACTCGACCGGGTCGCAGTAGTCATCATCGAGACGCCGCAGAATCGTATGCACCCGGCGCAGGCCCGCCACCGTCTTGAGGTAAACCGTGTCCTCGCGAACCGTCAGATCGGTCCCCTCGACCAGGGGTAAGCCGAGTTGGCGCGCGAGATAGGCGTGCTCGAAGTAGGTCTCGTTGAAAGGGCCCGGAGTCAGGATGACCGCGAGCGCGGGCTCACTCGTGTCGGCGCAATCCAGGAGCCGATCGCGGAGCTCCGCGAAGAAGCCGTTAATGCGACGGGTGTGCAGCTCGGCGAACGAATCGGGCAGCACCTGCTCGAGAATCTCGCGGTTCTCGAGTGCATAGCCGGCGCCGGAGGGTGTTTGTGTCCGGTCCGCCATGACCCACCACTGCCCGTCGGGGGCGCGCGCCAGGTCGGCGGCATAGACCTGCAGCCAGTTGCCATTCCTCGGAGTGGTCCCGACACACGGCCACAGAAAGTTGGGATGGCCGAAGACCAGCTCCGGGGGCACGATGCCCTCGGCCAGCAGGCGCTGCGGACCATAGAGGTCCGCCAGCAGGGCGTTCATCAGGCGCGCCCGCTGTGCCAGCCCGCGCTCGATGGTGCGCCACTCGGCGCTCGTCAGGACCAGGGGAATCGGATCCAACGCCCAGGGGCGGTCGGCGCCCTGCGGATCGGCATACACGTTGTAGGTGACGCCGTTTTCGATGATGAGGCGGCGAGTCAGATCGAGCGCGCGTCGGGAGGAGGCGCGGGCATCGATCCCGGTGATCCGTTCCACGAGAGGACGCCACTGCGGGCGAAGCTCGCCCGCTGCGTCGAGCAACTCGTCATAGCGCCCCGGCTCGGCGCTGTAGCTCGCCAGGCAGCCGTTGGCGGCGGATTCGGGCCGGGCAGCGCTCATGGGACTAGGAGCCTGGCTGAGTAATGCTCGCCGTCACGAGGGCGACCAACCTTACGCCCTCCTCAGGTCGAGCGTGAAGGGAAATTCGGGGTTCGTCGGCTCCTCGGGCGGCGCCACCAGCCCCGGGGTGTGGCCCATGCGGAAGAACCGCGCGCGGCGACGGCTTTCGGACTCGAAAGCGTTGACCGGAAATGTGGCGTAGCTGCGACCCCCGGGATGCATGACGTGATACTGACAGCCCCCGAGCGAACGTTCCATCCACGTGTCCACAATATCGAAAGTCAGGGGAGTATGGACGCCGATCGTCGGGTGCAGGGCCGACGGAGGCTGCCAGGCCCGGTAGCGCACTCCGCCCACGAACTCGCCGACGTTGCCGGTCGGTCGCAGGGGCATCCGCCGGCCGTTGCAGGCGAGTACATAGCGCTCGGGCGGTAGCCCGGTAGCCTTCACCTGCAGTCGCTCGACCGAGGAGTCGACGTGACGGACGGTGCCGCCAGGGGCGCCTTCCTCCCCCATGACGTGCCAGGGCTCGAGCGCCTGGCGGATCTCCATCTCGATTCCCTGGGCGGCGAAGTCGCCGTATTTCGGGAAGCGGAATTCGAAGTGCGGCGCGAACCAGTCCCGGCGCAAGGGGAAACCAGCCGCTTTCTGCTCCACGAGCACGTCCGCGAAATCCTGCTCCACGAAGTAGGGCAGCATGAAGCGATCGTGCAGCTCGGTGCCCCAACGTGTCAGGCGCGCCGGCTCGTAGGGCGTATGCCAGAAGCGCGCGATGAGCGACCGCAGCAGGAGCTGTTGGGTGAGGCTCATGCGCTCGTGGGGCGGCATTTCGAACGCCCGCAGCTCCAGCAGGCCCAGCCGGCCGCTAGGCCCGTCCGGCGAGTAGAGCTTGTCGATGCAGAACTCGGCTCGGTGGGTGTTGCCTGTCACATCGATCAGCAGGTTGCGGAACAGCCGGTCGACGAGCCAGGGTTGGACGCTATCCCCGGGCGAGGGGACCTGTTTGAAGGCGATTTCCAGCTCGTAGAGGGAGTCGTTGCGTGCCTCGTCGACACGCGGCGCCTGCGACGTCGGCCCGATGAACAGCCCCGAGAACAGGTAGGAGAGAGACGGATGGTTGTGCCAGTAGGCGAGCAGGCTGCGCAACAGGTCGGGGCGACGCAGGAAGGGTGAATCCCCGGTCGTGGCGCCGCCGAGCACGAAATGATTGCCACCGCCGGTGCCGGTGTGCCGGCCATCGAGCATGAATTTCTCGGTGGTGAGCTTGGAGAGCCGGGCGGCTTCGTACAGGTGGGTAGTGCGGCCGACCAGGTCATCCCAACTTTCACTCGGATGGATGTTGACCTCGATGACACCCGGGTCCGGGGTCACGCGGAAGCTGTTCAAGCGGGGATCACGTGGGGGCTCGTATCCCTCCAATACCACCGGTTGCGCGAGCTCGGCGGCGGTCGACTCGATCGCAGTCACGAGCTCCAGGTAGGACTCCAGCCGGCCTGTTGGCGGCATGAAGATATACAACACGCCGGCGCGGGGTTCGGCGCACAACGCCGTGCGGGTGAGCCATCCGGCGGACTGATGGGGGCCGGGCGCACGCGATGAGGCGTCATCACCGGCGCCGTGCGTGTCAGGCCGGCGCGCAGAGTCGTCGCCGCGGGGCCGAGCTGCGACGTCCTTCAGCTGCTGCCGGATCTGCGTCGGTCGGGGCAGCGGCGGAAACTGCTGATTCGGATCAGGCTCGCTGATGTACGGATAGTCCTCCTTGCGAGTCCACGGCAGGCTGTCGAGCGGCAGCCGGAAACCCAACGGTGAGTCACCCGGCGTCAGGTAGCAGCGCTCCTGCCGCAGAAACCAAGGTCCGCTTTGCCAGCCGCTCTCGTCCACGCGACGCGCGACCGGCAGGATGTAACCCACGGCCGCATCCAATCCTTGCTCGAAAATGCGTGCCAGTCGTGCGCGTTCGCCGGCGTCCTCCAACCTAGAGTCGAACGGGTCGACGTTCGTGGGCAGGCGGCGCTCCTTCCACATGTAGTAGAAGGCGTCCTCGTAGGCCCCGAATACGAACTCCGGCGACACGCCGAGGCGTTCAGCCACTCCCCTGAGGAAGCGCCGCGCCATCGTCTCGTTGACTCCGTAGTGAGTCTTCTCGTTGGCGAAGAGCGAGGGGTCTTCCCAGATCGGCTCGCCGTCACGGCGCCAGAAACAGTTCAATGACCAGCGCGGCAGCGGCTCGCCCGGGTACCATTTTCCCTGGCCGAAATGAGCCAGCCCGGCGGGTGCGTAGTGTGTCTTCAGGCGCTCGAAAAGCTCCGCGGCGCGCACGCGCTTGGTTTTTCCAAGAGCCGTCATGTTCCATTCGGCACCGTCGGGGTCGTCACTGGCGACGAACGTGGGCTCTCCCCCCATCGTGAGGCGCACATCTCCCGCGGCCAGGTCGGCGTCCACCGCGTGACCCAACTTTTCGATCGCCGCCCACTGCTCCTCTGTGTAGGGCTTGGTGACGCGGGGGGCCTCCCAGATACGCTGCACACCCATGGAGTGTGCGAATTCGACTTCGGATTCCTCCACGAGCCCCGTGACCGGGGCGGCGGCCGAAGGCTCCGGTGTGCAGGCCAGCGGGATGTGCCCTTCGCCTGCCAGCAGGCCCGAGGTGGGGTCCAGGCCGATCCAACCCGCGCCGGGCAGGTAAACCTCGCACCAGGCGTGCAGGTCGGTGAAGTCGGCCGGGGGCCCGGAAGGCCCGTCGAGCGATTTCACGTCCGGGGTGAGTTGGATCAGGTAGCCCGACACGAAACGGGCGGCGAGCCCCAGGTGACGCAGCAGTTGCACCAACAGCCAGGCCGAGTCGCGGCACGATCCGGAGGCCTTTTCCAGGGTCTCTTCCGGAGCCTGGACTCCCGGCTGCATGCGGATGAGGTAGCGGACGTCGCGCGACAGCCGCAAATTGAGATCGACCAGGAAATCGACGACGCTGCCGTGCTTGCGCAGGATGGATTCGAGATAGCCGGCAAACAGCCGTGTGGACGGCAATCTCGCGAGATAGGGAGCGAGCTCGCGCTGTTCGCTCGCTTCGTAGGCGAAGGGGAACTGTTGTGCGTAAGGCTCGAGGAAGAAATCAAACGGGTTGAGGACCGCCATCTCGGCCACGAGATCCACCGTCAGACACAGCTCGCGGGTCTTTTCCGGAAAGGTGAGCCGCGCGAGATAGTTGGACTGCGGGTCCTGTTGCCAGTTGATGAAATGCTCCGCCGGCTCGACCCGGAGCGAGTACGAGAGAATGCGCGTGCGGCAGTGCGGGGCCGGCCGCAGGCGCACGATCTGGGGGCTCAGGGTTATGAGCCGGTCGTAGCGATAGCGTGTGACATGATTGAGCGCGACATGGATCGACACGAGGGATCTCCCGGGGGACCGTCTGGTCCTCCGTTCTTTTCGCCAAGCATATGCAAGCCAGGGGCCGGTGCAGTAGGGCGCTCAGAGGCCCCGGCGGGAAATCTTCTGCACCAAACTGGGTCAGTCGCCGGCGCGACGCACCGCGGCGAGCACTTCCTGGGTCGTCATGACGTCGGCAAACAGCATGAGCATGTTGTCGAGCGTCGCGTTGTGCGCCGCGTCCGTCAGGGCCGCGTTGGCATCCGCCACGAAGATGATTTTGTAGTTCATCTGCATGGCGTCCCGGGCGGTCGACTCGCAGCAGCAGTTCGTCAGGGTGCCCGTAATGATGAGGGTGTCGATGCCACGATCCTGCAATACCTCGTGCAGGCGGCTCGCTCCCGGGACGAAGGCGCCAAAGCGGGTCTTCTCTATGGCGATGTCGGTGCCGGTGACTTCGAGTTGGGGCCAGAGGCGCCAATAGTGGGAGTCGCGCGCGAACGCCTCGGCGAGCCGCAGACGGGTCGCGCCGCTGTGCATGTAGGCAAACCAGTTCGACCAGCTCGCCTGCGAGCCCTCGTCGATGGTCATGCGCAGAAAGATGTTTTGTCCGCCGCGCTCGCGCACCGCGGTGCTGATGGAGTTCACCGCGCCGACGATTTCCCGTGCCACCGGCACTTCGACCGGGGCGCCCGGCTCCATGAACCCGTTCTGCAGATCGACAATGACATGCGCCGTGCGGCGCATGTCGAGCTTGTCAAAGATGTGGGCGCGGCCGCGCTGGGCTAGAACCGCCGCCTGCAGTTCAGGAGACAGCCGGACGTTGTGCATGAAAGATCCGGTGTATCGACTATCGCTGCGTCGGCTGCGGCTCCCGTCCCGGCTGGGAATCTTCCGCCGGGAAGGATTGCGCGCCCGAGCTGGATGACAGCGGGCTCGGCTGGGCCGGTGCGGCCGGCTGCGACGGATTCGGGGCAGCGGAAGCTGACGCCGGGACCGGCGCGGCAGAAGCCTGCTGCTCTCCGCGGGTGCTCTTCGTTACCGCCGTCAGGAATCGTTGCGCAGAGTCGTCGTTGGCGGGTGGAGTTACCGCGCCCGAGGCGATGTCGCCCGCCGTTACGCCGTGCTTCTTGTAGTAGGCTTCATTCTCGTCATCGTCGATCGAAATGACGGTGCCATCGATGGCGAGCCCCGCGAATACTCCGCGGCTGCGCGAGTAGGAATACACCTCGGCCTTGAAGCTCATGTCTGTGGACGCGGAGGACTCACGTCCCACCGGGCCCGCCGCTACTGACGCGTCCGCGCCCAAGGTGACTTTGCCGCCGGTGATCCCCTCGATTCCCTTCTTTGTGGTGAAGACGAGAACGATGTCAGTCTTCTGCACGCCCCATTGCCAGCCGAAGCTGCCACCGGTCATGGTGATGAAGATGGGATTGGTGAAGCGGCCGTCCTTGTCGCGATAGACGAGGACGCCATCGCCGCGGCGGCCGCCGGCGAAGAAGGCGATTTTCGTCATGTCCGGAATGATGGCGATTCCGTAGGCGCGCTCGAGCAGCCGGTCCGGAATCATCTGGTCGCGGCTATCCCGCAACTCATCGAGCACCTGGCTCGCGAGCAGGAGCCGGCCTTCCTCGCGCGCCTGCGCGTGACTGGCGGTGGCGCCGACGGCCAGGGCGAGCCCTGCGAGCGCGGAAAACAGACTGGTGCGGATGCGCATGCTTCGATCCCCTCGTCATTTGTTGGTAGGAGAGACCTACCGATAGGGGCTAAGCATAACTCAACTGCAGTTGCAACACGAATGTTGTTGCGGTTCCGTTCAGCGGCGGTTTAGGTAATTTGATTTGGCGCAAATACCCCGGCCCGCGCAGGGTGCGGCGCTTTGCCCCGCGTCGCGACTACTGTCGCTCCTCGGGATTTCCTCCGCTGCGCTCCGGTCACGCGACATTACCCTGTTGACCGCCGGCAAAGAGCGTGGTCTTTGCCGGCTGCGCCATGGTCAGAACCACATTGAGACGAACAGCTGCAGGATGTTCGCATTCAGCCTGTAGAGCGGCTCGGTCCCGGCGGTGTAGCCGTTCGTGCCGTCCAGCAGCGCGTTACGGAAATCACTGTAGTCGATGAGGATGTGGTTGTAGTGGAGGTTCAAGCTGCTCTTGTTGATCCACTTCGCGTACGGAACGTGAAATTCGTACGAGGCGCCAAGGCCGATGGCGAAGCTATGGAACGCGGCGAGCTCGCGGTCGCGCGCCATGAAGTTCTGGTAGTTGGCGCGGGGGAACAGATCGCTGTAGAAATTCGCGGCATTCTGTCGGTAGAAGCGCAGGCTGCCGTCGAAGATCCAGTGATGGAACGCCGGGTGGGTGTAGTCGATTTCGACCGTGTCGCCGGTGATGCCCCAGGTGTCGTTGTAGTACCGGAACATCCCTGAGATGGCCGCGCGATAAGGCAGGTAGTACTTGAACTCGGCGGAGGTCGCCGTGCTCGTGTGCGTGTTCGGATAGATCTGGTCTGCGAGCGTGAAGCCCTTGCCCGCTACCGTCGCATCGAGATAACGGATCTTACGGTAGGGGTTGGCGAGATAACCCTGGTCCGTGATCGCCTCGAAGTTGACATTGAGAATCGCGTTGCGGGTCAGGATCTGGCTGAGCGAGATGGTGTAGCCGCGGTGATCGGCGCGCTCGTGGAAGGTCGGGTCGTTCTGGATGACACCGGCGACCTTGATGTCGCGATACACGTTGTCCCAACCGCGCCGGTAGCCCATCGACACGGTGGTGAGATCGCCGAACATGCTCTGGCTGATCGAGAAGTAGGCGGTGTCGGACTTGTAGTCGGGCTCCTTGCTGTGAATGTAGCCCGCGGTGTAGATCGTCTTGCCGTGCAGGTAGTCGACGGAGCCGCCTTCCTGCTTGCGGGTCTCGTGATAGGGGCTCGCCGAGAGCTTCACGTCGATCGAGGCGCTCGAGATCAAGTCCTCGTAGTAGCTTCCCGTGAAGGAGAGGCTGTCACCGACCTTCTTGCGCACCAGCACGGAAGGTCCCTGGATGGTGATGCCGCCGCCGTCATAGTTGTGATACATGACGTCAGCGCGGTCATCCGGCAGCACGTCGGCAATCGCCGGCGCGCCCACCAGGCAAAGCATCGCCAGCACCTTGGCCCAGCGGCCAAACGGCAATCCGGCGCGTATCACCCGTCTCTCCATCAATTGCATCCGCAACCACCACCGACGCCACCCGTGGCACCTTTGGAGCCTTCGCGTGACTCGAACACGTGGTCGAGATAGGAGCTGGAGATGGGATCGCGGCTGAAGGACATGATGGGATCCGCGAAATGCTCGCGCTCGTAGGGTTTTACCCAGGGCTGGATCGGGGAGCACCCCGCCAGAAGCAGCCCCGACAGGACGAGTGCCGTCGCCAAGATCTTACCCATGACTCCTCCAACCGCTCCCCGCATCGGGTTACTCCCGGATCATCTGCCGGATGGTGTTCAGGTACTCGCCTTCGTCGCCCGGCTTGTAGGAAATGTGCCGGTAACGCACGTTACCCTTACGATCGATGATCACCGTCGTCGGCATGCCGGAGACACTGAACAGCGAGCTGACCTTGCTGTCCTTGTCGTAGCCGACGGGAAAGCTCACCGGTGTCTGCTTGAGCCAGTCGTCCGCAGCCTTCGAGTCCGGCTCGACGTTCACCCCGATGAGGGTGAATCCGAGCTTGTTGTACTTCTTGTAGATGTCCTCGAGCAGTGGCATTTCCTGGCGGCACGGGCCGCACCAGCTCGCCCAGAAGTTGAGCATCACCACCTGGCCCTTGTACTTCGCCAGGTCCACCTGGCCGCCGCCTTTCTCCGGCAGCGTGAATTCCGGCGCCGGGCCGCTCGGCGCTGCTGCCACGACGGGCAGCGCGATCACGAGTGCCGCAACGAGTCCTGCTACTAAACGAGTCTGCATGGGTCCTCCACAAACCTTCCTAAAAGAAGACGGTCGAGCCGATGCGCATTTCGATGTTGTTGGTGAGCTTCGTGGTGCCCAGGAGGTCCGACTGGAAGACGCGATCCTGCACAGTGATGTGGACCGCGAGCCAGTCGGACGGCAACACCCGGTAGCCGGCCCCGAAGTTCACCGTGAACTTCTTGTCCCCGGCGAAATCGGTACTGCCGATGCCACCGAGAATATAGAAAGCGCTCGACAAGGCGACGCCACGACCGAGAAAGGCCTCGCCCGGGAGGAAGTTGTAGCCCAGTGACAGATCGTAATACGTGAAGTGTCTCTCAGCGGGCGTCAAAAGCTGGATGTTCCCGCCGAGGGTCTCGAAGCTCGTGCGCCCGGCCTTGGAACGGCCCCATTCACCCTGGAAAAAGAAGTCTTCGGTGACGTGATAGGCGGCAGTGATCCCGTAGACGGGGTTCGTGCCGAAGTCTTCGATCGACAGCGCACCGTAGTCGAGTCCGATCTCGATGTTCGAGCTTCGGATCCGCGGTACGGTGATCTTACGACGCTCCACCGCGGGATCGACAACACGCGGAGGCGCACTGTCGTCATCTGGCGACTGATCTGACCGCTTGGCGTCCTCGCGGGCTTGAGCGCGCTCCTCACGCGCCTCCCGACGGTGGTGAAACCAGTTGCTCACCGTCGCGCAGCCGGACAGCGTAGCCACCGCCACCGTCAGAAGAAGAACGCGAATCCACCTTTCCATTCGTCTGCTCTCTGATTCTGATTGAGGTTGGTGAAAATGTAATGACTTCTGAATTCTGCGCGCAGGAAGAAGCGGCGTGTGAGGTAAAAACGCAGCCCTCCACCGACATACGCGGTTTCCTGCGTGCGGTCGGACGGTTGTACGAGTGTCGCTTTGGGCTCCAGGTGCACGATACCGGTCCCGATCGTGAAGAACGGCGACAGGCGCCACTCGGGCATCAACACGTGGGTGAGGCCGATATCGACCGTATTGCCGTTGGTGAATTTACCCAGGAACTGGCCGAGCTGGACTTCCACCGCGAGCTGCGAGTTGAAGGAGTACGACCCGTACGTCGAAATATACGTTGCATTGCCCCATTCGCCGGCGAACATCCCGAGCTCGAAGCGATGCGACGTGAAGCCGGAGCGGTCGCCCAGGTCGAAGGTGAACGCCGAGCCGTCGGCGAGCACGGTCTTGAGCATGTCGCGTTGCGCCGCCCAGCCTTCCACGCCACGCCGGGTACGCACTTTGAACCAGTCGGTGCGGCGGAACAGCACCTCGACGCTCTCGTCCCGGGGAACCACGTTGAATACGGGGTAGCCGCGCCCGGCCCCCGTATGCAGCTCGAGGTAGGGCTGCGTCACGAATACCTGCAGATGCTCCCTGGCGGACCCCACCGCGGGGGTGAGGCACAACGCCAGGAGCACAAGAACGGCCGCCGGGAAGCCTCGCAAGCGCGTCCTAGTTGACAGGCACTTTCGGATCGAACGGATTGTTGAAGTATTGCGCGCCAATATCCAGCCACTCGGACAACAAGCGAAGCTCGGCCGGGCTCAGCCAGCCCGCGTGCGTGCTTCCGGAACCCGTTGCGAAGCGACCCAGGAACTGGGCCGACAGCCCACCGTTCGCGCTACCCGCATTCAGGTACGGTCCCACGGGAATGACGGTCGGGTTGCCGTTCGCATCCGGCGGACCCGGCGCATTCACCAGGGCCCCCATCATAACTACCTGCTCGTCGTGCTGGAACAGTAGTTGTCGATAAGAGACGGATTGCGCCGGCACGTCGTTCGAGGCCGCATTCGTAAGATTGAGCTGCCCGGCGGGCGCCTGCACCGCTCCCATGGCATCCGTGGTGCTGTGACAGCCGCCTTGTGTACAAGTGTGATCCGACACGACGGCACCGCCGGCATCCAGGGTCTGACGCTTCAGGTCCCAGACCGGCTGAATATGCTGGGGGTAATTGATGATGATGCGGCAGCTCGCGGCCCAGGTGCTCGCGCAGTTGGTGCTGGTCGGAATGGCCTCGCCATCCTTACCATCGAGCCCGAGGTAGCTGAGTGTAATGGACGCGCCGGACTTCGCTTGCGCGGGATCGGTCCACACATCGGTGTAGAGCACATCGACGCTCGGTATCTCGCTGCACGGAACCCCCGAGCCCGTGGCGCATGTTACTCGCGCACGCGCCTGGGCCATCGTTTCGCCGACGTTTGGAATGTAGGCCTGCAGGATGGTGCCATCGGCCAACGTGGTTGGCGTAGCGGCCGCGTAAGTATGTGGGAATGCAGTTCCGGACGTGGAGCCCGGGTAGGCCGCGGCAAACACCCCGGAGCGGCCGTGGGAAAGCGGCGACTGCTGCGTCGGAGTCTTGTGGCAGCCGTTGCACTGGATGACCTCACCCGGGATCGCTTGTAACCAGACAGCGAGGTTGGGCGAGATATTGCGCCCGTTGGCGTCGAGCACCTGCAGGGAGAAAGCTACATCCGCGGGCACGCGGATCTTCACCGAGCCATCCGGCTCGACCGGTGCGTAGCCGACGATCTCACGCATGAAGTTGCTTGCGCCGAAGGCGTCGCCGGACAGGTTGACGACCGTCCTGTCAGGTATCGACACCGCCTTGGTAATGCGTACGAAGCGCGCCGGACGGACATCCGCCGGGGTTTGCGCCGGATCCGCGAGGGTCTGGATGTTCGGCGCCGCCACGTCGGTTCCGTCGAAGTCGTAGACGCTCTTGATGTCGATCAGGCCGGCACCCGCGTTGACCAGGTCCTGGCTGAGATCGACGCCCGGCAACTTGTCGAGAATGATGTTCTGCAGGGGGCGCGGCTGGGTCGCCACGACATCGGTGACCATGACACCCTCGACTGGCTGCATCACCGGCAACAGGGTGTTCTGCAGCGGATCGAACATCCACACACTATAAAGAGGGGGGGCGAGCTGGGTGTTCGGGTCGGTCACCGAGGCGTCCGTGCACGGACCGATGCTGCCGTCCTTGTTCAGGATGCGGCACTGCTCCCAGCTGACCAGGATGCGGCTCGTGCCGTCCCACAGCGGGTAAGCCGAATTGAAGCGGCCCCCGGGCGAGGGGCCGGGGATCGTGGTAACGGCATTGGGCGTAGCGCGCGTCTCGGCGGGACCGGCCGCGCCGGCATTCGCGGCCAGCGGTTGCGTGTTTTCCACGAACTGGGTGCCGTTGATGATGACCAGGTCGCCGCCGAAGTCGGTGTTCGAGAACTGGCGCACGAGCGTCAGGATGTTCCCGTTCTGCATCTCGTGCGGCTTCATGAACTCGACGACCGTGTTATTCGTGCCGGTCATGTGGCTGTTGGCGCCGTAGTACAGCTCGGTATCGGTGCCATCGGGATTCGACGAGTACAGGTGCATGGCGTTCGTGCCGCCCGGGGCGTTGTCCCAGCGGGTGTACAGGACGCGGCCGCTCTGCAGGACGGTCGCATCCTGGTCGTCGCTCTGGTTGAAGGAGATCTGGTGGACGTGGGTGCCGTCGGCGTTCATGACCTCCAGCACGAAGTTGGGCTCGTTGTTGGCCTCGTTCTGGGCCACGAACTGCGGCTTGCCTTCATCCAGCAGCACGCCTTGCGACTGCGACTGGCGGGTGGAGGAGAACACGATGCGGCCGTCGGGCAGGTAATGCGGTGAGACGTCGTTATCCGTCAGCGGGTCCGGATCGGTCGTCGGGTCGATCACCGGCGCCAGGGTGTCGGTGGCGATCACATATTGATAGATGCGCCAGGAGGGGGCGTTCTTCTGCTGCTGGTTGGCAGCCATCGGTCCGCGCATCGCGAAGACCACGCGTCCCCCGTCGGCGGAGGCGTCCACATCCTTGACGTCCCAAGTCTTACCGGGCGTCGTGGTGGTGATGCGGGCCGTGATGTTGGTTTCTTTCGCGCTCGGGGAGGCGCTGGCGCGCATATAAAGGTCGGCCGACGGGAAAGCGACCCGCAGCATGCGCACATCGTCCGCCCCGGCGTTGACGTTCGCCATGGTCGGGATCGAGCGTTTCACGTAGAAGATCGGGTAGTCGTTCGTGGCGGGGTCGGCTTTCTGGCCATTGGCAATGTTGAAACTGCCGCCACCGCTGCAGGCATCCAGAAGTGTGACGAGGGACACGGCCAGCACACCGGCCAGCACCCGTTGCTTCGCAACCCATCCGCGCTGCACTTTCATTTCCAAGCGACTCCACATCATTGCGCCGGTGCCTCCCCGGGCGCCACGGCGAATGTAACTTAATTCACGGACCCGTACGCCAGGTTTTTGCCGTAGTGCTGATTCCGTCACGGCACGCGGAGGCGGTTCCCTGTTCTCTTCCACAGCGTTGGTGCACTGGCGTTAGCGGGCTACTAGTTAGTCGTTTGATCCTGCCACCGCCGTGACCAGACTCGCACTTTGCTGCAGTATGCACCCAGCGGCGGGACTAACAAGAAACATGTCGTCATCCGGCGACGTCAGCCGCAACAGACAAACGGGGGTGGGACTTTCGGGCCGTATAGTGCGGCCCGCGGATCGGTTTTTGGGAGTGGGTCGCGCTATGAGAACGCAAAGAGTCGGGAACGGGTCGCGCCGGATACGGCGATCGTCAGCCGTCGCAGCAGCCTGCGCGCTGACATTGCTGGGTGCGCAGGCGGCAGTCCCCGCTTTCGCCGGGCAGCCAGAAGTGGCAACGCGCATCTACGAGCGCCTCGCGGGAGTGAAACCCACGCCGACGCAGCTCGCCGCGATCCAGGCGGCCATGGACACCGCAGGCGGGAGTGGCAGTACGAACGCGCAAGCGCAGCTCGCAGCGGCGGCCTATGCGACCGACCCCTCGACCGCACCGACGTTCTACAACGTAGTGTTGAAGAACATGGTGACGCCGTGGACGAACCGTGACCAGACCGTGTTCGCTCCGCTGAACGACTACACCGCCACCGTGATCGGCATGGTGCGCGACGGGGTGCCGTTCGACCAGGTTCTCTCCGGAGACATTCTTTACACCGTGACGGGCCCGGGCGGCAGCGGCCTGCCTGCGCCTGCCAACAACAACAACAGTCATTACGACACCGCCGAAAAGAATGGCGTGGATCTTTCGACGGCACTCGTGAAGACCACGCAGTCCGGGGTCTACGGATTGCCGACTGCGGCCACGGCGGGAGTGATCACCACGAACGGCGGCGCCTCCGCGTTCTTCATCAATGGCACGAACCGCGCGATGTTCCGGTTCACCATGATCAATCACATGTGCAACGACATGCAGACGTTGATGGATACGACGCGTCCGTCCGATCGTATCCGCCAGGACGTCTCGCGCAGCCCCGGCGGCGACAGCCGCATCTTCCTGAACAACTGCGTTGCCTGCCATAGCGGCATGGACCCGATGGCGCAGGCGTTCGCGTATTACGACTTCGACGTCACCGCCAACCAGCTCATGTACACGCCGGGGCAGGTGCAGCCGAAATACCACATCAACGCGCAGAACTTCCCGCAGGGTTTCGTGACCCCGGATGACAGTTGGTCCAACCGCTGGCGCGCGGGTCCGAACTCGGTGTTCGGGTGGGGCGGCGGGGCCGGCAGCGGCAACGGCGCCAAGTCGTGGGGCCAGGAGATTGCCGGCAGTCAGCAGTTTGCCTCGTGCAAAGTTCAGCAGGTCTTCCAGACGGTGTGCTTCCGTCTACCGCAGTCGGCGAACGATCAGACCGTCGCGGCGCAGGCCCTGAGCGACTTCCAGGGGAGCAACCACAACCTCAAGTCCGTCTTCCAGCGGGTCGTGACGGCCTGCGCGGGTAATTGAGAGGTCGCACCGCCATGAACAGGGAACAACTTATGAAAAGCGTTTTCCTGGCTGCGCGCGCGCTCAAAGCCGCCTCGGCCCTCGCTCTGGTGACGCTGGTGGCTGCTTGCAGCAACGGGTCCAACGGCCCGGCCACGGTCGTGCAGCAGCAGACCACCAACAACTCGACCGCCAACTCCTACACGGGTCCGGCGGCGTCCACGGCCGACGTCACGGCCTTCCAGATCAACCTCTGGCAGAACATCCGCGTGCAGAACCGCTGCGGCGGTTGCCATCACGAGGGTGGTCAGTCGCCGATGTTCGCGCGCTCCGATGACGTGAACCTCGCGTACCAGGCGGTCCTGCCACTCATCAACGCGACGAACCCGTCCCAGTCGACGATGGTGTTGAAGGTCAGCGGCGGTCACAACTGCTGGGTCGCCGACCCGAACGCCTGCGGCCAGACCCTGCTCACCTGGATCCAGAACTGGCTGGGGGGTGGCTCCGCCTCCGCGACGACGATTACCCTGGTAGCGCCGCCGGTGCAGACCGTGGGCGCGACGAAGACCTTCCCGTCGCAGGTCACGACCGACTTCGAGAACGACCTGTGGTCGCCGATCTTGAGGGTGTACTGCAGTAACTGTCATACGCCCACTTCGGCGACCGCCCAGGCGCCTTACTTCGCCCAGTCGGATCCGCAGCAGGCGTACCTGGCGGCGCAGGCGAAGATCAATCTGAATACCCCGAACCAGTCACGGTTCTACCAACGCCTCGCCGAAGACCTGCACCATTGCTGGCCGAGTACACCGGGCGGTGCGCCCGACTGCACGGCTAGCGCCGCTACCATGCTGTCTGCCTTGACGACCTTCGCCAACAGCATCCAGCCCCAGGTCATCGATCCGACGCTGGTCGTGTCGAAGGCACTGACACTACCGCAAGGCACGATCGCCTCCGGTGGTGCCCGGTACGAAGCCAATATCGTGGCGAAGTACATGTTCGAGACCGGCACCGGCAACATTGCCTACGACACCAGCGGTGTCAGTCCCTCGGCGGATCTGACTCTCAACAGTGGCGTCACGTGGGCCGGCGGCTGGGGTCTGACCTTCGCGCCCGGCGGCAAGGCGCAGGCGTCCACCTCTTCGAGCCAGAAGATCGCCCAGCTCGCGCAGGGCACGGGCGAGTACTCGTTCGAAGCGTGGGTGAACCCGAACAACGTCGCGCAGAAAGAGGCGTACATCATGACGTATTCGGGTAGTGACAAGACCCGGAACGCCACGCTGGCACAGAACGCGCAGGGTTACGAAGGCCGTACGCGCAGCAGCACGACGGACACCAACGGTACGCCGCCGCTGATGAATGCCCAGGCGGAGAACGTCGCCCAGGCGGCCTTGCAGCACGTCGTGTTGACTTATGACCCGGTCAAGGGGCAGCAGCTCTACGTGAACGGCGAGCTCACTCCCGACAAGGACACCGTCGGCGGCGGCTCGCTGGCGAGCTGGGATAGCACCTTCGCGCTGGCTCTCGGCGCCGAGACGACCGGCAAGGAGCAGTGGCTCGGCACCATCAAGTTCGCGGCCGTGCACAGCCGTGCGCTCACCCAGTCCCAGATCATGCAGAACTTCAATGCGGGCGTCGGACAGCGTTATTACCTGCTGTTCGATGTCAGCGCGCAGACGAACATCCCGTCGACGTACATCATGATGACGGCATCGGAGTACGACAGCTACGGCTACCTGTTTACGAATCCGACGTTTATCAGCCTGGATCCGAAAGCCGCGCCGTCGGGCATCGTCATCAAGAACATCCGTATCGGTGTGAACGGCAACATTCCGACCGCGGGACAGTCCTTCGCAACGCTCGATGCGACCGTGGGACCGCCGAGCTACACGCCCACCGGTGGGCAGGTGTTGTCCACCGTCGGGGCCGTGATCGCGCGGGACCAGGGTCCGGCGACCGACATGTTCTTCCTCTCGTTCGACCAGCTCGGCTCGTTCACTCACACGTTCGTCGAGCCGACGTACAACCCGCCGACACAGGCGACGGGCCCGCAGTATCCCAGCGATCCTGATTTCGGCGTGGCCTCGTTCGAGCGGGTCTATCACACCATGTCCAACATCACGGGCGTGCCGTACACGAACCAGACGGTCGCGACGCTGTACAACACGATCCAGCAGTCGATGCCCGCCAACCCGCAGATCAATGCGTTCCTCGCGACGCACCAGACGGCGATCTCGCAGTTGGCCGGTGCGTATTGCGGGGTCCTGGTGGGCACGGCGTCGTACCGAGATGCGTTCTTTGGCAACAACAGCGGGTTGGATACGGCGGTCAGCGGCGGCGCGACCGGCATCTCCTACTACGGTGGCGGCAGCGGCAGCGCGAATATCTCGGCCGTCGTCAATTCGCTCGTGACCAAGATCGTGGGTAACGCGTATCCCCAGGCTGCCGCCAGCATGAATACGCAACTCACCGGGCTGCTGACCCGGATCGGCAATGATGATCCGACCGTCAGACCCGTAACAGGCACCAATTCGGCCTCCGCGGCGACCGCCGCGGCATGCACCGCCGGCCTCGCCAGCGCGGCCGCGGTTTTGCAGTGATCGGCATCAGGAGAGAGCACTCATGTTTTTCATCGCCAAAAAACTCCCTCGGCCCAAAGCTCCGGGCGAGCCGCTGCTGCATCAGAACCACCGGCTCCCG